>Ga0207791_1000196_pt1 | contig 16523 bp, 15 predicted proteins | sample HigsolmetaGSP16D_FD_184844 | JGI IMG/M metagenome (GOLD analysis project Ga0207791, IMG submission 184844) | High solid enriched microbial communities from the Joint BioEnergy Institute, USA - SP1-6-D (SPAdes) | ecosystem: Engineered > Bioreactor > SSF (Solid state fermentation) > Aerobic >...
CGATCAATTGAACGACACCGACGATGATGTTCGGAATCATACCAAGGACATCGTTCAACATGTTGATCGCTGGTCCTGTGATTCCTTTAATGTTCAATTGATCGAGTGCTGAAATCGTGATTGGAATCAGAATCAAGATGAAAACGACTGTTCCAAGAATCGAAGAAAGTGATTTCGCATCTTTTTGATCCGTTGTTCCAAGGTTGAAGCGAGCTGCAAATTTATCCGTTCCAACAGCATGAAGGAAATTCGTCACGATATCGCGGACGATTTTCGCTACGAGGAAGCCGACGAAGAAGATGGCTGCCGCAGCAATCAAGCGTGGAATGAATCCAAGGAATGACGATAACAATTGGCTGAACGGTTGTGAGACACTCTCAATGTTCAAGGCATCGAGGACACCCGGTAGGAACAGAAGCAAGACGAGATAGAAGACGATTTCTCCAGCGATTTTCGGGTAAGACGATAAGTCTGTCTGACCTTGAAGCATCTTGTTCGAACGTACTTTGTCGTTCGACATCAACTTCGTTCCCGCTTTGACGATGATCATGCGAAGAACGACCGCGATGACGTATGCCAAGAGAAGGATGAGTGCTGCTTTCAAGATGTTCGGAATTGCCGCGAGCAATGTACTCATCGTATCCGCAAGTGGTCCAGCAATGATGTTCAGATCAAGGATGTTGAAGACCAAGATAAGAACGAAGACCATGAGAACCCAAAAGACGACGGTTCCGATGATTTTTTCAGGTGTCCACTTTTTCTTCTTTTGTGGCGCCCCTTCTTTTTGAGGTGACAACTTGTTGACGACCCCAGACTTCTCTAACGCTTTTTGAATCCCGTTTGCGATCAGCTTGGCAATGAGCCATCCAATCAAGAATACGATGATCGCTCCAAGCAAATTGCCGAGTGATCCGAGAATGCCGTTCAAGTTCAACGACGTTCCGTTCCAAATGTTATTCATCTTTTCACCTCCGTAATGAGTTAAAATAAAAATATAAATGAAATGAATATTTATTTATTCCCGAAAATTGATGAGATAATACAATAAAACTAAATTTTCTGAATATTTAACTTTAAATATTTTTATTTATTTAGCTTTTTTATATTTATTTCTTCTAAAAATGGTATAAAAGAATTCTAGTAACTTATTTTTTAATAAAGTTAATTTTTTTTATTACATGTTGGAAACAAATAATGATAGCATCTAATGCTAGTGGAATGACTATCAAAGCAATACTGATAAGTATCAATCCGGGTGCATCGTCTGCTTGTGCGATATAAAAAAATACAGGGAACATAAGAATTCCTATATTTGTTGTTATAAAAAGCGAAGTTTTGATCGATTGCATCGATTGATAAATTTGGATGAACGGAATTATGTCTAAAGAAATAAATCGGAGAATGCGTAACACATGAAATAAAGAATAAAGAAAGGGTACCAGTGCTAGGTAATAAAGAATCAATAAAGTATATCCTGGTTTTTCAAAAAATAATTTGTTCATTAAACCATCAAGTAATAAAGAAACACCAAAACCGGCGATGCCAATCAATCCGGTAATCATCAATATAGTACAGATTTTTAGATATATGATACTTAGTTGAAATGTCTTCATGTCTGCGTCTCCTTATAATTTTTTCAAAGGTACAAATGGTATAAACATTCGAAAATAATTGAATTACAATTATCCAAAATCAAAACAAAATAGATGGCAAGATTTATTTTAATGAGAAACTTATCTCATAAATGTAGGTAACGGAAAGGAAATTTAAATGAAAATTTGGTTAAATCGAACCATTGGAAGGCAAATCATGTTTGCGTTTTATATCGTATTTATAACATTACTTTTATCTACCCTTTGTATCTATTTTTATACAAAAAACCAAATGATTGATTCACAGAAACAATTAGATACTTTAAGTGAACACCGGACGAAAGCTACTCTCTTACATGAGTCGTGGTTAATGCTTCAATATGACGTTCGAGGTTACGCACTTTACGGTGAAACTTCTATATTAAATGAAATCAATAAAGAAAAAGCAAATATCGAAGAACAAACAAATTGGTTTAAACTAAATAAGACAACTGAAGTAGATGCGAACTATGCCAAGGATACACGATTCCTTTATGAGTCCTATACAAATCGTGTCATACCGAGCGTCATCAATTATGTTAAAGAGAAAAAAGATGGAAAAATCGATGAGCCTTTCCTCCAACAAAATACACTGTCGAAGTTGACTCCATCTGCAAGCAACGACAATCAACAATTGTCCAATAGTAATAGTTCTTCTTTAGACATGAGAGAAAACATTTTAGACATGAGAGAAAACATTTTAGATATGGAAACAACATTTACAACCTATCGAAACGAAATAAATAAACAAGAAAAGGCTGCTCAAAAAAGTTTGGGTAGCCTAGTCAATGCATCTCAAATTCTTGGAGGAGTTAATATTGGGATATTGATTCTATTGACGTTACTCTTTGTACGACCTTTTACAACACGACTTACACGACAGTTAAAACGTTTAAATCGAGAAACAGATAGACTGGCTCAAGGAAGTGATACGGAGCCAATACCAGTTCTAAATGAACAGGATGAAGTAGGAGAACTCACTAAAACATTCAATCAAATGTCAGCATCGATTATTGGACAAAAAAAGCATTTGCAGTTGAATAACGAAGCATTACAAATGCAAAGTGAAGAACTGCTTGCTCAACAGGAAGAGTTACATGCTCAACAAGAAGAGCTCGAAGAAGCATTGAATGTTACACTTCAAAATGAGCAACATTTAAAGTATCGAAATGAACTGACCGAAACCTTGGCATCTCGAGAAACATATACAGCCTATGAAACAATTATTGAAAAGCTAGTAGCCATTACACATGCAGAATTTGGAGCAATCATTTTTTATGACAGAGAACATTTAAAGCAGATCTTTTCATTCGGTATTACAGAAACCTCACTTGGAAAGATAGCGATGCCTGGTTCACTCGTAGAGCGAGCTAAACTTTTAAAAACGCAGTACGCACTCTACTAAACAGATTGGACTAGATCACCCGTTACCACACCCGTACTATATCTACGAATCGGCTGTACCTGTATTAGACGCTGATTCTGATGAAGTATTGGCTTGTATCTATCTTGGTCGCTATAAAATGCCGTTTGAAACAGATGAACTAGAAGATATGATGTCCTTCGCTCGCCAAATTGCGTTATCACTCTTACGCATGAGGGTATTTGATGAGATGCAAGTCGAGAAAGAAAAAACAACGACTCTGATCCATTCAATTCGCGAGGCAATGATGTATGTTGAAGACAATAAAGTACTTGCTAATCATGCACTGCTAAATTTATTTGATTACAGTCAACAGAATAATGAAAAGCAAAATATCCGGGGTCTCATCTCATTAGACGTTCAAAATGAACTATTAGTTCGACGAGTAGATCAAAAAGAAAAGTTTAATAAATTCATGGATAAAGTCTATTCAAATTCAATTCCACAAGAAGACATTCAAATCACATTAAATGATGGAGCGAAAATAGTAACAATTTATGCAGAAGAAGTTCGCTATCATGCATCTTTGAAAGGAATCATGTTGGTGTTAAAAGATGTCACGCATGAAGTGGAAGTGGATCGTCTGAAGTCAGAACTTATTTCAACTGTTTCGCATGAGTTACGAACACCACTTTCGTCGATTTATGGATTTACAGAATTACTATTAGCTAAATCGTACAATATGGATCGTCAGAAGAAATACTTGGAAACGATACACTCTGAAACAAAAAGATTATCTTTGTTGGTTGATAATTTCTTAGACATACAACGTATGGAATCAAATCAACAATCATTTGTGATAGAGACGGTAGATTTATTGGAAATCATTCAGAACATAGTAACGGTACAGCGTGAGGAGGACTTACTCCACATATGGAATATTCAAATAAACGAACAGGAAAAAATGGAGGTCGAGGCAGACCAAGAAAAAATGGCACAGTTATTCACAAATTTGATCTATAATGCGAGAAAATATTCTCCGGAAGGTGGCTCTATAGAGATCTGGATGAAGCAGAAAGCGGCTAAAATAGTTATTCAAATCCGGGATGAAGGGATCGGAATTTCTGAGAACGATCAATTGAAAGTCTTTGATAAGTTTTATCGAGCACACACGAGTTCATATCCTAAAATTGGGGGGACAGGCTTAGGTCTTGCCATCTGTAAAGAAATTGTCGAGGCACACAATGGGAAAATTGAGTTAAGTTCCGAACTCAGTAAAGGTACAATCATTCAAGTCATTTTACCAACTAAGCAAAGCCAGCTTTAAACTTTAATGAAAAATGCTAATTAAAAAACGTCTTTTGTTCGTGGGGCACACGGCTAAAGACGTTTTTTATGTTTTTTGGTAGATTAATTGTCCATTTTCCAATTTAAATCCATAGCGAGAAAAACATTCTAAAGAGATCAATCCAGAATGCGAGATATGATTATAACTTCCATGAATAGAAAATTTATTATACTGGCATTGAAGGTCGTCAATTAAAGCTTCAAGCAACAATCCCCTTTCGCCAATCCCTTCTTTTCTTACATATAAATCCAATAGATCGAACTCTGAAACGCTGTCAATATGTTTAGATTCTGGATGAACCTGCTGAACACTTAAGGAAGACTGCTGGTTCAAGATATTCGGATGGATCGATTGTTCTTCCAAAAGAGTTACATAAAAAATAGAGGCTGAAGCTAAGGTGTTTTTGGTAATCTGAACAAGTTGTTCTTCTTTGTTGTAGGCTAATCCAACAAACGTTTCATAAGGACGTATTTGCATTTTTACGTTACGACGTGCGCATGTTCGTTGCCACTCAGATTGAGGAATCCAATATCGTTCAGAAATAGCACGTTTTTTCAAAAAAAGGCGCAAATTTTTCCCTCCTTATTTATTACATGATTAAAGTATACATGTTTATTAAAGGGAGTAAAAGGCATTTTTTTGAAAATATAGTGTTTGGAAAATAAAAAAAGTAAATTTACTTTTGTTTAGATGTTAGACGGAGGTCGCTATATAAAACATAAGCACCTGATCGATTCTTTTTCGCTTGATACATAGCTATATCTGCCTGTTTCATGATTTCCATAGCAGTTGTTGCGTCAGTGGGAGAGGATGAAATACCGATGCTTGGAGGACAGAGTATGGTTTGGCCGTTAATGTAATAGGGTGCTTTTAAAACAGAAAGAACTAACTCGGCTCGTTGTTTCAATTGTTCTTGTGTCAGCACATTTTTAAGTAGTAGAGTAAACTCATCTCCTCCTTGACGTGCAATCATTTCAAACTGTTTCTCTATAGATTTTAGACGTCCCCCTACAGCCTGCAATAATAAGTCTCCAATATCGTGACCAAGGGTATCGTTAACATGTTTAAAGTCGTTTAAATCCATGAAAAATAGCGCTAACTTAAAATCTGATTGTTTGAATGTTCCTTTTATAAGAGAAGTTAAATGATTTTCAAATGCAGATCGATTACTCAAGCCTGTCAATTGGTCATGATAAGCGAGATATTTCACTTGTTGTTCAATAGTTTTTTCCTCTGTAACATCTTTTCCAATGGCAAAAATACCGACTATCTCGTTTTGTACAATGATTGGGATGTTTGTGAGGTTCATACAGATGATTCCTCCTTCACTGTTAAGAATTTTGACTTCATAGCTGCGTGGGGAGCCCTTAAAAACAAATTCGAGTTCTTGAAGCACTATCGTTTTCGACTTTTTTTCAACAAGGGCTAAACTATTTTGACCGACTAATTCATCAGAACTAAGATTAAATAACTGACTACATGCTTCGTTTACACTTTCAAAGTTTCCTTCTAAATCCATCGAACAAACTGGATGAGGATGATATTCGAACAACGACTTGTATCGTTCTTCGCTTACTTCTAGCGAATTAGCCTGATGAAGATATTTATCGACAAGCTTTTGATTTTCCAGAACAATCACAATTTGTCGAATGAGTACAAGACAAATCGATATTCCACACCCCGCTGAAATAATGTCAAAGCTATTGGAATGAAATACCATGAAAGTAAATAAAACTAAAATCCCGCTATAAGGAATTAAAACTTGAAAGATGTTTAGTTTTTCCAGTTGTATAGAAGAATGTTTAATAACGAACTTAGAAGTTTTCGTTCTTCCTGCAAAACTTAATAAGATCATACTCAAGATAAAGAGTGGATCAACCACACTACCTGAAGAGATATTATCGATAGAAATTAAATAGAGATAGGCTGAATCTGCAATTGCCTGTATACATACGGCTAAGATAATCACAATCATAGAGGACGTATGGGTTCGAGACGATCTATGCATTATTAAAAAGACAGCTGCAATTAACATTCCAAGGTCACCAATAGGATAAGCTAGGGAAATGATAAATGCTAAAGGTGTAGCTGCACTACTTGCAAGAACCGGAGAAATTAAAAGGTACCAAGAAAATGTCGTTGCGATAATGAGAATAATAAGGAAATCGAACATGAAAGATACATGCAGGATCATTTTGGTTTGATGCATGATTTTATAAAATAATGCACTGAGAATACAGATGATTTGTAAGAGATAAAAAACATCCGACCAACTGATAAAAATTACTTCTTTACCGAACATAGTGTCTGATATCATCCATAAAATTTCGGCTGCTAAATAAAAAAATGTGCCTAGAGTGATGATGGACCAGAATGTGCGTTCTTTATTTATGGTTTTCAAAAGAGTAAGGATCAAAAAATACAAAGCAATCAAAAGGCCAATGATTGAAAAGATACTGCTTCCAATGGATTGATAAGGAGAGTTTGGATATAACAAAATCCAGCAATAATAACCGAGTAAATACAAAACGAGAATAAAATAACGCAGATTGATTCTATTGAACATACCGCATTCGTACTCCTTTTAACGTTAATCTCACTAGTATAGATATAAAAGAATAGAGATGATTTATGACTTCTAAAAATAGGTGTATGATTTATAGCAGATGTAAAAATATTTAGAAAATCGACAACAATCAATGATTAGTAATGGTATATAAACTATAAAATGCATAGAGCAACGATTATATCAATCGGTTGCTTTATGCATCTTAATTCAGGACGAAGTGACATTTGACTGTGCATACGATGTAAGGAAGTCAACAAAAGTATAGTAATCAACAGGTCTTGAGAAGAGATAGCCTTGACCAATCATACATCCATTTCTATAAAGGATTTCTTTTTGCTCCACTGTCTCAATGCCTTCCGCTACAACGTTTAATTCCAGATTTAATGCCAGTTCTATGATTGTTTTTACCATAGGTGAAGGATTATTATATGAAACTCGATCGATGAAAGATTTATCAATCTTTAAGGTATCGATGGGAAGTTGTTCTAAAACATTTAGAGAAGAATAACCAGTTCCAAAGTCATCAATGGATATTTTTATACCCATTGATTTTATTTGTTGCATGATGTTAAAGCTTTCTTTAATGTTTTGAACAATACTTTCTGTAATTTCTAATTCTAACCATTCAGGATCTAATTTTGTTTTTGCAATGACTTCTCCCACCATGCTGCAAAAATGAGGGTTTTGAAACTGAAGAGCGGATACGTTCACTGAAACCAATAATGGTTTAAATCCGAGTCGTTGTAACTGTTTGTTGTGCTGTGCAGCCGTGTATAATACCCATTCTCCAATTTCATTGATTAATCCAGTCTCTTCAGCTAAAGGAATGAACTCAGCAGGTGAAATCCAACCAAGTTTTGGATGCTCCCATCGTAATAATGCCTCCATTCCGACGATACATTCAGAGGCGAGATCAATTTTAGGCTGATAATATACGGAAAGCTGATTATTATTGATCGCGTTTTTTAAGTGAGACTCCATCTCTAATTTACGCAGCAAATTCGATTCTATTTCATTGTTATAAATAACAAAAGAATAATTTCCGTATTGTTTTGCTTGATAGAGAGCTTCAGCTGTATGTTGTTGGACTTTATCTAAAGAAATACTTTGTTTAGGATAATGGGTGATACCAATATGCCCAATGATATTCAATTCGAAATCAGATGTTTTAAATGTCGGGTGTAATACATCAAAAATAGATTCATTTAAAAACATAATATCTGCAGTAGATTTATTAGATGAAACAATCATGAATTCATCTTCGCTGAAACGATATAACTTAACATTCATATCAATGGTATGTTTTAAGCGATGGGAGACCTCTTTAATAAGTTTCTCACCTGTTTGATGACCGAAAACATCATTAAACATTTTTACTCTTTCTACTTGTAGAAGTATAAAAGTGAAATCTTGTTGACTCATGTCCATTGCATATTGTGTTTCTTTTAAAAATGCCGCACGGTTTCCTAGTTTGGTAAGCATATCTGTATAAGCAATTTCATTAAGTTTTAAAACTAATCTATTATTTTTTGAGGTCGTGATTCCTTGCCTTACAATGGTCAATAGAAAAATCATGATCAATCCGAAGCTAAGTGCATTTAGTGACCAATTGTAACTTTCCATCATTAAAATGGATAAAACTAAAATACTTAAATAAGGAAAGAGGAACTCCTTTTTTAATGTAGGGAAAAAAGGAGTTCTAGGCTCAATCATAAGCTTTGATTCATCTTTATAGAAGTATGCGGAACAACCTATAAATAGTAAAGCAATCGTCCAAACGAAGTCGACAACCTTTCCGCTTTGATAGTTCTCACTAATCATCATTTGAGCAAACAGCATATCACCTAATATTTGTAGGAATAGTCCAATAATCAGATAATTCAGAGATTTATTTTTCTTATTAAACTGAATTAGATAAAAGAGAGTAATGATAAAAAATAAAATGCCCAAATCAGCGATTTGAAAAATAACAGTGTATGTAATTTTCCCTAAAGAGTGCTCTTCAATACGATATAAAGGATAAAGCAAGTAATAATAGCTGATCGAAATGGCAGCAATCATATAAATCATCGTGTTAAAAAAATAAGTCATATTCGCAAACTGAATAGAAGCTCTTCTTAGTCTGTATAATAAAGCAATAAAATAACATATATAGCACAGTGCCCACAAAAAATATGAAAGTGGAGGGGCTTCAAATGCCTGTTTTGTAATTGTGAGGTTAATGATCCAAACTAAAGTACCGATAAAGGAGAGTCCTGTACCCATACTCAGGAAGAGCCAAAATAGCTTTAATAAAGTACTAGGACTTCTTAAGAGGCGTAAAATCCAAAACGTGCTCACTATTCCAATTATAAGTTGAATAGTGTTGAGAAAAGTTAAACGAATCCACTCAGACCCTTCATAGACCATATTTCCATACCAAAACATGATACTGATTCCTATTAAAATTAGGAATGGCCACTTAGTTACACTATTCAAACTGCTTCCTCCTAATAAAAAGGTTCTCATTAATTATCGGCTATTTCCGGGTGATATAAAGTAATTCTTCTGAAGAAATAAATTGAGTTCAATAATATTGATAATGATGCAATTATTTGATTATTTTATACTAGAAAGATAAGATAGAGTAGAATATAAAAAAAACGCTTTTTTGCATTAAAATAAAAATGAGAGTGAGAGAAAATCGATCTTTATCAACTTAATTAAAAAAGCGGAAGAGTGATAATATGCTACTGGTCAGACCAATAACTTTACTTTTTTTTCTAGTGATCTTTTGTGCGAGTCTTACCCAATCAGAAAACGAGACAAGTAAAGCTGAAAAACGAATAAAAATGAAAAATCTTTCTTACATGGATCAGAACGATTTTTTTGATGGTAGGCGATATATAAGTAATAAATTTAGTATCTACATAAAAACGATTGAAACGATTCCACCTAATCCTATCGAGAATAAAACGATGCCATTGCTACTAATTAAATTTAAAATTAAAAATCTTAGGATGGAAAGTCAAAATGAAATGATATCTTGGTTAGAGTGCTTTCAGGTAGAACAAGGAGGAAAAGCTTTAGATATTGCAGACGTCTCTACTTCTATAAAAACATCTTCAAAACGACTTTTTAATTCTGAAACTTATGATCGAAATAAAGGGATAATTGCTTATAAGTTACGTAATAGGAAAGAAAACGTAGTGTTAAAAGCATATAAGACAAATATCTCGAAAGAAGTAAGTGTCAGAACGATACGAATGATAAACAAAGATTATAAATAAATACTTATCTTAATAATGTTTAATGGGGGTTAACTAAATGGAAAATAAAATTTGTTCATCCTGCGGAAGTACTAAATTTCACGAAGCAACAGACTACATTCCACTAAAACCAACAAAAGGATCATTTCAAGGTGCTCATAAAATATTTTCGTTTTGTTTAGATTGCGGTATCGTAGACACAATTAGAATTGATAACACAGAAATCTTTCAAAATAAGGATTAAATATTTAACCCTTAAAAAAGAGCGTCCGACAAGGATGCTCTTTTTTATAAAAGAAGAAAAGTTTATATGCTCAGGAAAAACAGGAAGATCTATTAATTTCATACATAATGAATACTGGTTGATGAAATATCTATCTTTTTCTTAAATGATACTGTAAATGAATATCTAACCATTCAAGCCAGTCGGATACATTTAACCAACCAAGTTCCTCTTGATAAATTTTTCTTGAAGAATCTATTGTTTGAGCGTGTGTCTTAACTTGGTCGATACGTGTAACTAATTGTCTTGCGCTCTCCTTAAGAATAGCATAATCTAAATTATTTTCTAATTCGATATCAAGATCATCTCGAAACCTTATACGTACCCAGGGAACTTCACCATATAAGAAAACTAAGTTCCCGAACCGTGTTCGTCCCTTCGTAGCTAAAGGAGGGGCGAACTCACATTGCTCTGCAAAATCAAGAAACTCATTGCTCTTATCAATAAGGTGTCTATAGAGTTGGAGAATGGACCAGCTGTTCATAGTTTGATGATGTCTATAATAACTCTTTTCATATTCATCTAATTCACTTAATAAAGGATGAACTGGTAAAGATATCATATTATTAACCTCATGTTTCTGTAGAATATAACATATATTATACTTATATGTTTTTAGCTAAAGTATACACAAACTTGGAGATCATCATAATCTTTTTATTATTGAGGACAGTAGATTTTACAAACGAATATGAGAAATAAGCTTAAATTTCTTTTATTTTGATATCCAATATATTTTTATAAGGGAGTACTTTTAATTCAAGATTTGATTTAATGAGATAGACTTCATGCCGAAAAGAGTCAAAATTTTCAATGTAAGCATCAAAGTATAGAATTCGATAAGAATCGATGGCTGCAATAGATATGATATCTCCATTAGCAGCTGCTTTTTCTATAAAGCTCCCAATTTCAGACACTTTGCTTTCGTCATGGACGATTGAAAAATAGTTTAAATTCTTCTTTCGTGTAGGCAAAAAATAAAAATACTTTTTTGTACTATCTTTTTCTCGAGACATAAAACCATTCCTTTGAACAATTTTTAATAGAACAGAATAACAAAGTATTTATAGATAATGTTCTTATCTAATTGTACCCAAACATGTAAAAAATATAGCTTTTTTTAGAGAAATCATATGCCATACAAAAGATTACCATAGAAAATTCAATAAAATTCTTTCATTGTTTCATATTTTAATTTTTAAAAGGTTAAATAAATGTCTTTATTAAAGATAATAAACTAAAAAAAGTATAAGTTAGACTTTACACAGTCTAACTTATACTTTTTTAAAAATATTAATATCAATTGTTCTTCATGATACCAAAAGTACAAGTAACAAAGCTATGATTGCTGGTAAACCTTGTTTTATTAAAATAGATCGATTAGAGGTAATAGACCCATATAAAGCTGCAATAATAACACAAGATAAGAAAAAGATCACAATTCCCTGATCATCACGAATCAGTCCGTATAAAAGTCCGGCTGCTAAGAAACCGTTATATAGTCCTTGATTAGCAAAAAGTGTTTGAATTTGTTTTGACGCTACCGCTTCATCACTGAGACCAAAAGAACGTTTAGCTGCTTGAGAAGATAGGAAAAACATTTCGAGAGCAAGTATATAGAAGTGTTCTAACGAAACAATTAAAACAAAAATAATGGATAAAAAAGACATGATTTCTCCTCCTAAAGAACCTTACATGATTTTGAGCTACCTAAGTTATGGCGTTATAAAATAAAGGCAAAAAAACTCTTGATAAATAGATGAGTTTAACATTTTAAGAAGGCATGGTTAAAAAAATTGTGTTCATACTTTCAGAATGATAGTATCTTCAATTTTGCATTTAAACAAAAAACGTTACTCATAAAAGGTGTTTTGCGACTATCCATTCCAAGAAAATCAAATTCCGAACGAATTTGCTGCATTAGATTGAGGGCTATTTGTTTTTTAAGCGTAATACTTTCTTTATAAAGTAATTTATCATATGAAATAGTAAATTCTTCAAGTGCAATTTGCATACAAATCAATTGAAACTGTTCTGTTTTCAATATAAAGCTCCTCATTTCCTCTTACCTAGCCAATGATACACTATATTCTTATCAACAGTTGATATTTGAATGTGCTTGAAGCCTTCCAAATAGGCAAGAGAGAAATACAAAATGAGCAATTAATGATGGATTAAAGACTCTTAAGTAGTTAATTTTTGAATGAAAAAATGAAAGAGAGTGAATGGAGTGAAAGGAGAAAATGGTTTTTAATCGCATTGAAAAATCACAATTCACAACTTGACATAGTAATTAAGAAAAGAATCATTTTAATGAAAGGTGGGTAAAGAGTTCATCTGGATTATCTATAAGATCTGCCAGCGTATATTTATCTAGTTCTTGAATAAAAGCATGTAAGGCATGATTTAAGATGTTCTTTAAATGACAGGAGGATGAAATAATACAAGTATCGTAAGCACTAAAACAATTAACTATCTCAAGCGACTCTAATTCGCGAAAAACTTGGCTGACCTTTACTTTTCTTGGATCTTTGATCAAACGAAGCCCTCCCGATCTGCCATGCTTAGATTCGATATAACCTAATCGTACTAACTGTTGTGACACCTTCATTAAATGATTCGATGAGATATTATATTGATTTGCAATCATAGGCATTGGTGTATACATCTTTTGTCTTACGCCTAAAAAAATCAATGTACGAAACCCATAATCAGTAAAATGTGTGATTTTCATATACTCTTTCTCCATTTCTTTTGCATACTGCAATTGTACTTGTAAACATTGTCATAACTTAGCTGAGTTTATGAAGTTTTACTGTAATGATAAAAAAACAAACTTCTTCTGTAAATTATTAAATTTTTAAGTACTTAACAAATAACATTTGTAGTTATTTTTAGTCATTTGTAGTTAAATCTACTTAGCTTAAATGCATGGTAATAAGAAATTATATATTTTACATCAATATCAAAATCACTTTTTTGAAATGTATTTATATTCCTATTTTTTAAAGAACATAGGGCATTTGATATAGGACTAAGCATACATAGTAAAATAAGCATTGTCGACTTTTTTTATCGATACAGTGAATAATGTTGTACGTTGCGATAAATAATAAGGACGATAATTTTCTTCATAGAATGAATTTAATCTTATAACACATAAGAATACGTAGTGATGAACCAAAATTAATTTTACACCCTTGCATATTAGTAACTTCGATTTCGTCTGTAATAATGTATAGGTTTTGCTAATAGAAGCTGTGAATTGGAATTTAATTAAATCTACAAGTTTTATTCTGTTTAACTTGCGTATTTTAAAACTCAGTTCTTATGACTAAATGGAGTTACATAATAAACTTATAAAAATAGAAATGAATTGGTATTAATTTTTATAAAAAAAATAATAGGTTAAATATTCATGATTTAAAAATTTTCAATTCTTAAAATCGGATAAAGTAGAAGGTAAATGGGATAAGATGATCAAATGTATATGATGAACAATGAAAAATAAGAGATAGAATGGAGGCACAGCTATGCGATTAACCGCAGCGATGAAATACGGGATCACTGCAGTTCTTTACATAGGTTTGAAGTCCAGAGAGGATCACACTAGTCCACCAAAGTTCATTAAAATTAAAGAAATCAGTAAAGAGTGCGGTATCACCCACAATCATTTAATCAAAGTCATTCATAGGTTAGGTAAATCGGATATCATATTAACAATGCGGGGTAAAAGTGGTGGTGTCATGTTAGGAAAAGAACTCTCTGATATCTCAGTCGCAGATGTAATACGTGTTTTCCACGATGAACTTACCTTAAAATTTAACGAGACCTTTTATAACGATGTTCTTTTTACTCTTCAAACATCTTTAACTGATGCTCAGCATTCCTTTTTAAAGACGTTAGAACAAGTATCTTTAGAGAGTTTAATCGAGCAATTAAAGGATGATAAAGTTCCTAACTAGATGACTGAACTTAAAAGTAATCTTTTAACCTAGCTGTTAAACTAGACATGGTCCTTCTTGAGAAAATTAATTCAAATATAATTTTTTAAAAAGATGATGTTCACATAAAAAAGGATCTCTGCTTCTAATATTGATATGCTCCCCAAAAAGTAGACAGTTGAAATATCAAAAACTGTCTACTTTTTGAAGGGAGCCTTTTCTATGTCTAAATCTAAGTTTTCGCCGGATGAAAAACTACGAATCATTAAAATGTGCGAGGATGGAACAGGTTCGATAACATCGATCGCCTCGCTCTTCGAGCTTTCAGTCACAACGTTGAATAGATGGAGGGCAAAATATCGTAATGGCGGCTCCTCGGCGCTCCGGAATCGAACAGAATGGACACGTTATCCAGACGCACTAAAGATGAAGGCTGTACACGCAGTGCTCAATCAAGAGGAATCCGTCACCAGTGCTACGGTACGATTTAACATTTCGAACATGAGTGTACTCCTAAAATGGATTGATAAGTATACTAGTCATAGTACAGAAGGGAAACCATTGAAGGAGCGATTCACTATGACTAAAGGTAGAGCCACTACATTCGAAGAGCGTGTCCAGGCAGTGATGGACTGTATAGAAAATGGGAAAGACTATCAAAAGATCATGAAGACCCATCGGGTCTCCTATCAACAAATCTATAGCTGGGTAAGGAAGTTCGAGAAGGACGGAATCGACGCACTGATGGATCGTCGAGGACGTCAGAAGCCGGTAGCGGAATTGACGGATACAGAGCGTTTTGCGTTGGAACTGAAACGACTGGAGAAAGAAAATGAACGTCTACGCATGGAGAACGACTTCCTAAAAAAGTTAGAGGAGATCGAGAGGAGGTCACGTTAAGTCAAATTCGTCTTCAAGATAAATACGAAGCCATTCAATCATCAGTAGAGCAATTCGGTTACCCGATCATCGCTCTATGTCATCTAGCGGGTATCTCGCGCGCTGCCTACTACAAGTGGTTACGTCGTATAGGTATACTGAAAGCACATGAGACTGAGAACATGAAAATCATCGAAGAGATAAACCAGATTCACCTTTCGGTGAAAGGAATCTATGGCTATCGACGGATGACATTGAACTTGAAACGTCGTTTCGGAAGAAACGTTAATGCCAAGCGTGTCCGTCGTCTGATGCATGTCGCAGGTATTCATTGCGTCATACGCCGGAAACGTCCTTTGTACATTCGTAATCGTCCTCAACAGACCGCCGAGAACATTCTGAACCGTGATTTCAATGCGGCAGGACCGAATCAAAAATGGGTGACGGATGTCACGGAATTGAAGTATGGCGCTTCTCAGAAGGCGTATTTGAGTGCCATTCTGGACCTATATGATGGATCCATCCGTGCCTTCGTTCTAGGACACTCTAACAATAATCAGCTCGTGTTCGATACGTTCGAACTCGCCCTTCAGGGCGCACCGGGAAGCCGTCCCTTGCTTCACAGTGATCGAGGGTTCCAATATACGTCGCATGCGTTCCGTCACATGACACGCGTGGCAGGCATTACACAAAGTATGTCTCGGGTTGGTAAATGTATTGATAATGGTCCGATCGAGTCCTTTTGGGGAACCTTGAAATGCGAAAGTTATTATCTACATAAGTTTACGGAGTTCGACGAACTCCAGCTTGCGATTCAAAAGTATATTCATTTCTACAATGTAGAACGGTACCAACAACGATTAAACGGCTTGGCTCCATTAGAATACAGAGCTCAAGCCGTTTAAGTGATTTTTATTATTTATCCTGTCTACTTGACGGGGAGCAGTTCAATCCAATGCCTTTTTTATATCTATTCGTTTCACACCATCAATAAACACACATCATTTGCGAACGCTACTGGATCCTCGAGTGGAAGTCCTTCAACAAGCAACGCTTGCTGATACATTAATTTTGTATAGCGTTCGAATTTCGAACGATCGTTTTGATACGCTGCTTCAAGAGATTGGAACACTGTGTGTGACGGGTTCAATTCTAGAATCTTGACCGCCTCTACTCCTTCGTTATTCGGCATCGCCTTTAGAATCTTCTCCATCTCGATCGAAACGGCGCCGTCCGTTGCAAAACAGACGGGATGCGA
>Ga0207791_1000197_pt1 | contig 16504 bp, 16 predicted proteins | sample HigsolmetaGSP16D_FD_184844 | JGI IMG/M metagenome (GOLD analysis project Ga0207791, IMG submission 184844) | High solid enriched microbial communities from the Joint BioEnergy Institute, USA - SP1-6-D (SPAdes) | ecosystem: Engineered > Bioreactor > SSF (Solid state fermentation) > Aerobic >...
CCCGTCCGTCCCTTCTCCGCCGTGTGTTTCCGTCACCCCCGCTGAGCCTGATGGTGCTGCTGTTCTGGTTGCTGATGTCCGACAGTTTCAGTGCGGGCCTGCTGGTGCTGGGCGTCATCCTCGGCGTGGTGATCCCGCTGTTCGCCGCGCGCATCGACCGCGAGTTCGCGCGCATCGGTACGCTGCGTCCGGTACCCAGGCTGCTGGTGGTCACGCTGTGGGACATCCTGGTGTCCAACATCGAAGTGGCGCGCCAGGTGCTGGGCAGGGAGAGCAGGATCCACCCCGGCTTCGTCTGGATTCCGCTGGACATCGGCAACATCCATGGCATCGCCGCGCTGACCAGCATGATCACCCTGACCCCCGGCACGGTTTCGGCCGCGCTCAGCGACGACCGCAGGTACCTGCTGGTGCACGTGCTCAACCTCGATGATCCGGAGCATCTGATCGCCCAGATCAAACGCCGCTACGAAGCCCCGCTGATGGAGATTTTCCCATGACCGGTTTCCAGTTCATCCAGACCACGCTGGTGGTGTGCATGCACATCGTCGGCCTTGCGATGCTGCTCTCGACCTGGCGGCTGCTACGCGGCCCGACCGTGCCCGATCGCATCCTCGCGCTCGACACGCTGTCGGTGACCGCGATCGCCGAGCTCATGCTGTTCGGCATGTTCCTCAATTCCGCCGTGTATTTCGAGGCTGCGCTGATCCTGGCCATGCTCGGCTTCGGCAGTACGGTGGTGCTGAGCAAGTTCGTCCTGCGCCGGGACATCGTCGAATGATCACCTTCTTCCAGATCAGCCTGTCGCTGCTGCTGCTGTTCGGCTGCTTCTTCATCCTTGTCGGCGCGCTGGGACTGGTGAAACTGTCCACCTTCTTCAAGCGCCTGCATGCACCGACCAAGGCCAGCACGCTGGGCGTGGGCTGCGTGCTGGTGTCCTCGGTCTGCTACCACATCTTCCTCGGCCAGGATCCACAGCCGCGCGAACTGCTGATCACCATCTTCCTGTTCATCACCACGCCGATCAGCGCACACCTGATGGCCAAGGCGGCGCTGTCGCTGCTGATGGAAACGCGGCCGAGCCTGCCGGGCCACGAGCGCGCGGCCGAAGAACAGCTGCCGCCTCCGGAGCCGGCACGCGAGCACGAGATGCCCGATGGCGAAGGGACCTACACGATGAGTGACGCCGAGAAATAAGGCGCTGCTGCACGTGCGCAGCGCCAGGGCGGTCCCGGCGCTGCGGGAACCGGTGCGGCCTCAGCCGCAACCTTCGGCGTAGTCGACCTGCGGCGAACGGCCCACACGCCACTGGCTGACCTTGCCATTGGCATCGAGCGTGAAGTCCACGATGCCGTGGCCTTCCTGCTGCGGACGCACGCGCAGGTGCTGGGCCTGCGGATCATATTTGTCCGGACCCAGGTCGGCGCGCTCCGGGTACAGCTGCTGCAGTTCGCCCAGTGACATGCCCACGCGCCCGCCGCCGGGTGCCACGATGGCCGGACCGCGCACGTCGAAGCGCACCAGTCTGCGGCCTTCGATCATCAGGAAAGGACCCTCGGGCGAGGCCTTTTCCGGGCGCAGCAGGTAGCAGTCCTCATTGCCGTCATCGACCGCCAGCGGCTTGCCGGTGGCATCCGTCCCCAGGCCCTGCAGCGGCTCGCCGAAGCGGCTGCGGACCTCATCGATCCCCGCGCCCAGCGCCACGGCGCCAAAGCCGTCCAGCCGGGCCGGGCTGTCCGGGCGCGGATCCACCGGCGAACTCACCGCCAGGTCCGGCTCTGCGGAGACCACGTCCGGGCGGGCCGTGTCCGTGGCGGAAGCTTCGGCATTCGGCGTGGCCGTGTCCGGCGTGGTTTCCGGCGTACGGTCGCACGCGGTCATCGAAAGCAGCAGCAGACCAGCCAGCGGAAGGGTTCTCATCGGCGCGCTCCGGGGTATGAAGGATGGACGCCACGCTAACCCAGCCGATGTGCACGCCGCATTGTCATCACCCTTTAACTGCCAGCGCTCACCCTCGCTGCGTCCGCCGCACCTTTCCGCGCCCATGCTCCCGCTCAAGACCGAACACGCCCGAACGGTGCTGCAGGGCCATCGCACGGCGCTGGACATGCGCCAGCGCCGCCTGCTGATCCTCTGCGATGGGCAGCGCGACGTGACAGCGCTGACGGCCCTGCTCGGACCGGACACGCCGGCCAGGGTGGCGGCACTGATCGAGGCGGGCTACCTGCAGGCCGGGGGCAGCGCGGTGGTCGTGGCTGACAGCCGGCGTGCCACCGCAGCGCCTGCAGCGCTCCACGAATCCGCACGGCGACGCTCGCTGGTGGCTGCGCGGATCTATCTGGTCGGCATCCTGGAACTGCAGCGGCACCCCGAAGCGGCCCGGCTGCTGCACGCCCTGCAGCAGGCGCGCCCGGACGACGACATCGTTCCGGCGATGCAGGAGGCGATCACGGCATTGCCGGCGCTGACCTCCGCCGGCTATGCCGCGCGCGTGCGCGAGCGGCTGCTGGAGGTCATGCCGACGGCCTACGCCGCCGCGTTCGAGGCCGCCGCCGACCCGTGCCCGGTGTGAGGCAGCGCCGCGCTGAAGGCGGCCCGGGCCCGGCTCAGCGGAAGTTGTTCCCGAGCCCCGCCCAGCACTGCTGGTAATCCGCCTGCCGGTGGCTGGCCGCCACGGCCTGCGCAGTGGGACGGATCACCCCGCGCGTTTCGAACATGAAGGCCATGGTGTCCTTGATCACATCGGCACTGCCCAGGTCCGCCGCCGACGCTTTGGCGAAGGTCGGTGCGTCAGGCCCGTGGCCGCTCATGCAGTTGTGCAGCGAGGCGCCGCCGGGCACGAATCCCTCCGCCTTCGCATCGTAGGCACCGTGCACCAGGCCCATGAATTCGCTGGCGATGTTGCGGTGGAACCAGGGTGGACGGAACGTGTGCTGCGCGACCAGCCAGCGCGGCGGGAAGATGGCGAAATCCATGTTGCTCGTGCCGGGCGTATCGCTTGGCGAATGCAGCACCAGGAAGATCGACGGATCAGGGTGATCGAAACTGATCGAACCGAGAGTGTTGAAGCGGCGCAGATCGTAGCGGTACGGCGCGTAGTTGCCATGCCAGGCGACCACGTCCAGCGGCGAGTGGTCGATGTCCGCGCGCCACAGCCGCCCATCGAATTTGGCGATCAGTTCGAACGCTCCGTCGCGGTCTTCGAACGCCGCATGCGGGGTTTCGAAATCGCGCGGATTGGCCAAGCCGTTGGAGCCGATCGGGCCGAGGTCCGGCAGCTTCAACAGGGCACCGAAATTCTCGCAGACATACCCGCGCGCTTCGCCGTCAGGCAGTTCCGCCCGGAACCGCACGCCGCGTGGAATCACCGCGATCTGCTGCGGCTCGACATCGATGACGCCGAACTCGGTGAGCAGGCGCAGCCGGCCCAGCTGCGGCACGATCAGCAGTTCGCCATCGGCATCGTAGAAGTAGCGGCCGACCATGTCCTGGTTGGCCGCGTACAGATGGATCGCAACGCCGGCGTGCGCGTCCGGGCTTCCGTTGCCGCCCATCGTATACAGGCCATCGAGGAAATCCACGGGCGTGGCAGGCAGCGGCAGCGGACTCCAGCGCAGCTGGTTCGGCGAGGCCGGCAGCGCACTGAAATCACTGTGCAGGCGAGGCTGCGCGTACGCGGTGAACTCCCCATGGGTGACTGCCGGGCGTATCCGGTACAGCCAGCTGCGGCGGTTGCTGGCACGCGGCGCGGTGAATGCCGTGCCCGACAGTTGCTCGGCGTACAGGCCATGCGCCACCCGCTGCGGCGAGTTCTGTCCCACCGGCAGCGCACCGTCGCGCGCCTCGGTGGCGAACTCATTGCCGAAGCCGGTCTGGTAACCACGCGGTTCGATGGTGTCGCTCATGTCAGCCCTTCGTTCATGCGCCGGCCGGCAGCCGGCGCCCTGCCTGCGATCGTAGTCCTGGCGGCGCCCGGGTCAAAGCACGCCGCGGCGCATCTGGTCACGCTCGATGCTTTCAAACAGCGCGGTGAAGTTGCCTTCGCCGAAGCCTTCATTGCCCTTGCGCTGGATGATCTCGAAGAAGATCGGGCCGATGCTGTTCAAGGTGAAGATCTGCAGCAGCTTGCGCTGGTGGGTTTCCGGATCGGCATCGATCAGGATCTTGTTCTTCGCCAGCCGCGCGACGTCCTCGCCGTGCCCGGGCACGCGCTGGTCGATCACATCGAAGTAGGTCTCCGGCGTATCCAGGAACTGCACGCCCTGCGCGCGCATCGCCTCGACGGTTTCGTAGATGTCGTCGGTGAAGCAGGCGATGTGCTGGATGCCCTCGCCCTTGTAGGCGTCGAGGTATTCGTTGATCTGGCTCTTCGGATCGGACGACTCGTTGAGCGGGATGCGCACGATGCCGTCCGGCGCGGTCATCGCCTTGGACACCAGGCCGGTCTTCAGGCCCTTGATGTCGAAATAGCGGATCTCGCGGAAGTTGAACAGACGCTCGTAGTAGTCCGACCACTGCTGCATGTTGCCGAAATACAGGTTGTGGGTCAGGTGGTCGATGAAGGTCAGGCCAAAGCCCTTCGGGGCCGGGTCGGCGCCTTCCACGGGCACGAAATCCCCGGCGTAGATGCTGCCGCCGGTGCCGTAGCGGTCGACCAGGTAGAGCATGCAGTCGCCGATTCCCTTGATCACCGGCGCGTTGACCGCGCGGGTCTCCGGCTTGAACTCCACCGCTTCAGCGCCGTTGCCGAGCGCGGTGGCATAGACCTCCGCGCCGGGGCGCTGGAAGCGGATCGCGAAACCGCATGCGCACGGGCCGTGCTTTTCAGCGAAATCGGCGGCGAACGAATCCGGGTCTTCGTTGACCAGGAAATTGACGTCGCCCTGGCGGTAGACGGTGATCGGGCGCGAAACATGCTTGAGCACGGCGCTGAATCCCATGCTGCGGAAGTACGCGTGCAGTTCGTTGCCACGCCCGGCCGGGGCGGCGAATTCGACGAACTCGAAGCCGTCGATGCCCATCGGATTTTCGAACGTGGTGACCTGCATGCCGAGATTTGGCTGCGAGGCGGTCTGGACGGTGGTATTCATGGCGAAGGGCTCCAGGCAATCGGCGCTGTCACAAAGAACGTGCGGGCGGCGGGCAGACCCGCGAGAATGCGGAGTCTTGAACCTCCCTTATAGTTACACCTGTAACCACCAGCAAGGTGCACCGCAACATGAGCCCACCCGATCCCGCCTCCACCAGCGTGCGCGCTTCGCACGTCCTGCTCGACCTGGAGCAGTTCCTGCCCTACCGGCTGAGCGTGCTGTCCAACCGCGTGAGCGGCAACATCGCCAAGCTCTACGGCGACCGCTACGGCCTGGCGATTCCGGAATGGCGGGTCATCACCATCCTTGCGCTGTACCCCGGCTCCTCCGCAAGCGAGGTGTCCGAGCGCACGGCGATGGACAAGGTGGCGGTCAGCCGCGCCGTGGCGCGGTTGCTGGAACGGGGTTTCATCAAGCGTGAAACACATGGCGATGATCGCCGCCGTTCGGTGCTGGCGCTGTCGGCGGCCGGCTTCGAGGTGTACGAGACCATCGCCCCGATGGTGATCGAGATCACCCGCAAGCTGATGTCGGTCCTCAGCGAGGACGAAGAACAGCTGCTCGAGACCCTGATCCTGCGCCTGGCCGGCGAAGGCCTGCAGCGCATGGCCGACTGAGCTGAAGGGACGCAGGGGTTCAGCTCGACGATCCGGCGATCCCGTCGCCGCGTTTCTCAGCTGAGGTGGCGGCGCTGGGCGAAGATCCAGGGGGCGGCGAGCGCGCCGACGGCGCCGGCGGCGAAGCCCAGCGAGGCTGCGACGCTGGCCGCTTCGATCGCGCCGGGCAGGGCCAGCGCAGCGGTCACCAGCAGGGCCGACGGCAAGGCCACGAACGTGGCCAGGAAGAAGCCCCAGCGCGGCTGCCACGTGCGCAGCTGCAGCAGGCTCACCGGCTGCCAGGTGTCCGCGGCCGCTTCCTCGGCCTGCGCGCGCGCCACCTTCACCAGATCCACCTCGGGCAGGATGCGGCCAGGACGGGCTTTGGCCAGGGCGTGCTCCACCGCGTCCATTGCAGGGTAGCCGGTGGGCCACGGCTGCGGCGCGGCCACGCCGTAGGCGACCAGCAGCGGCACCGTGATCCACGCCGCCAGCAGCGGCTGCAGCCGGCGCCGGCCGAGCACGCACCACACCTGCACCTGGCCATGCACGGTCACCTGGTAAAGCGCCAGTTCGGTGGCTTCCGGATACCCGACCACGCTCACCCGCGCGGCCAGCGTCGAGGCGTCCATCGCCCGCAGGAAGCCCGGCCGCGTCCGCCCCTCGTGCATCCACGCCAGTCCCAGCGCCCCCACCAGGCACGCCGCTGCATGGTCCCTGGCGCCCACCACGGCGCGCTCGTCGCTGGCCAGGAACCAGGCCAGCGAGCGCGGCTCGGCCACGTCGGCCTTCGTCCAGCGGCCGCTGTCGCCCAGTACGTGGCGCAGCGGCAGCCGCACCGGCGCGGTCTCGCCGCGGTCAGCGGGGTTGAGGAACGGCAGCACGCTCTGCACGAACGTGCCGATCTCCAGCGCGCGCCCACCCTGTCCCTGCCATGCCGCCGGCAGCAGCCCGGCCAGTTTCGGATCGCGCGCGAGCGCATCCAGCTGCTCCTTCTGCTCCACCAGCCGCTGCACCAGGCCATTGAGCGCGGGGTTGTCCGGCAGGGCCACCGGGGGCAGGCGGTGAACCGGCGGCAGGGCATCGCCAGTGAAGGCGTCCACGGCGTCCGGCATGCCGTCAGCGGCCGTGCGCGCAGCGTCCTCCACCGGGGCGAGCATCGGAAGATCAGCGTGGTCGGTGGTCATCAGCGCTCCGGACAGGCGCCTGGCGGGCGCGGCATGAGGTCCTTGGCGTTATCGGCAGCGCGGCGATGAACTTCAGCGCCGCACCACGCGGGTGCTCACTCCGGCGCCCATTCCTGCAGGAAGGCGAGGAACCTGCCACGGTCGTAGCCCTTGCCCTGCTCCAGTTCACCGGTGAACTGCGAATGCAGCAGCCGTCCATCCGCCTCCAGCACGAACAGGTGCGGGTAGTTCTTCACTTCCGGGTACTGCGAGAGGAAGGCGGCGTTGTCGTTGTCTTCGCTGTAGTTGACCTTCATCCACACATACTTCGCATCGCGCAGGTGGCGCACTTCGGCGTCGCCCTCCACGAAACGGTCGAGGATGTGGCACCACGTGCACCACTCGCCGCCCACGTCCAGGATGATGCGCTTGCCGGCACGCTGGGCTTCGACCTTGGCCGTGGCCAGGTCATCGGCCGGATCACGCGCCGGATCGAACGCGGCGTTGAGTCCGGCGATGGCGGCGATGTCCGCCGCCGCCGGGGTGTTGCCCGAGGCCACCGGCACGCTGGGATCAGCGGCCGGTGGCGGGGTTGGCGTCGTGTCCACGGGTTGCGCAGGCGCGTTGCCGGACCCCGGTCCCGATGGCGAGCACGCGGCCAGGGCAGCGGCAAGGATCAGGAGGGAGCACGAACGGATGGGCCTGCGCATCGTGGAAGTCCTCGAAGGGATCGCGGTTACTTGACGCCGTGCATCAGCTTCTGGATCAGCGGCGCCACCAGGAACAGCAGCACGCCCGACCCGACCAGCGCGTAGAAGCCGAAGGTATAACCGGCGTGCGCCGACTGCACCGTCATGCCGCCCTCACCACTGACCCGCCCGGCGAAGATACCCGCCAGGTTGTTGCCGATGGCGATGGACAGGAACCAGCAGCCCATGGCCATGCCACCCAGGCGGGCCGGGGCCAGCTTGGTGGTCATCGACAGGCCGATCGGCGACAGGCACAGCTCACCCACGGACTGGATCACGTACACCATGAACAGGGTCCAGAACGGGATCTTGCCGGCACCATCGACCATGCTCGACAGCGCCACCATCAGCAGCAGGAAGGCCAGGCCGTTGAACACCAGGCCCAGGCCGAACTTGCGTGGAATGGACGGGTTGGCGCGGCCCATCTTCACCCACAGCCACGCCAGCAGGGGCGCCAGGGTGATGATGGCGATGGAGTTCACCGACTGGAACCACTCCAGCGGGAAGGTCCAGTCGCCGAACTGGCGGTCCACGATGCGGTCGGCCAGGAAGGTGAAGGAGCTGCCGGCCTGCTCGAAGAACATCCAGAACAGCACGTTGAACATGAAGATCACCAGCATCGCGATGACCTTGTCGCGGCTGATGCCGCCGCCGCGGATGCCTTCCACCAGCAGCATGATCGCCGGCACCACGAACAGCGCCATCAGCAGGAACTGCAGCGCCTGCGCATCGATGGTCAGCAGGAAGTAGAACAGCGGCACACCGACCACCGCACCCACCAGGGCGACCAGGCCCACGCGCGACAGGCTCTGCTGGCCCGCAGTCGGCTCGCCGATTCCCTTGAGCTGGCGGCGGCCCATCCAGAACCACACCAGGCTGATCAGCATGCCCACGCCGGCGCAGATGAACACGATCTGGTAATGCGGCATGGCGTCGGTGCCGAAGATCTTGCGCGCCAGCCAGCCGGTGATGACCGGCGCGATCATCGCGCCGATGTTGATGCCCATGTAGAAGATGGTGAAGCCCGAATCGCGGCGCGCGTCGCCCTGCAGGTACAGCTTGCCCACCAGCGTGGAGATGATCGGCTTGAACAGCCCGTTGCCGACGATGATGGTGGCCAGGCCGAGCTTGAACAGCAGTTCGGTGGGCGAGGCGAGCATGAACAGCCCCACGCTCATGAACACCGCACCGAGCAGGATGGAGCGCTGGAAGCCGATCAGTTTGTCGGCCACGTAGCCGCCGAAGATCGCGCCTGCATACACCAGCGCCAGGTAGGCACCGTACAGTTCGCTGGCCGGACGCTCACCACTGGCATCGCCGCCGTGGAACTGCGCCACGATGTACAGCACCATGGCCCAGCGGATGCCGTAGAACGCGAAGCGCTCCCAGAATTCGGCCATGAACAGCATCCACAACGGTCGTGGGTGGCCGAGGATTGTCTTGAACTCCGGCACGGCCGGTTCGGGGGTGTTCGCAGTGGCGTTCAGGCTCATGCGGGATTCCTGGTTCGGTGGATGTCGGGCACGTCCGCTGTGCCGGGATAACGCGCGAGCATCACCGACTTCCCGCATTCACGTCAAATAAACACTGTTCGCTGCAGAACGGCGCCGCTTGCTGAACTTGCGACAGCGCCGTCCGGGGCGACTCTGAACACGGAACGCGTCGCCTCCGCCTCGCCGCTCTGGCGCGGGCCCTTCGATGGTGTTGCAGCCATCGCGCAGGCTCAGCCCTCCATCGTGGTGCGCACCTGGAACAGTTCCGGGAAAAAGGTCAGCTCCAGCGCCTTGGCCAGGAAGCCCACGCCCGAGGAGCCGCCCGTGCCGCGCTTGAAGCCGATCACCCGCATCACCGTACGCATGTGGCGGAAGCGCCAGAGCTGGAAGGCGGTCTCCAGATCCACCAGGTCTTCACACAATGCATACTCGCGCCAGTAGCGGTCGGTGTCCTGGTAGATCCGCTCGAACACCGGGTGCAGCGCATCGTCGGCCACATGCGGCTGGGTCCAGTCCCGCTGCAGGTACTGGGCCGGAATGTCATGGCCGAAGCGCGCCAGGTACTGCAGGAATTCCTCGTACAGGCTGGGCGCTTCCAGTGCCGCGCGCAGGCCGGCCTGCCCGTCCACATCGTGCTCGAAGACCTTGAGCATCTGCGCGTTCTTGTTGCCCAGCAGGAACTCGATGGAGCGGTACTGCAGCGACTGGAATCCCGAGGACGGCCCCAGCACGTCCCGGAAACCCATGTACTCGGACGGGGTCAGCGTTTCCAGCACCGACCACTGCTCGGTCAGCTGGCGCAGCACCAGCTTGCTGCGGGCCAGGCCTTTCTGGCACTGCCACACCTGGTCGCGCTGCAGGTAACTGATCGCCGCGCGCAGCTCGTGGGCCAACAGTTTCAGCCAGAGCTCGGAGGTCTGGTGCTGGATGATGAAGAGCATCTCATCGTGGTGCGGCGGGCTGGACAGCGGCTGCTGGGCCGAGAGCAGCTGGTCCAGCCGCAGATAGCCGCCGTACGTCAGCCGGTCGTGCAGATCCGTGTGGATGCCGGCTTCAAGGTCACGCTGGTTGTTGTCGACGGACATGGCGCTTGCTGCTGCGGGGGAGCCGGCACGATAGCAGCCACCCGCACTGTGCAGGGACGCGGTGCGTCCGGGGTGACGCGGCCAGGCGCGAGGCAGCCGGTCCAGCCACCGTGGAACGCAGTCTCCCGCCGACTGGCGCGTGGAACCCCTCATGAGACGTACCCGAAGGCGTATTCTGATGCATTGCAGCATCTGCTGAATACGTAATCCCGCTTGGGTTGTCACCGCACTGTGCGGCAGGGACGGGGCCGGCGTTGTTGCGCCGCAGGACGGCTTTTTCCTCCGCCCTCCTTAACATGGCAATTCATATCATTTGTAACTTCCTGTCGAAGGTGTGGCCCGCAATGACAGTTGCCGCTGAGTTCAAGATCGAATATCTCCAGTACCTCGACGCCGACGGCACGCTCGTCCGCGACGACCTGCCTGCCTCGCTGCGCGACCCGCAGGCGCTGGTCCCGCTGTTCAAGCAGATGCTCTATGTGCGCGTCTTCGACAGCAAGTCCATCGCCCTGCAGCGCACCGGCAAGCTCGGGACCTATGCGGCCTGCCTGGGGCACGAGGCCGCGCACGTGGGCATCGGTGCGGCCATGCACACCGACGATGTGTTCGCCCCCAGCTACCGCGAGTACGGCGCGATGTTCATGCGCGGCGTGCGCCCGTACGACGTGCTGATGTACTGGGGCGGCGACGAGCGCGGCAACGACTACGCCGGTGGTGCCGCCAAGGACTTCCCGTTCTGCGTGCCGATCTCCACCCAGTGCCTGCACGCCGCAGGGGCCGCGCTGAAGTTCAAGCTCAACAACGAAAAGCAGATCGCCGTGGCGGTCTGCGGGGACGGCGGCAGCTCCAAGACGGACTTCTACGCCGCGCTCAATTCCGCCGGTGCGTACAAGCTTCCGCTGATCCTGTGCATCGTCAACAACGGCTGGGCGATCTCGGTGCCGCGCTCGGCGCAGACCGGTGCGGAAACGCTGGCGCAGAAGGGCCTGGCCGGTGGACTGCACTGCCTGCAGGTGGACGGCAACGATCTGATCGCCGTGTTGGCCGCGATGGAGCAGGCGCGTGCGCGTGGCCTGGCCGGTGAAGGCGGCACGGTGCTGGAACTGATGACCTACCGCCTGTCCGACCACACCACCGCCGACGATGCCCGCCGCTACCGCGACGACGCGGAAGTCAAGGATGCCTGGCTGCTGGAGCCGATGCTGCGCCTGCGCAAGTACCTCACCGCCCAGGGCGTGTGGAGCGAGGCCGAAGAGAACGCCTGGATCGAGCAGTGCGGCGCCCGCGTGGACAGCGACGTCAACGAATACCTCAACACGCCGGTGCAGCCGGTGGAGGCGATGTTCGATTTCCTCTACGCCGATCCGCCGGCCGATCTGCTGGCCCAGCGTGCCGCGGCCATCGCCCTGGAGCAGCGCCATGGATGAGATCCGGCACAGCGCATCCGCTTCCCGCACCCATGCCGCCGACAGCGCCGCTGTCGCCGGTGGAGACACGGTCATGACCACTACCCCCATCACCCTCATCGAGGCCATCACCCAGGCGCTGGCGTGGGAACTCGAACATGACAGCTCGGTGCTGGTGCTTGGCGAGGACGTCGGCGTCAACGGCGGCGTGTTCCGTGCCACCGCCGGCCTCCAGCAGCGCTTCGGCGCCAACCGCATCCTCGACACCCCGCTGGATGAAACCACCATCGCCGGGCTGACCATCGGCCTGGCTGCGCAGGGCATGAAGCCGGTCGCCGAGGCGCAGTTCGACGGGTTCATGTACCCGATGGTGGATCACATCATCTGCCATGCCGCTCGCCTGCGTACCCGCACGCGCGGGCGCCTGCACTGTCCGATGGTGCTGCGCGTGCCGTGGGGCGGTGGCATCCGGGCGCCGGAACACCACAGCGAAGCCAACGAATCGATCTTCACCAACGTCCCGGGCCTGCGCGTGGTATTGCCGTCGTCGCCGCAGCGTGCCTACGGGCTGCTGCTGGCCGCGATCCGCGAGCCGGATCCGGTGATCTACATGGAGCCCAAGCGGATCTACCGCCAGTACAAGGAAGTGGTGGTCAACGATGGCGAGGCACTGCCGCTGGATGTGTGCTTCGTGCTGCGCGATGGCACCGACGTGACCCTGGTGACCTGGGGCGCGCAGGTGAAGGAAGCGCTCGAAGCCGCCGACAAACTCGCCGGTGAGGGCATCAGTGCCGAAGTCATCGACGTGGCCACCCTGCGCCCGCTGGACTTTGCCACCATCGCCGAATCGGTCGCCAAGACCGGGCGCTGCGTGATCGTGCAGGAGGCCCCGAAAACCGCGGGCTTCGGCGCCGAGATCGCCGCACGGCTGGCCGAGGAATCGCTCTACGACCTGCTGGCGCCGGTCGAGCGGGTCACCGGCTACGACACGCACATTCCGCTGTTCCGCCTGGAGATGAAGTACCTGCCGAGCGTCGAGCGGATCGTGGCGGCGGCCAAGCGTGCCGTTGCGGCAGGCTGACATGCGGGCGCGCCTGGTCGGCACGTACCGCAGCCAGTATCCCAATCCGCTCCGGCTGCGCCCGGGGCAGATCGTCGAAGTCGGTGTGCGCGACGAGGAATGGCCTGCATTCGCGTGGGTCCGTACCGACGATGGGCGCGCCGGCTGGGCGCCCATCGCGTGGCTGCAGAACCTCGACGAAGGCCGGGCCGAAGCCCTGCAGGATTACGACGCACGCGAACTGGATGTGGAAAGCGGCGAGCTGGTACGGCTGCATCATGAACATGGGGGGTGGTGGTGGTCCGAGCGCGCGAATGGCGCGACGGGCTGGCTGCCGGCCCGCGAACTGGAACTGCTGGAAGAGAACTGCACATGAGCCAGACCAAGAATTTCAATCTGCCCGACCTCGGTGAAGGCCTGCCGGACGCCACCATCGTGGAATGGTTCGTCAAGGTGGGTGACACCATCCGTCTCGACGAGCCGCTGGTCTCGATGGAGACCGCCAAAGCCGTTGTCGAAGTGCCCTCACCGGTGTCCGGCAAGGTGCTGAGCCTGGCCGGCGGCGACGGCGACATCATTCCCACTGGCGCGGTTCTGGCCAGCTTCGAGCTGGACCCGGCCCTGCCGCAGCGCGCCGATGGCCAGGACACCGGCCACAGCCACGGCCACGCGCCGAGCGCCCCGGCGACCCCGAGCACCGGCGAGCCTGCACCTGAGTCGGCGGAGACGGTGGTGGCCTCCGATGAAGGGGGCGAGATCAAGGAAGGCGGCGAGCGCGATGATGCCGGCACGGTGGTCGGCGCGATGCAGAGCTCCAACGCGGTGCACACCGAGCAGGCCGTCGCCGTGGGCGGAGTCAAGGCCGTGCCGGCGGTACGCGCGATGGCCCGCAAGCTGGGCGTGGACCTGTCCCGCGTGCGCGCCAGTGGCACCGACGGTGCCGTCACCATGGCCGATGTGAAGCAGGCCGCCAGCGATGGCACGGCCAAAATCGGCGCGGCGCCTGCCGCCGCACCGGCGATGGCCCCCGCCCCGGCCCCCCGCCAGGCCGCTCCGGCAGCGGTGGAAAGCCAGCGCACGCCGATGTCCGCCGCCGGCCGTCCGATGCGCACGCAGCCGCCGGGCGTGATGGCCAAGGGCCAGCCCGAACAGCTCAAGGGCGTGCGCCGCAACATGGCGCGGGTGATGGCCGATGCGCACAGCAAGGTCGTGCCGACCACCCTCAACGATGATGCGGACATCCATGCCTGGCAGCCGGGCAGCGACATGACCTCGCGCCTGGTGCGCGCGATCGTGGTGGCCAGCCAGAAGGTGCCGGCCATGAACGCCTGGTTCGATGGCGAGGCACTGACCCGCACCCTGCATGCGCATGTGGACGTGGGCATCGCGGTGGACACCGAAGACGGCCTGTTCGTGCCGGCCCTGCGCAACGCCGACATGCTTGATGCGCGCGGCATCCGCGAGGGCGTCAACCGCCTGCGCGAGCAGGTGGAAGGCCGCTCGATCGCCGCCTCGGAACTGAGTGGCTACACGATTTCGCTGTCCAACTTCGGCATGTTCGCCGGCCGCTACGCGACGCCGGTGGTGGTGCCGCCGTGCGTGGCCATCGTGGGTGCCGGCCGCGCCCGCCACCAGATGACCCCGGTGATGGGCGGCGTGGAAGCGCACAAGGTGATCCCGCTGTCGGTGACCTTCGACCACCGAGCCGCGACAGGCGGTGAAGCCGCACGCTTCCTGCGCGCGATGATGGACGACCTGGCCCTGGCCAGCTGACGGCCGGTCCGGACAGGTGACACAGACGCCGGGTACTGCCCGGCGTTCTTTTTTCCGGCGTTCTGTTGCAGGTGGCCGCGACGCCGGGCTGGCGCGGTATCAGCCCGCGAGCCGCTTGGCGGGCACCACGTGTTCGCCCGGTCGCGGGTCCAGCGCGGCCGCCACCAGTGCCTGTGCGATGACCGGCGCCGGATTGATCCGCCAGGCCCGTGGCAACACCGGCCCGAGCGCCCCCAGCACGCGTGCGGCAAGCTGTTCACCGCGGCGTACCTGCAGCCGCTCCCCGCCGATCAGGCCGGGCCGTACCAGCGTGAGCGAAGGGAAGGCCAGCGCCCGCAGGTCATTCTCGAGCTCGCCCTTGACCCGGCTGTAGAAGATCGCCGAGCCGGCATTGGCGCCCGCAGCGGAGTTCAACGCGAAGGCCCCTGCGCCCTGCCCGCGGGCCAGGCGTGCGAAGGCCAGCGGGTAATCATGATCCACGCGGCGGAACGCCGCGCGGCTGCCGGCCTGGGCGATGGTGGTGCCCAGCGCACAGATCACCGCATCCACCCGGGCCCAGTCCGGGGCCGGCGGCAGCTGATCGAAGTCCAGCAGCGGCGCGTGGAGCTTGGCGTGCTGCACGGCCAGAGAACGCCGCCCGGGCGCGATCACCGCCGTGCAGCGCACGTCCTCCAGCAGCAGGCGCAGCGCCTGCCCACCGACCAGGCCGGTGGCCCCCAACAGCATCACGCGCATCGTCGCCTCCCGTGCAGCATCCTGTGCGCCATGCTATCCGTTCAAGCCGTCGCCAGCGGCGCCGATATGCTCTGATCACCCCTGCCTTTCCCGGAACCGCGTCATGACGGACCCGCCCGTTCTCCGCCCTGCCCCCGGCACCGCCCTCGGCCTGCCGACAGGCGCGCGCGCCTCCGGCGATGGGCCGCGCAGTGACCGCCCCGCCCTGCAGGGAGGCGGCGCCGTGGCGCTGCAGCACCTGTTCGCCGGTGCGGAGGCCCCTGATGCGCTGCTGGCGGCCTTCGCCAACGGCATGGCCACGCTGCCGGGTGAACTGGGCGACATGGGCGACCGCCTGCAGTCGGCCCACGCCAGCGGTGATTGGCCGCGCTATGGCCGGGCGATGCGCCAGCTGATCGACAAATACATCCGCACCATCGAGCAGCAGTCCCCGGACGGCCAGCCGGACAGCCTGCGCCTGCGTGAGCAGCTGCGGCAGGTGCTCGGGGTGACCGTGGCCAGCCTGCTGCAGCACGATGCCACGCTGCATGCCGACGCCGTGCAGCAGGCCGAGCGCTGGCGCCAGTGGCAGCCCGGGCAGCCTCTTGAAGCGCTGGAACAGGCGGTGCGCGAACTTGGCCACCAGGTCGGCGTGCGCAGCACGGCCTGGCAGGAGCGCGATGCGCTGCTGGTGGGGCTGTTCGACCTGCTGCTGGAGAACATCGCCGAGCTGCTCGACGACCGCAGCTGGCTGCACGGGCAGGTGGATGCGGTCCGCCAGCTGCTTGGCGGTCCGCTTGATGCCGAAACCATCGAGCGCACCCGCGGACAGCTGCGCGAGGTGATCTACAAGCAGGGACTGCTGCGGCAGGGCATCGCCGATTCCAAGGCCGCCATGCGCGGCATGATGGGCGAGTTCGTCGAGCAGCTCGATGGCATGGCCCACAGCACCGGCGAATACCACGACCGCATCAGCAGCTACGCCCTGTCACTGCGCGAGGCGCGCAGCATCGCCGACCTCAACCTGCTGCTGCAGAGCGTACTCACCGATACCGCCAAGGTGCAGCAGCAGGCCATGCAGGCCCGCGACCACCTGGCGAGCGCGCGCCAGGATGTGGAGCAGGCCGAGCAGCGCATCGCCCAGCTGGAGAACGAACTGCGCCAGGCCGCAGACCTGGTGCGCACCGATCCGCTGACCGATGCCCTCAACCGGCGCGGGCTGGAGGAGCAGCTGGGCGCGGAACTGGCGCGCTCGGAGCGCTCGGGCGAGCCGCTTGCGGTGGCGGTGATCGACCTCGATGGACTGGGCGACACCAATGATGTACATGGGCACGCGGTGGGCGATGCGATGCTGCGCCACTTCGCCACCATC
>Ga0207791_1000199_pt1 | contig 16418 bp, 11 predicted proteins | sample HigsolmetaGSP16D_FD_184844 | JGI IMG/M metagenome (GOLD analysis project Ga0207791, IMG submission 184844) | High solid enriched microbial communities from the Joint BioEnergy Institute, USA - SP1-6-D (SPAdes) | ecosystem: Engineered > Bioreactor > SSF (Solid state fermentation) > Aerobic >...
GTGGCAGGCGGTACATCGCCTGCCATGCCAATGGACGAGCTACTTGCCGAAGTATTTGGAAATGCTGGGATAGACGTCCGAGAAGCGTGAGTAGTAATCGGGATCGCGCTGTGCTGAGCAGGACGAGGTGCCATCGAACAAGCCGCCACGCAACTGGTATGCGCCGCTTGGAGCAACCGTGAACAACCCAGAGCCGGATGAGCCGTCTTCGGTGACGCCCTCGTGCCAGTGCACTTGATACAGCGGGCTCTTGTCCTCGAAGGAGGTCTTTAGGGCGGTCACTGTACCGAGCGAGTACTTCTTGAGCGCATTGTTTGGGTGATGAATACCGACAATCGGGGTGCCGGTGGCACTGATCGCGGCACTGCTCCAGCCGGCATAGAACGCCCCTGTTGGTGGCGCGCTTCTCAGTTCCAGCAGCGCGATGTCGCGCGTGCTGTTGACATAGCGCATAACCGCACCACCGCTAAGCGTGGCTGCCTGTGTGCTGACGGTGGTCCCGTTGCAACGTGCCGCGTCATAGAACCAGTAGGTCTGCAAGGTGTTGGCAACGCTCTGCGTGCTGACGCAATGCGAGGCAGTCCAGAACAGCTGACGTTTGGGCGTGTTGGCGTTATTGAGCAAGGTGCCGGTGCAAGAGAACGAGCCATTGCTGTCGGTGATCACCATGCGCGCCACGGCGCTGGACGCCTCGAGAAACCCGCGGGTAGGGTGGGCACGGCACACGATATCGCTTTCGCAGGTGCCGGTACTGACGGCCGCGCTGGCCATGAGGTCCTGCGTGCTGGTCGCAGGATTGATATCCAGATGCGACAGCCGCGGAATGCTGAGGCTGAAGTTCTCGGGAGATTGGCCTGCCGGCAGTACGATCTCGACCAGCAGGTCTTCTCCGCTGACCACCGGCGACCAGCCGATGGCATCGCCAGTGGTGACGAAATCGGCGCCGGAACGCTCGAAGACATGCCCGTCGTTATCGGCAAAGCGCAAGATCACCTGGGACGGCACGCCGGGGTTGGCACCGACGCCTTGCAAGACCAATGCCGCGCGGAGCGAGACTGCCTTCGCAGAGCTGAGCTTCACGTTGGCCACACGTGTGCCATCGCCTGCGAGGTGCCAGTCTAGCGTGGCCAGGTTGACCCGTGGCTGCGCGAGCGCGCGCGAAAAGCCGATCTGCAGCGGCTGCCCATGGGTGAGCTGTGCGATACGGCGGGCGCGCAGCAGGCGCATTTCCTTGTCGGTGGGCGCAGCCAGGTGCGCCACTTGGGTGGGCATGAGGCTGCCACGCAAACCCGCTGATTGCAGGCGCGCAGCGCCGAGTTGCGCCGGTTGCGGTGCCGCGCTCGCCGGGGCTGCATCCATCTCGGCGGGGGGCATGGCGAGCGCCGTTGCGGAGACAGCAGAAAGCAAGGCCAAGCACAATGCGTTGTAGCGATACATGGCAATTCCTTTGGTCAGCAGTGGCAGATGTCGGCATGGACATGCCGTCTCATCGGGGTCAAATGAAGGCGGGGAGTCTCTATCGCCTGGTCTGAGTCGACCACCTCGCTGGCAGCTTGCCCGCTTTTGCAGAGCATGCCAGTGCGACCGCGCCAGTGCTTCGCTGTGCTGTTGATGATTTCGCTGTCGCACAGGTCCGTCCCGCGGTCCGGTCCGAGCCCACTGGGCAGAGCGCGCAAACGCTCACGCCGCGCCGCAGCTGGACTCACGTAGGCGCAGGCGCTAGCGTGTCGAGGATTTTTTTGCTTGCAGGGGAATGTCCAATGCGCCATGCCGCGCAGCCGCGCCAGCTCACCTTTCGCGCCGTTGTGCTGGCCGTTGTGCTGGCCGTGGTGCTTTCGGCCGCCAACGCCTATCTTGGCCTGTTCGCTGGCCTGACCATTGCCACCGCCATCCCGGCAGCAGTGGTGTCGATGGGTGTGTTGCGTCTGCTGGGCGGCGGCACCATTCTGGAAAACAACATCGTCCAGACCGGTGCCTCGGCTGGATCGTCGATCGCGTCTGGAGTGATCTTCACCATTCCGGCGCTGGTGATCATGGGCTACTGGCCGGACTTCAAGTACTGGTGGGTACTTGGCATCGCCGGCATGGGCGGATTGCTCGGCGTACTGTTCTCAGTGCCGTTGCGGCGTTCGATGATCGTCGAAGATCCATTGCCGTTTCCCGAAGGCAAGGCGGCGGCCGAAGTGCTCAAGGCTGGCGAACATCCCGGCCCGGGCCTGAAGCTCCTGTCCGTCGCCGGCGCTATCGGTGCCCTGGTCAAGCTGGCTGCCGCTAGCGGTTTGCGCGTGATCACCGACACCTGGGTGCAGGCGAGCTACCTGGGCAGCAGCCGTCTGGTGGGCTATGCCGGCACCAACCTGTCGCCTGCGCTGCTGGGTGTGGGGTACATCGTCGGCTTGAATGTGGGCATCGTGGTGCTGTCCGGCTCGCTCCTGTCCTGGCACCTGGCCATCCCGCTGTATCAGCAGTTCTTCATGAGCAGCGACTCGGCGCTGGCGCAGAGCCTGGTCGGTGCGCCGGCTGCCGAAGCGGCGTTTGGCATCTGGGGTGCGAAGATCCGTTACCTCGGTGTCGGCGCGATGTTGATCGGCGGCGTGTGGACCTTGTTCTCGTTGCGTCAATCGCTGTTTTCCGGAGTCAAGAGCGGATTTGTCGCCGCACGCAAGCGTGGCGGCGTGGTTGCCGAAACCGAGCGCGATCTGCCGATGAAGTGGATGCTGGCGGCGCTGGTGCTGTGCACCCTGCCGCTGCTGGGGCTGTATCAGGCCATCGTGCAGCAATGGCACGTCTCGATCCCGATGGCCATCATCATGATCGTGGCCGGCTTTCTGTTCGTATCGGTGTCGGGCTATCTGGCCGGCTTGATTGGCTCGTCTAATAACCCGGTCTCGGGCATCACCATCTCCACGATCCTGTTCGCATCGGCGGTGCTGGTGCTGCTGCTTGGCAAGCGTGGCCTGGTGCCGGTCGGCATCGGCGCAGCACCGCTGGGTGCCGTGGCAGCCATCATGATCGGCGCGGTGGTGTGCTGCGCCGCAGCCGTGGGCGGTGACAATCTGCAGGATCTCAAGGCCGGTTATCTGGTTGGTGCGACGCCATGGAAGCAGCAGCTCATGCTGGGCATCGGTGCATTCTCTTGTGCATTGATCATGGCGCCGGTGTTGAACCTGCTGGCCCAGGCTTATGGAATCGGCCCGCCAACGCCAGAGCATCCCAACGCGCTGGGTGCGCCGCAGGCCACGCTGATGGCGTCGGTGGCCAAGGGGCTGTTCGGCGGGCAGCTGCCGTGGAGCATGATTGCGATCGGGGCTGCGGTGGGCGCGGCGATCATCGCGCTGGACGAATGGTTGAAGGCCACCGGCAAGCGCTTGCGCGTGCCGGTGCTGGCCGCGGCTATCGGTATCTATCTGCCGCTGGAGCTCATGGTGCCGATCTTCATCGGTGGCCTGATCGCGCATCTGGTGGAGCGCTTCCACAACATCCGTGCCGACGACGAAGACGGTCGTGACCGCGTGCATCGTCCGGGCGTGTTGTTTGCCGCTGGCTTGATCACAGGCGAGGCTTTGATGGGCATCGCCATTGCGGTGCCCATCGTGCTCTCCGGTCGCGCTGACGTGCTTGCATTGCCGACCCCGCTGCAACTCAACCAGTGGTTCGGCCTGGCGATTCTGGCCATGGTCGGCTGGCTGCTGTACCGCGTCGGCAAGCGCGGCCAGCAGGCTGCCTGAGTCTGTTGTTGGATGGCGCATGCGGTGTGCATGCGCCATCTCCAGGCCGTTTAGCGTGATCCAGCACAAAGGTCATTGAGCGAGAACGCTTTGCGCGGGCTTTACGCCTCGCGCAGCTGCCGTGCATAGCGACTTTATGCAGCTGCTATTTATCGTGCCGTCTCCCGCACGAACGGTGCGCCCCGAGTGCTGCATGCCCGGACTGATCCTGATCCCATTCCCACGCTATCGATCATTGCGTGCATGAGTGCTGTGCGCGATGCGGCAATGCCATGCGCATGGCCTGTCACCCATCAAATTCTTCAACGCTGTGCGCTCAAACGCTCTGTGCAGCGCTTTGCCCTGGAATCCCCACAATGTCAATCATTACCACACGCTCGTCTTTTTTGCACAAAACACCCGCATCGTTGCTTGCTGTCATCATCACCGCTGCGCTGAGCAGCGTCGCGGTCCAGGCGCATGCGCAAGACGCCACAGAAGGGGCGCTCTGCACCGATAGGCCAACCAAAGCCAATGCCGCCTGCACCGTGCCGGCCGGCGACTGGCAGCTGGAAACCGACATCGGCAATGACACGCGCGACAGCCAGCCCGGTGTCCGCATCGAAACTGCGTACTTCACCAACCCCACGCTCAAATACGGCGTGAGCGACCGTCTCGATCTGCAGGTCAACTGGGCGCCGCAGCTGCGGGTCGAAACCACCGACCGCGCCAGCGGCACGCGCAGCAGCTTGAGTGGTGGTGGCGATCTGTATCTGCGCATGAAGGCGCGCATCTACCAGAGCGACACCGCGACTGTGGCGCTGCTGCCGTTCGTCAAGGCACCCATCGCACGTACCGGGCTGGGCAACGACATCTGGGAAGGTGGCTTGGCGCTACCGGTCAACATCGTGTTGCCCAATCGCTTCACGTTGACGTTCGGTCCGGAATTGGATTGGTTGGCTGACAGTCATGGCAGCGGCACGCATGTCGCCATCGTCAATGTGATCAATCTAGCGCGCCCGCTGACGCCGAGGTTGTCGATGGCAGCGGAGCTGTCGTCTTCGATCAACCGCGATCCCGCGCAGACCGTGGCGCAATACTCGGTCGATATCGCGGTGTCGTATCTGCTCAACCCGTTGTTGCAGCTGGATGTGGGTGCTAACGTCGGTCTCAACGACCGCACGCCCGACACGCAGGTCTATGTGGGCTTGTCGCATCGCTTCTGAGGCGCTCGGCTGCCCGTATCGTGGACAGGCGGCACGGGCAGCGCGCGATGGTGTGTTGCCCGACGTCGCGCCGGATGACGTTCTGCCTTTGCGCGTGCGTCGCAGCAACGCCTACCATCGGTGCTTTGCCGCTGCCGGAGATCTCGATGAAGCTGCGTTACGCCGTGTTGCCCTTGTGTTTGCTGGGTGCCTTGCCAAGCCTTGCCGCTGCGCGCGGTTTCGATGTGCGCGACATGATGGCGCTGGACCGGGTGTCCTCGCCCACGCTCAGCCCGGATGGCAATGTGGTCCTGTTCGCCAAGCGTCAGGCCAGAATCGCCAATGGCAAGCCGGCCACCAGCCTGTGGCTGCGCAATCTGCGCACCGGCGATGTATCGCCGCCCAAGCGACTTTCCCCGGAAGGCTGGGACGTCAACAGCCCGGCGCTGTCGCCGGATGGAAAGACGGTGTACTTTCTAAGCAGTCGATCCGGCAGCCAACAGCTCTACGCGCAGCCCATGGCTGGTGGCAGCCCGCGGCAGCTCACCGCATTTGCGGTGGATGTGGACAGCTTCCAACTCTCGCCCGACGGCAAGCGCATCGCCTTCAGCGCCGGCGTATTCCAGGCGTGCGGCCCGGACCTGGGCTGTACCAAGAAGAAGCTGGGCCAGCTCAAGAACAGCAAGGCGAGCGGCGTGGTGTTCGACCAACTGTTCGTGCGCCATTGGGATACCTGGAACGATGGTCGCCGCAATACGTTGTTCGTAGCCGACCTGCCCGCGGTCGGTGCCAAGGCAGTGGTCCGGGCGTGGCCAATCAGTGCCATGCTGGCCGGCGATGCGCCGTCCAAGCCGTTCGGTGGCCGCGAGGATTATGCCTGGTCGCCCGATGGCAGCAGCGTGGTCGCCAGCGTCCGCATTCCGCAGTCCCATGGCCCGGAAGCGGGCAAGAACGCCAAGCCCACCGGTAACGACGAGCCGTGGCAGACCAACTTCGATCTGTATCGCCTGGATGCCACCGGCAAGTCCGCGCCGGTCAATCTGACCGCCTCCAACCTGGCCTGGGATGCCGGCCCGGTGTTCAGCGCTGACGGCAAGACGCTGTACTACCGCGCGATGAAACGTCCCGGCTTCGAGGCTGATCGCTTTGGCCTGATGGCGATGGACCTGGCCAGCGGCAAGACCCGCGAGATCGCGCCGACGTGGGATCGCTCGGCTGGCGAGATCGTGTTGAGCGGCGACGGCAGCAGCCTGTACACCAGCGCCGACGATCTCGGCGAGCATCCGCTGTTCAAGATCGAGATCGCCAGCGGCAAAGCGACCAAACTGGTGGGCGAGGGTAGCGTGCACGCACCCACGCTAGCCGGCAACACGTTGGCGTTTACGCGCAGCTCGCTCAAGAGTGCCGAGCAGATCTTCGTCAGCGACCCGCAAGGCCAGAGCGTGCGTGCGATCAGCCAAAGTGCCGGCGAACTCCTGCCTGACGTGCAGTTCGGCGACTACGAACAGTTCCAGTTCAAGGGTTGGAACAACGACACCGTGTATGGCTATGTGGTCAAGCCCTACAACTACCAGCAAGGCAAGAGCTATCCGGTGGCGTTCCTGATCCACGGCGGCCCGCAGGGCAGCTTTGGCAATGGCTGGAGTAACCGCTGGAATCCCCAGACCTATGCAGGCCAGGGCTACGCGGTGGTGATGATTGATTTCCACGGTTCCACAGGCTACGGCCAGCAATTCACCGACGCCATCAGCCAGCATTGGGGCGACCGTCCGCTGGAAGATCTGCAAAAAGGCTGGGCCGCCGCACAGAAGCAATACGGTTTGCTGAACGGCGACAACGCCTGCGCATTGGGCGCCAGCTATGGCGGCTATATGGTTTATTGGATGGCCGGCAACTGGAACCGGCCTTGGAAGTGCCTGGTCGATCACGATGGCGTGTTCGACAACCGCACCATGGGCTACGCCACCGAGGAGCTGTGGTTTAGCGAATGGGAAAACGGTGGCACGCCATGGCAGAACCCTGCCGGCTACGAGAAGTTCAACCCGGTGCTGTATGTGGACAAATGGAAGGTGCCGATGCTGGTCATCCACAGCCAGCAGGATTTCCGCATCCCCGTCGAGCAAGGCCTGGCCGCCTTCACCGCGTTGCAGCGCAAGGGCATCGAGTCCAAATTCCTGTACTTTCCGGACGAGAATCACTGGGTGCTCAAACCGGACAACAGCATCCTGTGGCACGACACCGTTAACAGCTGGCTGAAGCAGCATATCGGGCAATAGCGTGCGACCCACACATCGGCTGGTGAGGCGTGTCGGGTTGGCTGATCATTGCGTAGGGCTGGCGGGCGTTTTTGATCGCGCGCCAGGCACGCTATGCCTTTCCAACCCTGCATGAACCCTCTCGCATGAAGAGCATCGATCCTGCCGATCTGGAAGCGTTGTTCGATGCCGTGCCGGACGTGTTGTTCTTCGTCAAGGATCGCGAGGGACGCTACACCCACATCAACCAGACCATGCTGCGGCGGCTGGGGCTGAAGTCGCGCAAGGATCTTATCGGCAAGCGCGTTGCCGAGGTCTACCCAATTGGTCTGGGCGGCAATTATGCCAATCAGGACGAGCAGGTGCTGACTGGCGAGGTGATCGACAACTTGCTGGAGCTCCACTTGTTCGCCAATCGTGAGCCTGGCTGGTGTCTGACCTGCAAGCGGCCGTTGATAGTGAACGGCAAGGTGCAAGGCATCATCGGCATCTCGCGCGATCTTGGCCTGCAGGACGGGCACGCATCGCAGTACGAGAAGCTGCGGCTTGCATTGGCATATCTCAATACCAACTACGCCCAGAACGTGCGCATGCAGGCATTGGTGGAGATCACCGGATTTTCGATGTCCAAGTTGCAACGCTCGTTCCGCAAGGTGTTCCAATTGACGCCACAACAAGTGCTGGCCAAACTGCGTCTGCAGATGGCGATGCATCTGCTGCATGGAAACATGCGTCTCACCGATATCGGCCACGCTTGCGGGTTCAGCGATCACAGCGCCTTTGCGCGGCACTTCAAACAAGCGGTAGGCATGACCCCGCGCGAGTATCGTACCCTGGTGGATACGCGGCAGTGTCCAAGCCAAACAGTGTAGGGCGGTCTCAAAATGTAAGCGCGATACGCGACGCTGTCGCGATAAAGCCAGTGCCCCCCGCTGCGCTCGCTTCTCTTACCAGGATTTTGCCGCTGTCCACCTCAAGACGGCCAGGCAGGTCAGCTTGGGCCCACGCTGGGAGGAGGTGATACGTGCACTCGGGCATACAGATGCCAAGGTGCATCGGGCAACAATCGGTTCGACGTTGCTGGCCCGGTTGTGGGCGGTCGGCTCTACTGGGCAACGATCACGACATTGGTCGGCCTCTTGTCGACGTTAAGAACGACGGCCAAATGACTTCGCATTGCGCATTAGGCATTCGCACAGCATGCCGACAGCGGAGCATTCGGTGGTTAACTTGGAACACATGTCACTGTTATCCATCACGCTGAGTCGCTTTGGTTGCGCTGAAACCGCGATCAACTGCAGCACGGAGACAGCACGATACACAGGTCAGTCGCGCCCATGACGACAAGGTCGACTGCACCAGCAGTGAGCGCAACAGCGGCGCGGTCATGCAAGCGAATTGTGTTCCATAAGGCGCGTCATGCAGCGACTGCACGATGCATGGCGTTGGGAGTTCTTGCCCGCGCTGGAGCCTGTTGTATGCGGCATCTGTGCCTTGCCAAACCACCAATATCCACGCATTGCCGAGACCGGGCTTCTCTGGCGTCATACGTGGCCATTGAATAATGATGTCGGAGATTGCACTGTGCGCAAAGTTGGAACGACCAATCAGGTCTCACTGGAACCAGCGCAATCCGCGCAGCCAGCGGCAACGCCAGAGGATGCGGGCGCAGCCGCAAGCGCGACTTCCGACGTGGCGGCACCCTCCGAGCAACTCAGCGGACTTGCCATCAGATCGCGCAGGCCGGCCAGAGCTTCCAGAGCGAGTGCGCCGGCATCATCATCTGCCAACGCAAGAGACGTCACTGCCGCGCTCTTTACCCCCGCGCCCGTCCTGCAAGGACCAGGTCTTTTGGAAGTATTTAACAGGGCCTCGGCCAGGTTGCAGCGGTTCAATGACTTGGCAATGAACATAGCGCCGAACCAGCGGGCGGATATAAAAGCGCTGGAAGCAAGGCTCAGGTCCGGTACGTCCGCGATTGAGTCCGCTCGACAAGCCTTGCAGGCACTGGCCGAACTCAAGATTCAACAACGCTTATCGCTCGCCGACATCGAATACCGGGAGGATCACTTGGTGTCGCATTTCGCACAAGCCGCAGCACTGCATTACGGTTCGTGCCAAAAGACGATCGATGAAAAAATGGCCCAGGAGCTGGACCATGTATCTACCGAACGGGTCGAGATGGTCATGTTCGACGCCGACGCCATCCGTCTACAACAGCCGCACGCATGGCTGACATTACGCGCTTGCCTTCTTGATGCCATTGGAGCATTGGAGGAGGTTTGCCAACGCATCAAATCGCCGATGACGGGACAGGGGCCGCGTGATTTGCTCAAGGCCAAGCTGCCGATCATCAAAGCCACAATGGGATCGTGTCACGAGCGGATGCAAACAGTGCGCGGAGTACTCGTTGAAATCCACGTAAGGAAACTCGCCGATCAAGCCAGTGTCTGTGGCATGCCCGAGGTGACTGAGCGACTGGAGGATCTTGCACAAATCGATAATGCCACGCACGCCGAGGTGAGCGAAGCGACCAGGCACGTGATCCAGGTCCGCCTGGAACGTCTGTCCTCGACAGAGCACTCGCTGACACCCGAGCAGCTTGCAATGTACAGGAACGTGCTTTTGGAATACGCCGAGATTCGTGGCCGGGTGGGGATGCAGCTGTGTTTGGATGCCGCATCTCTCATCGAGGAAGGTGGGCACGCCAGAGATCATCTATGGCCAACGATGCTCGATCTCGCACAGGCACTTGCCGATCAGCGTCAGGCGATTGTTGATCTTTGCCAGTTCGCTGTCCAGGACAGACAGCTGATGATCACAACAGAGGCTGTGCCCGAGCAAGCGCCGCAGGCAATACCACCAAGCGTGTCGACCACGACATCAAGCCGATCGCGCAGGTCGCGCAAGGTACGCACGCAGACCACCGACGCCTCCAGCTCGACCGCAGCGCCCGCGCAACGGGCAACCGATGAGCGCAGCGCAGCGCAGAAAAGCGCCGACGAGGTGTTGAAAGGCACTGCCTTGGAGGCTTCGCTGGTGGCAGAACTCAAGGGGGATTTTATCGAGCTTGCCAAGCGCCTCGGTAAAGACACGGCTGATGTGGAACGACTCATCGGCGATTCCAGATATGACGCGGTAACGACCTTCGATTTTGCCAGAACCGCCATGCAGGGCTGGTTCGGATCCAGCTCGCATCTGCTGCAGCTCAGAAGCAAACTTCCCAAGGCGGACGAGCGCATCGCGCAACTCACCACGCGATTGGGTCTTGTCCAAACTCTCGAGCGCGATTTCGATCGACGCCAGGCTGATGCGCTCAAGACTGATCCGCAACCGCGCGCTCCGCATCTGGAGCGCCTGTTGGCCATGCATGGTCTGGCAGCCGTCGCAGCTCCCAGGCGTCTTCCCTCGGAAGGCGACCGTGGCAACCGTGGTCAGCTATTCGAAGTGCGAATCGAGCACACGCCCCAGTCCAATGGCGAGCTGCCCGCGCCCTGGTTTGTTCACCTGCATACCGAAAAACCAGTGCCCCCCGCTGCGCTGCGCTCGCTTCCTTACCAGGATTTTGCCGCTGTCCACCTCAAGACGGCCAGGGAGGTCAACTTGGGCCCACGCTGGGAGGAGGTGATGCGTGCACTCGGGCATACAGATGCCAAGGTGCATCGGGCAACAATCGGTTCGAAGCTGCTGGCCAAGCTATGGGCGGCTGGCTCTCGTGGTCAGGGATAACAACGATGCTTCGTCCACTTAGAGTCTGTAAATTGAACTGTGTAACGGCCCTTTGAGAGGATGCGGCGTTGAGCCGGGAGGAGCTGTCGCATGAAGTTATCGAAAGAGCATTTGGACGAGTTGACCGCCGGTTATACGACGCCGGAGCAAATAGAGTCGCTGTATTCGCAGATGCTCCAGCAGATGATCAACCGCTCGCTGGAAGCGCAGATGCAGGCGCATCTGGGCCACCAACGGCATGGACGCAGCGTGAACTGGACGCCTTTGCAGCGGACTGGGGCGAGAAGTACAAAGCGGTGGTGCGGCTGTGGCGCGGAAATTGGGACAACATCAGTGTTGGTGAGCATTGGTGCTTTCGGTTTGCGTTGCAGACACCCTTAACTTCCGATTAAGCTTGGCCGCACATTCGTGCGACCTCGGGAATGCCTAAGTACCTGTACACGCTTTCCGTTCGCGCGATGTCATCATTTTCTACTCAGTCTTCAAATGCGCGTAGCGATACTGTAGGTATGACGCACAAGACACTTCGACGCACCTTGATCCACGGCTACTGTGGTGAATTCCGTGTAGAGACCCTGGAAAGCCAGGCGCCGGGCGCGACGCAGTGGCTCTCGACAGCGTTCGTCTACCACCGCGACCGCGCCGCGCCTGTGGCCACGATCGAGGGGGCAGGGCAGGGCGAGTATCGCGGCGATGCACGTGAACAGGCGCTACGTGTGGGCTCTTGCCTTGCAGCGTTTCTGGACCCTAAGGAATACCGCAGCTGTGAGCTGAAGCGCAGTTGATGACTCGCTAGTGCTTCGCCGCGGCAACGCACTATTTGCTTGGCGCTAGCACAATGGGCGCAGGAGGCGGCAGCTGTGCCAGTTCTGTGGCGATCTGCGGCGCATTGCATCACCTGATCCTTGTGGAAGTACCGCATTCGAGCCTGTGCTCAACCGATAGCGGCACGACCTTGAGCGCACATTCGGCGCTTCAGGTTTCAAGTACATCTCTCCCAGACCGCTCTCTCAGGACGACAAGCCACGGGTCCTGCCGCGTTTTCCAGCAGTCTGTCAGATTGCAAGGGTGACTGCTCCCGTATGGAAAAGGCGCTTGGATGTGAGGGATCGCATCACCGGGCTCAACTAGACTATGGCTACGGGAATGGCCCCGCGGAGAACATCATTTGAACGATCCTGGTCACGGAGAGCTGCGGGCGCCTCACCTCAACCACTCTCGCGGCCTGTCTGTCGAGAAGCATCGCTCGGACATCTTTTTCGCTGCGGTGGAAACCACGCGAATGCCGATGACGGTGACCGATCCGCATCTTCCCGATAACCCGATCGTGTTTGCCAACCGCGCGTTCCTGGAGATGACCGGTTATTCGGCAGAGGAGGTGATTGGCAACAATTGCCGCTTTCTGCAGGGTCCAGAGACCGACCCGGCCAGCATCGATGATGTGCGCGAATCCATCGAAAATCGCCGCGAATTCGCTACCGAGGTGCTGAATTACCGCAAGGACGGCTCCTCGTTCTGGAATGCGTTGTTCGTCTCGCCAGTGTTCGATGACAAGGGCAACCTGGTGTATTTCTTCGGCTCGCAGCTGGATGTGAGCCGCCGCCGCGACGCCGAAGATGCATTGCGCCAGGCGCAGAAGATGGAGGCGCTGGGTCAGCTGACCGGCGGCATCGCGCACGATTTCAACAATCTGCTGCAGGTGATGTCCGGGCATCTGGAAGTGATCCAGATGCTGGCCAGCGCCGGTGGCGGCAGTGCCGAGCGTATCGCCTTCAGCGCTGAACAGGCGTCGGCAGCGGCGGCTAGGGCGGCCACCTTGACCCAACAACTGCTGGCGTTTTCGCGCAAGCAGAAGCTGCGCGGGCGGGTGGTCAACCTCAACGGGTTGGTTGCCGGCATGAACAACATGGCCGAGCGTGCGCTGGGCGGTGGCATCACCTTGAGCCAGTCCCTGGAAGACGGGCTGTGGAATTGTCAGATTGATACGACCCAGGCCGAGGTGGCGCTGTTGAACGTGTTGATCAATGCTCGCGATGCGATGGCACACGCCGAGCGCAAGGAAGTCATCGTGCAGACCCGGAATGTAGAAATCGCCAGCCGGGATCTGGCGATGTATCACCAACTCTCGCCCGGTCGTTACGTCACCATCGCCGTGAGCGATACCGGCTCGGGCATGTCGCCTGAGGTGGTCAGTCGAGTGATGGAGCCGTTTTTCACCACCAAGGAAGAAGGGCAGGGGACCGGCCTGGGTCTGTCGATGGTGTATGGCTTCGTCAAACAGTCGGGCGGTACCGTGCGCATCTACAGCGAAGTGGGGGAAGGCACCACGGTGCGGCTGTATTTTCCTGCATCCAGCGAATTCGAAAACGAGTTGTTGGCAGCGAAAAGCCGCTTAATCGATAGAGGTGGCAATGAAACTATTTTGGTGGTGGAAGACAAACAGGACGTCGCGGTCGTCGCGCGGATGTTTCTGGAAAACGCCGGTTACCGCATTCTGTCTGCATCCAGCGGGCGCGAGGCGGTGGAGGTGCTGAAGCAGCATCCGGAGGTGGACGCTTTGTTCACCGACCTGATTATGCCCGGCGGCATGAACGGGGTGGTGCTCGCGCGAGAGGCGCGTCGCATGTTGCCGAGGATCAAGATCCTGCTCACCACCGGCTACGCCGACGCCAGTATCCAGCGCACCGATGTGGGCGGTGCCGAGTTCGGTGTGGTCAACAAACCCTATACGCAGAAGGAATTACTCAAGCGTATCCGCATGCTGCTGGATGGACCGAGTGGTATGGGTTGATGGGGGATGCTGCAGCTTGCGATGCCGCCGCTGCGGACGGTTTCGTGAGCCGCTGTTTATCTCCAACCCCCGCGTCAGACTACTGTTCGCTGATTGGCGCCACATATCCCTCGGGTTTGTGGGCATTGCGTTCGAACAGAAATTTCTGTAACTCGGCCTCAAGAAAGGCGCGGTGCTTGGGGTCGCGCGGGGACAACCGGTTTTCATTGATCAGCATGGTCTGATGTGCCAGCCATGCCTGCCAGGCGGTCTTGCCGATCTGCGCAAAGATGCGTTGGCCCAGTTCGCCCGGATACGGCACGAAATCCAGCCCTTCGGCGTCGCTTTGTTGATACTGGCAGAACACGGTCCGGGACATGCGGATTCCTTTGGATTCAGTGTCATGGTGCGCGCAGCTGCGCTATAGCCGGCACGCAGGCCATGCGGGTGCGATGGCAGATGCATTCACAGTGAAGTGTACGAGCTGGATCGCTGCGATGCGATTGGCGAGGGATCTACAGCGTGTTGAGTAGCTTGCGGATCGGCGCTGGCAGGCCCAGCGATGCAAGGTCGGCAGTGGCCACCCAACGCAGACCGTCATCGTCGCGTACCGCCTTACGTAGTGCAACCTTGCGCAGGCGCAGCGGCTGCAGATGCAAACGGTAATGGCTGAAGGTGTGCACGATCAACGGCATCTGCTCGGCACGTTCGTAGTCGCCGTCGATATACGTTGCGAACCAGGCACGCATGCCGCTGTCGGTGTCGGCCTGTGGCAGCGTCCATAGCGAGGCCCAGATGCCGGTTGGTGGGCGGCGCTGCAGCAAGATATGGTTGTCTGCATTCTGCAGCAGCAGCGCGGTCGCTTCGCGTTCGGGCAGCTGCTTGCCGGGTTTGGGCGAGGGCAATGCGTCGACAAGGCCCTCGCGGCGTGCGAGGCAATCCTCCTGCATCGGGCACAGGACGCAGGCAGATTTGGTGCGCGTGCATAGCGTGGCGCCAAGATCCATCTGCGCCTGTGTGTAGTCGGCCAGACGACCAGCCGGGACGTGTTCGAGATGCATGGTTGCCAGCTGCCACAACTGTTTTTCGATCGCCGGTAAACCCGGATAGCCGGTGATGCCATGCAAGCGCGTGAGAACGCGTTTGACGTTGCCATCCAGGATGGCGAAGCGCTCGTTCCAGGCTTGGCTCAGGATGGCGCCTGCGGTGCTGCGACCGATGCCCGGAAGTGCAAGCAGTGCATCGAAGTCGCGCGGCAATTGACCACCGTGCAGGTCAAGGCATTGCTTGGCGGCGGCGTGCAGATTGCGCGCACGCGCGTAGTAGCCCAGCCCGGCCCAATGTGCCATCACTGTGTCGTTATCAGCCGCCGCCAGATCGGCCAGTGTTGGGAAGCTCGCCACGAATTTGTTGAAATACGGAATGACCACCGCGACCTGAGTCTGTTGCAGCATGATCTCCGACAGCCATACCCGGTATGGCGCACGCGGGTGTTGCCACGGTAGATCGTGACGACCGTGGCCGTCGAACCAGTGCAGCAGGCGGTCGACGAACCTGTCAGTGACCCTCATAGCGGATTCGACTGGCAGGCGTTCGTGCTGTAGCGGGCCATCAGCCTGTCGCGCGCGCATCGGTTGCAACTGTAGGCAGGCATGTTCCGATCAGCCGCCCACTGTTTCCGGCAACAGCGCATCGACGAAGGCAATTGGGTCGAATACGCGCAGATCTTCCGGGCGTTCGCCGATGCCGGCAAAGCGGATGGGAATATTGAATTCGCGCGCCAGCGCAAATACCACGCCGCCCTTGGCGGTGCCATCAAGCTTGGTCACGACCAGGCCGGTAACGCCGACTGCGGCATGGAACTGGCGCAGCTGCGAGATGGCGTTCTGGCCAGTGGTGCCGTCGATGACCATCAATACTTCGTGCGGCGCGGTAGCGTCGATCTTGCCGAGCACACGGCGGATCTTGCCCAACTCGTTCATCAACCCGGTCTGGGTATGCAGGCGGCCGGCGGTGTCGGCGATCAATACATCGGTGCCGCGTGCCTTTGCCGCCTGTAGCGCGTCATATGCCACCGAGGCGGCATCTGCGTTCTGTCCTTGCGCGATCACAGCCACGCCATTGCGCTCGCCCCAGGCCTGTAATTGCGCCACGGCTGCAGCGCGGAATGTGTCGCCGGCGGCCAGCATCAGACTATTGCCTTCGTCCTTGAAGCGCTTGGCCAGCTTGCCGATGGTGGTGGTTTTGCCGACGCCGTTGACGCCGACGGTGAGGACTACAAACGGTCGGGACGAACGGTCGATGACCAAGGGTTTGGAGACTGGCAATAGCAGCGCGATGAGTTCGGCGCGCAGTGCCTTGCACATTGCAGGCGCATCGGCGAATTCGCGCGATTTCATCCGTTTGCGCAGGCCTTCGATCAACGTGGTGGTCGCGCCGATGCCGACATCGGCGGTGATCAGCGCGGTTTCGATTTCATCCAGAAGATCGTCGTCGAGCTTGGGGTGGCGCGAGAACAAGCCACCGACGCTGCGTGCGAAGGTGCTGTTGCGCAGACGCTCGCGCCAGCCGGTTTTACCTGCCGGTGCGGCCGGTGGCGTGTCGTGCTGGGCGGCGATGCCGTCGTTTTGGTAGGTGGTTGGCAGCGGTGTGCTGACGATTGCCGGCGCGGTGAGCGCAGGCGCAGCTGAAGGCGCCTGCGCAGTTGGTTCTGTGTATGTCGAAGCCAGATCGGGGAAAGCGGCAACTGGCG
>Ga0207791_1000200_pt1 | contig 16378 bp, 15 predicted proteins | sample HigsolmetaGSP16D_FD_184844 | JGI IMG/M metagenome (GOLD analysis project Ga0207791, IMG submission 184844) | High solid enriched microbial communities from the Joint BioEnergy Institute, USA - SP1-6-D (SPAdes) | ecosystem: Engineered > Bioreactor > SSF (Solid state fermentation) > Aerobic >...
AGACGTGTGAGCGAGGCCACTGCCGCATCCGGCGACAGCCCCAGCCGCAAGATTTCTTCGCCATGCGCCGGGCGCAGCCGCCGCTCCAACCAACGTGTACCGGGCTCATAGCCCTTGATGCGCAGCGTCTCGCTAAAACTGGTCAGGCCGCTGAGCTGATGCTGGATGTGGGTGGTGACGAAGGTACCGGCACCCTGCCGGCGCGAGACCAGCGCCTGTTCGACCAGGACATCCACCGCCTGGCGCAAGGTCACCCGCGAGATCTGCAAACGCTCGCACAACTGGCGCTCGGCCGGCAGCGCCTCGCCGGCCTTCCACTGACCGCTACGGATGGCGTCGGTAAGCTTGGCAGCCAATTGCAGATACAGCGGTGTTGGCACCGAGACATCCAGCGCCAGCGCATCCATCCTGGGATCATCGTTCGTCCTGGCGTTGGTTCTCGGTTTGGCCACTGCCTGCTCTCCGGACCGGCTTGGATTTGTTAGATCCAATATAGTACCAATTTATCCAAGACGCACCAGAGTACGGTTGAGCCCGCAGCGCCGAGAGGCAGCGACTTGGTGTGCCGCAGCGCTGGACCGACCAGTCTTGCCGGACAGCCAAGCGCCATCATCGTGGTCATCGAGCGCGGCAAGCGGTAGAGGGATGAGGACAACGCGGCAGCACAGCGCCTGTTCGGTGCGCTGAGGAGGCAGCCGCTCAAGCGGCAAATTCATCCGGAGCGACGGGCAGCAGCATTTATCGGACGTATCCGACCCGATCCAGGGGTTCCACCAAACGGATGCGTTCGCGTGGTTCCCCAGCGAGCTGTCGCCTGTGGAGTTCTATCAGCGCTATGCGTGCAGGGCGTTGTGCGTGTCCATGACCGACTGAATCAGTCGACACCGCCGCAACGCCCAAGTCACAGGCGCCACGTGAGATCGCCACACAGGAACGCAGGCGCGAAATCCACATCGCGCGAGAAGCCCATCACTTGGAAACGCTCGCCCATCTCACTGGGCAGGGTCAACCGCTTGATCTGCTCCCGCAGTCGCAGGCGCCCTACCTCGTCGGTGCGCATATCGGCCTGCGCCAACAACGCATCCAGCCCGTTGCCGAGCAGGAAGCTGGCCTGCGTGCAGTAACCGGCCAACTCGAAGCCGGCACCGGTGCCTGCCTCGGCTAATGCAGTGAAATCCACCGATGCAGTCAGATCCTGCAGCCCAGGCCAACGGTACAGATCTTCATGCATGCGATGCCGATAGAACGCACGCAACGTGCCATCCTCGCGCTGCGCACGATAGAACTCTCTACGCGGGTAACCGTAGTCGACGAACAACATTGCACCGCGCTTCAGCCCCCCGGACACCGCCTGGATCCAGTAAGGCAACTGAGGCAGCAATTCGGAGCGATAGCCATCAGCGAAAGGTTGCTCCAGATAGCGCTCAAGATGCCGCACGGCGGCGCTCAACAATGCATCGGCCGGCTGCTCGCCGCGGGCGAAGTTCTGCTGTGCATCCAACACCACGGTCTCTTCATACACCTGGCCATCGCGTAGCGCAAAGCGCGGGGTGGGCAATGCGTCGATGACCTCATTGGCGAACAGAACGCCGTCCCAATCGTCCGGGAACGGAGCATCCAACCACTGCACCAGATCAAAAACCGGCGGGATCAAACTGCGCTCCAACCGCTCACTCTGACGCTGGCGCAGGTCGGCGCTTGGCTCAAGAATCGCGTAACGCTCTGGCAGCGCGTCCAGATCCAGCAGGCGCTTGAGCGTGACTTCGGCAAACGCACCGCTACCACCGCCCACTTCCAGCACACGCGCCTGCGGCCCGAGCTGCTGCAATACCGGCGCCAACGCGCCCGACACGGTGGCCGCAAACAATGGGCCCAATTCCGGCGAGGTGACGAAATCGCCGGCCTCCCCGAACTTGCTTGCACCGGCGCTGTAATAGCCCAGGCCGGGCGCATATAGCGCCAGCTCCATGAAGCGGGAAAACGCAATCGCACCGCCTGCGGCCTGGATTTCAGCGCGCACCTGCCCAGCCAGCCTGTCACTATGCGCCAGCGCGTCAGGATCGGGGGTGGGAAGGTCGGCGTGCATGCGGGCACCTGTTGCGGGGACAATGCACAGAATAGCCGAGCCCTCCGCAACGCCGAGCGAGTACGCCATGACAGACAGTTCCAAGGTGGTGTTGATCACTGGCGCAGGCCGCCGCATCGGTGCGCAGATCGCCACCACGCTGCACACCGCCGGCTACCGCGTCGCCTTGCACGCGCACCGCTCTGGCGCGGTGCTGGACGCGCGCGTGGCAGAGCTGTGCGCACAGCGTGCCGGCAGCGCGTACGCCTTGCATGCCGATCTGCATTTAGCCGACGCACCCGCGCAATTAGTGACCGACTGCATTGCCGCCTTCGGTCGGCTGGATTGCGTGGTCAACAACGCCTCGGCGTTTTATCCCACCGCCATCGGCGAGGCCACGACAGAGCAATGGGACCACTTGTTTGCGGTCAATGCGCGCGCGCCGTTCTTCATCGCCCAGGCAGCTGCCGCACAATTGCGCCAGCACCGCGGCGCCATCGTCAACCTCACCGACCTGCATGCGCAACAGCCCATGCGCCACCATCCGCTGTACGGTGCCTCCAAGAGCGCGCTGGAAATGCTGACCCGCTCGCTCGCGTTGGAATTGGCACCGGATGTGCGCGTCAACGCAATCGCGCCTGGCGCGATCCTGTGGCCGGAACAAGGCAAGCCCTCCGATGCCAAGCAGGCGCTGCTCGCTCGCACGCCACTTGCGCGCATCGGCACACCGGAAGAAATTGGCGAAGCAGTGCGTTGGTTGCTGGAGGAGGCCAGCTTCGTCACCGGACACACCCTGCATGTCGATGGTGGCCGCCAGCTTAGCTGAGCAGCACGTGCCGGCTGCACATGCTTGCGCTGCCCAGAATCCACGCGCCGGCGGCAAGTCATGGCTTGGCCGTCACTCGTATCAAGTGCGCCGTCGCCTGATCTAATCGCGCACCTGGCACCCTGCCCACAGGCCCGTATAGCCAAGCACTACAGCAACGCGCCACAGCGTTACTGCGTTGCGCTCAACTGCAGCTCCACAGCATCCAGAGCCACCGTGGTCATCGCGCTGCCGTATTGCGGATGCGCCTTCCACAACGCTGCCAGGGTCTGCCCGCTCAGCGGGTCGACAAAGTCCGGTGCGATATCGGTCAGCGGTTTGAGCACGAATGCGTGCTTGAGCTCGGGCCTTGGAATGCGCAGATGCCCGGGGCCGTCGACGATGCAATTGCCAAAGAACACCACATCCACATCCAAGGTTCGGTCGCTCAAACGCGAGCCGCTGCGATCGCGCCCATGCGCATCTTCCAGCGCGTGCAGCCAGTGATCCAGCGCAGCCAGGTCCATGCCGGTCTGCATCAGGACCGCGTTATTGACGAAATCCGGACCATCGAAGCCCACCGCCGGCATGCGGTATGCGGGGGAGACCTCGATCTGGCCAAAGCGCGCTCGCAGGGCAGCGACGGCCAAGGGCAGGTAGCGGGTCGGTTGAACGTTGCTGCCGAGGCTGAGAAGCACAGTGGTCATGCGTTATTCGCGCATGCCACCGGCAATGGCGTCAACTGCTGCCATCGCATTGCCCCCAGAGAGGCAGGTGCCGAGTGCGCAGACACGTGATGTCAGGTCACTTCCAGCGCGTGCGAAACGGCGCGAAATACCCGACGCATTTCCAGCGGTTTGCGCAGCACATGCACGGGCAGGTCCGACGGAAAATGCGCACGCCGTACCGGCGCGCCAACGTCCTCAAGCACGATCGCCGGGCCATGATACCCAAGCTCCTGCATGCTCAACAGCACGCTGACTGCCGACAGCAGGATGATGTCGCTGTCGATGATCACCAGATCCGGCATCACGTGCTGCTGCACCAGCTGCAGCGCAGCGGCACCATCACTGGCCAGCAGCGGCTGATAGCCCTGGCTGGAGAGCGCGTTGCCCAGCAGCGACAGGCGCGTAGCCTCGCCATCCACCAGCAAAATGCGCTGGCCCTGGCCAAGCACCAATGGCAGTTCGGTTTCGGTTTCGGTCACCGCCACCGCCGTCGCGCGCATCGGCACGATCATGTCAAAGCGGGTGCCCTCGCCCAGCCGGCTATCCACCACGATGCTGCCGCCGTAGCTTTCGACAATGCGTTTGCACGAGATGAGTCCCAAACCGGTGCCATCGGCCTTGGTGGTGAAGAACGGGCTAAACAGCCGCCCGCGGGTTTCATCGCTCATGCCCACGCCGGTGTCGGCCACACTCATGCGCACGCGCGTGGCGTCGAATCGATCAGCCGACACGGTCAGGGTACCGCCCTCCGGCATGGCCTGGATCGCGTTCAAGCCCAAGTTGAGCAAGCACTGTTGCAATTCGGTGTAATTAGCCTCGATCGTCAGATCCAGGGCAGACGTGTCCACCTGCAAGCGCACGCCATCGGGCAGGCTGCTCTTGAGCAGCATCTGCACTGCCTGGAACAGATTGGCGATGGACACCTGCTCGCGCGGCTTATTGGATCCACGCACGAACGACAGCATCGACTCGGCCATCTCATGCCCGCGCCGACCGCATTCGGCCACCACATTGGCCAGCTGACGCAGCTGCGGGTCATCGGTACGTCCGGCCAGCAGATCGGGCACGATCAACAACGGTTGCAAAATATTGCGCAGGTCGTGGCTCAGGCCTGCCGCGAGCATCGCCAAGCTTTCCAACCGCTGCGCGCGCATCAGTTCGTTTTCCACGCGCTGGCGTTCCAGATCGGCACGCGCCTCGCGGATCGCACGGATCACCGCGCTCGGCAGGCGGGTCGGATTATGTTTGATGATGTAGTCGTTGGCACCATCCTGCAGCGCCTTAACTGCGGTCTCCTCACCCATGGTGCCGGAAACAAAGATGAAAGGGGTCGCGCCGTTCTGGCGCACCAGACGCAGCGCCTGGTGCCCGGAAAAGCCCGGCATGCTCAGATCAGACAGCACGATGTCCGGCTGGAACGTCTCCAGCGCGGCACGCAGCGACGGCTCACTGTCGACACGCTCGAATGCCGCATCAAGCCCGGCTTCAAGCAATTGATCGGACAAAAGCTCGGCGTCTTCCGGTGAATCTTCCACCAGAAGGATCTTCAGCTGCTTCAGATTGCCCCCCTCATGCGGCATGGTTCAGTCCAGCTCCGGTGCCTGATTGATGACGGCCCAGAACGTACCGAGCGTCTTAACCGCATTGAAGAACTGGTCCACATCCACCGGCTTGACCACATAGGCATTCACGCCCAAGTCCCAGCTGCGTGCCAGATCGCTTTCTTCGCGCGAGGACGACAGGATCACCACCGGCAGGCGCTTGAGCGTCTCGTCGCTGCGCACCTGCTTGAGCACTTCCAGCCCGTCCAGACGCGGCATCTTGATGTCAAGCAGCAACACCGCCGGCAGGCCCTCCTCCCGGTCAGCGAACATGCCTCGGCGCAACAAATAATCCATAGCCTCCACGCCGTCTTCGACGTGTACGATAGGATTGGCAAGACGGGCTTCGCGCAAGGCGTCGACCGCCATTTCCGCATCAGCCAGGCTGTCTTCTGCAAGAAGAATGGTACGAATGGCAGTCATGCAATGAACTCTTGGTTGGGCGCTTCAAGCGCGGGAGGTAGCACGAAATAAAATATGGCGCCTTCATCGACGACGCCCTCAGCCCAGATCCGACCGCCATGACGTGTCAGCACGCGCCGCACGCTGGCCAACCCGATGCCGGTACCAGCGTATTCACTGGCCTTGTGCAAACGCTGGAACACACCGAACAATTTGGCACTGTAGTCCATATCGAAACCGGCACCGTTGTCTCGCACGCTGAATTGGTGGCCGCCGTCTGGCAGCGGCGTGTAGTGGATCTGGACCTGGGCCACCTCGCGCTTGGCGCTGTATTTGACCGCATTGCCGAGCAGATTCATCCACAGCTGACGCATCATGTTTTCGTCTGCCACCACTATCGGCAGCGGCGCAATCTGCCATTCCACGCGGTGGCCGGTGTTCTCGCTCTGCACGTTGGCATCGAGCATCGCGCGCGTCTCGGCCACCAGCGATTGCATGTCCACCGCCTGCAGGCGCAGCGCACCTCGGCCCAGGCGCGAATACACCAGCAGATCGTCGATCAGCGAAGCCATCCGCCGCGCCGAGCTGCTGATCACTTCCATGTAATGATGCGATTTCTCGTCGGCCGCATCGCCCAGATGACGCGCCAGCTTGTCGGAGAATCCGGCCACGTGCCGCAATGGTGCGCGCAGATCGTGCGAGACCGAATAACTGAAAGCTTCCAGCTCACGATTGACCTCCGACACTTGCTCTACCTTGCCTTCGAGTTGTCGGTTGAGCTCTTGAATGCGCAACTGCGCGGTCTTTTGCAGGCTGATGTCGCTCACCGTCATCAGCAACGCCTCTTCATCGCCCGTGTCAGGCAGTGGCATACGCCGCGCATTGATCAACATGGTCCGCAGAACGCCATCGGCGGCGCGCTGCTCGTGTTCGTAATCCCACAGTTCGCGACCGCGCAACAACACGTCAGCCAGCCGCTGATGGATTTGTGCGTCGCGCCACACGCCCCCGCCCACATCCTCCAACGCCATCGATTCGTTGCCGTGCTCTTCCAGGCCATACAGCTCGGCGAAGGCAGGGTTATGTAGCACGATGCGTTGGCGGGCATCCAGCAACACGATCGGCTCGCGCACTGTTTGCAGTACCGAACTGGCGCGGCCATTGGCACGCAGGTATTCCTGCTCGGCCACCAACCGTTGCCGGATCTGCCGCTGCAAAAGCCAAGTCACTGTGCCCAGCAACAACAGCTGTATCGCCAGCGCCGCCCAGCTCAGCACCGCGTAATGCATGCGCTCGGTCTGCGCACGCGCATTGCGCACTGCCAGCAAACGGTCCTCGGTCTTTTGCAAGTCGTCGATCAGCACCCGAATCGGGTTGTTCACTGTCATATCGTTGATCAATGCGCGGATCTGCTCCAGCGCAGTCGTCACCGCGATGCGCTCGGCCAACAGCAGGCGTCGTTCGATAGTGCTCTGGATGCGCCCGATGCGCACCAACTGCGTCGGATTGTCCTCGGTCAATTCCAGCAAGCGCTGCACTGCGGCCAGGGATTCGCGCCGCCCGCGGCGCATGCGCTCATGCAAGGCTTCGCTATCCACGCCATGCGAGCGCATCAGCGCTGCCGATTCGACATCGCGCATGGCTGCTTCCAAGCGCTGCGCCGTTTCCTGCACTTGCTGGCTATGGGACACCCACGCCTGAGCCGCATTGGCATTGCTCGCCATCTGCTGAAGCAGCAACGACGGCACCACCACAATCAGGAACACGGCAACCGCCAAGAGCGGCAGGCGCCAGCGATCCCATTTGTCTTGGACCATTGTGTGCATTGCTAGACCGATTTCCGCTCGATGCAGGGGCCAAGGACGGGCCGCTATTGTCTCCGATCACGCCCGCGTTCAGATGAACGATTCAGAGAAGTAACGACAAACCCCTACATGGCTGAATGGGCATAACGTGTGTGTGTGTGGTAAAGCTGCCACCAGCACGCGTACCCGGCAGGCTGCCGGCTCGCAAGGCGGGTTCTTCATGACAAAAAAAGCGCACTCCGTGGAGTGCGCTTGTGCTTGAATCCGCCGCCTCGCCTCGGCAGCCCGTGGCATTTGCAGCAGCTGCGCTTACTTCTTCGCAGCGATTACCTTCAGGCCGGTCGACTTGACGCTCTTGACGCCATCAACTCCCTTGGCAACGGAAACGGCCTTGTCGTACTCGGCCTGCGTGGCGACTGTGCCGGTCAAGGTCACGATGCCGTTTTTGGTTTCCACCTTCACATCGGTGCCCGAAACGCCGTCGGATGCCAGCAAATCGGCCTTGACCTTGGTAGTGATCCATGTGTCGGCCACCGGCTTGGTGGATGCGTTCATGCCAGCTGCGTGGTCCTTGTGATCGACATGTTCCTGCGGTGCCGCAAATGCCTGGGACGCGCCAAGGGCCAGACCGAGCGACAGCGACAGAGCCAGCAACTTGCGTGGATTCATCATGTTCTTCATACCAAGTGCCTTACTGTTGAACGTGGGCGCAGCTTGGGGTGGCGCTTGTCGAGCACACGTGACCATTGCATGCAGAGGTTGTGAACCGGGCGCACACGGGCCGATGCACTACCATGCACACTTCTCTTGTCGTGACGATGCATCGTTTTCAATGCCTGATCCGTTCAAGCTGGCCGTTGTGGGCTATGGCTATGCCGGCCGCACCTTTCATGCACCGTTGATCGCGAGTATTCCGGGCTTGCAGCTGCACAGTGTGGTGTCATCAAAGCCGCACCAACCACAGGCCGACTTTCCCGATGTGAGCGTGCTTGCCGACCTCGGCAGCGCGCTGGCCGACCCAGCGTTGGATGCAGTGGTACTGGCCACGCCGAACCAGACCCATGCGCCGCTCGCGCTGCAGGCGCTTGCCGCAGGTAAGCATGTCTTGGTAGACAAGCCCTTCGCGCTGGATGCTGCGCAAGCACAGCAGATGGTGGATGCGGCCACCGCAGCGGGACGCGTCATCAGCGTGTTCCAGAATCGCCGCTGGGACGCGGACTTTCTCACCGTGCGCCGGCTGATCGAAGAAGGTCAGTTGGGCGAGGTGCTAGAGTTCCATTCGCATTTGGACCGCTATCGCCCCCAAGTGCGCGATCGATGGCGCGAGAGCGATTGCCCCGGCGCCGGGCTCTGGTACGACCTGGGCCCGCATCTACTCGATCAGGCATTGCAGTTGTTTGGCATGCCGCAGGGCATCGGCGCGGATCTGCAACGTCAACGCGATCGGGCACGCAGTGTCGATTATTTCCACGTCACCCTGTACTACCCGCGGCTACGCGCGATGTTGCATGCCGGCTCGCTGGTCGCCGACAGCAGCCTGCGCCTGGCCGTGCATGGCACCGGCGGCAGTTACCTGAAACACGGCCTGGATACCCAGGAAGACCAGCTGCGCGCCGGACGTCGCCCCGGCACGGTTGGCTGGGGCGTAGACCCACTCTTCGGTACGCTCACGCGTGTGGATGGCGAAGGCCGCGTCCACACCCATCAACCCGACAACCAACCTGGCGACTATCGCCAGTGCTATGCCGCCTTCCGCGATGCCCTGGCCGGTGCCGGCCAGGCGCCAGTCAGTGGTAACGAGGCAGTGCAGCTGATGCAGCTGCTGGAACTTGCGCAACGCAGTGCTGCCGAGGGCCGTGTGCAGTGGCTGGATGCTACGCGCGGGCTTTGACGCTGGGAAGTCAGCATGGCGCGATGCGTGTGAATGATGGTAGCGCGCTAGGCATCTGTGCGCACCTCATCTCCACTGTTTCACTGCGTACTGCCAAACACGCAAACCAAAACTGACAATGCACCGCCCGCATTGGCATTGCATCGGACCGCTTACCCGTCCTTGCTGCCGATCGCCGGCGCTGCGGGCGGTGTGGTCATGACTGCGTGGCCACCAAATTGGTTTCGCATCGCCGCCAGCAATTTGTCGGTGAACGAATCCTTGTCGCGCGAGCGCAACCGCTCCATCAGCGCCAAGGTGATGACCGGTGCCGAGACTTCCAGATCGATCGCCTCGGCCACCGTCCAGCGGCCCTCGCCCGAATCAGCCACGAACGGCGCGATACCGGACATCGTCGGATTACGCGTCAACGCATCGGCCGTCAGATCCAACAGCCACGAACGCACCACACTGCCGTCGCGCCAGATATCGGCAATCTGATGCAGATCCAGCGCAAAATCGGTCTTGTGCTGCAGTAGCGCGAAGCCTTCAGCATACGCCTGCATCATCCCGTACTCGATACCATTGTGGACCATCTTGGTGAAGTGACCAGCACCGCTCGGGCCAACCCGGCCCCAGCCCTTGTCAGTCGCCGGCGCGAGCGTTGCCAGAATCGGATGCAACACTGTCACCGCCGCTGCGTCGCCGCCCACCATCAGGCTGTAGCCTTCGTGCAGACCCCAGATGCCACCGCTGGTGCCACAATCGACAAACGCAATGCCGCTGGCCTGCAGCAGCGCCGCACGGCGTTGCGAATCCTTGTAATACGAATTGCCACCATCGATCACGATATCGCCGGCCTGCAACAACGGCAGCAGCTGCGCCAGCGTGTCATCGACGATATCGCCGGCCGGCACCATCAACCACACCACACGCTGGCTCGGCAGTGCAGACACCAGCGTTGCGAGCGTATCGACCGTCACAATGCCCTTGGCCTGCGCACTGGCGCGAGCGCTCGCACCTGGGTCATAGCCATGGACACGATGCCCGCCGTTGACAAAGCGCTCGGCCATATTGGCGCCCATACGGCCCAATCCCACCATCCCCAGCTCCATAAACGCTCCTCATGATTTGATCAGTGCAAGATGCCACGCCCGGCGTACGCTGGCGTGGGGAATTTCCGATGCATTGTTGCGTTGGCGACGCTGCACTGCTTCAGCTGCCAGTCGATCCACCGCCAATACAAGGTAGTGTGCAGATTGTGCAAGGTCAGGTCGATGGCATACGGCGTGCGCGGGTTACGGTCGAGCAAACGCGCCAGGTGATAACCAATCGGCTTGGTGCCCTGAGGATGCACATAGACCAGAAAGCCTTGGTAAAACGGGTCGTCCAACAGCGTCTGCAACTGCCGTAACTGTCTTTGCTGGTGCGGATCGAGGGTGGCGCGCAACACTGTATCGCGTTCGTCAAGCAATCGTTCGAAGCGACGCTTGCCAGGCCCACGCAACTTCTTGGCCAGTTCCCAAATCTGCCGATTGCGCGCGTCGTAATAGGCAAAACCGCCGTGTTGCGCCAACGCTTGTGCGGCTGCATCGCTAACGTCCACCACCACGAAGTTTTCGGCCTGATTGTGTATGTCATCCAGATAGGTCTTATCGAAGACGTGCGCAATGAATCCAGGCGCGCCAACAAACGCTTGCCGACCAAGCTGCGAGGTTTTCACCGCTTTACCGTCGGCAAAAAAGTCGCCAGCATGCGCACCGAGCAGAATACTGTTGGTGTCATGCAACGTCATAAACGTACCGATCGACAGTTCGCCAGGCGTAAACGCTTGGTCGAACCCAGCATCGCCGAATAACTCACGCTGTGTGGCGAGCTGGGCTATCTGTCGGCCCACGCCACATTCGGAACGTACATGACCACGGTAGAACGCATCCAGTGCCTGCGCATTACTGCCCCGCGGCTGGTACCCGCGACCGAAGCTGCGAAACCTACTCCAACCCTGTGCCGCGGCACCATGCCAACCAAACCCGATCCATCCCAGCTGCACCGCCGAAAAACGGTAGTGCGCGTTGCTCTGCAAGTGCGTCACCGCACGCCGCGTGGCTGCGCCGATCTGGAATGCATAGGCGCAATGCGTGGCCGCATCGTCCAGCAGAGCGGTAAGCGCTGCACCGCGCTGTTGCATCGTCCAGTCAGTCGGAAGCGTCAGCTGCAGGTCGCCTGCGGCCTGGGCCTGCGCGAGCGTGCCGCGCGTGCACGGCTTACCGCGCTGGATCACCGCTGCGCCCACCGCAGCGTGACGGATGGTCCAGCCCAGCCGTCGCAGCAACGCCTCCACGCACGTTGCACTGGATGCCTCGTTCGGCACAGCACTCGCGACTTGCAGCAGTTGCGCGGCAAGAAGCCCCCCTACGCACACCAACGCGATAAGCAGGCGCAACCTTGCTTGCGGCATCAGCGCAGCTCTCGGGTGCCGCGAGCACGCACCGCGCTGCGCATGCGCATCCCTCATCGATGACATGCGCAATGACTCTTCGACACGGCGTGGCTTCCTCAGACGTAGAAAGCCCCGGCATGGCCGGGGCTCAGGATTCAATTCAGACGCACCAATTCGGCAAACTCAGCGACGTTCACAGATGCGCTCGACGCGCCGATCACCATTGGCCTGTTGACGGTTGCCCTGGATAGTGCGGCCCGCTACGCCACCTGCCACTGCACCAGCCACGGTGGCGAGCTTCTTACCATTTCCACCACCGACCTGATTGCCCAGCAAACCACCGATTGCAGCACCAGCCAGGGTCCCGCCAATGCGGTTCGGGTCAGTCGAGTTCTTTTGCACTTCAACATTGCGGCAGCGGACGCGGGTGCCATCGTTGAACCTGCGACCTTCGTGTGCTTCCGAATAGCGATGGCGATGCGAATCGCTCTGCGCTTGCACGAGGATGCTCGTTGCCATCAGGCCAATCAGGGATATACCCAACACGCAGGTGCGCATTTTCATCGTTGCTCTCCACGTTTCTCGCCCAGTCAGCGGCTCATGCCCGCACTTTGGGCACTGGCTCGAGAACATAACGTGAAGCGCACACCTGCCTATTCATGATTAATAGCAGAGCATGAACATTCATCATAACTACCTGCCCGGCTCGCTCTGCAATCGCTTAGCAGGGGCCTGCGGCGGTTCATGTGCCTGCACCGGCGACGGCGCTACCGACGGTTGGACAAGCGTTGAGGGAGCGGCGGTTGCGGGCGCTGCTGGCGTCTGGATGGTCGTCACAGGCGTGGGCGGAACAGCAGCTGCCGTCGGTGCAGATGCAGGCGCAGGTGCTGCAGTCGCGGCTGCAGGCACGACCCCAGTCACCTCGGGTAGATACGAATTGAGTCGTTCGAAGAAGCGCTTGTAGAAGGCCGCATCCTGCACCGTGGTGCTGGACACGCGCACCAGCGAATCGCCGCTACTGCCCACCGGCAATGACAACGAACCCAGCATGCCAACGCCCACGCTGGCCGAGGTAGAGCTCTTCTTCAGCGCGTAACGGTCCTGCAACGCACTGACAAAGACCTGCGCCTTGCCGCCGTCCTGGGCGGCGCACGAAATGCGTAGATTGAGCTGCTCGCTCTGGTCGGCTTCATCGAGCTGAAAGTTCTTGCTGCCTTCCACTGAAGCCGCATCGGCGCGCGTGACGCCGTAGCCTTGACTCAACAGCACACGCCGCGCGGCCTCGCAGGCTTGCGGCGAACTGACCCCGACGCTGCGCGAATAGACGTCATCGGAATTGAACGACTCGCGCATCAGCATCGTGTCGCCCTTGCTGCCACCGCAGCCGGCCAGGGTTGCAAGTGCGCCAAGCAATACGCCACGCGCGATCAGGGAAGAACAAGACATTGGAGCATTCCGGCATTCAAAACCGGCACAGAGCATAGCGGCACTTATGTGCGCGCGGCGTCGTATTGCCAGAGCAAGGCAACGACGGTTCATCCACTGGCAGTTGCAGGCCTACCTGAAGAGGTGTGCATGCCCCGCCGCCAGTGCTGCCAGGAATCGGACCGTCCGGCTCGGCAGGCTCAACGCCAAGCACTGGCGCTCGGTAGGATGATCCCACGCCGGCTGCACGGCGCGCAGCATCTGGTCAAGCCACCCGGCAACAACCTCGGCGACGCCAGCCATGCTGGAGGCAGGTTTCCCGAACAGAACCTGCAACGCAACGCACACGACCGCACTGAACCAGACAGGATCAAGGTGATCAGCAACACCCCGCGATAGAGGCACCTGTCGATGGATGCGTGCATGGCCAACCCTGCGCGCGTCGCTTCAGCAACGCGCAGCGTTGGCACGCGCGCGCACCTGCTCCAGCGTCCATTGCTGTTGCCACACGCCGTTTTCCCACACCGTTACCAGCGCATCTTCGCTGTTGGGATGCATGCCCACCTCATCGCGCAACGCACTGCGGTAAGTGCCATCGTTGCGGTTGCGCAGCAACGTCAGACGACCACGCTTGCTGTGCTTGCCGTGGTCGGTGATCGGGGCCTTGTACACGTCGATCCACTGTCCGTCTACACGTACTGCCGAACATTTGAACGCAAACTTTTGCGTATCACGGTCCACCTTCTGCAGCAACGCCCCACCCATGCCGAACGCAACATTGTCAGCGGCGTAGCCTGCCGCGGTGATACGTTCCAGAATTGCACGCAGCGAGTTGGGGTTGATGCCATCGCCCTGGATCACCCGTACATGGTTGAGCACCTTGTATCCCTTGCCGTTGATCTGGTGACCGAATGCCTCATCCAGCAATTGCAGGCATTGTTGGACCACCTCCACCGGATCGCCGGAATCCGGGCGAATCACCACTGTTGCGCCGCAGGCAATCACTTCCTCGCGCAAGGTGGTGCCCCAGTGCTCACCAATGGCGCGGTAGATATCGTAGCTGTCAGACACCACAGCCACGATGGACCCAGGGCGCGCGAACTGCGTCAGCATGTTGCGATAGGCATCCACTTCGCGCTCGCGCCCCCAGCTGGTGATGGTGCTGTGCTCGGCAGCAGGAATCGAATACCCCGCCACCGGCGAGTCGTAATGCGCACGTGCCAGCAGCAACGCGGATAAGGTATCGCTGCCGAGAAAATTCACCAAATGCGCGGCACCGCCCAATGCAGCCGAGCCAAGACTGGACACGCCACGGGCGCCAAAATCATGCAGTTTGAAAGGCAACTGGCCTTCCGTGTCGTCGCTGGTGCGCTCCAGATAGTCGCGTATGACCTGCTTCACCTGCCAGCTGACGGTGGCCACCGTCACCGGATACCACACACGCAGCAACAAGGTTTCCAGATACGACGGCACCCAGAATGCCTTGGCGTCGGTGGACTCGATCGTCATCAGCACGTTATGCGTTGGCACGACCGAGCCTTCTGGCACCGCACGGATACGGATCGGCAACTGGCCGCCAAGCCGGTCAACGAGATCGCGCCAGCCAGCTTCGTTGAACGGCTCGCCGTGCGCCGCCAGTAGCTGCTTCGCATCGTCGATGTCGGCGTGGGTCACCGGTCGGTTGATCGCGTCTTTCAGGATCGATTGCAAGCCAAAAAACAAGGTCTGCTCATACATTCCACCGCGCGATTCAATATAGAAGAAGGCAGCATCCGTACCGGGCGGATATTGCAGCCAGTGGCTGGCCTTGTAGCTGTCGGTATTGAGCAACAGGTTATCGAGGTAATGCATGTTGTAAGTTCCTTCGCGCCGCGTGAACCCGCCGCCTGCCCACCGGCGGAAGGTCATCGCTCAAACAGTCGCAACGCATGCGGTTACGTTGCATCAGCGCAGTACCCACTCATGTGCGCTCTCATTGATGATCCACTAAAAATTCGGGGGAGCTAATCCAATTCCAATTCGCACCGCTGTTGAAGGTCTCCTCGGATGAGAGGCTTAGCCTCAACGTTGAAGTGCAACACTTCATATAGGGTGTTGCCATGTCACAGACCAGAATCTACCACCACCTCAGTGCCGAGGAGCGCGCGGTCATCATGATCGAACGGCAAAACGGTGCGAGCGCGCGCAGCGTGGCCCGCCGGCTTGGACGCTCGCCTGCCACCATCAGCCGCGAGCTGCGCCGTGCGGGCACGCCGCACTACGATGCCGCCTCTGCTGGCCGGGGCTATCGTCGGCGGCGCGAACACAGTCGCCGCCCACGCCTGCTGGCGGAAGGCACGCCGTTGTATCGGCACGTCTACGATCACCTGGTGTTCCTGCGCTGGTCGCCACAGCAAATTGCGGCCAGACTGCGGAACATGCCCGTCGATATCCGCCCCGGCCTGGTGAGTCACGAGACGATCTATGCGGCCATCTATGCTCAGCCGCGCGGCGCCCTCAAGCAAGGCATGATCCAGGCCCTGCGTCAGGCCAAGCCGGGTCGAGGCGTGCGCCGCACGACGGCCGCAGCCGCCAGTTTTGTCCCCGAGTCCCTGCGTATCGTGCACCGCCCGCAGGACATCGAGCAGCGCAAGCTGCCCGGGCACTGGGAGGGTGACTTCATCAAGGGTGCCTTCAATCGCTCAGCGGTGGGCACCCTGGTGGAGCGCAAGACCCGCTTTGTGGTGCTGTGTCGGATGGAGGGCTGCACCGCCGTCGATGCGCTGGAAGGCTTCACCCGGCAGATGAAGAAGTTACCGGCCTTCCTGCGCGAGAGCCTGACTTACGACCGCGGCAGCGAGATGGCCTGCCATGCGCAGTTGAGCAAGCGCCTGAAGTTGGATCTGTGGTTCTGCGATCCGCACGCGCCCTGGCAGCGCGGCAGCAATGAAAACACCAACGGCCTGCTGCGTCAGTTCCTGCCCAAGGGCGCGGACCTGTCATTGGCCAGCCAGACCATGCTCAACGACATCGCCCGCCTGCTCAACGGCAGGCCGCGCCAAGCACTGGGGTGGAAGACCCCGGAAGAAGCCTTGGCAGAGGAAATCGCCAAGTTCAAAGCTGGTGTTGCAATTGACTCTTGAGACCGCCAGGCCGGAGGGCATTTTGAATCCGAGTCTCTTGCACGCACGTCGGCGTCGATGCGTGGACACCAGCTGGTTTGCGTGCGCCGAGACGCTACGTGTGGTCTGGCCAATC
>Ga0207791_1000201_pt1 | contig 16300 bp, 12 predicted proteins | sample HigsolmetaGSP16D_FD_184844 | JGI IMG/M metagenome (GOLD analysis project Ga0207791, IMG submission 184844) | High solid enriched microbial communities from the Joint BioEnergy Institute, USA - SP1-6-D (SPAdes) | ecosystem: Engineered > Bioreactor > SSF (Solid state fermentation) > Aerobic >...
CCACGTCGAGCCGACGGGCGCTGGCGTTATCGCGCACGCGACAGACCTGCCGCCACCGGGCCGTTACCGGTGACCATCGCACAGGCGATGGGCGGTCACCAACTGGCTCAGTGCAGCAACTCGGCAAACGCGCGATCAGCCGCGATCACCTCGGGCAGCGCAGCGAATAGGGCGTCCAGATCCACCCCATCCAGCAGCGGGCCGCGCACCGCTTCCAACGCGGTCGCAGTGACGCCGCCATGTGCATGCAGGGCATCGCAGACGTGGACAGCCTGCGCCACCAGCAACGGCATGCGCGCACCGTCCGGGGCCGCGGCAGGCCGGACCTGATAGGCGATGGCCTCCTGGATCACGACCGGCAACTGCCAGCGACGCACCAGCTCGGCCCCAACTTCCGGGTAGCCGAAACCCAGTTGCAGGGTTTCTTCGGCTGCGTGACCGGCGGATGAGGTGTCATGATGGATGCGGCTGGCGTATTCCGGCGCACCGGACTGGATCAAGAGTTCGCCGATGTTGTGCATCACTCCGCAGGTGAAAGCGGTCTCGGCATCGACCCCATGCTGACGCGCCAACAGGCGGCAGATACCAGCCACCTCGAAACTGTGGCGCCAGAACGCCTTGAGATCGAAGTCCGGGTTGGCACGGAATGCTCCGGTTATTGCGGAGGCCAGCACCAGCGTGCGCAAGGTGTTGAAGCCCAACCGCATGGCCGCGTCTTCCACGCTGGTGGAATCGTGCAAGCCACGGAAACGCGCAGAATTGGCCAGACGCAACACTTTGGCCGCGATCACCGGGTCGCGCTCGATGCTGTGTGCCAGCGTATCGATATCGGTGTGCGGATCGTCGAATTGACGCATCAGGTCCTGCACCACCTTGGGCACGGTGGGCAAGGTATGCAACTGATCGAACAATGCCTCCAACTTCATGATCGCCTCGTGGATACAGGAATGAGCCGGCACAGGCAGCGCGGACTCGCATGGTGTAGCACAGACCGGTGCACTGCCAATGACCTTGGACTGGATGTATTCACGCAAGCGTGGGGTTGGGCTGGACAGGACGTTGACTGGCCGCGTGGCCTGGACGGAAAGAAAAACAAGCGAGATCAACAGTTGCTTGGACTTGGCACCCCCGATGATTTGCGCACAAACGCTAGAGAACGGGCGCACGATCCAGCACGTCCACGCGCCTGAAAAACGTCAATGGAAATCGCGCGAAGGCAGTTGCATGTCGCCGAGCAGGTTGCTGAGGTCGTACAGGTCGCCGGCAATCAGATGCGCTACGCCGTCCACGCGTTCCCAGCGGCCGCGCACGGCGAGCAGGCGCGATTCCAGCAGCGCGCGGCGACGACGCAGTGCCAGCTTCGACCAGACGATGACGTTGATCATGCCGTGCTCGTCTTCCAGGGTGACAAAGAGGGTGCCCTTGGCAGTGGCCGGGCGCTGGCGCTGGGTCACCAGGCCAGCTACATGCACGCCGCTGCCATGGCTGCGGCCCTGCAATTCGCGCAGACTCAGGATGCGCCGCTGGCGCAGCTGCGGGCGCAGCAGCGCCATTGGATGCTGGCGCAAACTCAAGCCAACCGAGCGGTAATCGGCAAGGATGTCTTCGCCCGCACGCGGCGATTCGAACGCCACTGGGCACTCTTGCGGGCTACCGGGCAATAACGGTCGGCGCGCCTCCACGCCGGCCACTGCCCAACGCGCTGCGTTGCGGTTGCCTACCATGCCTTGCAAGGCGCCAGCTTCGGCCAGTGCCACGCGTGCTTTTTCATCGAGTGCGGCACGCAGGCACAGATCGCCGATATCGGCGAAGGGGCACTGCGTGCGGGCAGCAACGATGCGCTGTGCCACCACTTTCGATAATCCAGCGACCTGCCGCATGCCCAGCCGGATCGCCGGTTGTTCGCCAGGGTCCTGCGCGTTGCGCCACGGCCGGCCGCCGACCAGGGTATTGTCCCAGTCGCTGTGCACCACATCCACCGGCAGTACCTCTACACGTTCGCGCTCGGGGCTACCGCGGCGCGCGTCCTGCACGATCTGGCTGGCCGAATAAAAGCCCATCGGCTGCGCGTTTAGCAATCCGCAGGCGAAGGCGGCTGGCTCGTGGCGTTTGAGCCAGCAGCTGGCATAGACGAGTTTGGCGAACGAAGCGGCGTGACTTTGCGGAAATCCATAGGAGCCGAAGCCCTTGATCTGTTCGAAGATCTGATCGATGAAAGCAGCGGCGTAGCCTTTGCCCTGCATGCGTTCGCGCACGCGCACACGGTGCTGTTCCATGTCGCCACCGCGTCGCCAGGCCGCCATCGAACGACGCAAGGTGTCTGCCTCGCTTTCGCTGTAATCGGCTGCGTGCATCAGCAGTTCCATTACCTGTTCCTGGAACAGCGGCACGCCCAGTGTTGGCTTGAGGATGCCCTCTACTTCCGGCGATGGGTAGTTCACCTGTTCGCGGCCCTGACGCCTGCGCAAATATGGGTGCACCATATCGCCCTGAATCGGTCCGGGTCGTACGATCGCCACTTCGATGACCAGATCGTAGAACACCGCAGGCTTGAGCCGCGGCAGCATCGCCATCTGCGCGCGCGACTCGATCTGGAACACGCCGACAGTGTCGGCGCGCTGGATCATCTTGTAGGTGAGTGCGTCCTCGCTGGGGAGCGTCGCAAGGCTGTAGTCGCGGCCACGGTGGCCACGCACCAAATCCAGCGCCTTGCGGATGCAGGTCAGCATGCCCAGGGCCAGGCAATCGACCTTGAGCAGCTTCATGGTTTCCAGATCGTCCTTGTCCCATTGGATGATGGTGCGGCCAGCCATCGCCGCGTTTTCCACTGGCACCAACAGCGACAACGGCTCATCGGAGATGACAAAGCCGCCGACATGCTGCGACAGATGGCGCGGGTGATCGCGCAATTGTTCTGTCACGAACAGGATCTTGTTGATCAACGGATTGGCCAGATCGAACCCGGCTTCTTCGATGCGCTGCTCCATCGGGGTTTCACCATTGCCCCAGCCATAGCAATTGGCCAGCAAGGCAATCTGATCCGGCGGCAGGCCGAACGCTTTGGCGACGTCGCGTATTGCACTCTTGCCGCGATAGCAGATCACCGTGGCCGCCAGCGCCGCACGTTCGCGCCCATACTTGCTGTAGATGTATTGAAGCACTTCCTCGCGGCGCTCGTGCTCGAAATCCACATCGATATCCGGCGGTTCGTTGCGTTTTTCCGAGAGAAAGCGCGCCATCAACAGACGTGTTTCATCCGGGTTGACCGCCGTGATGCCTAGCGCATAACACACTGCCGAGTTGGCCGATGAACCACGGCCCTGGCAGAGAATGTGCCGCTCGCGCGCAAAGCGTACGACGTCTTGCACAGTGAGAAAGAATGCTTCGTACTTCTTGTGCGCGATCAGCGCCAGCTCTTTTTCGATATCTTCGCGCACCTTTGCCGTGATACCACCCGGCCAGCGCATGCGGATGCCGGCTTCGGTGAGCTGGCGTAGATAGCTGGTCGGGGTATGCCCTTCCGGCACCAGCTCTCTGGGATAGGTGTACTGCAGCGTGGAAATATCGAAAGTGCAGCGCTGCGCCAGATCCACCGCAGCCTGCAACAACGCACCCGGGTAGATATTGCCCAACGCACGCCGGGTGCGCAGATGGCGCTCGCCATTGCGAAACAGATGCGCGCCGCATTCGGACAGCGGCAGCGTGTGGCGGATGGCCGTCAAGGTGTCCTGCACGATGCGATCGCGGCGCTGTGCCATATGTACATCGCCGCTGGCCAAGGCAGTCATGCCCAGTTGTTGCGCCAACGCTTGCAGCGCCAGCAGGCGTGCGGCATCGTCGTGTTCGCGATGCAATTCCACTGCCAGGAACGCACGCTGGCCGAACACCTGTTGCAACCAAGCACCCTGCTCCAGCTGCGGCTGCACGCCCGGTAACCATAGCGCAAACACACCGGGCGCCACATCGCGAAACTGCGCCTGCACTTCGGCACGCCCCAAGCAATAGGCCCCCTTGCTTGCTGCACGTCGCGCGATAGTAATCAGCGCACACAACTGCGGATAACCGTGCGCGGCTTCCACCAGCAGCACGAAGCGGGTGCCATCGACCAGGGTGAACTGGCTGCCGACAATCAGCCGCACGCCGGTGACACGCGCGGCCTCCAAGCCACGCACGATGCCAGCGAGCGAGCATTCGTCGGTGATGGCCAAGGCGCTGTAGCCACAGTCCCGCGCACGTGCGAACAACTGCTCGGCACTGGAGGCACCACGCAGGAACGAAAAGTCCGACAGGCAATGCAGCTCGGCATACGCAGGCAACCCATCGGCAACGTGTGCGTGAGTGATGTCGTCGTTGGCCACACGCAACCGCGCGGCCACATTCCAGGCGCGCGGCATACGCCCGCCAGGCGTGTCGCGGTCTACCCCATCGATAGCGTCATCCAAGCTCATGTGCGCACGTCTTCGACAGCGCGCTGCACCATGTTGTTTTTCCAGTGCACGACAGATCGCATTGCTGTAGATCCTGCTGCGTCTTGCCTGGAGCTCTTGCATCGACCGGGTAAGCACCTGTAGCAACGAACAGCCAGACACCTGTTACTGCGATACCGCGCTGGCATGCCTGCGATCACGCAAACCACCCATGCAGCATCCAGCCATCTACCCGGCCAGGCGCGACGAATGCCCAGCCGCGCCGACCGGGCGCAGTCTCCACCACGTAGTAATCGCGACGCGCTTCGTCCTCGTCCCACCAGCCGCTTTCCAGTCGTTCCGGCCCGGACACGATGCGCAGGTGCTGGTCATGCAGGGGCACCGGCTGTGGCAGCAGCCAGGTGGGACGCGGCGGACGTGGCGGCGCGGCAACGCCGCCGACTGCATCACCGAGAGCGCGACGCCACGCGCGTTCCGGGCGCGGGTCGTCGGTTGGCAGCACGTGATACACCGCCTCATCGCCCAACCGTGCACGCAAGCGCTCGCGCAGTTGCGGCCACTCCACCGATTGCTGCGCGCGCTGATCGAACAGCTCGCGCATGGCCGGCACGAACGGTGGCAGGTGGCGTGCCAGCAGCCGCATCGCCACCACCGGCAGCGGAATCTGCACCCGCTCCAGCCGGTTGCGAGCCAGATCGAACAGCACCGTGGGCGCGCGCTCGGGCGTCAGCAGGCCGATCTCTACATCGGTCGCGCCTGGCTCGTGTTCCAGGCGCAGCAAGAACCGCTGCACGCCGCCATCGCGACTGCACAGATACGTGCACAGGTCGCCGATCAGCCGTCGCAACGGGAACAGCAGCGCCGGATGCGTGTCCACCGCATCGCCCAGCTCCACGCGGTGGTCGAAATGGTCTGGCGGCGCGTAGCACTCCAGCGGATCCTCGACCTGCCCATAGAGGCGATCCAGATGATCAAGCAAACCCACGCCGAAGCGGCGACGCAACCCATCGCGCGGCAATGCGCGCACCGCCGCGAGCGTGCGCACGCCCATGTGCTGCAGGCGCTGGCCGGCACCGTCGGGCAATGCGGCGCGGCGCACCGGCACCTTATCCAGCATGCTGTGCAGGGCCGGCAATTGCGTCACCACCATGCCGTCACGCAGGCTGGCCAGCACGCGCGCAGCGCGCGGTGTGGGCGCCAGCGCAAGCCTGTGCTGGAAGCCCAGCGCCTGCAGCTCGTCACGCAAACGACGTTCAAAGCGCGGCCAGGGGCCGAACAGGCGAAAGCTGGCACCGGCTTCCAGCACGATGGCGCGCGCCCATTGCTGGCTGACTAGCGAACTATGCTGATACGCCCAGGCCGCAAGAAACCGCTGCGCGCGCGCTTCGTGCTGCGCGTCGTACTCGATGGTGCGCACCTGCGTCATCAAGGCATGCGCCGCCGATAGCCGCATGCCAGCCTTCAAACCGGCCGCGCCAGCTGCGGCATTGACAGAATGCAAGCGGCGCAGCTGCGCAGGGCCTTGCACCAGCACAAGGGGTGCCTGCGGCTCTTCCAGACGCCGGAGGACAGCGTCCAGCGCCAGCTGCGGCAGCACGATGCAGGCCCACAACATGCGCGCGCCTCAATGCGCCAGCCGCAACGGCTGTGGCGGCACGTGCCCGCCGCGGCATTTGCGCACGTACCAGGCATCGCGCTCGGGCAGGAATTCCAGCCGCAAGGCGGCCGGCGATGCATGCACCGCATGCCGACGATCGCGCAGCGCGAAGGCGCAGCAGTTGCCGCTATCGGCCGCCACCTGCAAGCGGCGCAGCGCACGCACATCGCCCGTCTGCGGCCAGCCCAGCACCGCAGCGCATGCGCCGCTGCGCAAACATTGTTCGAACGCCCACAATGCTTCGCGCGGCGCGGCCTGCACGACCTCCAGATGCTCCAGCACCACCCCGCCCGCCTGCCACGCCGGCGCATAAGGAATGAACGGCGGCGCCACCAGGACGACCCGGCTGCTGCTGGCGCTCATGCGTGCCAGGGTGGGCAACAACAAGGCGATTTCGCCGATGCCATGCGCAGGCAACAGCAATTCGGTCAACGCTCGCCGTGGCCAACCGCCATCAGGCAACACCGCATCCAATGCCGCATGCCCGGTGGATTCGCCGCCGTGGGCGATGGCCGTGCCCTGGCCCGCACGCCAAACCATGCGCGCGGCCAGCAGGGCGTCCAGCGGCAGTGCCGCTGCCGCATTCTTGTTTTGTCTGATGCACACTGGCTCCTGGCGCATCTCAGCCCTGCCGGATCAGGCCGCAGTACAGCCCTTCAATCGCAAAGTCGGCATCGGCTGCCACCACGATCGGCGCATGCGCGCGATTGCGCGGCAGCAGGCGGATACGCTCGGCGCCACGTTCCAGGCGCTTGATGGTGATGTCGCCATCCACTCGCGCCACCACGATCTGCCCATCGCGTGCCTCGTTGCTGCGATGCACGCCCACCAGGTCGCCATCCAGGATGCCGTCGTCGATCATCGAATCACCCTGCACCTGCAGCAGGTAATCCGGGCGCAGCGAAAACAGTGCGCGATCCAGCCAGAGTTGACGCTCCAGGCCAATATCCGCACCGATCGGCACGCCCGCCGCCACCCGCCCCAGCACTGGCAAGGCCAGCGCTGCATCGCGCCTAGCCCCGCCCGGCACGCGGATGCCACGCTTTTGATTGGGCAGTAGCTCGATCAACCCAGCGTCGGCCAGCGCCTGCACGTGCTTTTGCGCGGCATTGCGGGAAGCGAATCCGAAGGCCTGGGCAATCTCAGCCAGGCTGGGCGACACACCTGCCTGGGCCTGCTCCTGCAGAAACGCCAGCACAGCGGCACGTTGAGGGGTCAGCGGTGGCATCGGGGCGCGGCAGCCGGACAGGAGTAGGTGTACATTTGTACACCACTCGGTCGCGACAAGCGAGCGTGGCTTGCTGAGCGCTTCAGCACACCGCTGGCGACCAGCGGATGCAAGCGTTGCAACCGACGTGCTAACGCCAGATGCCGTCACCAAACTCAAGATCACTGTCATGGACACCTCCGCCGACGTGAGCGATACGCGCGTCGTCCACGGCCAGGGCGTCGCGTTCGGTCAGAGCAGTCATGGGGCGTGCCATGCAGGCGATATGCAGCGCATCACCGAACCCGACAGCATACAGATGAGGACGCTGCGATACACGATTCCAAGCGCAATGCTGCGCAATTTCGGTCGATAGGTCTAAGCTGGAGCCACGCCGCTCGATTGCCCACGCCATGACCACGCTGCCTGTTTGCAATGCCTGCCGCGACGGCCAGGACTTTCCCACCGCGATCACCATGGCCTTCCAGCCAATCGTGGACGTGTCCACTTGCAGCATCTACGCGGGCGAGGCGCTGGTGCGCGGCATCAACGGCGAATCGGCCGACAGCATCCTGGCCGCGGTGGATGCGCGTAACCGCTATGCTTTCGACCAAGCCTGCCGCATCAAGGCCATCGAATGCGCCGCGCAGATCGCGCTACCGGCCCTGCTGTCGATCAACTTCATGCCCAACGCGGTGTACAACCCCGAGCATTGCCTGCGCGCCACGCTGTCGGCCACCGAGCAATACGACTGGCCGCTCGACGCGATCATCTTCGAAGTCAGCGAGCAGGAATACCTCACCGACCCGGCGCATCTGCTCGATATCCTGCGCACCTATCAGGCGCGTGGCATGAAAACCGCGATCGACGACTTCGGCGCCGGCTACGCCGGACTCGGCCTGCTGGCCGATTTCCAACCGGATCTGCTCAAGCTGGACATCGCCCTGATCCGCGACATCGACACCGACCGCAGCCGCCAGGCCATTGTCCGTCACGTCACCCGTCTGTGCGAAGAACTTAGCATCGCCGTCATTGCCGAAGGCATCGAACAGCCCGACCAATACCGCACCCTGCGCGACATGGGCATCTATCTGCAACAAGGCTACCTGTTCGCCAGACCGCAGATCGGCGAGCTACCGAAGGTGCATTGGCCGCAGTGAGGGGGCGTGTGCGGATGTACCAAGCGCTCGGAGTGATCAAGCGCCAGTTTGGCTACACCAAGCTTCGCTATTGCGGCTTGGCCAAGAACACCGCACAGATGCTGACCTTGTTTGCCCTGTCAAACCTGTAGATGGTGCGCCGGCAATTGTTGCCGGCCCGGAGGTAATGCTGCTTGGCCGAGAACCATCGATCAGCCAGTCGGGCATCAATGACAATCCTCAGCTAGCCAGTGCGCGCCGGACTGCGACGCACGCACCTTAGTAAAAGCGATGTTGGATATGCCAAAAAACAACGTTGCAACCACCGAACCACCTCGCAGTCGAGTTGCGCGTGCCTACCAGAACACCATGTACAGCATGATCAAAATCGCGATCACGACCGCCGCGCCGATCTTGAAGCTCAGCGTAGTACCGTAGGCCAGGTCGTTGGTGCGGATCTGATCGCGCACCTGCCTGGCTGGCGTCAGCAACGACACCACCACCGCCAGCACCAGCGCGGCAACGAACACCACGCCGATGCGGTCCATGAACGCCAGTTCCGGCCAGAGCGTCTTCAGCGCAAACGACAGTAGCACCGAGCCGATCGCCGCGATCAGCGCGCCGGCCTCGTTGGCACGCTTCCAGAACAGACCCAGCATGAAGATCACCACGACGCCTGGAGTAAAGAACCCGGTAAATTCCTGGATGAACTGAAAGCCCTGATCGAAGTTACCCAGCAATGGCCGTGCGGTGAGGATACCGATCAATACCGCGACGGCGGCAACGTAACGGCCCACGCGCACAAGTTGCTGCTGCTCGGTCCGCGGGCGGAACTTGGCGTAAAAGTCCAAGGTGAAAATCGTCGCCACCGAATTGATCTTGGACGCCAGCGAGGCCACGATTGCCGCCACTAATGCAGCGAACACCAGGCCCAGAATGCCGGCCGGCAATAACTGCATCATGGTCGGATAGGCCTGATCGGGCTTTGCCAGATCCGGTGCCAGCACTACTGCGGCAATACCCGGCACCACGATCACCAGCGGCATCAGCAGCTTCAGGAAAGCCGCAAACACCATGCCCTTCTGCGCCTCACCGATATTCTTGGCCGCCAGCGCGCGCTGGATGATGTACTGGTTGAAACCCCAGTAACTGATATTCATCACCCACAATCCCCCCAGCAGCACGCTCAGGCCGGGCAGATCTTTGTAGAACGGGTTGTCCCTGGTCAGGATCATGTGGAAGTGTTCGGGATGCGCAGCCCACAGGTGTTCGAAGCCAGCCAACGGACCGGCGCCATCGCCGATACGTGACAGGGTCAGCCCCGCCACCAGCAAGCCTCCCAGGATCAACAACGTGACCTGCACGATGTCGGTCAGCGCCACCGCCTTCAGCCCGCCGTACAACTGGTAGACCAGCGCGAACACGCCGATCAGCGCCAATGCCAGTGTCTGGTCCATGCCGGTGACCTGGCTGACCGCGATCGATCCCAGCCACAGGATCGAGGTGAGGTTGACAAACACGTACAGCAGCAGCCAGAACACCGCCATCAGCGTGCGAATCCAGTTACCGTAACGCTGCTCCAGGAACTGCGGCATGGTGTAAATGCCGTTGCGCAGGAAGATCGGCAGGAAGAACTTGGCGACGATCAACAACGTCAGCGCCGCCATCCATTCGTATGAAGCGATTGCCAGACCGATCGCATAGCCCGAACCAGCCATGCCGATGATCTGTTCGGCAGAAATGTTCGCTGCAATCAACGAAGCGCCAATGGCCCACCAAGGCAACGACTTGCTCGCCAGAAAATAGTCCTCAGCGCTCTTGCTGTGGCCTGCTTTCTCGCGTGAAACCCACTGCGCGAGCACGAAGATGCCGGTCAGGTAGGCCAGCACGATCACGATATCCAACATTGCCAAACCCACTGCACTCTCCTGTCTGGCTTTGGGGCGTGCGTCGAACACCACACACGCCTGCAGAATGCCGCCGCAACGCACCGCGTGCGCCACAGCAATGCGGCGAGCCGCAGCTGCAGGCCGTCCAGGCCGATCAACGCGCGCTTCCCGCAGCGGCTAATGACGCCACCGATCAGGGTGGCCGCTGTAACGCGCCGCCAGCACTGGCGACGCATCTGTTTCGTCCGAATGACCGCAGGCGTGCTAGCGCGCCTGCGGCACTGCTACGCGCAGTAGCACGTCGGCAATGCCCTCGCCTTCTGAGCCCGGCAGCCAGGCGGCCACGAACGCATCGACTGCATTGATGTACTGATTCATCCACAGCGGACAACCGCTCAGGAACACCGCCACCACCGGGATGCCTTCAGCCTTGAGCTTCTTGATCCAGGCCAGCTCGCTCTCGTCGCCCGGCTTGTACAGCAGGCTGGCGATATCGCCCTGAATGGTCTGGGCGACCTTCTCTTCCACGCTATGACGGAGCAGCTTGTCCAACGATCTGGTTCTCCAGGCTGGTTCTCGCACGGCGATGCATTGCGATGCAGGCCATTTGATGGCGTTAAACTTGCGTGATTCCCCTACCCTGTCAACCCACGCCGCTTGTATGCCAAATCATGATCGACTTATCGGTCGCGGCTATAGCATTGGAATGCTGATCGCCACAATGAAACAGCGCAAAATCGCCGCATCCGCCGCCATGCATGGCATGCGCCGACCAGATATTTTTCCGCATCGCACCATCGGCGGAGTTGATCAGTGCGCACCACATGCTGCACTCGCCCTCCGACAGCGCTCGCCTGCGTTGCCGCCTCCGAACGCTAGCCAACGGGTGAACTCGCAGTCAAATAACTGTCATCCCGAAGGCTTACGCTGACCGGCTTGCCGATGTCATCGCCATCGCTGATCGTTTGCCTTTAGCCCTGGAGTTTCGATGCCCGCCTCTCCCGACCCCTCCCGTCGCCGCCTCATGCAGTTGCTGGCTGCCGTTCCCCTGTTGCCGCTGGGCAATGCCAGTGCCGCCGCTCTGCAACAGCGCGGCGGTGCTTCGTTGGCCGCGCACCCACTGCAACCATCGAATAACCCACCCCACCTGGTGTCGGCAACGTTCCATGGCATGCCAGCGCCCAACCTGGCCAACCCGGCGGAGATGGCGACCACCACGGTTGGTTCGGCGCTCAGCGTGACACGTAGCGACGGCAGCACGCAGCGCTATGCACTGGCCTACCATCCGTTCTTCGTCACGGGCGACAAGGTGCCGGACGGCAATGGGGGGACCGTGCTGGCGGGCGGGTATTACGATATCCAGCATCGCCCGATCATCGACCGCTCCAAGCCCGGTGCCGAGCGTCAGTTTTTTTCCGACTGCCCGGACGGCTCATCGCTGCTGACCCTGCCCGATGCCAAGGTGCCGGGCGTCAAGGGCAACCACGTGTTTGCGGTGGTGCAGTTCGAATACACCACGCGCGACCAGGCCGGCAACAATACCAACCGCCACCTGCCCGCGCCGATTGCGGTACTGACGCTGGATCAGGACCCGACCACCGGCAAACTGTCATTGGTGAAATACCACAACGTCGACACCGCGCCGGTGCATGGGCTATGGACCACCTGTGGCGCCAGCCTGTCGCCTTGGAATACCCACCTGTCCAGCGAAGAGTACGAGCCGGACGCTACCGCATTGGCCGGCAACACCCAATTCCGCAGCTACAGCACGCATCTGTACGGCGACCCAGATAAGGCCAACCCCTACCACTACGGCCACCTGCCGGAAATCACCGTGCATCCGGACGGCACCGGCAGTGTGCGCAAGCACTATTGCCTGGGCCGCATCTCGCACGAACTGGTGCAGGTGATGCCCGACCAACGCACCGTGTTGATGGGCGACGACGCCACCAACGGCGGACTGTTCATGTTCATCGCCGATCGCAAGGCAGATCTGTCGGCCGGCACCTTGTATGTCGGCAAGTGGCACCAGACGTCAGGCGTTGGCCCCGGCGCTGCAACGCTGAGTTGGATCAAGCTCGGCCACGCTACCAGTGCCGAGATCCAGGCCATGGCCGACCGCCTCACCGCTGCCGACATCCTCGACGTGCACCTGAGCGACCCGGGCGATGCCTCGTTTACCAAGATTCCATTCAACGGCACCTTCAACTGGATCCGCATCAAACCCGGCATGGAAAAGGCCGCCACGTATCTGGAAACCCATCGCTATGCTGCGCTAGTCGGGGGCAGCCTGGGCTTCACCAAGCTCGAAGGCACCACCGTCAATGCCCGCGACAAGGTTGCCTACATGGCCATGTCCTACATCGTCACCAGCATGCTCAACGGCTCTGGCGATGTGAAAGTCCAGGGCCCGGAGGCCGGCGCGGTGTATGCCTTGAACCTGCGCGGCGGCCAGCACGACAGTCACGGCGCGCCGATCCATAGCGACTGGGTGCCGATCGATATGGCGGCCCCGGCAGCCCTCACTGGCCACAATCTGGCCAAGGCCGATGCGCTGGGCAATTTGGCCGACCCGGACCGGATCGCAAACCCGGACAACCTCAAGTTCTCCGAGTCGTTGCGCACCTTGTTCATCGGCGAAGACAGCAGCCTGCACGTCAACAATTTTCTGTGGGCCTACAACGTGGACAGCGGCACACTGACGCGCGTGCTGTCGGTGCCGGCTGGCGCCGAATCGACCGGCCTGCATGCAGTCGATGAGATCCACGGCTGGACCTATGTGATGAGCAACTTCCAACATCCCGGCGACTGGGAAAGCCCGCTGCACGACACCGTGAAAGCAACGCTGGATCCACTGGTCCGTGCCAACTATAAGGACCGCTTCGGCGCCGCAGTGGGGTATCTCACTGGCGACCCGGTGGCGGTGCGCCTGAAGTAAGAGGCATCGCTCAGACCACCGAAGCGCTCGCCATCGATGTGGAGCGCGCAATCTCGGGCCACGGAGTGACGCGCGTGCTGGACCGACTGGCCCACAGTCGCGGGTTGCCGCAGGTGATCCGCACTGACAACGGCAAGGAGTTTTGCGATAAGGCAATGGTCGCCTGGGCACATGCCCGTGGCGTGCAGTTGCGGCTGATCCAACCCGGCAAGCCAAACCAAAATGCCTACGTCGAATCCTTCAACAGCCGACTAGGCGACGAATGCTTCAACGCGCACTGGGGGTCCCAACGCTGCTGCACGCACGCACCAAGATCGAACGCTGGCGACGCGAATACAACGAAGAACGACCCAGGAACTCAATCGGCGGCATGACGCCGACTGCTTATGCCCAACATCTGGGAAACGCCGATATCATTAGCATCGGACTCTGAACCCGACCGCTACTCAGGGCGGGGATTGGAGGCAAGTCCTCATCTCGTCGAGAGTCATTGACATTCCTTCGACGTAATGATCGCCGCGAATGGAGGCGCTGCACTTTGGACACTGCATGATGGTCGCATCACCACACTGAGAACAGAATGCTTCTGGCAGTTCTGGGTTCTGGTCTGCGGCAGTCGTTGCGACGTGCCCATTGGTGCACACCTGTGCGACTCCATACGTACCCATAGCGCTCCCTTCGCTACTGCGATGGCGGTGGGTCAGGGATTCGAACCCTGGAAGGAGTCACCCCCTTGCTAGTTTTCAAGACTAGTGCCTTCAACCGCTCGGCCAACCCACCGTTTCTGTGATGTGCTACGAATCCGCTAAACGGCGCAAGCAACAGCACCAAGGCGAATACGCTAACACATTGTTTTTTCTTTTCCTTTTACCTCTCCCGCGCCGTCTGAACGCAAGCTTTCAAGACCGCTGCCTTCAACCGCTCGGCCATCTCTCCGATGCAGCTGCGCGTGACCGCCGAAGGCATCGGTTGCCGCGCTCGCGCCCGCATTACGCGGATCACGCTCTGACGATGGCCGCACGGACATCTTGTGCGGATCCACCACTCTCCGGATGACGCCACGGAGCACATTCTCGCATGCCCGGACGCGTTTTGCGCGGATCGACAGCACCTTCGGCTGGCGCAGCGCGCGTGATGCCTCGTCACGCACGGCAAGACGCCGTAGGTTGCTGGCCGCCGTGAAGACCCCGAGTACGTATGCAACCGACCGAATGCCTGAAGCGAGGTGAATGCGCTGATGCACACCACAGGCAATGGCACATCGCCTGCCTCGACAGCTCCCTGCAATGCTCAGCCAGCGTCGGCCACAGCCAAAGGCGGTGAGATGCCTGCGGCACGCTTGAGCTTTTCCGCCAGTTCAACGCAGTTTCCGCCGCAATCCAATCGCGAGCGTTCGATTTCCTGCGGCAGGTGTTCGGCCAGGAAATCGATGAACACGCGCACCGCCGGCAGCAGGCCGCGACGCGAGGCGAACACGGCGTGGCAAATACCCTGCGGCAGCGACCAGTGCGGCAGCACCACTTCCAGTTCGCCGCTACGCACCGCTGCGGCACACACGGTTTCCGGCAGCATGGTGATGCCGAAGCCGTCGCGCGCCATGGATTGCAGCAGCGGGAAGTCGAAGCCGGCCAGGCGCGGCTGCAGGTCGACGCGGCGCATTTCGCCGTTCGGGCCGTGCAGTTCCCAGCGCTGATGCGCCTCGTCTTCGCTAGTGCTCATGGTGGTGTGGTTGGCTAGCTCGCTCGGGTCCTTGGGGCGCCCGACGCGGTCGAGATATGCAGGGCTGGCGACCAGCAGTTCCTGTACCTGGCCGAAGCTGCGCATCACCAGGCTGCCGTCGTCGTCCAGCCGCGAGCGCACGCGTAACGCGATGTCGTAGCCCTCATTGATGACATCGACACGGCGATTGCTGACATTGAGTTGCAACCGCACCTTGGGGTACTTGGCAAGGAATTCCGGCAATAACTTGGGCAACTGGATCTGGGCAAGCGAGACGGGAACGCTGACACGTACAAGACCTCGCGGCTCGGCGCTGAGCCGATCCACTACCTCGCGCGCGGCCTGAGCCTCGGCCAGCATGGTTTGTGCGTGCCGGTGCACGCTGGTGCCAACATCAGTGACCGCGAAGCGGCGCGTGGAGCGCTGCAACAGGCGCACGCCCAGATCGGTTTCGAGCTGACTGATGCGCCGGCTCAGGCGCGACTTGGGGATGCCGAGCGCACGCTCGGCTGCAGCGAAGCCACCGTGGTCCACCACCATCGCGAAGTAGTACAGGTCATTCAGGTCGTGCATGGCGCATGCATCCATGAATGGAACGATGCATCACATCTAAACACCTCTATCCCAACAGAGCAACGACCTAATCCGCACATTGCAGCGTCGCTGCCGTTTGCCACACGTCGCCGCCACGAATCTGGCGCGCACATCTGGCGGTACGCGCATCAGTTTTGTCGGTCGTACTCAACCAATCCGCTCGATCCCGTCCATGTACCGGCGCAGCACCTGCGGCACCTCGATCGAGCCGTCCGCGTTCTGATAGTTCTCCATCACCGCGATCATCGCCCGGCCCACCGCGGTGCCCGAGCCGTTGAGCGTGTGCAGCAACTCGGGCTTGCCGCTGATCGGGTTGCGCCAGCGCGCTTGCATGCGCCGCGCCTGGAAGTCGCCGCAATTGGAGCACGACGAGATTTCGCGGTAGGTGTTCTGCGAAGGTAGCCATACTTCCAAGTCGTAGGTCTTGTTCGCGGAAAAACCCATGTCGCCTGTGCACAGCAACACCTTGCGATACGGCAGGCCGAGCTGCTCCAGCACGACCTCGGCGCAGCGCGTCATGCGCTGATGTTCGGCGTCGCTGTCTTGCGGCGCACAGACAGTCACCAGCTCGACTTTTTCGAACTGGTGCTGGCGGATCATGCCACGTGTATCGCGGCCACCGCTGCCCGCTTCGGCGCGGAAGCACATCGAATGGGCAGTCAGGCGCAATGGCAGACGCGCTGGCTCGACAATTTCCTCGCGTACGATGTTGGTCAGCGGTACTTCGGAG
>Ga0207791_1000202_pt1 | contig 16296 bp, 15 predicted proteins | sample HigsolmetaGSP16D_FD_184844 | JGI IMG/M metagenome (GOLD analysis project Ga0207791, IMG submission 184844) | High solid enriched microbial communities from the Joint BioEnergy Institute, USA - SP1-6-D (SPAdes) | ecosystem: Engineered > Bioreactor > SSF (Solid state fermentation) > Aerobic >...
GAACAGATGGTTCGTATGGCGCTATCTTCAATTGATGGTGTTCAAAAACTCATCTTTGATTTACCTAACCGTTCTTTAAAGGTTCTACATAATCAAAAAGATGAAAATATAACCACCAAACTTGAAGGACTGGGTTTTGGGGCAAAGCTTGTGAAGACTGAAACTTATATAAGCAATCAACAGGCCAAGCAAACAAGTACCTACACCATTCCTAAAATGGATTGCTCTGCTGAAGAGCAAATGGTCCGTATGACTCTTGCAGATCTTGAAGCAGTTAAAGGTCTTACTTTTGATCTTCCCAATCGAAAACTGAAAGTCTTCCATAATGAAGGGATTCAGCAAATTACGGCCAAACTTGAAGGACTGGGTTTTGGGGCGAAACTTGATGAAACACAGCTTTCTTCAGGTGACCTACCCAATGAACCTGATCCTGTAAGACAAGCTAAAGTACTTAAACTGTTATTAGGCATTAATGCTCTACTGTTCTTTATAGAATTCATCAGCGGTATTATTGCTGCTTCTACAGGATTGATTGCTGATTCTCTAGATATGTTTGCCGATGCAGCCGTTTATGGTATTGCGCTATATGCCGTCGGGAAAGCTGCGAAATATCAAGTAAAAGCAGCTCATTTTGCAGGCTGGATTCAGTTATTACTCGCTGTCATCGTGATTGTTGACGTCATTAGACGATTCATGTTTGGAAGCGAGCCAGAATCAACGCTCATGATTGTTATTGGCCTGCTCGCACTTATAGCTAACGTGACATGCTTATATCTTATTTCTGGTCATCGAGAAGATGGCGCACATATGAAAGCCAGTTGGATTTTCTCAGCGAATGACGTTGTGGTAAATATGGGCGTCATATTTGCCGGTGTACTCGTGGCATGGACGGGATCAGCTTATCCAGACTTAATCATTGGTATACTGGTTTCTTTATTCGTACTTAATGGTGCTCGAAAGATTTTGGCTTTGAAGTAAGGTACAACAAGAGTTATACCGAGCGAACCAATACTAAAAACCCCAGCAGGATGCCGGGGTTTTTTCTTTTCTAAACATCTGGGGTGATTGATTAAATGGTCATCTAAAATCAGTATGATAGTTCAATCTCCCCCCTCGAATAGGCTTTTTCATAGATTTATCACATTCCCTCATTTTCATAAGCTAAACTAAATATAGTCGAAAATTCAATTGAGTTATTCCCCGGCTTTTAAATAGCGGTATACCGCTTGACGACTAATACCGAATGCCTGACCTAATGCCATTTTTGAAGGATATTTCCCTTCCTTCCATGCTTGTCGTAAAGCTTCAGCCTGCTCAGGTTTCAATTTATGTACCCGACCTTTGTACTTCCCTTGAGCTGATGCCAGTTTAATTCCTTCCTTTTGCCGCTCCAGAATAATCTCACGTTCGAACTGTGCAAAAGCACCCATCAGTTGCAGCATCAAATTATCCATTGGAGTGGATTGGGCCGTAAAAGTAATATTTTCTTTTACAAACTGGATGGAGATCCCTCGTTTGACCAGTTTATCTACTTCAGTCACCAAATCTTTTAAGCTTCGCGCAAAACGATCCATGGAATGTACTATCACCTGGTCTCCTTCCCGGACATAATTCAACATTTCTTGAAATTTCGGTCGGTCGGTATTTTTACCTGACGCACGATCAACAAAAATCCGGTCGACTTCAATTCCCTCAAGTTGACGTCCAGTGTTTTGCTCGACAGAACTGACCCGGACATACCCTACTTTTTGGCCTTTCACTTTTTCACGCCCCAATTAAAGAAAAACGAACAATTTCGTAAATTATAAATCTTTAATACTAAAGTTACATGTTACTTATGATTAAAAATCATTTAAATGATACATAATTTCATGAACTTTCAGATTGTAACTTTAGGGTATACCTTATAGTTACATGAATTTAGATATTAAAAACTTGTCTTCGACAAAGTCGGTACGGTTCAAGTTGTAATCTGGAGAATCATTAAATCAATAAAACTACACTTGAGAAATCTATAAAATTAGTTGATCATTATGAAGTATTTAAACTATAGTATCTTATGCTTAAATTTGAAATTTTTATTAATTTGATTAAAACAATTTGGAAATAATTTAAAAATTTATGACTCAAGATTTCCAGTCTCAATCAAATCCACGTTATCAAATTATTTTTGATATTATTAAATCTGCAATAGATTCTCGATTGTTGCCCGTAGGTGCAGTTTTATTAGAAGCACCAATTTCTAAATTATTTAATACTAGCCGAGTTCCTGTACGAACAGCTCTTCAGCAATTAAATGATTACAAGTTAATTTCTAGGTTTGATGGCCGTGGATTCTTAGTCAACCCTGAACAGCTTGAAATTGAACCTATACGAATTAAATTAACAAAAGAGTTGTTAGGATTATCTTCTCATGATGAGGTTATTGATACACGCTCACTCAGTGATAAGGTGTATGATGAGCTTTATGCATGTATTTCAAAAATAATATTACATGGACATTATCGTCTCAACGAAAAAAAAGCTGCACTAAGCTTAAATGTAAGTAGAAGTGTAATTCGTGAAGCTTTAAAAACTTTACACCTACAGGGCTTATTAGAAAAAGAACCTTATGGTGATTGGTTAGCTGGGCCGCTGACTGCACAAAGCGTTATTGAAAATTATGAATTAAGATTAATTTTAGAGCCTATAGCTCTTAAAGCGAATGCTCATAATATTAATTATTCCCAACTACAACAAATGTTTGACAATATTGTATATGCTGAAAAGAATTTAAGTTCTATCAATTCACAATTTATTCAAAAAATCGAAAATGACTTACACCATATCACATGTGATATATCATGGCATAATAAAAAAATGGCAAATGTACTTTATCAGTCACAAAGTTCTATTTCTATCAGCCAAGTATTACACCATGACATCCATATAAATGATTATATGTTTATGTTAGAAGAACATAAGTCTGTTATAGATGCACTACTATATGGATCTATAGATAATGCAGTTCTTAGTTTAGAAAAACATCTGATTAATGCAAAAAAAAGATCTATTGAATATTTAAAAGTATTCTCAATTATACCTGAGCCTAATACTCCCGACTATCTAGAGCGGATTTCATAACCAATTTTCATTGTATTAACTGACCAGATCGTTCCATTTTCTAACTAAATAATTATGTTCATCCATTACTGAATTCCACACACCAATATGCCCCATTCTTTCAATATATGAACCACCTTCTCTTACAGAACCTTGTTCAATTAATGGCTGATTATCTACCCCATATAAAACCTCTGCTGCAGGTTTACCCATATACCAATAATCCCATTCACTTGCTTTTAAAAACTTACGTGCTTGCAACGGATTCGATATATAAAGTCCTTGTCGTGCCATAAGTGATCCTGCCCACCCCTCCAACCACCAATTTAGATAATCATATGCTACTTCTTTAAGTGGAGATTTTAAATCACGTGACAGCGCCAAACCACCAAACCACGCACGATAACCTTCTTTAGGTTTAGCAATTCTAAAATCCTTTTTATTCTTTAATAATTTAATTAAAGCCGGATACCATAGACTTCCAATATTAATCTCTTTATTTGATATAAGTTGATAAGCGTGCTCATCATCTGCCCAAAAGTCTTTGAAATGATTCTGTTGCTTTAATTTTTTCAATATTTCAGTTAAAGCGTCTATTTCATGTAAAGCTAAATTTCCTACATTTTGGAAATTTAATTTACCACTAGATTGCACGGCCATTGCCAGGTCTAACCCACCAATTGCAGCATCATTTTGTACCGCAACAGAACCTTTCCAATTTTCATCAAGTAACCATGACCAACTTTCATCTGTCGATTTTAAATTTTCAGGTAATAAAGTTGGGAAATATACGAAACTATCAACATTATGCGTAAGCGGTAACATAGTGATTAAATTTGTTTCATTACTTCCTAGAGTTCCATCTTCTTGTATATACAAGCGATCACAAGGCACGCCACCTTTAGCCAAAGCTTGATCTGAAATTAATGTACCCTTTTTTGCTAAATCATTAATTTCATTCCAACGTTTAATTTTGTTTATTTCAATTGGTTGGATAGATTTTACAGGCCACACAAAATCAATATTATGAAACCATTGGTCATATAAGTCATATTTATCTGGACTAAGTACTGCAATACGTTGGGCTGTTTCAGGATCGTGTATTTGATACTCAATTTTAATACCCAAATCTATTTCAGCTTGTTTTCTGATCTCTTCAATTAAAGTAACTGATGTCCCCAGAATTCTTAATATAGGCTTTTTCATAGTAACCTTTAAAGTATAAAATTTTAACTTCGAGATAATAAATTTGAGTCCTTATAAAATAATAAGCACTCAAAATTTAATAATAGAAATAGAAAGCTGTTAAACGTCTCAATATTTAATAGATTTTATAAAAACTTCTATAATTTAGAAATTGATATTAAATTTTAAACCAGCTAGCCATGCATCTCCATTCTTAACATCTCCACCGATATGATCAACATACTGAATGTTTGGACGTATGGTCAAATAATCAGTTGCATGAATACCGTAATATAACTCGACATTCAATTCATGGTCTAATTCAGGATTTAATTCACTATCTAAACCAATGCGAGAAACCCCTAAACCAACTTCATCTTGTAATCGTGAATCAAATAATCCTTTATATACTAAAGCAATATTTTCAGCGTCATTGAAGATACTAGACTTATTATCATACATTGCAACTTGTCCCATGACCGTTAAGCCACGTGAAGGATTATCGCTGTCTTGGCTAACTTTCTGTTTAAAGGAAACCCAAGCGCCACTTTTATGTACATTTTCAATCGCAGTAGTTTGTACATTATCTGCGTCAGCAGTACCAAAATAATAACCAAACCGATATTCACCATCTAACTCATTAGAATTCAATTTAGGTTTCCAAACCAACTCTAAAGGTATAATTGCCCCTTGTGAACCATCTGTACTTAAATTAAAACCTTTGTTTCGATCTAAATTACGCGGATTATACTCATACACACCAATCTGAGTGTACATTTCAGGGTTAATATTATATTTAACACGTGCTGCCCATTGGCTCACTGGACCATTAAACCATTGATCTCCTGACCAATGTCCTATTTGACCACCACATAAGGCTAAATTTTGAAATTCACAATCAAAACTTGAAAAATCTTCACTTTGACCAAAACGACCAATTTTAATATCTAATTTCTCATTCAAAAGTTTTTGCTTGACCCAAAGATCTGTTAATCTCCATGTCTGACCTCGCCCATAGACTTCTTGGACTTGGCTGATATGGGAGGCAAGAACATCTGATTTATGCTCGACTTGGTTACCATTTCTTTGTGTGATATTTATATAGGCTTCAGCCCCGTCCCAATTCAAGATTTTGTTTAAATCAAAACCCACTGCAAAGCCCCAGTGATCTGCATATGCTGAATCATGTTTCGATTCCTTTTTGGAATCTAGTATTGTTGCTGCTTCTCCTAAATAGCTTATAGAAAAATCATAGCCCTGTTCTTTAAGCTGACTTCTCTTACCTGACCAATCCCCTAACATCCAAGGACTATTTGTCTCAAATGCATCATTTGCATATATAGAATTACTACTTACTCCAATAAGTATTACTACACTACAGGATCTTGTAAATTTCTTGATTTTTATCATTAATGTGTTTCCTCTTCTAAATTTAATTTCATATTTAAAGACATATATACTTCAACATTTTTATTATTTGATAAAATTTCAAGACAAAATCCCCCCTTCCATTACTTAGAATAGAAAATTGTATTGAGTTTATTTATCTAAAAAATAACGTTATTTTTTCATGAATAATAAAAATGATTTTTTTAGTAGCTCTATCTCTATATCGCGAACAATAAATACAAGTCTTGAATATTCATCTAACCATGGCCATTCAAGTAAATGTTCTGGTGGATATAAACAATGCTGTACCCCCTGAATTAATATAGGTTGATCAGTATCATTTAAATGTAAAAACCCCTTAATTCTAAGTATTTTTTCTCCATGTTTTTTTAACAATAAACTTAGCCAAATACCTATTTTCATCCAATCTATTTTTTCTTCATACTCAATAACAAAACTTTGAACCTTTTGGTGTTTTTGCTTTTCATGTTGATTAAAAAAACGCATGCTCGACGTGAGTTTTACTTTTTCAACATTAGATTTAAATAATTCATTAATTGAATTAATTTCATTTACATTAGCAAGATTTATGTCGGGATATAACTCTAAAATTTCCTGTTGAATGCTAGTCAATGTTTGCTTATTAACTCGATCAGTTTTACTAAGTAAAACCTGCTGCGCGGCAATGATTTGCGCAGCCCATTCTGGGTGTATTTTCGATTGCAATATTCCATTTTCTGCATCCACGATCGTACTTAAACCATGTACTATAAAACTTCCTTTCAAATGTGTATCTTGCTGAATTGTCTTTATTACTGATGCAGGATTTGCCATTCCTGTCGTTTCAATAACAATCCGATCAAAAAAAGGAATTTCTTTATTATTTCTTGCTTTTAGAACAGATAACAACGTTTCTTTCAAATCTGTTAGCACCGTACAACACATACAACCACTAGGTAATAGATATGTATTTTCATGGATTGTTTGCACTAAGAGATTATCAATCCCAATTTCACCTAGTTCATTAATTAATACAATTGTTTGATGGCCTTGTTCACTTAAAAGCAACTTTTTAATAAATGTAGTTTTACCACTACCTAAAAAACCTGTGATGATATGAATAGGAATCAATTAGAAAGCTCCAGATGATTAAGAATTAAAGGATCTAACACATCAATTTGACGACCAGTAAGCTTTTCAATTTCATCCCATAAGTTATTCAAACCATTTGCTATACTCTGTTTTCCAGTAAGTGTTTCTACAAGATAATTTACTCCTTGAAAATCAGTGATATTTAAACGGTAAGGCTTAATCACATGATTTATAAAAAGTATACGTCTTAAGCGATTTCGACGTTTTGGTAGTGAAGAATGAAGTCCATCACTCCATTCTGCTTCTTCACCAATCAAACCACAAAGCCCACACATATTTTTCTCCAAAACTAAGGCATTACATCGCCACTATTTGGTCCTAAAGTTTGCCCAACAAATAGATTTCCACCTGGCTCAGAGGCAAGTAAAATTGCTGTGGGTGCAATTTCTTCTGGTGTTCCGAACCGTCCTAATGGAAGTTCCTTAGATTTTTCAACTTTCCATTCATCACTTATGCCATCAACTAATGATGTAAAAATTGGACCTGGAGCGATGACGTTTACTAATATATTTTCTTTAGCAACTTCCTGCGCTAAAGATTTAGTAAAACCTATTACAGCAGCTTTGGCGGCTGAATAGTGAACAAGCTCAACACCACCTTTTATACCTAATTGTGAAGAAATATTAATAATACGTCCCCACTTTTGTTCAAGCATATAAGGTAGCGCACGCTGACACGTTAAAAATATGCTTGTTAAATCAATACGTAGCATTTCATCCCACATATTTTTAGTGATTTCCATAAAAGGAGCTTGTGTTAATATCCCAGCATTATTAACCAATACATCGATACCCCCAAATGACTCCAAGCATTGGTCAATTGTTGCATTTGCACCAGCCTCAGTGCCTATATCCGCGCATACGGAAACCACTTTGTTTGTATATTGTTTACAACTAATTTCTTGTTTCTGTAATTTCTCTTTATCTAAATCACTGAGAACAAGCGATGCCCCCTCTTTTGCAAATGCTAAAGAAATAGCTGCTCCAATCCCACTTGCAGCACCCGTCACAACAACTCGACAATCACTTAATAATTTCATCTTTTATGCTCCATTATTTTTGTACTATCAATACCTCTTATTGAAGTATTGATAGCTATAAAATGTACTTAATCTGGCCAACGTACAGTTAATCCGCCATCAACAATGACGCTTTGACCTGTAATGTAACTTGCATCAGAACTAGTGAGAAAACGAACAAGTTTTGCAACTTCTTCAGGACGACCAACTCGTCCTAGTGGAATCTTTTTACCTGCTTCTAATAATCCTTTCGGCCCTAATGAATTTTTTTCATCAAGTGATTGTGGTGTTTCAATTAAGCCTGGAATGACAGCATTACAACGTATACCTTGTGGAGCCAATTCCACAGAAAGTGAACGACAAATCCCTAGAACACCTGCCTTTGAAGCTGCATAATGTGCATGATTTTGCCATCCATAAACGCCACCTGCTATAGAAGAAATGGCTATCATAGCTCCACCATTGCCCATATATTTTGACGCGGATCTAAAAGTACGCATTACTCCAGTTAGGTCAACATTCAACATTTCATTCCATAACTCATCTGTCATTTCAGATAATGATGCTTGACGTAATAAACCTGCATTTGCGATGGCATAATCTAAACGCCCAAATTGGTCTATTGCTACCTTAGCTGCATAATCTAAAGAAAGACTATTTGTTACATCTACGGGGACCATTACACATTGACCACCAGCCTCCTTAACAAGTTCTTGAGTTTTTTTCGGGTCATACGGATCTTTTTCAAAATATCCTCCAACAACACATATTCCTTGTTCTGCATATGCAACTGCTAAAGCTTGACCAATTCCACTAGCAGCGCCAGTGATTAAAGCAACGGGAAACTTCGACATCTTTAAATCCTTTATTTAACTTCATCAGGGTTAACATGACGTGCTGCAAGCATTACAAGGCCAGATAGGAAACAAGGTAATGCCCCAAACCAAATTGCAGCACTTGCCCACTCTCCACCACCTGTTAAGGTTGTTGAAATACCTACCCCAGCTAAAATTGCTCCAATAGGTCCCATTGCATGTACAATCGCTCCACCAGTAGCACGAATTGATGTTGGAAAAGATTCACCCATAAAGAACAACATTGCAGAGTAAGGCCCAGTTAAGAAAAATAACCCTATGCTATATAGTGCTACGACTGTCACTAAATCACTTGAAACACTAACCATTGAGTAAAATGCAATACCACCAATCATCCATCCAATAGCTACTGCATTACGTCGACCAATTCGATCTCCAAGCCAGCCATGCACCAAGTACCCCATAAAACCAACAAGGTTAGATAAAACCAAAATAATTAATGAGTTCTGAAAAGATAAGTTATGTACATTGATCAATACAGAAGTACCTAGCACACTAAATACCTGAATAGCTGACCAATTTAATAAAATAGCTAAACTCATAACTAGGGTTGGACGTAGTGCTGAACCTTTAAATGCAGCCAAAACCCCTACTTTTTGATGTTCTGCACCATCTACACCAAACTTTTTAGCGATAGCATTAGCTTGGTTTAAATTTCCTTGTTTTTTTAGATCTGCTATTTTTTGAGATACCTGAAATTGTGGTGACTCTTTTAGTTTCCTTGCTAAAAATGCAATAACAAATGCAGGAATTGCAGCGAAAATAAAACACCCCTGCCAACCGACGTAAGGTAATAAAATTGCTGTTAGAGCGGATGCAAGCAAAGCACCTACAGGCCAACCACTTTGTACAAGTGAATAGATAAAGCCTTTACGTTTTTTAAATTTTTCATCAGTTGAGTTTGCGTACATTTCGGTTAAATAAGTAGCATTCACCCCTTCTTCCGCATAACCTAAACCAGCAACAGATCGTATTGCGACTAATGCACTTTTACCTGTACCTGTAACTGCTGTTAGAGCACTTGCAATTGCTGTCCCAGTCATCGTAAAAATAATCCCTTTACGACGTCCAATTTTGTCTACAATAGGACCAATTGCAAATGCAACTACGGCGCCACCAATTGCAATTAAGGTAGCTAATGTAGCTTGCTCAGCCTCGTTCCAATTAAAGTGATCACCCATAACCGGCAATAGCGTACCAAACAAAATAAAGTCGTATACTGCAAATACCCAGGCAAAAAATGCGATCCATGATGCGTAATTAATATCTTTCTGTTTAATTTCTCCAGGCTTCCAGTCAACCTCACTGTGTAAACTTCCTGAAATATCCACTTCTTGCTCTTTTTTTATTTCCATATTCATGGTTATCCCTCTTGATACTTAACAGACTATTAGCCTTTACGTGGATATCTTTCAGAGAAGTCATTTGCAGCCTCATCTAATGTTACGAATTTGACACCCTCATGCTTTTTAAAATGCTCAATTAAGCGTTCCAACATCAACAGAACTTGTGGACGACCAGACACGTCCGGATGAATCGTAATTGGAAAAACTGCATAATCCATTTCACGGTATACCCACTCAAATTGGTCTTTCCACATTTGTTCAATATCTCTAGGATTTACAAATCCATGACTATTTGGAGATTTTTTAATGAACATCATTGGTGGTAAATCATCAAGGTACCAGTTTGCAGGAATTTCAATAAGATCAGTTTCTTCACCCCGTACCAATGGTTTCATCCAACTTTCAGGTTGTTGGCTATAATCAATCTTTGTCCAGGTATCACCTACACGTACGTAATAAGGCGTAAAATCGTTATGCATTAAACTATGGTCATATTTAATGCCTTTTTTTAGTAATAATTCGTTAGTGACATTACTAAATTCCCACCATGGAGCTACATATCCTGTTGGGCGCTTTCCAGATAATTTTTCAATTAATTCAATTGCTTTATCTAAAACCGCCTCTTCTTGTTCAGGTGTCATTGCAATTGGATTCTCATGACTATACCCATGCATTCCAATTTCATGACCAGCATCTGCTACAGCCTTCATTTGGTCTGGAAAAGTTTCTACTGAGTGACCTGGAATAAACCATGTCGTCTTAATTTTGTGCTTATTAAATAGATCCAATAAACGCATTGAACCTACTTCACCAGCAAATAAACCACGCGAAATATCATCTGGTGAGTCCTCACCACCATAAGATCCCAGCCAACCTGCAACAGCATCTACATCAATTCCAAACGATACTAAAATTTCTTTAGCCATGTTCATTCCTTCTTTATTTTCACTTTGATTTAAAATTAATTTATTGAACTTTTTTAATTAAATTTTCAATAAATTCAGCACTTTGCAAAACTCTTCTATCATTCTCTTCATAACTTGAAATAAGAATGCTTGTTGGTAATTTTCTTTGATCGAAACCATTTGGTAATGCGACACCCGGCATATTGAGATAACTTCCAGGCATAGTAAGTCTTAAAGTTTTAAGATTGGTTTCAACAAATAGCTCATCATCTTCAAGCAATGGTTTAATTTCAGGGGCAGTATGTGCGACTGTGGGAGTTAACATACAGGCGCCATCTAATTCTTCGCGAATAAGTCGTTTCAAATTTAAAGCTGTTTTGTACAACTTGATTTGAGTCGAAGCTAGAATGCTTTTTGCAGATTCAAGACGTTTTCTAACTCTAGTATCAATTAATCGAGCTTCTTCTGATTCCAATAATTCTTGATGACATGTGTAAGCCTCCGCCGCCCCCAACCATAAACCCTTATTAATCAATGATATAGATTGGCGAAATCCATTAATTTCTTTAAATTCGACTATTGCACCAACTTGTTGTAATTGAGTGACAACCTTAAAAAAGTTATGCCTTACAGATTCATCTAGTTCTAATTGCTCAATAAACCCTAAATCAATACAAAAATGTGGCTGCTTTAAGTGAGATACAGGATTTTTTTCTTGATCAGTCAATAAATTATCTAAGGCAATACAATCACGCACACTTCGTGCAATTGGGCCAACACTATCCAAACTGTGGGCTAATGGGAAAACGCCTATTTTTGAGTAACGGTTGTGACTACTTTTGAATCCAACTAAACCATTAAATGCGGCAGGGATACGTATTGATCCCGCAGTATCCGTCCCAAAAGAAATAGGAACAATACCGAGCCCTACAGAGACAGCTGCTCCTGAAGAAGATCCTCCAGGAATACAATTTGAATTATGTACATTCTTTGGAGTCCCATAATGTGGATTTAGCCCTAATCCAGAATATGCAAATTCAGTTAAATTTGTTTTGCCAACATTAACCAACCCGAAGCGGGTTAGCTGCTGTACTAATAAAGCATCAGATGATGCTGGTTTTTTGCTTTGGCTGGTTATTGATCCAGCTGTTGTATTTAAACTGTGTAAATCAAATAAGTCTTTCCAAGCAATTGGTACTCCATCAAAAATAGATAATGGGTTTCCAGCTTTCCATCTTTCTTTCGCAGCCTGTGCTTCTCTATATGCTCTATCTAAACAAGTAGAAATAAATACATTTTCAGCCGCTTTAATTTTTGCACTCAGTTTTTCTAACTCTTTAACAGGATCTGTTTGTTGAGTTAAAAAACGGTTTGCAGTTTCCGTTGCATCATGCATACAAATCCTCATAATGTATATTTAATAATTTATACGTTTTTATAGAGCATATACTATGCCAATCTGGAAAAGAAGTATTTAATTTAATCAAAGATTAATATATTTCACAAAATTAGGAAAAAATAAGTATATTTATCCTTAAATAAATGACTTTTTTTTGTAATATACATTTTTACTATGCCCTATGATGAAGCAATTACATCAAAAATAGTGCATGAACAAGCATGAAGTTAAGTATGAGCCTATTGTACAATTTTAATTTTTTTGAAAATTTTACTATTTAGTAGAATTAATTAACCTGAGTTCGATGAAATCCACTTAGCCTCTTAGCATATTTTGGAAAGTTGGCTTATTGGGGTTCAAGCAATATGCCACTACGGCAGCCATGATATTCACCATGAAGTTATTCACCCAACGATGACGTGAATGTTCAAGTTGATGTAAATTTTTTAATTGATCATTCACTGTTTCGATCAATCCTCTTCTGCAAAGTAATTGTTTTTCTTCTTCAGTTTGGATGGGTTTATTTTTCATATTCCGGCGTGATGGGGTCAATATTTTCATGCCTCTTGCTGCTAAAGCTTCGGCTTTTGCTTTGCTCAAATAGCCTTTGTCTCCGAGTAGGATCTCTTTTAATTCTTGAGTTAAAGAATCCAGCACAGCAACATCATGAACTTTCCCTGATGTTAGCTTGAGATTAATAATTTCACCTAAATTAGCGCATTGATAACTATAGACTTCTTGCGTTAGTCAAAATTTTATCAGTGATAAACGTTGATTTTTAAATAAACATTAAGGTCAAAAATTATACTTTCGCAAGAGGCCTTATATGTAATTTAAAACCATAAAACCAACCCCTACTACTTTTTCCACGACCGGCCAAGCCTTTAAATACACGATGCCTTTTAATCTGAAGATTAGACGAAAAAAGCGGCTGCTTTACGTAGAATTTCATTCGCACGTTGCAGTTCTTTATTTTCACGTTCGAGTTGTTTGATACGTTCTTGATCTGAAAATTGTTGTACTTTGATTGGATTTTCTTGATCTAAGTATTTTTGATACCAAACACGTAGTGTTTCAGGAGTACAGCCAATTTTAGGAGCAATTAGGGAAACTGCTGCCCAGTTCGATGGATAATCTTTTTCAGATTCAATCAATAATTAAACCGCTCTTTTTCTGATTTATATAGTGAGCCAGGGCTTTTTTCACCGGAATCTGTAATCTGCCATCAGGCATGCCGAAGTCTTTTTCGGCCAGCGCTTGTTTTGATGAGTTCAATTTTGGATTAGGGATCAGCGTCAGTACAATTTCTTCATGCCATTGCTGATCCTGAGCAGGGTCTACTGACTCAATCGCCACCACAACAGGTGTGCGATCAATTCTGGAGAGTAAAAAGTCCTTAAACTGCTTGCTCTGATGGCAATAGGCACGGACATGCCAGCGAAAACCGGTATACACCAGGGTGTGTGGGGAAATGATGTGTTCATGCCACTGCGGATTCTGCATCGAGGCATAAATCATTTTTAAAGTGTTTTGGTTTCGGCAGGCACGCAAAACTTCCCGAATCACTTCAGGACGTACACTGCGATCAGGTAATTGAACTGCTGCAAGATTCGGTTCTGGTGTCGCAATCAGGGTATGCGATTCACTAACCAAACCTGACAGCATATTGAGATATTCATTGATATGTACGGTAGTCAGCACCGGTTGAAACGTGGCTTTAGGCACATAGCCTTTTACGGAGGGATCATGGACCAAGGCATCTGGGTTATACAGCGTATTGTAACGCTTGATATCCGCGAAGCCTGCTGTCGACTGAGCCCAAACCAGCTCATTAAACGATTGGTAACCAAACGACCTTCCCAGTAAGCAAGCAGCTCGATCGCTCGCATTCGTAGCAGGACTTCATGCTTATCTGTCGTCATAATACCAATCAGTCAATAAATAGCAGCTTTAAGATTACCCTACAGCAAATATACAGTAAACATTTTTGACGGTATTTAAAGGTAGTATTGCAATCACCAGATAAAAAATATACTAGTATCCTGATGATAGCCGTCAAAGTACGATCTCTAGCAGATCATGGATCCTAGTATAGCGCGTGAATTGAGCTAAGTTTTAGAATGAGAGCAATATGGGTTTTAGATTTCGTAAAAGTATTAAATTATTCCCGGGTTTTAAAATTAATCTGACCCATAAAGGCATCAGCAGTGCCAGCATTGGCAAACCTGGTGCTTCTCTAAATATTGGGAAAAAAGGTACGCGAACCAGTGTCGGTATTCCAGGTACGGGACTATCTTACTCTAAACACCAGCCTTACTCTAAAAAGACCCGTGTTCCACAACCGACATCGCTAGAACACACGGAATATAATCCTCAGAATTTAGAACAACCGAAGGCAAAGATATGGCCTTGGATTATTTTTGGAATATTGTGTTTTATTGTGGGTGCCGTCATTTTTTAGCAAGAACAGCATTGTATTTTGATCAAAAAAAATGCCCACATGGATGAATGGGCAAACTAAGGAATTAATATCCTTCAGAAACTCCAGCGCAATTCTCGCTACTTTCAGTAAGCGACTGTCAGTAAGCGACTGTAGCTCAATCATGATGGTCTGACTCAATCGAATCGAGGTAAATCGATCCATCACAATTGGAGCAGAAATTATGCTTGAATACATTCTTGGATGATGCTGAAAAGTCTTTGAGTTTTAATCAATAAACAAGAGTATCCATGTCTACCCTCAACTTTACTTATTTTCAGATAGCAACCAATCGAGAGCACTCATTTTTACAATACCATTATAATTTGCTTCAGTCCCTATCGTGTCTAAGGTAAGTAAATATTTGGGATACGAATCAGAAATTTTCTGTAATGGACGTAACTCTCGGCTGAGTGTCTCCTCATTGAGCGTTTCTAATGCCACCTGATAATAAGTTAAATTCTGTAAAGTATCGACAGCAACAAAATCAATTTCATATTCATCAACCCGCCCTACATAGACCGTATAACCTCGTCTGACAAGCTCAAGATAAATCACATTTTCTAAGATATGACCTTGATCAGCATTAGCATCAGGCAACATAATCCGGCGCAATCCGACATCAACTAAATAGTATTTTTCAGAGGATTGTAATAACTCACGCCCGCGTACTTTAAATTGTGCGGCACTATAAAATAACAAACTGTCCTGTAAGCCCTGAATATAGCGTTTTACTGTTTCAAATGAAATCTTAACCCCACTTGAAACAAAGGTATTTTTAATTTTATTGATGGAAATAGGTGAGCCTGTCACGCTTGCCAAATATCTTGCGACACGCTCGAGAGAGTTAATATCGGCAGTATTCAAACGGGGAATAACATCTTTAAACATTACACTGGCATAGACCGCTTGCAAGTAATCATAAGTTTCTTGCTGGCTAGTCATGGCAAGCGTATAAGGGAAACTACTGCGCGTATACATGGCATACAAATCACGATTGGATAATTGTTGGATGATCGGATTATTTTCAATATGCCACTGTTTAAATTCTTGGAATGACAAAGGTAGAACATGTTGCTCGATATAGCGTCCTGTAAGTAAAGTCGCAAGTTCTCCACTTAGAAAGAATGCGTTTGAGCCTGTAATATATAAATCGATATAATCCCGAACATATAAAGAGTCGACCACTTTCTCAAAATTGGTAACATGTTGTATTTCATCTAAAAAAACATAGTTTTTTTTACTTTTATCAACTTTGGACAATACATAATCATGTAGTTTACGGTAATCGGTGAGTTCTTCAAATTCCATAAATTCGAAATTGATAGCAATGATGTTTTCGGCTTGTACACCCTGTGCTTTTAGGTCTTGTTGAAACATCGCCAATAAGGTGGATTTTCCAGAGCGACGCACACCTGAAAGTACTTTAATGACATCACGGTCTTG
>Ga0207791_1000205_pt1 | contig 16161 bp, 10 predicted proteins | sample HigsolmetaGSP16D_FD_184844 | JGI IMG/M metagenome (GOLD analysis project Ga0207791, IMG submission 184844) | High solid enriched microbial communities from the Joint BioEnergy Institute, USA - SP1-6-D (SPAdes) | ecosystem: Engineered > Bioreactor > SSF (Solid state fermentation) > Aerobic >...
ACCACCGAAACGCTCGGCACCGATCTTGGTCAGCGCAGCGGTCAACGTGGTCTTGCCATGGTCGACGTGACCAATGGTGCCGACGTTCACGTGCAGCTTGTTGCGCTCGAATTTAGCTTTTGCCATGACGAAACTACCTCTAATTGAAAAAATTATTAGCTGCGGCTGAGGAAACTCAGCCCTTCTTGGTGACAGCGTCGGCGATGTTTGCCGGTGCCTCTTCGTAGTGGTCGAATTCCATCGAGAACGTTGCACGCCCCTGGGTCATCGAGCGCAACGAAGTTGCATAACCGAACATTTCACCCAACGGAATCATTGCATTGATGATCTTGCCAGATGGGCTGTCGTCCTGACCCTGCAACACGCCGCGACGGCGGCTCACGTCGCCCATCACGTCGCCCAAGTAATCCTCCGGACTGACGATTTCGACCTTCATGATCGGCTCCAGCAACACCGGGCTCGCTTTCGCGAAGCCTTGCTTGAACGCCATCGACGCAGCCAGCTTGAACGCCATTTCCGACGAGTCGACGTCATGGTACGAGCCGAACACCAGCTTGACCTTGACGCCCACCACCGGGAAGCCCGCCAACGGGCCACTGGTGATCGTCTCGCGCAGACCCTTTTCGACCGAAGGTATGAATTCCTTCGGAATGACGCCGCCGGTGATGTCGTTGATGAAGAGGAAATCGTCCTTGACGTTGTCGTTCTTGCGATCTTCTTCGCTCATCGGCGACAGCTCGATCACGACGTGACCGTACTGACCCTTACCACCGGATTGCTTGGCGTGCTTGTAGTCTGACTTGACGTCAGACTTGCGGATCGTTTCTCGGTAGGCCACCTGCGGCTTACCGACGTTGGCCTCGACGTTAAACTCGCGGCGCATGCGGTCGACAATGATATCCAGATGCAACTCACCCATACCCGAGATGATGGTCTGGCCGGATTCTTCGTCCGTCTTGACGCGGAACGAGGGATCTTCCTGCGCCAGACGGCCCAGGGCCATGCCCATCTTTTCCTGGTCCGACTTGGTCTTCGGCTCGACCGCCATTGAGATCACCGGCTCCGGGAACACCATACGCTCCAGGGTGATGATCTTGTCCTGCGCACATAGCGTGTCACCGGTCGTGACGTCCTTCAGACCGACAGCAGCGGCGATGTCACCAGCGCGCACTTCCTTGATCTCTTCGCGATTATTGGAATGCATCTGCAGGATGCGGCCCACGCGCTCCTTCTTCGACTTGACCGGGTTATAGACCTGGTCGCCGGAGTTGAGCGTGCCCGAGTAGACACGGAAGAAGGTCAGCGAACCGACGAACGGGTCGGTCATGATCTTGAACGCAAGCGCGGAGAACGGCGCGTTATCGGCGGCCGAACGGGTGTCTTCCTTCTCGTTTTCGTCGATGCCCTGAACCGGCGGACGGTCAGCCGGAGACGGCAAGAGATGAACGACACCGTCGAGCATTGCCTGCACGCCCTTGTTTTTGAACGCCGAGCCACAGAACACCGGCACGATCTCGACCTTCAGGGTGCGCTCGCGCAGACCCACCAAGATATCTTCTTCGCTCAGATCGCCTTCGTTGAGGTATTTGTCCATGAGGTCTTCGCTGGCTTCGGCAGCCGCCTCGACCATGAACGAACGCGCCTCAGTCGCACTCTCGACTAACTCGGCCGGGATGTCACGGTATTCAAAAGTGGTTCCCTGCGATGCGCTATCCCAATGAATCGCCTTCATCTTCAGCAGGTCGACCACGCCTTCGAAGCCGTCTTCGGCGCCGATCGGCACCTGCATCGGCACGGCGTACGCCCCCAGACGGGTTTTGAGCTGCTCAACGACCTTGTCGAAGTTTGCACCGGTACGATCCATCTTGTTGACGAAAGCCATGCGCGGCACGGAATACTTGTTGGCCTGACGCCACACCGTCTCGGACTGCGGCTGCACGCCACCGACAGCGCACAACACGAACACCGCACCGTCAAGCACGCGCAAGGAGCGCTCCACTTCGATGGTGAAATCCACGTGCCCGGGGGTGTCGATGATGTTGAAACGGTGCTGCGGCATGGACTTGTCCATGCCTGACCAGAAGGCAGTGGTCGCAGCGGAGGTGATGGTGATACCACGCTCCTGCTCCTGCTCCATCCAGTCCATCACTGCGGCGCCGTCATGGACTTCGCCGATCTTGTGACTCACACCGGTGTAGAACAGGATGCGTTCTGAAGTGGTGGTCTTGCCTGCATCAATGTGAGCCATGATGCCGAAGTTACGGTAACGCTCAATAGGGGTGGTGCGGGCCACGGGGAGCCTCTCAATTTCTTGGATTTCGGATGGGCGAACGCCGCCTTTCGGCGGCCTTCGGATCGGATGCGGCCTCAAGATGACGCCGCAAACAGCACTCGTAGATGCTGAAGGGCCCCGTTATCAAGGCCCCCGAGGTCACCAGCGGTAATGCGCGAACGCCTTGTTCGCCTCCGCCATACGGTGCGTCTCTTCGCGCTTCTTGATCGCGCCACCGCGGCTTTCCGAAGCGTCCAGTAATTCTGCAGCCAGCTTGCGCGGCATGGTGTTCTCGCCACGCTTGCGCGCTGAATCGATCAACCAGCGCATTGCGAGCGCTATGCGGCGGGATGAGCGCACTTCGACAGGCACCTGATAGGTAGCACCACCAACGCGACGCGATTTAACTTCGACAGCCGGGGCCACGTTATCCAGTGCCTTATGCACCAGTTCGACGGCATTCGGATTCTTTTCGCCAATGACGTCCATTGCGCCATAGACAATTTTCTCAGCAACCGACTTCTTGCCACTTTGCATCACCATATTGATGAAGCGGGCAATGGTTTCGCTGCCATGCTTTGGATCTGGCAGGACGGTGCGCTGCGGAGTAGAACCTTTACGGGACATTTGAATATTTCCTTAGCTCTTCGGGCGCTTGGCGCCGTACTTGGAACGGCCTTGACGGCGCTTTGCGACGCCGGCGGCGTCCAGCGAGCCACGGACAGTGTGATAACGCACACCGGGAAGATCCTTGACGCGACCACCGCGAATCAGGACAACGGAGTGCTCTTGCAGGTTGTGACCTTCACCACCGATATAGCTGATGACCTCTTCCTGATTCGTCAGACGCACCTTGGCGACTTTACGCAGTGCCGAGTTCGGCTTCTTCGGAGTGGTGGTGTAAACACGCGTACAGACGCCGCGGCGCTGCGGGCACTTGCCCAGTGCCGGGGAGGCACTCTTGTAGGTGGCCGCTTGCCGAGGCTTGCGGACCAGCTGATTGATCGTCGTCATCAGTTGATTCTTCTGATTGAGGGGGCCGAGACGGCCTACACGAAAACAAAGGCAGGCCGAGACCGGCCCACCCAGACAAAGAAGTATAGCTGGCAGGACAAAACGCCGTCAACTTGACACGATCTGAACCTACTGACCCGTCCAAAGGCCGGAAAACGGAGGGCCTCCTGCCCTCCTTTTCGCTTGGCTTACGACAGTCTTGCGCGCGCCGTCAAAGCGCTCACTCTCCCTCCGCGGCAGCGTCGGCCACTGCTGCGACCGGTTCGGCCACTGCGGTCTTGCCAGACAGCGTTTCCATTTCCGAGTCGGTCAGACCCGAAGATTTGCGACGTCCGGCGTGGTAAGCCAGGCCGGTACCGGCCGGAATCAGCCGACCCACGATCACGTTTTCCTTCAGACCGCGCAGATTATCGCGAGTGCCGCGCACGGCAGCCTCGGTCAACACGCGGGTGGTCTCCTGGAACGATGCCGCCGAGATGAACGACTCTGTGGCAAGCGACGCCTTGGTGATTCCCAGCAGCACCGGATCGTATTTGGCCGGCAGTTCATTGCGCTTGATCAGGCGGGCATTTTCCTCAATGACACGCTGGCGCTCGACCTGTTCGCCGTTGAGGAACTTGCTGTTGCCTTGGTCCACGATCTCGACCTTACGCAGCATCTGGCGAGTGATCACCTCGATGTGCTTGTCGTTGATCTTAACGCCCTGCAAACGGTAAACGTCTTGAATTTCCTTGACCAAGTAGGCGGCCAGCGGCTCGACGCCGAGTAGGCGCAGGATATCCTGCGGGCTTGGCTCGCCGTCCACCACTGTCTCGCCCTTGGTCACGTGTTCGCCTTCGAACACAATGATCTGGCGATACTTGGGAATCAGCTCTTCGTGTTCCGACCCATCGGTGTCCTTGATGATCAGGCGCTGCTTACCCTTGGTGTCCTTACCAAAGCTGATGATGCCCGAACGCTCGGCCAGGATCGCCGGATCCTTCGGCTTGCGTGCTTCGAACAAATCGGCAACGCGCGGCAGGCCACCAGTGATGTCTCGGGTTTTGGACGCTTCCTGGGGAATCTTGGCAACCACATCACCCACGCCGACGGCAGCGCCGTCCTGCAAGTTGACGATGGAACGTGGCGGCAACAAGTACTGAGCCGGCAGATCCGTGTTCGGGATTGTCAGGTCGTTGCCTTTGGCATCGACAATTCGCACGATTGGGCGCAGCTCCTTGGCATGCGCACCGCGACGCTTCGGATCGGTAATTTCACGCGACGCCAAACCGGTTAGTTCGTCGGTCTTCTCGATGACGGTAACGCCGTCGACGAAGTCGATGAAGCGGATGAAACCGGCCACTTCAGACACGATTGGGTGGTTGTGCGGATCCCAACTGGCCACGCTCTGCCCCGCCTTGACCGCATTACCGTCTTTAACGGTGATGGTGGCGCCGTACGGCAGCTTGTAACGCTCACGCTCACGGCCATGGCCGTCAAGCACGGACAGTTCGCCCGAACGCGAAACCGCAACCAGCGCGCCGCTGGCATGCGCTACTGCCTTGAGGTTATTGAACGTCACCGAGCCAGTCGTCTTGACGGTGATGTTGTCTACCGCAGCCGCACGCGATGCCGCACCACCGATGTGGAACGTACGCATGGTCAGCTGAGTACCGGGCTCACCGATCGACTGCGCGGCGATGACACCGACCGCTTCGCCGATGTTGACCTGGTGGCCTCGTGCAAGATCGCGACCATAGCAGCGTGCGCACACACCGAACGAGGATTCGCAGCTGATGGTCGAACGCACCTTTATCGACTGCACACTGGCGTCTTCGAGCTTGGCTACCCAGGCTTCGTCAAGCAGCGTGTTGCGGGTGACAATCGGCTCTTCGTCATTGCCCGGCAGGTAAACGTCTTCGGCCACAACGCGGCCCAGCACGCGCTCCTTCAAAGGCTCCACGACATCGCCGCCTTCCACGATCGGGGTCATGATCAACCCTTCGGTCGTGCCGCAATCGATCTCGGTGATCACCACGTCCTGCGCCACGTCAACCAGACGGCGAGTCAGGTAACCCGAGTTCGCGGTCTTCAGCGCGGTATCGGCCAGGCCCTTACGGGCACCGTGGGTGGAGTTGAAGTACTCCTGCACGTTCAGACCTTCGCGGAAGTTGGCCTTGATGGGCGTCTCGATGATCGAGCCGTCCGGACGCGCCATCAGGCCACGCATACCCGCGAGCTGACGGATTTGAGCCTGGCTACCACGGGCACCGGAGTCGGCCATGATGTACAGCGAGTTCATCGACTTTTGGTCGATGGTCTCGCCCTTGGCGGTCTCGACCTTTTCGGTACCGATGGTGTCCATCATCGCTTTGGCGATGCGCTCACTGGTACGCGACCAGATGTCCACAACCTTGTTGTAGCGCTCGCCAGCGGTGACCAGACCCGACTGATACTGCTCTTGGATTTCAAGCACCTCGGCTTCTGCCTCGTTGAGGATGCCCTTCTTCTCGTCTGGGATCAGCATATCGTCGATACCAATCGACACGCCAGCGCGAGTTGCGTACGCGTAGCCGGTGTACATCAGCTTGTCGGCAAACACCACGGTGTCCTTCAAGCCCAGCAGACGGTAGCTAGAGTTGATGAGACGCGAGATATTCTTCTTGGTCATCTCAGTGTTGGCCAGCTGGAACGGCAGACCTTCGGGCAAGATTTCGCTCAGCAGTGCGCGCCCCACCGTAGTGTCCACGATCGAGGTGCCGCTACTGCGCTTGCCGTCGGCTTCCACATCCACCTGGGTGATGCGGACCCTGACCTTGGCATGCAATTCGACTACCCGGTTGTCGTAGGCACGCTTCACTTCGCTGGTGTTGGCGAACACCATGCCTTCGCCCTTCTTGTTCTCAAGAGCACGGCTCATGTAGTACAGGCCCAACACTACGTCCTGCGACGGCACGATGATGGGCTCACCGTTTGCTGGCGAAAGGATGTTATTGGTGGACATCATCAACGCACGCGCTTCCAGCTGGGCTTCCAACGAGAGCGGAACGTGGACGGCCATCTGATCGCCATCGAAGTCGGCGTTGAAGGCAGTACATACCAGCGGATGCAGCTGGATGGCCTTACCTTCGATCAACACCGGCTCGAACGCTTGGATGCCAAGGCGGTGCAAGGTCGGCGCGCGGTTCAACAGCACCGGATGCTCACGAATCACTTCTTCCAGGATGTCCCAGACTTCTGCTTCTTCGCGCTCGACCAGCTTCTTTGCGGCCTTGATGGTGGTAGCCAGGCCACGACGCTGCAGCTTGGCGAACACGAACGGCTTGAACAACTCAAGCGCCATCTTCTTGGGCAAGCCGCACTGATGCAACTTGAGATACGGACCGACAGTGATGACCGAACGACCGGAGTAGTCCACGCGCTTGCCGAGCAGGTTCTGACGGAACCGGCCCTGCTTGCCCTTGATCATGTCGGCCAGCGACTTCAGCGGACGCTTGTTAGTGCCAGTGATAGCACGACCGCGCCGACCGTTATCAAGCAGCGCATCGACCGATTCCTGCAGCATGCGCTTTTCGTTGCGCACGATGATGTCCGGCGCATTGAGCTCCAGCAGGCGACGCAGACGGTTGTTGCGATTGATCACGCGGCGATAAAGATCGTTCAGATCCGAGGTCGCGAAACGACCGCCATCTAGCGGCACCAGCGGACGCAGGTCCGGCGGCAGCACCGGCAACACGGTCATGACCATCCATTCCGGACGGTTACCCGATTCCAGGAAGGCTTCGATCAACTTGATGCGCTTGGTCAAACGCTTGAGCTTGGTTTCCGAGCCAGTGCTGGCGATTTCTTCGCGCAAACGGGTCATTTCCGACTGTAGGTCGATCGTGCGCAGTAGTTCGTACACGGCCTCGGCACCCATGGCAGCGTCGAAGTCGTCGTTGTACTCCTGACGCGCGGTCAGGTATTGCTCTTCGGTCAGCAACTGGCGGCGCTCTAGCGGGGTCAGGCCCGGCTCGGTGACGACGTAGGCCTCGAAATACAGCACGCGCTCGATATCACGCAAGGTCATGTCCAGCATCAACCCGATGCGCGAGGGCAGCGACTTGAGGAACCAGATATGCGCAACTGGCGAGGCCAGATCGATGTGACCCATGCGCTCGCGGCGCACCTTGGCCAGGGTGACTTCGGTACCGCACTTTTCGCAGACCACGCCACGGTGCTTCATGCGCTTGTACTTGCCGCAGAGGCATTCGTAGTCCTTGATCGGCCCAAAGATGGCGGCGCAGAACAGGCCGTCACGCTCGGGCTTGAAGGTGCGGTAATTGATGGTTTCTGGCTTCTTCACTTCGCCGTAGGACCACGAACGAATGAGGTCCGGCGAAGCCAACGCGATCTTGATCGCGTCGAAATCCAGCGTCTGGCGCTGCTGATTGAAAAGGTTGAGCAGGTCTTTCATTTGATATCTCCTGGTCGGAGGAATGTCGTATCTGAGATGGAACGCGAACAGCTTTGATCGGGCACTTGGATCAAGGGACCGTGGCCCGGAAGATCCGCAACGTTACGCGCTTTGCTCTTCCGGGTTGCCGGCCCCCTGGCCAGCTGACCAGGGCCCTGCTCTTACTCTTCCAGTTCCATGTTGATCGCAAGCGAGCGGATTTCCTTCACCAACACGTTGAAGGATTCCGGCATGCCCGCAACCATCTCGTGCTCACCATCGACGATGTTCTTGTACATCTGATTGCGGCCCTGCACGTCGTCAGACTTCACCGTCAGCATCTCTTGCAGGGTGTAAGCCGCGCCGTAGGCTTCCAGGGCCCAGACTTCCATTTCGCCGAAGCGCTGACCACCGAACTGGGCCTTGCCGCCCAGCGGTTGCTGGGTCACAAGCGAGTACGGGCCGGTCGAACGTGCATGCATCTTGTCGTCGACCAAGTGGTTCAACTTCAGGTAATGCATATAGCCAACCGTGGTCTTGCGATCAAACGCTTCGCCAGTGCGACCGTCGTACAGCTGGGTCTGACCACTCTGCGGCAAGTCGGCCAGTTCCAGCATGCGCTTGATTTCCGCTTCGCTGGCGCCGTCGAACACCGGGGTCGCCATCGGCACGCCGTCGATCAGATTCTTGCCCAGGTTGAGCAATTCCTCATCGCTGAACTGCGACAGGTCCACCCGCTGCGCATTGATCGCGCTATCGTGGTTGTAGATGTCGTCAAGGAACTTGCGCAGTTCGCTGACTGCGGCCTGTGCTTCCAGCATGCGCTGGATCTTGCGACCCAGACCCTTGGCAGCCCAGCCCAGATGCACTTCCAGAATCTGGCCGATGTTCATACGCGACGGCACGCCGAGCGGATTCAGCACGATATCGACCGATTCGCCGTTGGCCATGTACGGCATGTCTTCAACAGGCACCACGTTGGAGACCACACCCTTGTTACCGTGGCGGCCTGCCATCTTGTCGCCAGGCTGGATGCGGCGCTTCACAGCAAGGAACACCTTGACCATTTTCAGCACGCCCGGCGCGAGGTCGTCGCCCTGGGTAATCTTGCCGCGTTTGTCGGCAAAACGTGCCTCGAATTCCTTCTCGTGCGCCTGGATCTGCTTCTGGGCACGTTCGATGGCGTCGGCAGCGTCTTCGTCCTTCATGCGCAGCTGGAACCAATCGGACTTCTTCAGGCCATCCAGGTAAGCGTCGGTGACGGTGTCGCCCTTCTTCAAGTTCGTGCCGCCATTAGCGGTCTTACCGACGATCTGCGAGCGCAGACGTGCGTAGATGGCCGCTTCCAGGATGCGGAACTGGTCGTCGAAATCTTTCTTGACGCGCTTGATTTCAGACTCTTCGATCTGGCGCGCACGCTTGTCCTTCTCGATGCCGTCGCGGGTGAAGACCTGCACGTCGATGACGGTGCCGTCCATACCCGGGGGAACGCGCAGCGAGCTGTCTTTCACGTCGGACGCCTTCTCGCCGAAGATCGCACGCAGCAGCTTTTCTTCTGGGGTCAACTGGCTTTCGCCCTTCGGCGTGACTTTGCCGACCATGATGTCGCCGGCCCGCACTTCCGCGCCGATGTAGACCACGCCGCTTTCGTCCAGACGGTTTAAGGCCTGCTCGGATACGTTCGGAATGTCGGCGGAAATTTCCTCCGGCCCCAGCTTGGTGTCGCGCGCAACGCAGGTTAATTCTTCGATGTGGATCGTGGTGTAACGATCTTCTTCCACCACACGCTCGGAGAGCAAGATGGAGTCTTCGAAGTTGTAGCCATTCCAAGGCATGAAGGCGATCAGCATGTTCTGACCCAGCGCCAGTTCACCGATGTCGGTGGACGGGCCGTCGGCCAGCACGTCGCCGCGCTCGATCACGTCGCCCACATTCACCAGCGGACGCTGGTTGATGCAGGTGTTCTGGTTGGACCGGGTGTACTTGATCAGGTTGTAGATATCCACGCCGGCATCGGTACCGCCACCGATTTCTGCCTCGTTGACCTTGACCACGATGCGGGCTGCGTCGATCTGCTCGATCACGCCGCCACGCAAGGCATTCACGGTCACGCCCGAGTCGCGCGCCACCGCACGCTCGATGCCGGTACCGACCAACGGCTTCTGCGAACGTAGCGTCGGCACAGCTTGGCGCTGCATGTTGGCGCCCATCAGTGCGCGGTTGGCGTCATCGTGCTCAAGGAACGGTACAAGCGCCGCTGCGACAGACACGGTCTGCATCGGCGAGACGTCCATGAAGTGCACTTCAGACGGCGGCTTCAGCAGCGATTCGCCCTGGAACCGGCACGGCACGAACTGCTCGGTGAGCATGTTCTTGCCATCAGTCAGCGCGTTCGCCTGGGCGATCACGTATTCGTTTTCTTCGATCGCCGACAGGTATTCGACATCGTCGGAGACCTTGCCGTCCAGCACCTTACGGTACGGCGTCTCAAGGAAGCCGTACTGGTTGGTGCGGGCAAACACGGCCAACGAGTTGATCAGGCCGATGTTCGGGCCTTCCGGCGTTTCGATGGTGCAGACGCGACCGTAATGGGTCGGATGCACGTCGCGCACTTCGAAGCCAGCGCGCTCGCGAGTCAGACCACCCGGACCCAGTGCGGAAACGCGACGCTTGTGCGTCACTTCCGACAACGGATTGTTCTGATCCATGAATTGCGACAACTGCGAGGAGCCGAAGAATTCCTTGATCGCTGCAGCCACCGGCTTTGCGTTGATCAATTCCTGAGGAGTCAGACCCTCGGACTCCGCCATCGACAGACGTTCCTTAACCGCGCGTTCGACCCGGACCAAACCAACGCGGAACACGTTCTCGGCCATCTCACCGACCGAGCGCACGCGGCGGTTGCCCAGGTGATCGATGTCATCGACCACGCCCCGACCGTTGCGGATTTCTGTAAGCACCTTGATCACTTCCAAAATGTCGGAGGTGTCGGTGTGCTTGGCGACCAAGCGCTTGGATTCTTCGTCGTTACGCTCGGCGAAATACTTCTTGTCGTACAGAACCGATTCGCCCAGCACGTCCTTGCGACCGACGCGACGGTTGAACTTCATGCGACCGACCGTCGACAGGTCGTAGCGCTCGAAAGTGAAGAACAGGTTATGGAACAGGTTCTGCGCAGCTTCCTTGGTCGGCGGCTCGCCCGGTCGCATCATGCGGTAGATCTCGACCAGCGCTTCCAGCTGCGTCTTGGTGGGATCGATACGTAAGGTGTTAGACAGGTACGGACCACGATCCAGATCGTTCACCCACAGGGTACCGACCGCATCGACGCCAGCCTTGCGGAACGCAGACAGCTGATCTTCGCTGATTTCGTCGTTGGCGTTGGCCAGCAGTTCGCCGGTGGAACCATCGACCACGTCATGCGACAGAATGCGACCGACCAAGTAGTCGTCCGGCACAGCCAGCGCGGCAACGCCGGCAGCTTCCAGTTGTTTGACGTGACGGGCAGTGATGCGCTTGCCCGCCTCCACGATGACCTTGTCGCCATCGGCCAGGTCGAAGTTCAGCGTTTCACCCCGCAGACGCTCCGGCACCAGCTCCAGCTGCACGCCTTCGTCCGGATTGATGTGGAAAGTATTGATCTCGAAGAACTCAGCCAGCATTTCTTCGTTGCTGTAACCAAGCGCGCGCAGCAGGATCGACACAGGCAGCTTGCGGCGACGGTCGATACGGGTGAACAGCGCGTCCTTCGGGTCGAATTCGAAGTCTAGCCAGGAACCGCGGTATGGAATGATCCGCGCGCTGTAGAGCAGCTTGCCCGAGCTATGGGTCTTGCCACGGTCATGGTCGAAGAACACGCCCGGCGAACGATGCAGCTGCGAGACGATCACGCGCTCAGTGCCGTTGACGATGAAGGTACCGTTGCCAGTCATCAGCGGAATTTCGCCGAGATAGACTTCCTGCTCCTTCACGTACTTGATCGCCTTGGTCGACGACTCACGGTCATAGATCACCAGACGCACGGTCACGCGCAACGGTGCGCCATAGCTCATGCCACGCTGACGACATTCGCGCTCGTCAAACACCGGCTGACCCAACTTGTAGCCGACGTACTCCAGCGCAGCGTTGCCACTGTAGCTGGAGATCGGGAACACCGACTTCAGAGCCGCGTGCAGGCCAAGATCCTTGCGCTTGCTGGACTCCACGTCTTCCTGCAGGAATTCGCGGTAGGAATCCACCTGGATGGCAAGCAGAAAAGGCACTTCGAGGATCGAGCGCTGCTTACCGAAATCCTTGCGGATACGCTTTTTTTCGGTGAACGAATAAGACGTCATGAGGTCTTCATCCTAGGCTGCGGGGGCCGCGTCGAGGCGGCCCTGGAATAACAAAGTTGTCAGTTGGAAGTCGCTGGTATTGCCGGCACCAGCACGCCTTCTCCCGCTACTTCCAACTACCAACTCCATGAAGCTGCGAGTTGGATTTGACCGCCCGACACGATAACCCTCCGGAACGGCCAAAGGCTGGGGGCTTTACGCCCCCAGCCTTCAGTGCATCACCCGTCAACGCAGGCAATGCAAGATGCTGCTTACTTGATCTCGACCTTGGCGCCAGCTTCGGTCAGTTCCTTCTTGATCTTTTCGGCCTCCTCCTTGGTCACACCCTCCTTCAGCGTGCCACCGGCTTCGGTGAGATCCTTGGCTTCCTTCAGGCCCAGGCCAGTCACGGCGCGGACGGCCTTGATGCAAGCGACCTTGTTGTCGCCGCAATTGCTCAGCACCACAGTGAACTCGGTCTGCTCTTCCACCACAGCAGCCGGGCCGGCAACAGCAGCGGCAACCGGAGCGGCAGCGGAGACACCAAACTTCTCTTCGATGGCCTTGACCAGCTCCATCACTTCCATCAGGGACTTCTCGGCGATGGCGTCGACGATCTGTTCGTTGGTAAGGGACATTGTGATTACCTTTGAGATATTTTTCTGGATTGGGCTCTAGCGAACGCTAGGACATCAAGCTTCAGCAGTCTGGGCAGCCGGCGCGGTGGCTTCGTCGCCACCACCCTGCTTGTCGGCCACGGCCTTGACGGCACGGGCGAACATGGCAACCGGTTCGGACAGCACGCGGGCCAGCATGGACAGGGCCTGGTCGCGGGTCGGCAGCGACGCCAACACCTCAACGTGACCGGCCGGAAACAGTTCCCCACCGATCGACACCACCTTGGCCTGCAGCTTGTCGTTGCTCTTCGCAAACTCCTTGATCAGGCGACCGGCAGCGCCGGGCTCCTCCATCGAAAACGCGTACAGCAAAGGACCAACCAGCTTGTCAGCAACGACAGCGAAATCAGTGCCCCCCACGGCGCGTGCAGCCAGGGTGTTTTTGACAACTTTCAAGAACACACCAGTTTCGCGGGCCTGCTTACGCATCGCGGTCATCTGGGAGACCGTAATGCCAGCGTATTCAGCGGCGATCAGGGAGTGGGCCTTGGCGGCGATGTCTGCCAGCTCGGCGACTACTTCTTGCTTCTGGGACAGATTGAGAGCCATTGCACTCCTCCGTTAAAGCAGGTTTCGGCTTTCGTCATCCTGGGGTGCGTCAAAAGAAATGAAGCCACTTTTGCCAGTCCCAAATGCCGAATCTCCAATCCCTGCTTCAAACTACTCCGCTCGCGGCTCCTGCCGGTTGCGGTCCAAGACAGCCTCCTTCCTGGAAGCCGGGAACATCGACCGATGTTCCTTTGGTGGCCGTTCTAGACCTGGAGTGGACTCGATCAGGGATGTCCCAGATACGCGCAAACCAGAAAGCTCCAGAAGGGCGACACCATCTACGCCGGCCGGTTCGAAACGAACCAATCAAGCGATCCCGCTGTCTCGACGGCGACTCCTTGCAGTGCGAACATCCTTGCCCGTCGTCGATCTGCGCTGACCGCACCTGCGGTCTTTGACGGCTACCGCCGGGCACGCCAGCGATCGCCTTCAAAATGTCCGTTACCCCAAAAGGAGGGAACGGACTCCCAGCACACGGTTACCCGGGCCGGAAAAACAATGCTCTACTGCCAAGCTACGTCAGGCACACTAGGCGCAACGCACGCAATTATTTCAACGCTAAACTCGACTGATCGACCGTCACGCCCGGACCCATGGTCGAGCTAACCGAAACTTTCTGCAGGTAGGCGCCCTTCGACGTTGCCGGCTTGGCCTTGACCAGATCCACCAAGAGCGCCTGCAGGTTCGACTTCAGAGCTTCGTCATCGAAGCTGACCTTGCCGATGGTGCAGTGAATGATGCCAGCCTTGTCGGTCCGATAACGCACCTGTCCCGATTTCGCGTTCTTGACAGCTTCACCGGGACTCGCTGACACGGTGCCCACCTTCGGGTTTGGCATCAGGCCACGTGGACCCAACAGGGTCCCAAGCTTACCGACAACACGCATGGCGTCCGGGGTCGCAATGACAACGTCATAGTTCAGGTCGCCGGCCTGCATCTTCTCAGCCAGGTCGTCCATGCCCACCGCGTCAGCGCCAGCAGCGAGGGCCTCATCAGCCTTGGCACCTGCCGGTGCAAACACCGCAACGCGCACGCTCTTGCCGGTACCAGCCGGAAGCACGGTCGAACCGCGCACCTGCTGGTCGGACTTCTTGGCATCCACGCCCAGTCGCACGGCGACGTCGATTGACTCGACGAACTTGGCCTTGGTGGCAGTTTTCAGAATCTTGATTGCGTCTTCGAAAGCATAGGCCTTGCCCGGAACGACCGCAGCCGCAATGGCTTTAACGCGTTTGGTCTGTGCCATAGCTTAACCCTCCACCGTCAAACCCATGCTGCGGGCGGAACCCGCAATTGTACGAACTGCCGCTTCCAACTCGGCAGCCGTCAAATCGGCTTCCTTGACCTTAGCGATCTCTTCCAGCTGCTTCCGCGTCACCTTCCCGACCTTGTCGGTGTTGGGACGCTTCGAGCCAGAGGTCACGCCTGCTGCCTTCTTGAGCAGCACACTAGCCGGGGTGCTCTTGGTAACGAAGGTGAAGGTACGGTCGGAATAGGCAGTAATGATCACCGGCGTCGGCAAACCCGGCTCCAGCTTCGAGGTCGCAGCATTGAATGCTTTGCAAAACTCCATAATGTTCAGACCGCGCTGACCCAGCGCAGGACCGACAGGCGGAGCAGGATTGGCCTGACCGGCCTTCACCTGCAGCTTGATCAAACCAACAACTTTTTTAGCCATTGCAGTACTCTCCGGGTGCTAGCGCCTGAACTGCAGGCTCCCCATCGTGCCAGGAAATCATGTGTCCCGGCTTCACGTTTTAACAATACGAACTGGCTGCCATGCGTCAGCCACTATCCACTGACAGCTTGCCAGAACGGCGAGCCGATCATTGTAGCAGGATGTTAGAGCGAATACCTAATCATCGGGCATCCGGGGTCAGCCCTTCTCGACTTGACCGAATTCGAGCTCAACCGGCGTGGAGCGACCGAAGATGAGTACGGCCACACGCAGCCTATTCTTCTCATAATTGACTTCTTCCACAACACCGTTGAAGTCATTAAACGGACCTTCAGTGACACGCACCATCTGGCCCGGCTCGAACAGCACCTTCGGACGTGGCTTTTCGACACCGTCCTGTACACGCTGCAAGATCGCATCGGCTTCTTCGTCACGAATCGGCAGCGGTCGATCTGCAGTGCCGCCAATGAAGCCCATCACCTTGGATGTTTCTTTCACCAAATGCCAGCTCTCATTGTCGATGCGCGGGATACCGGCTTCTTCATGCGTCTCGATCTGCACCAACACATAGCCAGGAAAAAACTTACGCTCGGACCGACGCTTCTGGCCGGCGCGCATTTCGATGACCTCTTCAGTCGGCACTAGCACCTCGCCAAAACGATCTTCCATTTGGGTGCGCGCAATGCGATCGCGCAATGCCTGCGCAACGGTTTTTTCGAAGCCTGAATAGGCGTGAACGACATACCAACGCTTCACTGCTTGATTCTCCTTAGCGAGCTAGGAACCACTGCGTGAGCTTCTGTATGACAAAGTCGAAGCCGCCCAACAGCAAACTCAGAATGATCACAACAACAATTACGATCCAGGTGGTACGAATGGCTTCCTGACGTGTGGGCCAGACAACCTTACGCAATTCAAACCTGGATTCAGACAAGAACCCGCGGGTCTCGTGGCCTTTGCTGGTACGCAAAAACACAAATGCACCTGCTACCAGCCCCACGATCACGGCCAACGCACGCAACTGCGGCGCCCATGCTCCAAGCTGGATGGCGCGCTCGGGAGCAGAAAACCAAAACCACACAAACAACCCTGCAACCACAACAATCGCAGAGATGACGTATTTGATGATATCAGCGCTTGCAGCAGACGCGCTTTTGGAAGGCTCGATTTTGCTATTCATCCGGCTCTGGTTACCGATCTGACCCGAATCGCCGGGCCGGAAAGAGGAGTGGCACGCCAGGAGG
>Ga0207791_1000206_pt1 | contig 16146 bp, 16 predicted proteins | sample HigsolmetaGSP16D_FD_184844 | JGI IMG/M metagenome (GOLD analysis project Ga0207791, IMG submission 184844) | High solid enriched microbial communities from the Joint BioEnergy Institute, USA - SP1-6-D (SPAdes) | ecosystem: Engineered > Bioreactor > SSF (Solid state fermentation) > Aerobic >...
ACGAGCAGCAACAGGACCAGGCCGATGGTGTCGACCATGCCGATGCGCTGCGCCTCGGCCTGCGTGCGCCCGCCGATGTCGACCGAGAACGCGCCCGGGCCGACGACGTCGAGCGTCGCGGTGCTGCCGGCCGCCTGCGTGGCGAACGTGTCGCGGATCGTGCCGACCGCATCGAGTTGCCCGGTCGGGTCGAAGCCCGCCGCGCGCGTTTCGACCAGCAGCAGGGCCTGCGTGCCGGCCTTGTCGAACCACACGTCGTGCAACCGCTGCGGCGCGCCCGCCGGCTGCCAGGCCTCGGCGAGCGCGAGCACTTCGAGCGTCGGATCGGAGGGAATCAAGGGCTCCACCAGCCCGGCGGCGGGAGAACCGAGATCCTGCAACCGCGCATCGAGCGCCTCGCGCAGCGTGTCGGCGTCGAGCGGTGCGGCGTCGAAACTCGACGTCAGCAGATAGCGGTACGGCAGCAGGTCTTGCGGAAACGCGTCGAGTCCCGCCTCACCGCCGTTGGTGACCAGGGTGAAGCGCGGGTCGCCGGCCAGTGCGTCGTGCAGCGCGCGCGAGCGGTCGGCGAGCGCGTCGGGGGTCTCGCCGGAGATCGCCAGCATCAACAGGCGCGAGCCCGGTCCGTCGCCGAGTTCTTCCATCAGCAGCCGCTGCTCGGGCGTGCGCGCATCGGGCAGGAAGCGGCGCAGGTCGCCGCTGAATTCCAGTCGCGCGCTGGCGATCCAGCCCAGCGCGAGCAGCGCCAGCAGCCACGCGACGGCCAGCGTCAGCCGCAGGCCGGGGCGCTGCAGCAGACGCTCGCGGAACCCGGGCCGCCCGCTCAACGCGGGACGTCGTGGCACAGCCGCTGCGCGGCTTCGAGCGAGTCGACCGCGGCGGCGGCGGTGGCGGCGCTGCCGAGCAGCGTCGGCTGCGCATCCCCCTGCTTCGGGCGCGTTTCGATGCAACGCAGTTCGGCGTCGCGACCGCGCAGCACGATGGCGGTCACCCGACCGGCGACGCGTGCATCGCGCGGGGTCAGGGTCAGCGTCCAGTCCGCCGGCACGCCGTCGGCTTCGAGCGCGTACACGGTTTCCAGCGCCTTGCGATCCCCGGCCAGCAGCGCACCGAAGCTGCCCTGCAGCGCGGCGAGTTCGGGCACGCGCGCCAGCGAGAACGTGCGCGCAGCGCGTCCCGCGCGGGCGATGGTCGCCTCGCTGCCGCGGATGGTCGTGGTCTCGGCATACGGCGCGCGCACCTCGCGCACCAGCGTGCCGGCGTCCGGGCGGCGGTACTCGCCCGACAGCACCAGCGGCCGCTTGAGCATCGAGGACACGCGCAATTCGACGAACGGCGTGGCGGTCGCGCCGTGCTGGGTCAGGCGCTGCAGGATCCAGTCGGCGTCCACACTGCGCGGCGCGACGGCGGCCGGCGCCGGCACGCGGTCGCGCGACTGGCTGGCGCGCTGGGCGCCGTCAGCGCTCTGCGTCGCCGACCACGCCGGCGCTGCGAGCATCGCCAGCAGCAGGCAACCCGCCCGCAACGGGTGCGGAAACGTGCGGAGCATCGGCGCCATTCCAGAAGTCATAGAAGTTGAACCAGTTGTAGGGAGCGCTGCGTGCGTGATGTTCGAGGCGCGCGGCATAACGGTGGATGAGCGCGGACACGCCCGCCTGGCGCTCGCGGCGCGGCAGGTCGATGCCGTCGCTGAAAGGCTCGAACACCAGGTCGTAGCGGTTGCCGCCGCGGTACAGGCCGAAGGCCAGCATCACCGGCGCCTTGAGCACCGAGGCCAGCAGCCAGGGCGTCACCGGGAACGGCGCCGGCGCGCCGAGGAAGGGCACGGGCAGCGTCGCGCCGCCTTCCTGGCTGCGGTCGACCAGCAGCGCGACCATCGCGCCCTGCGCCAGCCCGTCCTGGATCGCCAGCGCGACGGAAGGCCCGTCGGCGCCAGCGTCGATCACCGTCGCGGCGACTTCGGGATTGAGCGCCTCGAGCAGCTCGGTCATCGCCTTGCCGTGGGCACGGTCGAGCACGACGCGGATGCCGTACTCCGGCCGCTGGCTGGCGAGCACGCGCAGCACCTCGAAGCTGCCCAGATGCGAACCGAACAGCAGCACGCCACGGCCGGTGTCCAGGTGGCGGTGGAGGATGTCCAGGCCCTGCGCGCGCACGTCGAAGCGGCGCGTATTCTCGCTGAGCAGGAACAACCGGTCGAGGATCGTCGCGGCGAAGGTACGGAAATGCCGGGCGACCTCGCCCAGCCGCGCGGGCCGGCCGAAGATGCGCGAAAGGTAGCGGCGCGAATCACGGCGCTCGGCCGCACGCCGCAGCATGAAGTACCACGCGATCGGATACAGCAGCGCGCGCGCCGGCGCACGGCCGAAGTTCGATGCGAACACCACGATCGTCCGCAATGCCAGCCGCCCGCCGCCTTCGCGGCGCGCCTTCCACGCGCTGCTCATGCCTGCGACGCGCCGTCGGCGACGACGTCGCCGCTCGCCAGCAGCAGGCCGTCACGCTCGACGCGGAACCGCCAGCGGCGTGCGCCGTCACGTCCGGTGTCCTCGAGCACGATGCCGGCCTGCTCGCCGGGCGACAGCGGCTGCACGAACTTCACCTGCGGCAGCCGCAACGCGCCCTGCGCACCGTACTCGGCTTCGATCGCATCGACGACCCGGTCCAGGATCACCACACCCGGCACCACCGGCCGGCCGGGAAAGTGGCCGGGCAGGCACGGATGCGCGGCATCGACGACGAACACGTGCGACGTCATCGCTCAGCGCCTGCCGAGCATCGCGGCCACGGCGTCCTGCGCTTCGCGGGCGACGGCCTGCCGGCCGGCGGCGCCGGTCTGTCCGGCGACGCGGATCGGCGCGCCCACGATCGCGCGCATCGGTCCGGGACGCACACGGAAGAAGCCCGTCGGCGGCAGCACCTCGCCGGTGCCGTGCAGCGCGATGGGCAGCACGTCGACGCCGGCATCGATCGCCGACTGGAATGCGCCCGACTTGAACGTGCCCATGCGGCCGTCGCGTGAGCGCGTGCCTTCGGGAAACAGGCACAGCGACCGGCCCTGGCCGAGCAACGCGGCGATCTGCCTGCGCAGCACCGGCCCGGCGCGCGGGTCGTCGCGGCTGATGAACAGCATCCCCGTCGCACGCGCGTAGGCGGCCAGGAACGGCACGCGGCGCATCTCGGACTTGAGCAGGAACCGCAGCGGCACCGGCACGGCCATGAACACCGCGCAGATGTCGATCACCGAGGCATGGTTGGCCACGACGAGATAGGGCCGCGACCAGTCGATCGCGTCGGCGCCCTCGACGGTCAGGCCGCCGGCCGGCCGGACCAGTCCCGGCGCCCAGTGCGTGCGCGCCATGTCGAGGGCGATGTCGCGCCTGCCCGTGACCGCCTGGCGGATCAGCGCCACGCTGATCCAGCCCGCCGTCCATAGCAGGGTGTAGAGGCATTCCAGGACGTTGATCGCGCGTGCGGACAGGGCCGCCAACGCCGCGGCCCCGGTTGCGGCACGGGTCTGTCGGTATTCCATCGGACGACAAGGATATCGCGTGTGACGGTCGCACATCGCGCCGCCTGCGTTCAGGTGCCGGTATCAGCGCAGCAGATCGCGCCAGAAGACCGGACCGAGCCCGGCCAGCTTGCGCACGAATCCGGGAAATCCGTCATAGCGCCCGGGGAACCGCCGCTTGCGGTAGGCGAACTCGACGATGAAGAACCCGCCGATCACGCCGTAATTCAGCAGGTTGGCCCACAGCGACCACTGCGCCTGGCTGATCGGCAGCGGCGACGCGACGCCGAGGCTTTCGAGCAGGCCCGACGGACTGGCCAGCAGCGCCAGCAGCAGGTTGGCGCCGGCCATCGCCAGCAGCACCGCCGCCCAGGCCGCGGTGAGGCTGCGGGTGTAGCGCTGCAGGTCGGGCGCGAGCACCGTCGCATCGGCCACGCCCTCGATCCCGACGACGATCCGCGTGATCAGCGGCACCGAGCCCGGCCGCAGCGTGCGCGCGAAGATCCACGCGATGCCGACCACGAACACCACCGGCACCAGCAGCAGCGGCAGCGCGGCATGGCCGGCGTCGTAGAGCGCCCACGCGCCCCAGGCCAGCAGCGGCGTGGCCACGAACGCCAGCGGGCGCCGGGCCAGCAACGGCTCGACCACGAACATCGCGATCAGCGCGCCGAGCGCGGCGAGTGCGAGTCCGTCGTGGTGCCAGAGGCTGGCCAGGTGCGCCAGGGCCGTGTAACCGAGCCCCAGCAGCAGTTGCAGCAGCAGGATCAAGTGGTGCGGTGCTGCTCGACGTGCGCCGACAGTGCGCGCAGCGAGGCGAAGATCCTGCGGTTCTCGTCGTTGTCCGAACGCAGCTGGAAGCCGTAGCGCTTGCTGATCGCGAGCGACAGCTCCAGCGCATCGATCGAATCCAGGCCCAGCCCGGCATTGAACAGCGGCGCCTCGGGATCGATGTCGGCCGCCTGCACGTCTTCGAGGTTCAGGCTCTCGACCAGCAGGTCGGCGAGGGCGCGTTCGGCTTCGGTTTGGGCGGACATCGGGACTTCCGGGTACAGGGCTGGGCTGCAACGATCCGGCATCGGCCGAGCGCGCGCAAGCGCAGCAGGGCGCGCGCAGGCTTCCGCTATGATGCGCGCCTGCCTGCCACCCCCCGCCATTGGATGACACCCTCGCACGCCGTACCGCCCCGCTCCGATGCACCGCGCCACGCCGTCGACGTGCTGGTGATCGGCGGCGGCCCGGCCGGCACCACGGCGGCGACGCTGCTCGCGCGCGCCGGGCATGCGGTGGTCCTGCTGGAGAAGGACGCGCATCCGCGCTTCCACATCGGCGAGTCGCTGTTGCCGATGAACATGCCGATCCTCGAGGAACTGGGCGTGCTCGACCAGGTCCGTGCGATCGGCGTGCACAAGCCCGGCGCCGATTTCCCGCTGCTGGACCAGGGAGGCCGCAGCCAGGTGATGCCCTTCACCCGCGCCCTCGGCACGAGCGTCGACTACGCGGTGCACGTGCGGCGCGACCAGTTCGACGCGCTGCTGTTCGCGCATGCGCGAGACAACGGGGTAGATGCGCGGGAGCGCACCCGGGTGGTCGACATCGCCTTCGATCGCGACGGCCGCCCGGCGCACGTCGACGCCGCGGGCGCCGACGGCGAGACGCTGCGCTTCGTGCCGCGCTACGTCATCGACGCCAGTGGCCGCGACACCTTCCTGGCCTCGAAGCTCGGCACCAAGCGCAGGAGCCGCCGACACCAGTCGGCGGCGCTGTTCAGCCATTTCCGTGGCGTGGCGCGGCACCCCGGCGCGGACGCCGGCAACATCACCGTGGCGCGTTTCGCGCACGGCTGGTTCTGGCTGATCCCGCTGCCCGACGACGTCATGAGCGTCGGGGCGGTGTGCTCGCCCGGTTACCTCAAGCAGCGCAACGGCGCCGACGGTGCGCGGCTGGACAACGAGGCGCTGCTGATGCGCACGCTGCAGGCCAACCCCGCGGTGTGGGCCCGCATGGCCGGTGCGACACGCATCGCGCCGGTGCACGCGACCGGCAACTACTCCTACGGCGCCACGCGCATGTCCGGCCCCGGCTGGCTGCTGGTCGGCGACGCCTACACCTTCGTCGACCCGATCTTCTCCTCCGGCGTGTTCCTGGCGATGGACAGCGCGCGCAGCGGCGCGGCGCTGGTCGATGCCGTGCTGCGCGCGCCTGCCGAGGAGGCCTCGCTGCAGCGCGCGATGCAGGCGCGACTCGAACGCGGGCTGCGGCACTTCACCTGGTTCATCCACCGCTTCAACACGCCGGTCATGCAGCGCCTGTTCTCGGCGCCGCGCAACGACCTGCAGATCGAACAGGCGGTCATCTCGATGCTCGCCGGCGACGTGTTCGACAATGCCGCCGTGCGCTGGCGCCTGTACGCCTTCCGCCTGATCTACGCCATCAACGCCATCGCCATCGCGCCGCAGGCGCTGCGCGGCTGGCTGGCCCGCCGCCGCCAGGCATCGGCCAGCTTCCGCGGCGACACCCTGCACGAGGGCAATCCGTGAGCCGTCCCGCACCGCTGCATCCCGCGCCCCTGCCCCAGCTGCGCGTCGACTACGTCGACGCGGCGCCCTCCGATCTGCTGGCCCGTCCCGACGTGCTCGCGGTCATCGGCTTCGGCGGCCGCGCGCCCGTACTCGACGATCCGCGCTGGCTGCGCGTCCCCCTCGAGCCGTACGGCGCCTCGCCCCTGGAGGTCTGGCGCGGCCAGGCGCCGGTGCGTTCGGGCCGCGAGGGTGATATCGCCTGGTCGACCGACGGTCACCTGCTGTTCGGTGCGATCGAGGTCGACGAGCCCGAAGGCCACACCGGTGCAGGCGACAACAGCGGCATCCTGCTGGCCGCCGAACACGCCTATCGCGCACTGACACGCCACATCGGCGCCAGCGGGTTTCCGCACCTGCTGCGGATCTGGAACTACCTCGACGCGATCACCCACGGTGACGGCGATGCCGAACGCTACCGCCAGTTCTGCGTGGGACGCGCGCGCGGCCTGGGCTCGTTCGACACCGCCACGCTGCCCGCGGCAACGGCGATCGGGCGCTGCGACGATGCCCGCCGCATCCAGGTCTACTGGCTCGCTGCGCGCGTGCCCGGCACGCCGATCGAGAACCCGCGCCAGGTCAGTGCCTACCAGTACCCGCGGCAATACGGACCGCAGGCCCCGAGCTTCGCCCGCGCGATGCTGCCACCGGCCGGCAGCGCGATGCCGCTGATGCTCTCGGGCACGGCCAGCGTGGTGGGCCACGCCTCGCGCCACGAGGGCGAACTGCTGGCCCAGCTCGACGAGACGTTCGCCAATTTCGACGCGCTGATCGGGTCGGCGCGCCAGCACCGGCCCGACCTGCCGGCCGCATTCGGACCCGGCTCGCGGCTGAAGATCTACGTGCGCGACGCGGACGACCTGCCGGCGGTCGCCGAGGCCTTCGCCGCGCGCTTCGGCGATCGCCTGCCGCACGTGCTGCTGCACGCGGCGATCTGCCGACGCGAACTCGCGCTCGAGATCGACGGCGTCCACGACGTCGGCTGAGGACGTCGTCATTCCGGCGGACGCCGGAATCCGGTGTCGTGCGTGTCCAAGGGCATTGGGGAAGCGCTGGATTCCGGCTTGAACCGCCATGCACCTGTTGAAGCCGAGGGCAGGACGTGATGCCTGACGCACGCTGCCCGGCTGCGACGCGATGCCGCGGGGCGCGCGCGGGACGCAGGCGTAGAATCCGCCCCATGGCCCGACTCGATACCCGCATGCGGCGGATGCGCCGCGACGACTTCTCGCGCCGGCTGATGCGCGAATCCACGCTGACCGCCGACGACCTGATCTACCCGGTGTTCGTGCACGAGGCCGACGGCCGCGCCGCCGTGCCGTCGATGCCGGGCGTGGAGCGCCTGTCGATCGACGACCTGCTGCGCGTGGCCGAGACCGCCAGCGAACTGCGCATTCCCGCGCTCGCCCTGTTCCCGGTCACCGCGCCGGAGGCGAAGTCGCTCGACGCGGTCGCCGCGTGGGACGACGACGGCCTGTGCCAGCGCGCGATCCGTGCGCTCAAGTCGCGGTTTCCGGAGCTCGGCGTCATCACCGACGTCGCACTCGATCCCTACACCTCGCACGGCCAGGACGGCATCACCGACGACGCCGGTTACGTCGTCAACGACATCACCGTCGACGCGCTGGTGCGGCAGGCGCTGAGCCATGCACGCGCCGGTGCCGACGTGGTCGCGCCCAGCGACATGATGGACGGGCGCATCGCCGCGATCCGCGAGGCGCTGGAAGCCGACGGCCACGTGCACACGCGCATCCTCAGCTACGCCGCCAAGTACGCCAGCGCGTTCTACGGGCCCTTCCGCGACGCGGTCGGGTCGTCCGGCGCGCTCGGCAAGGCCGACAAGTCGACCTACCAGATGGACCCGGGCAATTCGGACGAGGCGATGCGCGAGATCGCGCAGGATCTCGACGAAGGCGCCGACATGGTCATGGTCAAGCCCGGCATGCCGTACCTGGACATCGTGCGCCGCGCGAAGGACACATTCGGCGTGCCGGTGTTCGCCTACCAGGTCAGCGGCGAGTACGCGATGCTCAAGGCCGCCGCCGCGAACGGCTGGCTGGACGAGCGCAAGTGCGCACTCGAAGCCCTGCTCGGCTTCAAGCGTGCCGGCGCCGACGGCGTGCTGACCTATTTCGCGCTCGACGCGGCGCGCTGGTTGCGCGAGCGCTGAGTCCCGCGCGTCGCACGAAGCGCACCGGATCGGCTTTCAGACGCCCGGCAAGGCCGGGCGTTCCGTCGTGCGCGCTTGCAGCGCCCGCAATGCAGCCGGTCGACCCTCGCAATGGCACGGTCGTCCCGCCCGCCGTCGCCACCAAAGAAAACGCCCGGGCAAGCCCGGGCGTTTTCGTCCCACGTGACGCGATGGATCAGTTGACCGTCAGCACCACCGGCGCGGCGGCCTTCGGCGTCACCGGATCGTTGCTGGCCACGCACAGGTAACCCGTGCGGCGACCTGCCGGCAGGCCGGCAGCGCTGACCGTGACGCGGTTCGACTGGCTCGCACCCGGCGCGACCGTGCCCGAGGCCGGCGTCACCGCGCCGATGAACGCGGCGCCGCAGGGCACCAGGCCACGCACGGACATGGCCAGCCCGGCGAACGCGGCGTTGGACGCCCAGGCACCGGCACCGTTCGTTGCGATGGTGATCGACGCGAAGCCACCGTTGCCCGTGTTGGAGCCGTACCACGCGAAGCGGTTGGCGAACGTGCCGCGCGTGGAGACGACCAGCCAGTAGCGGCCCGGCTGCAGCGTCACCGACTGGCCTGCCGCGGGCAGGTTCAGCGCGATGGTGTTGTTGGCGGTGCTCACGCCCGCCGCCACCGGCGAGGCGGTATAGCTCCACACGGCCGCACCCGCGGCGCTGGTCGGATTGCCGGCGGGCATGCCGTTGGCATCCGGATACACCGCCCAGGTCAGCGAGGTGGCCGCCGTCGGCAGCGCGGTGCCGCTGACCACGAAGCCGGTTGCCGACAGGGCGGTCAGCTGGAGCGGCTGCTCCACGACGAAGTCGTCGGCGCTGTACTGCGCCTGGCTGCCTGCAGCGGCCGGGTCACTGTAGTGCGTGGAGCGGAAGCCGCTGCTCACACCATCGCTGCCCGCCGCCACCAGCGACAGCGCACCGCTGCCGCTGTTGTCGACGTTGTAGAGCAGCGGCGAGCCGCCCGCGTTCGCCACCGATCCGGTCGCGGTGCCGCTGGCACCGGCCGCAAGCGCGAGCGAGATCGCGCTGGGCAGCCGGATCACCGGCGCCTGGATCGCGATCGCGATCGGAAGCGACAGCGGCGCACGCTGCACACCCAGGACCGGGCCGGTGGACTCGAGCTTCATCTCGCCGAAGCTGAAGTTGCCGTTGGCCGTCATGCCGCGGGTGTTGACCGTGATGCGGACCGATGCCGTGCCGCCTGCCGGCACCTTCAGCGTCGAAGGCACGGCCGTGGCATTGACGCCGCTGAAGCTGATGCGCCAGCTCGACGCGCTGCCATGCGGATTGCGGAAGGTGCGGGTGAACGTGCAGCTGGTGTAGCAGTTGCGGTTGGCCATGCTCGGCTGGTTCAGGGCCGACACGTCCCCACCCAGCGCCGGATCGGCCGCGAGATAGTTCGCCTTGGTCTCGTGCATCACCAGGCCGGCGTTGATCGCACGATCCACCTGGATGCGACCGCTGCCCTTGTCGAACGGCGTGGCCGCCGTGACCTGGTCTTCCTTGAACACCTCGGTCTTGGAGGTCATCGCGAGGGCGGACTTGATTTCAGGCACCGACCAGGTGGGACGCGCCTGGCGGATCAGGCCCGCGGCACCAGCCTGGTGCGGCGATGCCATCGAGGTGCCGTTGTACAGGTCGATCGCGTTCTCGAAGCCGCTGATCGTGGTGCCCGCGACGACGGCGAGGATGCTCACGCCGGGGGCGGTGACGTCGGGCTTGACGAGGTTGAAGGTGCCGGCCGGGCCACGCGAGCTGAAGGCACCCAGGGCGTCGGCGACGTTCGGCAGCACCAGCGGCGGATACAGGATGCTGGCCGTCACGGTCGGGTTGGCCGCCGCGAAGTCGCGCAGCAGGTCCGCATCGGCCTGCTGCATGCCGAAGACCGGAATGGTGGAACCCGTCGCCGCCGGAATGATGCCGCCGGCGGTGTTGTTGGCGATCACCACCGCGACCGCGCCCGCGTTGCGCGCGTTGTTGGCCTTGTCGATGAAGCCGCAGGTGCCGCGACGGACCACCGCGATCGCGCCCTGGAACGCATTCGCCTGGAAGGCGACACAGCCGTCGTTGGCGGCGTTGATCGTGGGGCTGACCCGCACCGGCGTGGTGCCCGGGATCGACGTGGTGAACGGCGTGCCGGTGTTGCCTTCCTCGATCAGCACCGGACGCAGCGGTTCGGGCACGTTGCCCGGGCCGGTCACGTTGAGCGCGAGCGCGAACGAGCCGCGACCGTGCTGGGCGGCGGCCGTCGAGGACACCCACGGTTCGAGATGACCCATGGTGTTCGGGCCGGGACCGCTGTTGCCCGCCGAAGAGGCCACGTAGATACCGGCATCGACGGCGTTGAGGAACGCCAGCGACACGGCCTCGGTCCACGGCTGCGCACCGCCGCCGATCGAGTAGTTGATGACGTCGACGATGCCGTCGGCGAGCGCCTGGTTGACGGCGGCGACGGCCGACGCGTTCGGGCACAGGCCCTGGCCGGTCGACAGGTTCGTGTAGCAGATGTCGTAGGCGATGATGTTGCCGCGCGGCGCCACGCCCGAGATCCGGCGCGTATTGCCGCGGAACACCACGTCGCGACGGTTGCCGGCGACGGTGGAGGCGACATGGCTGCCGTGACCGTTGGTGTCGCCGAAGCCCGGCTCTTCGCGGAAGCCCGCCGTGTTGCAGGTATTGCCCGGCGCGCCGCAGACGAAGTCGTAGCCGCCGATCAGCTTGTCGTTGCAGCGGCCGGCGTCGATTTCACCGGTGCGGCAAGTGCCCAGATAGGTGCCTGCGCCGAGCGGATTGACGTGCTGGTAGCCGTCGACGGGATCGATCGCCGCGAACGAGGGCGCGCCGAAGTTGATGCCCGAGTCCAGGATGCCGTAGACGATGCCCTCGCCCTGGAACTGGCCGCTCGCACCCGACCACGTGCCGTTCCAGACGGCTTCCGAACCGATGAGCTTCGGACCGGTGTCGGTGTCGAGCGCGTACTCGCGGTAGGCCTCGACGAGCTTGACGTCGGGCAACTGCTCGACGCGCGACGCCTCGGTGGCGGTCATGTCCACCATCACGCCGTTGAGTGCGTGCTGCATGCGGTACTCGACATCCAGCGGGCGACCCACGCGCAGCGACATCGCGCCGACGAGATCGGACTGGCGACCCTGCAGGTAGCTCACGTAACTGCGCGCGCTGGCGCTCTTCACGTCGAGGCGCGACTTGCCGCGTGAATCGACGCGACGGGCCGGCGCGGCAAGGCCGCTGATCTCGCCCTTGTAGGCGGCGAGCGCCGGTTCCTCGAACACCACGATGTAGCGCTCGGGCGTATCGGATGCGGTCGCGGGCGCGGCGGCGGCCGGCACGCCGGCGCGGCTGCCGGCGGCGCTGGCGACGGTCGCGTCGCCCGCGCCGGCACCGAACAGCGAACCGAGGCTGGCCTTGGCCGAATCGACCGCGTGTCCGATGGCCGGAACGCGGGATGGAAGTGCGGTGCTGGCGACCGCGACGACGGCGAGGCCGAGCAGGGCAGAAGCCGCCCCGACCTTTCGTATGCGTGACATGCGGATGTTTCCCCTGGTGATGGAACCTGTCGGACCCCGAGCGACGACGCACCGGACTGGGATGGCGTCGACGCCTGCCTCCGCCCGCGCACCCCCCTGCGCGCACGAGCGGATCTGTGACGTTGTATACAACTTTTTGCCGAGTCTGGCGTCTGCCATCGCACGAATATTTCCGTACCAAGGCGTCTGGAGGCACCCCGCTTGAACACGCCGCGCCACCGCCCGCCGCTAGACTGCGCGGCACGCCACTTCCGGCGCGCCCGTCTTCCGAGGCTTCCATGTCGCCATCCCGCCTTGCCGTGTTCGGCCACCCTGTCGTCCATTCGCTCTCGCCGCGCATCCACGCGGCCTTCTCGGCGCAGACCGGCATTGCGGTGCATTACGCGGCCATCGACGCGGCGCCGGACACATTCGCTGACGCGCTGGGCGGATTCGCGGCCGCGGGCGGCACGGGGGCCAACGTGACCCTGCCGCTCAAGGAACTGGCGTTTGCCCTGGCGGCCACGCGCAGCGAGCGGGCCGAGCGCGCTGGCGCGGTCAACACGCTCGTGCGCCGCGGCGACACCTGGCACGGCGACAACACCGACGGCGCCGGCCTGGTCCGCGACCTCACGGGACGCCACGGTCTCGACCTGCGCGGGCGCCGCACCCTGCTCATCGGCGCAGGTGGCGCCGCGCGCGGCGTCGCGCCAGCCCTGCTCGATGCCGGCATCCCCGATCTCTACGTCGTCAACCGCACCCCGGCGCGCACCGATGCGCTGGCCGATGCCCTGGGCGAGCCGGGTCGCGTGCATCCACGCCATTTCGAACAGCTGGGCGAACTGGGCGAGTTCGAACTGATCATCAACGCGACATCCGCCGGCCGCAGCGGCACGTTTCCGGCATTGCCGCGATCACTGGTCGGGATGCGCACCTCCGCCGTCGACCTCAGTTACGGCGAAGCCTCGGTGCCGTTTCTCGCCTGGGCGCATGCGCACGGCACGCGCGACGCGATCGATGGCCTGGGCATGCTCGTCGAGCAGGCCGCGGAGAGCTTCGCGCTGTGGCACGGCGTGCGCCCGGAAACGGACGCGGTGTTCGATGCGCTGCAGGCACGCAACGCCTCGCTCGTGACGGCGGACTGACTGCCATGGACCTGCGCGAGATCGCAATGCTGGTCCTGGGCCAGTTGCCGTCGCGCCTGCCGATCGTCGTCGCGCTTGCGGTCGCGCTGGTGCTGGTACTGCGCACCCGCGGGCTCGCCACCGCGTCGCGCCGCCTCGGGGGACTGGGCTTCGGTGTGCTGCTGGCGTCGAACGTGATCGGCCTGATCGCCTGGCCGATCCTCCAGCAGTGGGTCTTTACCGGCGCCATTCCGGCGGCGCAGGTGTCGATCGCGTTCGCCCTGTTGTCGGTGCCGCTCGCGCTGCTCGACGCTGCGGGCCTCGTCGTCCTGGCCTTCGCCATCGTGCGCGGGGCGCGCTGAGCGCCATGGACTGTCGCAGTGCATGCGCCGCCTGCTGCATTGCGCCGTCGATCACCTCGCCCATTCCGGGCATGCCCGACGGCAAGCCGGCAGGCGTGGCCTGCGTGCAGCTCGACGACCAACTGCGCTGTCGCCTGTTCGGACGTCCCGAACGACCGGCGTTCTGCGGTTCACTGCGCCCGGCGCCCGACATGTGCGGCACATCGCGCGTCGCGGCGTTCTCGCTGCTCCAAGCACTGGAGCGGGCCACGGCCCCCTGAGTACGCCTGCCCTGTCCGACCTTCGCGCGCACCGCGGCACAGGCAAAAAAGCTCGAAGGACCTTCCACGAAAAGGGCGGCCGAAGCCGCCCCATCCGTGACCTGCGGCGCGCTTCAGCGGCCCTTGCGCGCGTCGTCGTTGGCCTTGCCAACCGCGCTCTGCACCTTGCCTGCGGTCTTCTGCGCCTTGCCGGCGAGTTCCTTGGAGGTATTGCCGGTGACCTTGCCCGCGATTTCCTTCGCAGTGCCCTTGACCTGGTTCTTCATGCCTTCGGTACGGTTCTTGTCCACGTGTCGACTCCAAGCCTGCTGGATTGCAGGGTGGGAACGATATGCGCCGGTGCACGCAACGAAGTGGTGAAGAAACATCCGTCGACGCCCGGCCCTGCATTTGCGCTCAGCCCGGGTTACAGAATCGGCGCACCGCCCGTCACCGCATAACGCCCGCCGCTCATGTAGCTCGCCTCGTCGGAGGCCAGCAGCACGTAGATCGGCGCGCACTCGGCGGGCTGTCCAGGACGCTTGAGCGGCACCTGTTCGCCGAACGAGGCGACCTCGTCGGGCGGCATCGTCGAGGGAATCAGCGGCGTCCAGATCGGACCGGGTGCGACCGAGTTCACACGGATGCCCTTGTCGGCCAGCAGTTGCGCGAGCCCCGCACTGAAGTTGGCGATCGCGCCCTTGGTCGTGGCGTAGGGCAGCAGCGTTGCCTTGGGCTTGTCGGAATTGATGGAACTGGTGTTGATGATCGAAGCGCCCGGCTTCATGTGCGGCACGGCGGCCTTGCACAGATGGAACATCGCGTGGACGTTGACCTGGAAGGTGTAGTCCCACTTGTCGTCGGGAATCTCGTCGAGCGAGGTGTAGCTCATCTGGTAGGCGGCGTTGTTGACCAGCACGTCGATGCGGCCGAACGTGTCGATCGTCTTCTGCACGATCGCCCGGCAGTGCGCGGGGTCGGCCAGATCGCCGGGCACGAGTTCGCAGCGGCGGCCCGCCTCTTCGACCAGGCGCTGTGTTTCGCGCGCATCCTCGTCTTCGCTCAGATAGCTCACCAGTACGTCGGCGCCTTCGCGTGCGTAGGCCAGCGCCACAGCGCGGCCGATCCCACTGTCGCCGCCGGTGATGATGGCGACCTTGTCCTGCAGGCGGCCGCTGCCCCGGTAACTCCATTCACCGTGGTCGGCGGGCGGGTCGAGCTTCTTCTCGACGCCGGGCACGGCTTGCTGCTGGGCGGGCTGGTTCATCGTGGATTCCTGCGGCCGGTGGGGGCCTGCACGCTCGCGCCTGCGGCGTCGCCCGATCGTGAATCCCGGCCGCCGTCTCCACGTGATGCAACGTGACCGTGCGCACGCCTGGCCGAAAGGCCAATGCCCGCAACGCGCGAAGCGTGATGGTGTGCCCGCACGGGCTGCATCCCCCACGTGGCCCGCGCACCCGGCGCCGCCGGGCATGACCGTCAGGTATGGCCCGAGGGCCGGGAGGGATGCGATGTCGTTGTTTTCCGATCGCCGCGATGCGCGGCTGCTGCGTGTGCTGATGATCCTGATCGTCTGTGTGCTCCCGGGCGCTGCACAGGCCGCCTGCCGCGATGCGGTGGTGCTGGTGCACGGCAATGCCGGCACGCCGGCGCAGTTCGACAACACCTACGTGGAGCTTCGCGCGCGCGGTTGGCGCGACGACGAGATTCTCCGTCCCGCCTGGGGCAGCCGCACCTGCGCGGCCTGCAACGATCACGCCGGCAGCGAAGAGATTCCGGTGCGCGATGCGCTGGTCGAAGCCATCGCACGCTCATGCACCGGCAAGATCGGTGTGATCGCCCACTCGATGGGCGTCACCCTCGCCGCCAGGCAGATCGTGAACTACGGACTGGCCGGCGACGTCGCGAGCTTCGTCGGCATCGCCGGGGCGTGGCGTGGCCTGTGGAGCTGCGGCAGCTATCCCTGGAACGTCGCCACCTCGACCTGTGGCGCGCAGGGCCTGTCGGTCGGCAGCCCGCTGCTGGCCTCGCTGGCGTCGAGGACGCTGGCGATGCGGACCTACTCCATCAAGTCGTGGATCGACCAGATCGTGTGCTACGGCGGCGTGTGCACGGTGGGCGGACGGCACAGTTCGCAGATCGACGGCGAGACCGCGACCTACACCTTCGCCACCGGACATTTCGGGCTGCTCACCGACACCGCGGTGCTGCAGGCCGATCTGGTCGACTGAACCCCGGCGCGTCTCCGGCCGCCGGGCGCGATGCGCGATGCGTCGCGCGCCCGGCGGCCGGGGACGTTCGACGGAGACGCGCACGTGTGGCGCGTCGGACCTGTCGGACGCGGGGACGCGAGCGCTCCGACGCATCGCTTCGACGAGACACGCCGCATTTGCTTGGGACGGGGCGGTCGGCCATTGCTTCGGCGGCGCCGCCTGGCGCAGGCGATGTCATCCTGTTGCTAACGCGAATCACTCGCATTACCATCCAGGCCGCTCCGGGCGCCCGCCCGGGTCCGTCAGAAGGAAATCCCCGTGTCCCACCCTGCCCTGCGACGCGCCTCGCCGCGTGTGGCCCGCTGCGCGCTGTCCGTGTCCCTGTCACTGGCCCT
>Ga0207791_1000209_pt1 | contig 16041 bp, 11 predicted proteins | sample HigsolmetaGSP16D_FD_184844 | JGI IMG/M metagenome (GOLD analysis project Ga0207791, IMG submission 184844) | High solid enriched microbial communities from the Joint BioEnergy Institute, USA - SP1-6-D (SPAdes) | ecosystem: Engineered > Bioreactor > SSF (Solid state fermentation) > Aerobic >...
TGCCAGGACGCGCGTGTAGCAGGGTTTGCAAGGCACCCGCAGCGGCTACCGCAGGCGCTGTCAACACTAACCACGCTGCGTGCAGCAGCGCAGCCAGTCTGCCAGCTGCGATCAGCGCTTGACCGGCTTGCCGTCCACATCCAGCACCTGCACTGCGCCCAGGTTGAGCGCACGTACCGGGGCTTCGATCTTCTTCAGGTCGCCGACGATCACCCATGTCATTGCGTTGGGATTGATGATCTCCTTGATGGCCTGTTGCGCGGCCGGCTGATCGATCGCTTCCAGGTGCGACTTGAGTGTCTGCACATAATCGTCCGGTCGCTCGAACTGCACGATGCGTTCGATCGCACCCAGCACTGCGCCGGTGGTCTCGTAGCTGCCTGGCAGGGCGCGGATGGTCTGGTGTTTGATCTTTTCGATCTCTTCGTCGGTTAGCGGCTTGTTGCCGACCACCGCTCGGGCTTCCTTGAGGATCTCGCTGGCCGATTCGGCAGTCTTGTCGGTCTGCACAGGTGCAGAGAACAGGAACGGTCGCTGGCCCTGCGCGTCAACGATAAAAGTCTCGGCATTGTAGGCCCAGTGCTTGTTCTCGCGCAGGTTCATGTTCACACGCGAGGTGAAGGTGCCGCCGAAGGCTTCGTTGGCAACACCGATCGCCAGGTTGTCCGGCGCCTTGGTGGACGGGGCAAGCAGACCGGCGAGGATGACCGATTGCGGTGCGTCCGGGCGGTCGATCAAGTAGACGCGCGGCTTGGGCTGGGCGGTGACGTTGGCCAGGTTCTTCTTCGGCAACGGCGTGGTCGGGGCCTTCCAGTCGCCGAACGCAGCGTCCAGCTGCGGAACGATCTGCGCCAGTGTGGTGTCGCCGGCCACCAGGATGCGTAGGTTGTCCGGACGCAACCATTGGTGGTGGAAATTCTGCAGATCCTGCGCGTTGAGGCTCTTGATGGTCGCCTCGGTGCCGCTGCCGGTGAGCGGGATGCCGTACGGGTGCTTGTTGCCGTAAAGCAGCGGCGGCAGCGTACGCATGCCCAGACGGGTAGCCTGGGTCTTCTCCTGCGCAATGCCGGCCAGCCACTGCCCCCGCACACGCTCGATGTCTGCGGTCTTGAATGCCGGGTTGCGCACGATATCGGAGAACAACTGCAGCGACGGCTGCAGCTGGTCGTTGAGCGCGTTGAGCGAGGCGCTGCAGCTATCCAGATCGCAGCCAACCGAGGTGATCGCACCCAGCCGCTGGCGGCGTTGCGCGACTTCCACCGAATCCAGCGCGGCGGTGCTCTCGTTCATCAGCGCAGCGCTGAAGCTGGCGGTGCCAAGCTTCTTGCCATGGTCTGCGGCGTAGCCGGCGTCGAACAGCAACTCGACCTGGGTGACCGGGATGGTGTGGCGCTCGGCCAGGATCACCTCGATACCGTTCTTCAACTTGCCGCGCTGCAGTGTGGGAAAGCCCAGGTCCGGGAACTGATCGGTCTGTGGCACGCCTTTGCGACGGTCGACAGTAGAAGCGGTGACCTTGAAGTTGCCTGCGGCGGGCGTCTTTGGCGCCGGCCTGCCGGCTTCTTCGCCACGCGCAACCACCGCTTTTTCTTCGGCTGCAGGATCGAAGCCCTTGCCGGCTGGCAGCACTGTCAACAGGTAATCGCCCTTGACGAGCCATTTGGCGGCAGCCTGTTTGACGCTATCCACCGTAGCGGCCTGGATGCGCTGCAGATCTTTCTTGTAGGCACCCGGATCGCCGCGATACACCTGGCCCTCGGCCAGGATCACCGCCTTGCCGGTGAAGCCACCGACCTCTTCCAGCCCGCGCACGAAGCCGGCGCGGTAGTCCACCTGCGCGCGCTGCAGTTCGTCGGCGGTGGGACCCTGTGCGATGAATTTCCTGAGTTCTTCGTCGATGATCGCTTCGACCTTGGCCGGGTCCGCGCCCTCCTTCACGTCGGCCTGGATCTGCACTTGGCTGGACAGCGCCAACGGATGCACCGAGGCGGAAATGTCGTCGACCAGGTTGTCTTGGTAGACCAAACGCTGGTACAGCCGCGAGGTCTTGCCACCGCCGAGCACGGTGGCGGCAAGATCCAGTTGGATGATGTCGTCGGTGCCAAGCTGCGGCGCGGCCCAGGTGCGGTAGATGCGCGGTTGCGACACATGGTCGTGCTGCACGCCGCGCTTCTGCGCCGCCAGCGGGGTCACCCAGGGCTGCTGCCGTATCACAGGCTTGCCGGACGGAATATCGCCGAAGTACTGCAAGGCCTTGGCGCGCGCCTGCGCCACGGTGATGTCGCCGGCCAGCACCAAGGTGGTGTTGGCAGCGCCGTAATTGTCGTTGAACCACTGTTTGACGTCGGCCAGCGAGGCCGCGTCCAGATCTTCCATCGAGCCGATGGTGGTGTGGTGATAGGGGTGATTGGCCGGGAATAGGTTGGACAAGATGTTCTGCTGCACGCGGCCATACGGGCGGTTCTCGTTCTGGCGCTTTTCGTTCTGCACCACGCCGCGCTGGGTATCGAGTTCATGCTGGCCAATGGCGCCGAGCAGGTGGCCCATGCGGTCCGACTCCAGCCACAGTGCGGTATCCAGCGCGGTGGTCGGCACGGTTTCGAAATAGTTGGTGCGGTCGAACCAGGTGGTGCCATTCGTGTCGATGGCGCCGACCTTTTCCAGCGGTGCAAAGAAGCTGCCCTTGTTGTTTTCCGAACCGGAGAACATCAGATGCTCGAACAGATGCGCAAAACCGGTCTTGCCGGCCGGCTCGTCGCCGGAGCCGATGTGGTACCAGATGCTCACCGCCACCACCGGCGCCTTGTGATCTTCATTCACCACCACGGTCAGGCCGTTGGGCAAAGTGAAACGGGTGTAGGCGATATCGGGAATGGCGCCGTTGGCCGCGCTCTTGGGCAGACTGGCTGGGGCGGCGGCAACAGCGGGAGCGACAGAACCGGCAGCGATGCCGAGCACACCGGCGATCAACAGGGAAAGCGGACGCAACATTGTGACACTCCAGACCAGGGCAATCGGACAAGGGTAGTGTCTGCTTGAGTGCGCCGCAAATGCCGATGGCATGGTGTGCGTGCAAGGTTCCCCACGGACACCACGGCGCTCCAAGCCGATGCGGTGAACTTGTGGAGTTCGCTTGGCAAAGCGAGCCCGGCTGCGCGGTTCTCAAGTCGCTTAGCGCCTCGCCGTTACCTGGGGCAATCTATGCTGATCAGACGCAGCCTGCCGATGACGTCATGACCGTCCTATTGCCAGCCGTGCCGATCCCCTTCGACGACGCGTTGCGCGTACAGGCGTTGCGCCGTTTGGGTGTGCTGGACACCGAAGCCGAGGTCGAATTCGACGACATTGCCTGGCTTGCTGCGCACGTCAGTGGCGCTCAGATCGCGCTGGTGTCGCTGCTGGATACCGACCGTCAGTGGTTCAAGGCGCGCTGCGGCACCGATCTGGAAGGCACCCCGCGCAGCGTCTCGTTCTGCGCTCATGCGGTGATGGGCACCGAGCTGATGGAAGTGCCCGATGCCCAAGCCGACCCGCGCTTCGTCAACAATCCCTTGGTGATCGCTCCCCCTGGCGTGCGTTCGTACGTGGGGGTGCCGTTGATCGGGCGCGAAGGCTACGCTTACGGCACCCTGTGCACACTCAGCACGACGCCCCGTGTGCTCGAAGAACAGCAAAAGCAGGCGCTGATCCGCCTCGCACGCCAGGCCACCAACCAGTTGGAAGCGCGCCGCGATCGATTGGACGCGCAGACACAACGGCAGACCTTGAGCATGTTGCTGGAAGCCATGCCCGACGGCGTAGTGGCGTGCGGTACCGACGGGTTGCTGTGCGAGTTCAATCAGGCCGCCAGGCAATGGCATGGCACCGATCCACGCGTGCTGCCATCGACGCAATGGGCACAGCATTTCGATCTGTATACGGCCGACGGCAATGGCCTGTTGCCCACCGATGAGGTTCCGTTGCTGCGTGCCTGGCGCGGCGAACACGTACGCAATGCCGAACTGCTGATCCGGGCGAAGAACCAGCCGCCGCGCAGCGTGCTGTGCAATGCGGACCCGGTACTCAGTGACAAGGGTGCAGCGCTTGGCGCGGTGTGCGTGATGCACGACATCACCCAGCTCAACGATGCCTCGGCGGCACTGGCCAGCGAACGCGCACGCCTGCAGGCACTGGTGGACGCTTCGCGGGACGTGGCGATCATGGCCTTCGATCCGCACGGCCGTCTCGAACTCTTCAATCCTGGTGCAGAGCGCCTGCTCGGCTACCGCGCCGACGAGGTGCTGGGAACCTGCCCGGCGCAGTTCCATCTTCCGGTCGAACTCGAACGGCACATGGACACGCTGGCAGTGTCGCCCCCCTCGTACGTCAGGCTTGCTGCCGCCGTAGCCGCCGATGTGCTGACTGAAGAACTCTGGACACTGGTTCGCAAGGACGGCGAGCTGCGTCGCGTGCGCCTGTGCTTCAACGTGATCCAAGATGCGCAGCAAGGCCAAGTAGGGTATCTGGCGATGGCCATCGACGTCACCGCCGAACTGCAGGCGCAGGCCGCCGCGCAGCTGGCTGCCGAGCGCTTCACCGGCGCCTTCGAAACCGCACCGCAAGGCATGGCGATCGTGTCGCTGGAAGGGCAATGGCGCGACGTCAATCCGGCGTTGTGTGGCATCCTGGGTTATTCGCGTGAACAGCTGTTGCTTACGAGCTTTCAGCAGGTCACGCATCCTGACGATCTGGAGATGGACCTGAAACTGGTGCATGAGCTGATCGAGGGAAAACGCCACAGTTACAGCGTGGCCAAGCGTTACATCAGCAAGCAGGGAACGGTGATCTGGGCGCAGCTATCGGTCTCGCTGGTGCGCGACAGCAGCGGTGCGCCGGTGCATTTCATTTCGCAGATCCAGGATGTGACCGAGCGCCACGTGGCGGCCGAGCAACTGGCCAAAAGCGAAGCGCGTCTGCGCGCGATCAGCGATGCCACGCCCACCCTGGTCGCCCAGTTCGATGCCGAGCAACGTTACCTGTTCGCCAATCAGGCCCATCGCGCCTGGCTCGGCGTGGACCCCGCCGGCCTGTTGGGTCAGCACATCACTCAGATGTTGGGCACAGATATCAATCCCGACGCGCGCGCTGCCTTGGCACAAGCCGTTGCCGGGCAGCGCGCAAGTTTCGAGCATGTCTTGCATGGCGGCACCGGCCCGCGCGATGTGGAAGTCACACTGGTGCCGGAAATGCATGGCGCCTCGACGCAGGCGCAGGGCTTCTTCCTGATGGCGCACGATGTGACTGTGCACAAGACGCTGCACCGCTTGATGCATGAGCGCGCCACCCGCGACGCGTTGACCGGCTTGCCGAACCGGCATGCCTGGTCTGATGCGCTGCAGGTGGCGATTGCGCAGGCACACCAGCAGCAACTGGCGGTGGCGGTGATGTTCCTGGATCTGGACGGCTTCAAACGCATCAACGACATCTACAGCCACCGTGCTGGCGATGCGGTGTTGGTCGCGTTCGGGCATTGCCTGCAACGCGCCGCCGGTGAGCGCTATCTGGTGGCACGCTTGGCCGGCGACGAATTCGTGGTGTTGCTGGATGCGTTGCAGGATCCGCAGACCGAATGCGCCACGGTGGCCGAGCGCATCCGCAGGCTTGCTGCGGAAGGGGCAATGTTCGGCAACCAGCATCTGCCGATCCAGCCCAGCATCGGTGTCGCTTGGCAAACCGGTGCACAGGCCGAAGCCGCCAGCCTGATGCATGCTGCTGACGAGGCGATGTATGCGGCCAAGCGCGCGCGGCGGTCGGCTGGGCAGACGGTGCGACCGTAAGCGTTGTGCGCTGCTAGTGCGTGCCAGTGCTTACTGCCAGGTCATCACTGCATTGGAAGAATCCATTTGCGCGCGGATCATGCGTGCTGATCACATACAGGCTGCGGGCGAGCATGCTTTCCCGCACAATAGCGATGCTGCGTGTTGTTCGCAGGCTGTTTTTCGTGTCTGTCCTTGGAGTGTCTTCAATGTCCTTGTTGCGTGCCGAACTGGCGCAATGGCGCGCCTCGCCCGCGCGCGAACTGTTGGCCGGTGCGGTCGCCACGTTCGCCCTGATTCCCGAAGTGATCGCATTCGCATTCGTGGCCGGTGTCGATCCGCAGGTAGGTCTGTTCGCTTCTTTTGTGATCGGGATCGTCATTGCGTTCTGTGGCGGACGCCCGGCGATGATTTCTGCCGCGGCCGGCTCGGTGGCGCTGGTGGCTGCACCACTGGTGGCCGCGCACGGGCTGCCGTATCTGCTGGCTGCTGGCTTGCTGGCCGGAGCGATACAGGTGTTGTTCGGGCTGTTACGGCTTGGCGTGCTGATGCGCTTTGTCAGCAGTTCGGTGCGCACCGGTTTCGTCAACGCGCTGGCTGTGTTGATTTTCGCCGCGCAATTGCCGCATTTGGTGGGCGCCAACCTGACCACCTGGAGCATGTTGGGCATTGGTCTTGCCATCATCTACGGCCTGCCGCGTCTGCGCGTGGCGGGAGTGTCGGCGATTCCCTCGCCGCTGTGGTGCATTGTGCTGCTGACCGTGGCCGGTACTACACTGCATCTGCCACTCAAAACCGTGGCCGATCTAGGCAAGCTGCCCACTGCGCTGCCGTTCCTGCAATGGCCTGCGGTGCCGTTGACACTGCAAACGCTGCGCATCATCGCACTGCCAGCGCTGGCGATCGCCATGGTGGGCTTGCTTGAGTCGCTGATGACCGCACGCGTGGTCGATGAGCTGACCGACACGCCCAGCAACAAGAATCGCGAATGCACCGGACTTGGCATCGCCAACGCAGCCGCCAGCCTGTTCGGCGGCATTGCCGGCTGCGGCATGGTCGGGCAGACCGTGGGCAACGTGAAATACGGCGGTCGTGGCCGACTCTCCACGCTGTTTGCCGGTGTGTTCCTGCTGATCCTGATGGTGCTGCTCAAACCATGGGTATCGCAGGTGCCGGTAGTGGCACTGGTGGCGATCATGGTGATGGTGGCGGCAGAGACATTCGACTGGCGCTCCCTGCGCACGTTGCTCACCCATCCGCGCACCTCCAGCATGGTGATGCTGGCCACCGTTGCGGTGACGTTGTTGACCCAGAATCTGGCGGCAGGCGTAGCAGTGGGCGTGTTGTTGAGCGGAGTGTTCTTCACCTTCAAGGTGGCCGGGTTGCTGCAGATCACGCACGAAGACAGCGTCGAAGGCGTGCGCACCTACAGCGTGCGTGGGCAGGTGTTCTTCGCGTCGGCCGATGTGTTCATCGACGCCTTCGATGCACGCGAGGTGCCCGGTCGCGCGGTGGTGCTGGATGTCAGCCGTGCGCACTTCTGGGACATCACCGCGGTTGCGGCACTGGACAAGGTGGTGCAGCGCTTGCGCCATCACGATTTGGATGTGCAGGTAAAAGGATTGAATGGCGGCAGCCGGCGCCTGATGCAGCGGCATGCATTGGGCGAAGACGCGCTGGAGTCGGCACTGCCCTGAGCTGCGGTCACCCAGCAACGCGTTGTACTGGGCCAAGCGCCGCTGACACAACGCCGCGAGCCGCCGTCAGATTGGCGGGGACGGTGCACAGCAACCGCAGGGCACGTGTGTTTCATGCCGAATCCGAATACCGGCCGCGCCCGCCTGGCGGCTGCGCATTGGTCACAATGCACCGCCAACACCGCCGCGCTGCAATCGGTTACACGCCCTGGCATATCAATGCTGGCCTTCTGCACGACAGCGAGACTGGCGGCCAGCGATAGCGCGCGCCACGCTGCAATCTGGTGGTCGCGCGCTCGGTCATCGCGGCGTAGTCTGCTGCGTGGTCCTGGTCGGGACGGGCGAAGACAGCGCAAGTGCCTGCGTTCCTTTAACGCTAAATTCTTTAAGATGCGTCTGGGCTTCAGGTCGCAGCCAGGAGAACTTGTGCATCGGAGTGATTTTAGAGTGTCTTGGTCGCATACCGTCGGGCTAGCCCGCGTCATCGCATGCCAAGCAATATCGCGCTGCATGACGGGAGGGGATCTCCCGTTTCAGCCCGCACTGTCGCCTGTGCGCGACGGGCAGCCCTGCTGGATGGCACCGTGACTCTTTCCTCGACACACACTGCAATGCCCCCCGTTCCCGAACTCGACGCCGGCCAGCCCTCCTTGCCCCCCGAAGCACCGTTGGCGATGCCCGAACAGAACTTGCGCGAAGGCAGCCTGCAAGTACCCCATCAGCGCACGTCGCCGCCCGGCATCGGCCTGCGGCGCTTCTACCTGATTGGTGGCACCTTCGCTACGACAGCCATCGCCGCGTGGGTGATGCTCAGCGTGCTATGGCCTGACGGTATCAGCGTGCTGGAAGGCTGCCTGCTCGGCTTGTTTGTGTTGCTGTTTGCGTGGATTGCCATGTCCTTCGCCAGTGCTGTGGCCGGCTTTCTCACCGTGGTGGCGCGTGCCGGGCGCAAGCTGGGCATCGCCCCGGAAGAGCCGCTACCTACGCTGCGCTCGCGTACTGCGCTGTTGATGCCCACTTACAACGAAGACCCGCGCCGATTGCTGGCTGGCCTGCAGGCCATCTACGAATCTGTGGCCGAAACCGGCCAGCTGGAGCACTTCGATTTCTTCGTGCTCAGCGATACCACCCGCGAGCACATTGGCCACGCCGAAGAACTGGTCTATCGCCAGTTATGCGACCGCGTCGACGGACATGGCCGTATCTTCTATCGTCGACGTGCCAACAATGCCGCACGCAAGGCCGGCAACGTGGCCGACTGGGTACGCCGCTTCGGTGGTCGCTACACGCAGATGCTGATTCTGGACGCCGATAGCGTGATGACCGGCGACACCATCGTGCGGCTGGTCGCCGGCATGGAAAACAACCCGGATGTCGGCCTGATCCAGACGTTGCCGGCGGTCGTCAATGGGCAAACCCTGTTCGCTCGCATGCAGCAATTCGGCGGTCGCGTCTACGGGCCGATCATCGCCTTCGGCGTGGCCTGGTGGCATGGCGCAGAAAGCAATTACTGGGGCCACAACGCCATAATCCGCACCCAGGCCTTCGCTGATCACGCCGGCCTACCGTCGTTGCGCGGGCGCAAGCCGTTCGGTGGGCATGTGCTCAGCCACGACTTCGTGGAGGCAGCGCTGATGCGGCGCGGTGGTTGGGCCATGCACATGGTGCCGTATCTGCAGGGCAGCTATGAAGAAGGGCCGCCCACACTCACCGACCTGCTGATCCGCGATCGCCGCTGGTGCCAGGGCAACCTGCAGCACGCCAAGGTGGTCAGCGCCAAAGGCCTGCACTGGATCAGCCGCATGCACATGCTGATCGGCATTGGGCATTACTTCACCGCGCCGATGTGGGGTTTATTGATGCTGATCGGCATCGGCATTCCGCTGGCCGGCGATGGCATCGATCTGGCCGGCAACCTGCCGTTCTCGCCCGCCCGTTACTGGCATGGCAGCAGCCAGGGAAATGCGATCTGGATCTTCATTTGCACCATGGTCGTGTTGCTAGCACCCAAGTTGCTCGGCTACATAGCGCTGCTGCTCAACCCGCGCGAACTGCGTGCCTGCGGCGGTGCGTTGCGCGCTGCGATCAGTATTTTGCTGGAAACCGTGCTGGCCGCCTTGATGGCGCCGGTGGTGATGTACCTGCAGTCGCGCGGTGTGTTCGAAGTGCTGGCTGGCAAGGACTCAGGCTGGGATGCGCAGGTGCGCGACGACGGCAAGCTGTCGTGGCCGGCATTGCTACGCAGCTATGGCGGGCTGACTGTCTTCGGCTTGTTCATGGGTGCAATTGCCTATGTGGTCTCGCCGGCGCTGGCCGCGTGGATGGGACCGGTGATCGTGGGCATGGCATTGTCGATCCCGGTGGTGGCATTGACCTCGTTGCGTCGCAGCGGCATGGCGCTGCGCCGTGCCGGCATTTTCTGCATTCCCGAAGAACTCGACCCGCCCAAGGTTCTGGTGCGCGCATCCGAACTGCGCCGCGCCGCTGCGCTGGAACCCTCGTTGATCTGAGTGCGCGCCGGTGTTGGTCTCTCGGGGCCAGCGCCGCTGTGAAGTCGTGTGGTGGGTGTCGCGACTGCATGCGCGCATCGCAGTCTGCGCCCGGGTGATCTGACTGGGCCGCCGCACACTGCATAATGCCCACCCCGCAAGCAGAGCTGAATGATGTTGGAAGTGATCGAACGCGAAACCGGACCACATCCGCAATGGAGCGTGCTGTGGCTACATGGCCTGGGCGCCGATGGCAGCGACTTCGCCTCGATGGTGCCGGAGTTGGTGCGCCCGCAATGGCCGGCGCTGCGCTTTGTGTTCCCGCATGCGCCGATCCGTCCGATCACCGTCAACAACGGCATGCGCATGCGCGGCTGGTACGACATCTTGGGTATGGATTTCGCCCAGCGCGCCGACAAGGCCGGCATTGCCGAATCGGTGGCCCAGGTCGAAGCATTGATCGCGCATGAGCACGAGCGCGGCATCGCACCCGAACGCATCTTGCTGGCAGGCTTCTCGCAAGGCGGCGCCGTGACGCTGGCGGTGGGTCTACAGCGTCGCGTGCCATTGGCCGGATTGATCGCGCTGTCGACCTATCTGCCGGATCCAGCCGCTGCCGCCACCCAGTTGCAGCCAGCCGCGACTGGCCAACCACTGTTCATGGCCCATGGCACCGCCGACCCGGTAGTGCCATTCGCGGCTGGCCAGAGCAGCATGCAGACCTTGCGCGCGCTCGGCTTCGCACTGGATTGGCACACCTACCCGATGGGCCACCAGGTTTGCCTGGAACAGATCCAGGCCCTGCGCGACTGGATGCAGGCGCGCTTCACCGCCGACTGAGTCATGGCCCAGCCCGCACCGCAGATCGCCTGGATGCCGGACCTGTGCCGGCTGCCGCGGCTGGGCGCGATACTGGGCTTGGCCGAACTGGTGGTGGTGGTGGTGACCCTGATGCCAGAGGCTGGTGCCGCACGCATCATGACCCTGTCGCGTTTCGTCTCGGCCAGCGGCTTGGCGCTGTGGCTGGCGCTGGCGGTCAGTGTCTTGCTGTGCGCATTGCGGCCCAGGCTGTCGCGATTATCACCACGCCTGGGTGGACTGAGCGCCTCGTTGATTGCCGCAGCGGTGGCGATGCTGGGCACCGGCATCGTGCATGGCCTGTATGCCGTGCTTGGGCAAGCACCGTTAGGGACGCAGGTTGGCTTCTGGCGGTTTACCCTGGGCAGCGCGGCCACCGTGGTGCTGATCACCGCACTGGCGCTGCGCTACTTCTACGTCAGCGACCGCTGGCAGGTGCAGGTGCAGGCCAATGCGCGCGCCCAGGCCGATGCCCTGCAGGCGCGCATCCGCCCGCACTTCCTGTTCAACAGCATGAACCTCATCGCCAGCCTGCTGCGGCGCGATCCGGTGGTGGCCGAGCAGGCGGTGCTGGATCTGTCGGATCTGTTCCGCGCCGCGCTCGGTGCCGGTGAGGGCATGTCCACCCTGCGTGCCGAATGCGAGCTGGCCGAGCGCTATCTGGCAATCGAATCGTTGCGCCTGGGCGCACGCCTGCAGGTGCGCTGGCACCGTCACGAACCGCTGCCCTGGGAGCTGCCGATGCCGCGCCTGGTGTTGCAGCCGCTGGTCGAAAATGCAGTGCTGCATGGCGTTTCGCGCATGCCCGAGGGCGGTACGCTGTATCTGTCGCTGCGCCAGCGCAGCAACCAGCTGCAGATCCGTATCGTCAATCCTGCCCCGCAACCCGGCACGCAGGTGCCGCTGATGGCTGGCGCCGGTCATGCCCAGGCCAGTATCTCGCACCGGCTGGCATTTCAGTTCGGTGCCGGGGCCCGGATGGCGGCCAGCTGGGCTGACGGCTACTATGCGTGTGAGATCACATTGCCGCTGCCGTGAGCGGAACGTCACTGCCGCCAAGGGGAGTCCATGACGTCGACGCAAGTGCGGGTGCTGATTGCAGATGACGAGTCACTGGCGCGCGAGCGCCTGCGCATGCTGTTGGATGCGCATCCCCAGGTTCAGGTGATTGGCGAAGCCGAAAACGGCCAGCAAGTGCTGCAGCAGTGCGAACACCTGCACCCGGATCTGGTGCTGCTGGATATTGCCATGCCCGGTGTCGACGGCCTGGAAACCGCGCGGTTGTTGCGGCAACGCCAGTCGCCACCGGCAGTGGTGTTCTGTACTGCCTACGACCAGCATGCGTTGTCCGCGTTCGATGCGGCCGCGCTGGATTACCTGATGAAACCGGTGCGCCCGGAACGCCTGGCGTCTGCGCTGGAAAAGGTTGCTACCTTTCTGGCTGGTCGCGTGCCCGGCACGGCGCCCAGGCCGCCGCGCACGCATCTGTGCGCGCGCCTGCGTGGCAGCCTGCGGCTGATCGCCATCGGCGACATCCGCTACCTGCAGGCAGAAGAAAAGTACGTCGTCGTCCATCACGCCCGCGGCGAGGACCTGATCGAAGAATCGCTGAAATCGCTGGAAGACGAATTCGCCGAGCGCCTGGTGCGTATCCATCGCAATTGTCTGGTGGCCCGCGACGAACTGGTGGAACTACGCCGCAGCGGCGATGGACAGGTGCACGCGGTGTTGCGCAACGTGCCGCACACCCTGGAAGTGAGCCGTCGCTGCGTGGCCAGCCTGCGCGATCAGTTACGGTAACTGTGAGTTACGCGCCTGCTCCACGATAATGCCAGCATGAGCACGCTCCGTATCGCCACCCGCAAAAGCCCACTCGCCCTTTGGCAGAGCGAATACGTCGCCGCCGCGCTGCGTCAGCACCATCCCGGATTGGAGGTGGTGTTGGTGCCGATGAGCACCCGCGGCGACGAAGTCCTGGATCGCTCGCTCGCCGCGATCGGTGGCAAGGGCCTGTTCCTGAAGGAGCTGGAGCTGGCGATGTTGCGTGGCGAGGCCGATTGCGCCGTGCATTCGCTCAAGGACGTGCCGATGCAACTGGATGCCCCATTCGTGCTGCCAGCGATCCTGGAGCGCGGCGACCCGGCCGATGCGCTGGTGTCCAATCGCCACACCACGCTACAGGCGCTGCCGCTGGGCGCGCGCGTGGGCACCTCTTCGTTGCGTCGCCATGCACAGTTGCGCGCCGCGCGCTCAGACCTTCAAGTAATCGACCTGCGCGGCAACATCAACACGCGGCTGGCCAAGCTCGACAACGACGGCTACGACGCCATCGTATTGGCCTGTGCAGGTTTGCAGCGGCTTGGGCTGCACGCGCGCATCAGCGCACGGCTGGATGCGCCAGGCTGGTTGCCGGCACCTGCCCAGGGAGCAGTGGCGGTGGAATGCAATGGCGACGACGCGCGCATCCGCAGCCTGCTCGCAGTGCTGGATGCTGGCGGCACCCGTGCCTGCGTGGAAGCCGAGCGCGCCATGAATCGTGCGCTGCACGGCAGTTGCCATGTGCCGGTGGCTGCCTTTGCGCGCTGGGAAGGTGAGGGTTTGTTCCTCCAAGGCATGGTGGGCAGCGCAAGTGATGGGCGGCTGATTCGCGCCCACGCACACGGCAGCGCCGAAGACACCGAAGACCTCGGTCGCCGCGTTGCTCAAGGCCTGTTCGACAAGGGCGCCGCGCAGCTGTTGGTCGAGATGTGACGCGGCTGCACCGCCCACACGCCACGAAGTGACCCGCTGCGCGAGTGGCATCGGATGTCCCGGCATCGTCGAACAACCTACTGGCAACAGCTTGTTGGCGATCAGGACGCCGCCTCCCGACAGCGGCACGATGGACGCGGTTTGGCATGGCCCAGCGCGCATCGGAATGGTCAACGTTTCGATCGCAGCGCACTGCCCTGACGCTGCGCCAATGACACGCACGGCCCCCTTCACCAGACACCCATCTGCCCGCCGAGCCCATGGTCAGGCCAGGCAGTGGCGGCGTCGGCCCCATGCAGTAACATCGCACTGCCAGCAGGAAGTGCTTGCTCACAGTCACAAGGAGAGGTCACGCGCGATGAGCCAGGACACTGACGATCACGACGATCACAGCGACACCCCCTATCGCCCGCGCAAACGCAAGATGCCCGATCCGCTGCACGATCTGCAGCTGCTGCGCGATGTGGAAATCATCAATGCGCACGTGCGCGCGAAGCGGCTGAACATCGATGTGTGGTTTGCCGATCCGCACGCGCCCTGGCAAGGCGGGAGCAACGAGAATACGAACGGACTGCTACGCCAGTTCATGCCCAAAGGAGCGGATCTTTCCAAGGCAAGCCAGGAATATCTGAATAATGTCGCGGACCTGATGAATGCTCGCCCGCGTCGGACGCTTGGTTGGAAGACGCCACATCAGGCACTGGAAGAAGAAATTGCAAAATTCAACTCACGTGTTGCACTTGCAAGTTGAAACCGCCCCTGATGACGAGAACAACAAATATGAGGAAGCATATGAATACTCACTTTTTCCAGAGAACAATTGGCGTCGCACTCGTTAGATCGGCACTAGGCTTTGCAGTTGCAAACGCCAGCGCTGCCCAACCGACGGCAGGGCATGCTGTGCCGAAGCCCGCATGGCCTGATAATGGGATTGCACAACGCATGCTCCCAAATGCATCGATGATGTTTGTTGAAAACGACCACGGCAAGCTCCGTGCGTGGGTCGTGTCAGAGCCTCCCGGCGGAGAGAATGAGGAGGCATTGGATTTCTTCAGCGGTCAGAAAATGAAAGTCAAGGTGGACAGGGAAGAGGACGGTCACCAGGAACAGTCCTTTAAAGACTCCGAGGGGAAATCTCACTCCAGCACAGAGCAAAATTACGTTTTTTCTGGAATTTCCATGCCTATAGAATTACCAGGAATTACTTTTGAAGGAAATAATATTTTAATAAAATCTTCTGCGGCATATTGCCCTTCAAGTTTATCTTCCACCCGGCCAAAATATAACAATTTCACCAAGGAAAATCCAAGTTATCGCTGGGAAAAATTCACTATATATCACGTGATGGGAGTTCCAAAATGTCCAAATGGGATGTTTGAATCAGAAATTACATCTGCACTTGATTTAAATGACGGCACATTTCTTGCCGTTGAAAATTGTTTCGTTTTTCGTCTACGCAAATCCAACCTATTACCTGTAGGTTCAGCGCCAGCTCTACGTGTAATTGACACAAATGAAGTCAAAGAATTAATCGACCAAGCAAAGACCGGCAAGATCGAGGATATTACCGACCATCTCGTGAAAACGCTGAATTTACCTATCAGTGATAAATTTTCCTGCAAATAGGATTTATCCATGTCAACTTTGAATAATGATGAACTGCGCGCAATTGCCTACTTCGGAATTGGTGTTAGCTCTGAGGGAGGCGACTTATCTTACAATCTCAGCTATGCTGGCAAGACAATTCATGAAAAAGATGGATCTGTGAAGTTGGAGCCCTATCAAGGCTCCAATAGCGGCTATTCCATTGGAACTCTTCAAATAGATTTTGGTTCGCATAAAGAAGATGCCGTATCCCTGGTAAATAGTTTTAATGAATGGGCCAGGGTGAAAAACCCTGCTTGGGAATTAACCTCTGAGCAGCAAAGCCTGTTTTCTTTCGACCTTGGAAGGGATGGGAATCACATACGCGATCCAAATTTTGACTCGGATGTCGAGAAATATTCTGAAAAAAAATCTATTCCTAGCAATATAATGCCAGCATCCGGTGCAGATATTGACCAAAAATTCAAGTCACATCTCATCGAATTTCTTGCGACAGATTCTGGAAAGTCATTTATCCATCAGAGAGATTTCGCGCAAGCTGATGAACTGGCAGTTAAAATATCATCCAGCTTGAACTCTGCGAATTTCTACATTAATTCCACGCCACAAGAACAGGCAAAAATATTTTCAGTTGTTGGGAAGTCCTATAATCAGAGTAAAGTTGCTGGAAATCATATATTGCGAGATATAAGGCTAAATAAAATAAATAATTTAGAGGATATAAATAGAGAGATTAGTGGGCTCGTAAAACGAGACCCCAAGCATCCGGACCAGCCCACCTACATGGAGTCTGGCCGCGATGCGGCACTCAGGGGCGCAGAGACCTTCAACGCCCTGCGCAACGCA
>Ga0207791_1000210_pt1 | contig 16041 bp, 14 predicted proteins | sample HigsolmetaGSP16D_FD_184844 | JGI IMG/M metagenome (GOLD analysis project Ga0207791, IMG submission 184844) | High solid enriched microbial communities from the Joint BioEnergy Institute, USA - SP1-6-D (SPAdes) | ecosystem: Engineered > Bioreactor > SSF (Solid state fermentation) > Aerobic >...
ATCGTGTCGCGGCCCTTGGCGGGCACCTCAGCAACGGCCGAGCGTACCACCTTGCCGCTGGCAAGAACCACGAGGACCTCGTCGTCCGCGCTGACGATCAGCCCGCCGGCGAGCTCGCCGCGATCGTCGTGCAGCTTGGCGACCTTGATGCCGAGGCCACCACGGCCCTGCACGCGGTACTGATCGACCGCCGTGCGCTTGGCGTACCCGCCCTGGGTGACGACGAAGACGAAGCCCTCATCACGGACGACGGATGCCGACAGCAGGCTGTCGCCGTCGCGGAAGGACATGCCCTTCACACCCTCCGTCGAGCGACCCATGGGACGCAGGGACTCGTCGCTCGCCGTGAAGCGCAGCGACATGCCGAGCCGCGAGACGAGCAGCAGGTCGTCGGTCGAGTCGACGAGCATCGCGCTGACGAGCTCGTCGCCGTTCTCCTCGTCCTGCCCGCGCAGACGGATCGCGATGATGCCGCCCTGACGGTTGGTGTCGTACTCGGTGAGGGCCGTCTTCTTGATCTTGCCGTCGCGTGTGGCGAGCACGAGGTACTCGGCGGCGGCGTAGTCGCGGATGTCGAGGATCTGCGCGACGTCCTCACCCGGCTGGAGCGCCAGGAGGTTGGCGACGTGCTGACCCTTCGCGTCGCGCCCGCCCTCGGGGAGCTCGTAGCCCTTCGCGCGGTAGACGCGACCCTTGGTCGTGAAGAACAGGAGCCAGTGGTGCGTGGTCGACACGAAGAAGTGCTCGACGATGTCGTCGGCGCGCAGCTGCGCACCCTTCACTCCCTTGCCGCCGCGGTGCTGCGAGCGGTAGTTGTCGCTGCGCGTGCGCTTGACGTACCCGTTGCGCGTGACGGTGACGACGATCTCCTCTTCGGGGATCAGGTCCTCCATCGACATGTCGCCGTCGTAACCGTGCAGGATGTGCGTGCGGCGCTCGTCGCCGAACTTCGCGACGATCTCGCCGAGCTCGTCGCCGATGATCGCGCTCTGGCGGTCGCGCGAGGCGAGGATGTCGTTGAGGTCGGCGATCTTGAGCTCGAGCTCGGTCGCCTCGTCGACGATCTTCTGGCGCTCGAGGGCCGCCAGTCGGCGCAGCTGCATCGTGAGGATCGCATCGGCCTGCGCGTCGTCGACGTCGAGGAGCGACTTCAGTCCCTCGCGCGCCTCGTCGACCGTGGGGGAGCGGCGGATGAGGGCGATGACCTCGTCGAGCGCATCGAGCGCCTTGAGGTAGCCGCGCAGGATGTGCATGCGCTTCTCGGCCTCGCGCAACCGGTAGCGGGTGCGACGGACGATGACCTCGAACTGGTGCGTCAACCAGTAGCTGATGAAACCGTCGATGGGCAGCGTGCGGGGCACGCCGTCGACGATCGCGAGCATGTTCGCGCCGAAGTTCTCCTGCAGCTGCGTGTGCTTGTACAGGTTGTTGAGGACGACCTTCGCGACGGCATCCCGCTTCAACACGATGACGAGTCGCTGACCCGTGCGGTCACTCGTCTCGTCGCGGATGTCGGCGATGCCGCTGAGCTTGCCCTCGCGCACGAGTGCGGTGATCTTCGCCGCGACGTTGTCGGGGTTGACCTGGTACGGGAGCTCCGTGATCACCAGGCACGTGCGGTTCTGGATCTCTTCGACGTTCACGACGGCGCGCATCGTGATCGATCCGCGGCCGGTGCGGTACGCCTCGCGGATGCCCTTGGTGCCGAGGATCTGCGCACCGGTGGGGAAGTCGGGCCCGGGGATGCGCTCGATGAGCGCATCGAGGAGCTCTTCGCGAGAGGCATCCGGATTCTGCAGCGCCCACATCACGCCGTCGGCCACCTCGCGGAGGTTGTGCGGCGGGATGTTCGTGGCCATGCCGACCGCGATGCCGACCGAGCCGTTGACCAGCAGGTTCGGGAAGCGCGAGGGGAGGACGACCGGCTCGCGCGTGCGGCCGTCGTAGTTGTCCTCGAAGTCGACGGTGTCCTCGTCGATGTCGCGCACCATCTCGAGTGCGAGCTGAGCCATCTTCGTCTCGGTGTACCGCGGGGCGGCGGCACCCATGTTGCCGGGGGAGCCGAAGTTGCCCTGACCGTCGGCGAGCGGGTAGCGCAGCGACCACGGCTGGACGAGGCGGACGAGGGCGTCGTAGATCGCGCTGTCACCGTGCGGGTGGTACTGACCCATGACCTCGCCGACGACGCGAGCGCACTTCGAGTAGCTCTTGTCGGGACGGTAGCCGCCGTCGTACATGCCGTAGATGACACGGCGGTGGACGGGCTTGAGGCCGTCCTCGACGCGCGGCAGCGCACGCCCCACGATCACGCTCATCGCGTAGTCGAGGTAGCTCCGCTGCATCTCGACCTGGAGGTCGACCTGGTCGATGTTGCCGTGCTGGTAGCCGGCAGTCGGGTCGGGACGCTCTTCGTCAGCCATGTTCTCTCAGTCTTCGTTCGTCGTCGTCGGAGTGCAGGGGCGGATGCGGCGGACTCAGATGTCCAGGAACCGCACGTCCTTGGCGTTGCGCTGGATGAATCCGCGCCTCGCCTCGACGTCCTCGCCCATCAGCACGGAGAAGATCTCGTCGGCCGCCGCGGCGTCGTCGATGGTGACCTGACGCAGCGTGCGCGTCTCGGGGTCCATCGTCGTCTCCCACAGCTCCTTGGCGTTCATCTCGCCGAGACCCTTGTAGCGCTGCACGCCGTTGTCCTTCGGGATGCGGCGGCCCGCCGCAGCGCCCTCTCGCAGCAGCGCGTCGCGCTCGGCATCGCTGTACACGTACTCGTGCGGCGCGTTCGACCACTTGAGTCGGTACAGCGGCGGCTGCGCGAGGTACACGAAGCCGGCCTCGACGAGTCCGCGCATGTAGCGGAACAGCAGGGTCAGCAGGAGGGTCGTGATGTGCTGGCCGTCCACGTCGGCATCGGCCATCAGGACGACCTTGTGGTAGCGGGCCTTCTCGATGTCGAAGTCCGGACCGATGCCCGCACCGAAGGCCTGGATCATCGCCTGGATCTCGGCGTTGCCGAGGGCACGGTCGAGCCGCGCCTTCTCGACATTGAGGATCTTGCCGCGCAGCGACAGGATCGCCTGACGCTCGGGGTCGCGGCCCGAGACGGCCGAACCACCGGCCGAGTCGCCCTCCACGAGGAAGATCTCGCTGATCGACGGGTCCTTGCTCGTGCAGTCCTTGAGCTTCTCGGGCATGGAGGCCGATTCGAAGACGCTCTTGCGCCGGGCCGTCTCACGCGCCTTGCGGGCAGCCATACGAGCGGTCGCGGCCTCGATCGCCTTCGTGATGATCAGCTTGGCCTGCTGCGGGTTACGGTCGAGCCAGTCCATGAGCTGGTCGCCGACGACCTTCTGCACGAAGGCCTTCGCCTCGGTGTTGCCGAGCTTGGTCTTCGTCTGCCCCTCGAACTGCGGCTCGGACAGCTTCACCGAGATGACGGCGGTCAGGCCCTCGCGGATGTCCTCGCCGGCGAGGTTCTCGTCCTTGTCCTTGAGGAGGCCCTTCTCCTTCGCGTAGCGGTTGATGTACATCGTCATCGCCGCACGGAATCCCTCTTCGTGCGTACCGCCCTCGTGCGTGTTGATCGTGTTCGCGAAGGTGAAGACGTTCTCGGTGTAGCCCGAGGTCCACTGCATCGCGAGCTCGAGCGAGATGTGACGGACCGTGTCCTCGGACTCGATCTCGATGATCTCGTCGTTGATCACCTCGGCCTTGCGGACCTTGTTGAGGTATTCGACGTAGTCGACGAGGCCGCGCTCGTACAGGAAGTCGTCGTGACGCTGGGCCGTCTCGGACCCGCCCTCGGGCAGATCGACGACGTCGAGGGCCTCGGGACGCTCGTCGGTGAGGGTGATGCGGAGGCCCTTGTTGAGGAAGGCCGTCTGCTGGAAGCGCGTGCGCAGCGTGTTGTAGTCGAAGTCCGTCGCCTCGAAGATCGACCCGTCGGGCCAGAACGTGATCGTCGTTCCGGTCTTGTCGCTCTCCTCGCCCTTCGCGAGAGGCGCCTCGGGCTTGCCTCCGCCTGAGAAGGTCTGTCGCCAGATGTGACCCTGGCGCGCGATCTCGACCTCGAAGCGCGTCGAGAGTGCGTTGACGACCGACGAACCGACGCCGTGGAGACCGCCGGAGACGGCGTATCCGCCGCCACCGAACTTGCCGCCGGCGTGGAGAACGGTGAGGACGACCTCGACCGTCGACTTACTCGGATCCGAGGAGTGCGGGTCGACCGGGATGCCGCGACCGTTGTCGACCACCCGGAGGCCGCCGTCCTCGAGGATCGTCACGTGGATGGTGTCGCAGTACCCGGCGAGGGCTTCGTCGACGGAGTTGTCGACGATCTCGTAGACGAGGTGGTGCAGGCCGCGTTCACCGGTCGAACCGATGTACATGCCGGGACGCTTGCGGACCGCCTCGAGGCCCTCGAGCACCTGGATCTCGGAGGCACCGTACTCGGCCGGGATCCGGGCTTCGACGGGAGTTTCGGGGTCTTCGGGAACGGAGTCCGGGGTTTCTGACGTCATCGGTTTCGTGCGCTCCACATCCATCGTTCAGGCCTTCCCTCCAGTCTATCGGAAAGGGGGCCGGATGAGCGGCTGAACGGCGCTGTGAGCGCGCGAAAGCTTCTGGAAGGGTGCCGGACGTGCCTTACCCGTAGGTATCGCGAGGGCCGCGCCCTGGAACGGCTCTGGGGCCCCATTTCCACGAGGGGACGTCCGGGCCTACGAAACGCACGGACTCGACACCCGCCTCCGGGAAGCGCCGGACCAGTTCGGTCACGATCGTCGCCCGCATCAGATGCAGGTTCTTCGCCCATGCCGTCGAATCGCACTGAACCGTGAGGACGCCGTCGCTCAGCGCGACGGGGTCGGCGTGACGCGCGGTCTCCTCACCGGCGACCTCGGCCCACTTGAGAACGAGGTCCTCCTTGGCGAGCTGCACGTCCCACCCGGACTGACGCGTGAGGTCGGCGAGCAGGTCTCCGACGCCCTTCGGATCCCGGCCGGACGTGAACGGCTGGTTCTCGTCGTCGTCGTTCCGGCGCCGCTTCCGGCGCTTCTTCGCCGCGGAGGGTTCGAGCCCGCGCAGTCGCATATATGTCGCGACCGTCTCGGGGATGCCGGCGGGATCAGACATCGGCATCCGTCACGATCGTGCCCGCCTCGACGCGGACCGTCCGCACGCGGAGCGTCTCGGGGACGTCGCCTTCGACGGCGGCGGTGACGATCACCTGTTCGAAGTCGGCGACCACCCCTGCCAGACGGGCGCGTCGATCGGCGTCGAGCTCGGCGAAGACGTCATCGAGGATGACGATCGGGTCACCCAATCGCAGCTGATCGCGCAGGAGCTGCGCCGACGACAGCCGCAGCGACAGCGCGGTCGACCACGATTCGCCGTGCGACGCGTACCCCTTCACGGGAAGTCCGCGCAGCCGCAGGAGCAGGTCGTCGCGGTGCGGGCCGACCAGAGTGACGCCGCGGTCCAGTTCCTGCGCGCGTTTCGCCGCGAGACCGGCGCGGAAGGATGCCGCGATCGCGTCGGCTCCGACGGCCGACCCGCTCTGCGTGACTGCGGCGCCGTCGTCCTCCGGGTCGGCACCGTCGACGGTCAGCATCCACTCCAGCTCCGGGTCGTGATCGGCACCGGCGATCGCCTCGTACGCATCCCGCATCGGCTGCGCGAGATCCTCCGCCAGCCGCAGGCGAGCGAGGATGATCTCCGTGCCGAGGGAGACGAGCTTGTCGTCCCACACGTCGAGCGTCGTGAGCTGTTCGGCCTTGAGGCTCCGAGCCCGCGCGGATTTGAGCAGCGCCGTTCGCTGCTTGAGCACGCGGTCGTAGTCGGCCAGCACCCCGGTCATGCGGGGAGAGCGCTGGACGAGCAGCTGATCGGCGAAACGGCGCCGCGACGACGGGTCCCCTCGGACGATCTGCAGGTCTTCCGGGGCGAACAGCACCACCTGCGCGTAGCGCGGGAGCTCCGAGGTCCGCACCGAAGAGCCGTTCACGCGCGCCTTGTTCGATCCGGACCGGTTCAGTTGCGCCTCGAGCTGGATCCGGCGGTCGCCGTAGCCGAGGCGAGCGCGGACGAACGCGGCATCCGCTCCGTACCGGACCATCGGCGCATCCTGTGAGACGCGGTGCGACCCGAGCGTCGCGAAGTAGCCGATCGCCTCGGCGAGGTTGGTCTTGCCCTGGCCGTTCCGGCCGACGAAGACGTTCGGCCCGGCGACGAGAGTCACATCGGCCGACGCGTAGTTGCGGAAGTCGACGAGACTCAGATGCTCCACGATCATCAGATCACCCTCCTTCGAGGCACCGACACGCCTCGAGGTGGACGGCCGACGGGATCAGCGCAGCAGCAGGTTCGGCTGCAGCAGGTACTTGAACGTCTCGGGCGTACCCGAGGTCTGCGGCGTGATGAGGACCGGGCTGAGCTTGTTCGCGTTCTCGCTCGACGTGAACGTCACGCGCGTGAACTCGCTCTTCACCGCACCGAGCGCTTCGAGCAGATACTGCGGGTTGAGGCCGAGGGTGACGTCCTCGCCGGCCAGGGTCGCATCGACCGACTCGGTCGCGCGAGCCTGCTCGGTGCCCGCGGCATCCATCGACACGCCCTCGGCGGTGAAGGTGAACCGCAGCGGCGCGGACCGGTCGAGCACGAGCGAGACGCGACGAACCGCTTCGGCGAGCTCGGCGGTGTTGACGACGGCGTAGTGCTCGGTCTGCGCGGGGAAAAGTCGCCGGACCGGGGGGAAGTTCCCCTTGATGAGCAACGATGTGACGGTCTTGTTGCCCGCGGTGAACGCGATGATCTCTCGATCACCCGATCCCGAGAACGACACCTGGATGTCGCCGGCGTGAGCGAACGTCTTGCCGACCTCGGTCAGGGTGCGGGCGGGAACCAGCGCCGTCGTGGCCTCCTCGCGGGCGACGGCGCCGCTGTCGAAGTTGATCTCGCGGAGCGCGACCCGGTAGCGGTCGGTCGCGACGAGGCTGAGCTCGTTGCCGGTCACCTCGAGCTGGACGCCGGTGAGCACCGGCGTGACGTCGTCGCGGGACGCCGCGAAAGCGACCTGCGCGATGGCCGTGGAGAAGTCGTCGCCCGGGACGAGGCCCGAATCCCCCGAGACCTCGGGTATCGCCGGGTATTCCGCGACGGGCATGGCCGCGAGGGTGAATCGCGCCGACCCGCAGGTCAGGAGGATCTCGCCGTCGGCATCCTGCGTGATCTGGATCGGAGCGTTCGGCAGGCGGCTGGCGATCTCGGAGAGGAGCCGGCCGTGCACGAGGATCGTGCCCGGTTCGTCGACGGTCGCGTCGATACGCGTACGAGCGGATGCCTCGTAGTCGAATGCGGCCAACGAGAGGCCGTCGTCGGTTGCTTCGATGAGCACACCGGCGAGGATCGGCTGCGGGTTCCGCTGCGGGAGCAGCTTCACCACGAACGACACGGCTTCGCTGAATACGTCGCGGTTGACGTGGAACTTCACGGATGCTCCCTTGACGGCGAGATGGGCCCTCTCATGCTAGTGCCCTACCGAAGCCCCTCCGGAAGCGGTCTGCGGGAAGCGGGTCGGGGCCGACGTCACTCGTCGGTGTGATCGGATCGGGTTTCCATTAGATAGTTCTCTGTCTTCTTGTTAACAGGTGTGGAAACTGTGGATAAGTCGGTGGATCCCAGTCGCTGAGCCGGAACCACATCCGTGTAACTTGTGCACAGGCTGCGGAAAGACGCGGGAGAACGAGGACCTTCTCGAATCCGTGTTCAGGGCGTCATCCACAGGCCGACGCTGTTCGTTCACATCTGAGGGCCGTCGCCGCACAGTTATCCACAGGCTTTCCACACTGTGGGAAACCGCATTGTGGGGGCGGCTCGCGAGCGTGTCAAGTACGCCCGGACCGTCGGGCGTGTGCGCCCGTCAGCGACCCGAACGGCCCAGCTGCGACGTGATCTCCGACACCTGGTTGTAGATCGAACGACGCTCTTTCATGAGTTCGCTGATCTTCTTGTACGCGTACATCACCGTCGTGTGGTCCCGGTTGCCGAAGAGCTGGCCGATCTTCGGCAGGGACAGGCTCGTCCGCTCTCGGCAGAGGTACATCGCGATCTGTCGCGCGGTCGCGACCGACTGCGACCGGCTCGATCCGTACAGGTCGTCGACGGTAAGGCGGAAGTACTGCGCCGTCGCCGAGATGATGTCGGTCGGCGAGATGACATTCGCGTCGTCCTGATCGACGATGTCGCGCAGCACCGTCTGCGCCAACGAGATGTCGAGGTTCGACCGGTTGAGGCTCGCGAAGGCGGAGACGCGGATGAGTGCGCCCTCGAGCTCGCGGATGTTGCTGGAGACCTTCGTCGCGATGTACTCGAGGACCTCGTCCGGCACCTGGAGTCGCTCGGACTGTGCCTTCTTGCGGAGGATCGCGATGCGGGTCTCGAGGTCGGGGGCCTGCACATCGGTGATGAGGCCCCACTCGAACCGGCTCCGCATCCGATCCTCGAAGCCGGTGAGGTGCCGCGGCGGCACGTCGCTCGTGATCACGACCTGCTTGTCGTGGTCGTGGAGCTGATTGAAGGTGTGGAAGAAGGCTTCCTGGGTCTCGGCGCGACCCTGGAGGAACTGGATGTCGTCGATCAGGAGGATGTCGACGTCGCGGTAGCGCGCCTGGAATGCCGACGCGCGGTTGTTCACGATCGAGTTGATGAAGTCGTTCGTGAACTCCTCGCTCGAGACGTACCGGACCTTGATCCCTGTGTAGAGGTTGATCGCGTAGTCGCCGATCGCGTGCAGGAGGTGGGTCTTCCCGAGGCCCGAGTCGCCGTAGATGAAGAGGGGGTTGTAGGCCTTGGCCGGAGCCTCGGCGACGGCGACCGCGGCGGCATGCGCGAACCGGTTGGACTGGCCGATGACGAAGTTGTCGAAGGTGTACTTCGGGTTCAGCCGGGTGTCGTTGCGGGATGCCGGTGCCGCCTGCTCGCTGTAGTCCTCGGCGTTCGGGCGGACCGGGGCCGTCGGCGTCGGTGCGAGGGCGGACTGCACGGGAACGGGCGCCGTGAGGTGGGCGTCACCGAGCTCGGGATTGACCACGACGCGGAACGTGCTCGCGGCCGGCTCGGCGTCGACCTGGGCGAGCGCTTCCATGATCGGTCCGCGCAGGCGCTTGTTGAACTGTCCGGCGGTCAGATCGTTGGGCACATCGAGATAAAGAGTCCCGCTCATCACGCCCTGGGCGACCGCGAGGTTCACGAATCCGTGCAGCTGCGGGGTGACGCGGTCGTCACGAGCGAGGACGTCGAGCACAGCGGTCCAGACGGGGACATCTGGAAGTTCGTGCTCGGACATGACCCTCCCGGGGGTGTGGACAATGGTGTGTACGGGACTGTGCACAACCTGTGGATAAGTGTCCGGATCACGCTAGTCATCTGGGCAGCGCAAGGCAAAACCCACTGTAGAACCGGCCCGCGTGTCGTCGCCAGCGGCCCTCGGCGAGCGGTGGATAATGGCCGGTCGGTGTGACGAGTTTGGGATCTCAGGAATCTCGACGTATCCTAGGTCGGTTGACTTGCGCCTTTTCGGCGTGGGTCCCCCATGTACCTGTGTCCCCGGTCTCGAGCGTTCGGGTGACCCCGCCTTTCCGGAGTGATCTTCATGAGCAAGCGCACGTTCCAGCCCAACAACCGCCGCCGCGCCAAGAAGCACGGCTTCCGTGCCCGCATGCGCACCCGCGCCGGCCGCGCCATCCTTTCGGCTCGTCGCTCCAAGGGGCGCACCGAGCTCTCGGCCTGACGCCACGCGGTGCTGGCGCGCGGGAATCGCATCACCCGCGGGGCGGACTACCGTTCCGTCGTCCGCGGAGGTTCTCGCTGTGCGGCAGCGCACACCGTGACCCATGTGGTCAGCACGTCTGAGCAGCGCCCCCCACGCTTCGGCTTCATTGTGAGCAAGCGCGTGGGGGGCGCTGTCGTGCGCAACACCGTGCGGCGCCGGCTCAAGGCGATCTGCGCTGAGGCCCTGCCGGACGTCCGTCCGGGTGCCGATGTGGTGATCCGCGTGCTGCCCTCTGCGGCATCCGCTGAGTACTCGGCGCTCCGCACCGAGGTCGTCCGGTGTCTCGAGCGGAAGGCCGCCGCGTGAGTTCGGCGCCTCTCCCCTCGTACACACGAGGAGAAGCGGTGTGGGATGCCGCGGCACTGCCGGCATCCCTCCTTCTCGTTCCGCGCAACGCGGTGATCGGTCTCCTCCTCGGATACCGCGCCACCATCTCCCAGACGTACGGCGATGTGTGCAAGTACTATCCCTCGTGTTCGGCCTACGCACTCGGTGCGGTGCAGCAGCACGGCGTCATCACAGGGTCGGCACTCGCGGCCACCCGTCTCGCGCGATGCCACCCCTGGGCAGCGGGCGGCATCGACGATGTTCCCGCCCACACGCACTTCCGGCACGACCTGACTTCGCACGGCTTCGTCGTGCCCCGCAGAAAGGACTGATCCTTGGTGGATCTCTTCGCCGCCGCGGCGACCCTCCCGCCGCTTCCGAACCCGACGACCCCGAAACCGGGCGGCACGGACTTCTTCAGCGTCATCCTGTGGCCGTTCAAGTTCGTCGTCGAGGCGATCCTCGTCTTCTGGCACTGGATCTTCACGTCCATCGGGATGCAGCCGGATGCCGGCCTGACCTGGGTTTTGTCGATCGTCGGCCTCGTCATCGTGGTGCGCGCCGCGCTGATTCCGCTGTTCGTGCGGCAGATCAAGAGCCAGCGCAAGATGATGGAACTCGCGCCCGAGATGCGCAAGATCCAGGAGCGCTACCGCGGAAAACGGGACCAGCTCTCGCGGGAGGCCATGAGTCGCGAGACCATGGCGATGTACAAGAAGCACGGCACGACGCCGCTGTCGAGTTGTCTGCCGCTCCTGGTGCAGATGCCGATCCTGCTCGGCATGTTCTACACGCTGAGCGAGGTCAAGCGGCACGCCGAGTGGGGTGTGGGTGGAACCGGTCTGCTCAACGCCACACTGACGCGCGAGTTCTACAACGCTGAGCTCTTCGGCGTCGCGCCCCTGCACGTCAACATGATCGACGCGATCAATACGGATCAGACAGCGACGGTCGTGATCCTCGTGATCCTCGTGATCCTGATGATCCTGTCGCAGTTCTTCACCCAGTTGCAGATCATCTCGAAGAACCTGTCCCCCGAGGCGAAGACGGGCCAGGCGTACCAGATGCAGCGCATCATGCTGTACGTCCTCCCCCTCGCCTTCATCTTCTCGGGTGTGTTCTTCCCCCTCGGCGTGGTCATGTACTGGTTCACGTCGAACATCTGGACCATGGTCCAGCAGTTCATCGTCATTCGGAACCTGCCGACCCCCGGGTCGGAGGCGGCGAAGGCGCGTGAGGAGCGTCTCGCGAAGAAGGGCAAGGCGCTCGACGCCACCGGCAAGGTCATCCCGATGGCCAAGTACGAGGCCGAGCAGCAGCGTCTGCTCGAAGAGGCGGAGCGCGCGAAGGCGGCCGCTCCCAAGCGTCAGCAGCCGGTGAGCAAGAACCGCGCCAAGAAGCAGGCTCAGAAGGGCAAGCAGGACAGCTCGTCCTGACGAGGACTGAAGGATTCACGATGACCACCACTGACAACACCGCCGGCGCCCGCCCCGCGCCCACCGTCGACGAGCTCGAGCAGGAAGGCGACATCGCGGCGGACTTCGTCGAGGGGATCCTCGACATCGCCGACATCGATGGCGACCTGACGCTCGACGTCCGTGCCGGTCGCGCCTACGTCTCGGTCGAGAACGAGCAGGCCGACGCACTCTCGCTGCTCGCCGACCCGGACACGGTCCAGGCGCTCCAGGAACTGACCCGGATCGCCGTCCAGACGAAGACCGGTCGCTTCTCGCGGCTCATCCTGGATGTGGGCGGGTCCCGCGACGCGCGTCGCGGCCAGCTGCAGAAATTGGTCGAGCGAGCTCTCGAGCGTCTCGACGACGGTGCCTCGCAGGCATCCCTTCCGCCGATGTCCAGCTACGAGCGGAAGCTCGTCCACGACATCGCTGCGGAGCACGGGCTCGTGTCCGAGTCGTACGGTGAGGGTGCAGACCGCCACACGGTTCTTCGCCGTGGCTGATGTTTCACGTGAAACACCCGAGACGGAGCCGGGATCTGCGGCATCCGTCTTCGGTGATCGAGTCGACCTTGCACGACGGTTCACCGCCGCGCTGATCGCGCAGGGTGAGGAGCGGGGGCTCATCGGGCCTCTCGAACTCCCCCGGATCTGGACCCGCCACATCCTGAACAGCGCGGTCGCGGCACCTCTGTTCACGGGTGGGTCCCGCGTCGGTGACATCGGTTCGGGTGCGGGATTGCCGGGTCTGGTCCTCGCGATCGCCCGACCCGATGTGAACTGGGTCCTCATCGAGCCCATGGAGCGTCGTGTTGCTTGGCTGACCGAGCAGGCGCAGGATCTTCAGCTCGAGAACGTCGAGATCGTCCGCGGTCGCGGTGAGGAGTGGTCGGAAGGTCCGGTCTTGGATGCCGTCACTGCACGCGCGGTCAGCGCGTTCCGCACGCTCATCCCGATCACTGCACCGTTGGTCCGTGATGGCGGCGAGCTCATCCTTCTGAAGGGTGCGAATGCTGCGAATGAGATCACGGCGGCCGAGAAAGTGATCCGGAAGTTCCGGCTCTCCCACGTCCGGATCGAGCCGGTCGGCGATGGGGTTGTCGATGAGCCCACCCGCGTCATCCGCGCCACCGTGCGCTGACACGACGTTTCACGTGGAACATCACGGCCCGGCGCGGTGACTGGATTCCGTTTCACGTGAAACACACTCGGATCGAACCGGCTCGTTTCACGTGAAACATCATGACCGTCCGCGGTCGGGGGAGGCCTCGACTACAGTGGGATGGTCCTCGACACGACAGGAGTAACAGGTGCCGGATTCGGAGAACAAGACCTCTCCCGCACCCTTCTCTTTCGACGACAGCCCGATCGCGCGTGAACTCGCAGATCTCACGTCGCGTCGGAAAGCGCTGGCAGACGTGCACGTCGAGTTCGACGGCACGACCCGCGTCCTGACGGTGTCGAACCAGAAGGGTGGCGTGGGAAAGACCACGACCACCGTCAACCTCGCTGCGGGGCTGGCTTCAGTCGGCGCCCGTGTGCTCGTGATCGACCTGGATCCGCAGGGGAACGCCTCGACGGCACTCGGCATCCCGCACAGCGCCGACGTTGCGAGTATCTACGACGTCCTCATCGATGAGGAGCCGCTCGCCGACGTCATCCAGACGAGTCCGGAATCGCCCAACCTCCTGTGCGCGCCCTCCACGATCAACCTCGCGGGCGCCGAGATCGAGTTGGTGTCCAAGGTGGCACGCGAACACCGTCTGCGGACGGCTCTGGACACGTACCTGCGCGACAACCACGTGGATTTCGTCTTCATCGACTGCCCGCCGTCGCTCGGACTCCTCACGATCAACGCCTTCACGGCTGCGACGGAGGTCCTCATCCCGATCCAGTGCGAGTATTACGCGCTCGAAGGACTGAGCCAGCTGCTCGGCAGTGTGACGATGATCCAGAAGCATCTGAACACGTCACTGCACCTGTCGACGATCCTGCTGACGATGTACGACGGTCGCACCCGCCTGGCACAGCAGGTGGCGGATGAAGTGCGCACACATTTCCCCGAGACGGTGCTCACCACGGTCATCCCGCGTTCGGTCCGCATCTCCGAGGCGCCGAGCTTCGGTCAGACAGTCATCGCCTATGACGGCCAGTCCGTCGGTGCGGTCGCGTATCGCGAGGCCGCCGTCGAGATCGTTCGGCGCGGTCACCAGCAGAAATCAGACGAAGGAGCCCACTGATGGCTAAGAGAACCGGATTGGGCCGCGGCATCGGTGCCCTCATCCCCACCCAGGACTCCTCAGAAGCGCGACCCGTGGACGTGTTCTTCCCGGGCGCATCCCTGTCGGATGCCGCGGCGACGAAGACTGAGTCGGGGACGGATGCCGCCGCCGCATCGCCGGCCGATGACCTGGTGGCGGTCCCCGGTACGCGCCTCATCGAGGTCGATCCGAACGCCATCGTCCCGAACCCGCGTCAGCCGCGTACCAACTTCGATGCGGATGATCTCGCGGAGCTGGTCCACAGTGTTCGCGAGTTCGGTGTGCTCCAGCCCGTGGTCGTTCGCCGCAACGACGACGGTGAGTTCGAGCTCATCATGGGCGAGCGGCGCACGCGCGCTGCTCGCGAGGCAGGACTGACCGCGATTCCGGCTGTCCTGCGCGAGACGGAGGATGAGAACCTCCTTCGTGACGCGCTGTTGGAGAACCTCCACCGGTCCCAGCTGAATCCTCTGGAAGAGGCATCCGCGTATCAGCAGCTGCTCGAGGACTTCGGGATCACCCAGGAGGAGCTCGCGACGCGCATCGGACGATCGCGTCCGCAGATCAGCAACACGATCCGTCTGCTGAAGCTGCCGGTCCCGGTGCAGCAGCGTGTGGCCGCCGGTGTTCTCAGCGCGGGACATGCCCGCGCCATCCTGTCGGTCGAGGACACCGACACCATGGCCCGGCTCGCCGACAAGATCGTCAACGAGGATCTGTCGGTTCGCGCCGCCGAGGCGGCGGCTAAGACGATCGGCAACCGGGTGCGGCCGCTCCCGAAGGCGGGAACGCGTCGCGCGCACCTCGACGACGTGGCAGAGCGGCTGGGGGACCGACTCAACACCAAGGTGAAGATCTCGCTGTCTGCGCGAAAAGGGCAGATCAGCATTGATTTCGCCACCATCCAGGACCTGAACCGAATCCTCGGCGAACTGGGTGAAACGGAGTTCGGCGGAGCCTGATCCGCAGCTCAGCGGCCCTCCTTCCCAGGGGTCGAGCGTAGGCTGGATGAGTGAGTGACAGCCCGAACCTCCCTCGTCGCGCCAGCCTCGAGGTGTTGCGTGCCGAAGCCGCGGACGAGCTCTCTGTGCTCGTCGAAGAGCGTCTTCGCGACGGTGAGGATCCCTGGGCCTTCATGGAGGACCTCCCCACGGTCGACGAGTTGGTCGTCCTGACACTTCGGGCGGAGAACATCGCCTCCGATGGTGGTCAGCGGCCGACGCAGGCGCGCAACTACCGGGTTCTGCGCCAGATTGCGCTGGATTACCCTGCGCTGAGCCCGGCTGTGTGGCGACTTCTCGGCAGCGAGCCGCACCGCACCTGGGATCTGTCCGTCCGCGCGTCCTGACCGTTCCACGTGAAACATCGCCGTTCACCGGCGATACGTAGGCTTGGGCCGTGCCACGCGACATCCGGATCGCCTCTCTCGATATCCGAGCCTCCGATGACATCACGGTCGACGTCGTTGCCGATTCACTCGCCCGTCGCGGTGTGCTCGGCGTGGTGGGTGTGGTGGAGGGGCGGACGGCCGCCCGGGCGGCGGTGAACGACGCCGGCGACGTCCTCGTCTCGATCGAGGGGCGACAGCCGACGGTGGAATCCGCCTCAGGAGTCGTCGAATCGCTCGCGGGCGAGTGGTCGGCGGACGTCACGCTCGAATCAGACGTGTGTTTCGTGGCGGCATCCGCTCGACCGGAGCCGACGCGCGACGCGGAGATGCCGCCGCGGCGGCGTGTGTACGTGATCGGCGGTGGCGTGACGGGGGACCCGGCGCGACGGCCTGATTTCGCCGCGCAACTCGAGGCCTCTGTCAGCGTCATCGCGATCGATGGGCGGTGGGTTCTGCAGGCACACGGGGAACCGCAGGACTACTGGCCGAGTGCGCAGCGTCCGGTCGTCGCCGTCACCGCTGTCGGCGACTCGCTGACGGTGGAGCTCTGGAGCCGCGACGCGATGCGCGGTGCGGTCGGGTCGCCCGACGCTCAGATGCTCGGCATCCCGAATCTCACGTTCAGCTGGCAGGCGCGATGGCGACCGGTGTCCCGTGCACGCGGCCAGATCGCGGACATCGAACGGATGCTGGGGCGCGGCCGGCAGTCGTCGTCGAGCGCCCTCGGACGAACGGTCGACCGGGATGCCGCGCTCGCAGAACTCGGAGCGGAGCGGAACGA
>Ga0207791_1000214_pt1 | contig 15911 bp, 13 predicted proteins | sample HigsolmetaGSP16D_FD_184844 | JGI IMG/M metagenome (GOLD analysis project Ga0207791, IMG submission 184844) | High solid enriched microbial communities from the Joint BioEnergy Institute, USA - SP1-6-D (SPAdes) | ecosystem: Engineered > Bioreactor > SSF (Solid state fermentation) > Aerobic >...
CGATGCCGGTGTGGACGTGACCCGCTTCAACCTCAGCCACGGCGACTACGCCGACCACGACGCCCGACTGGCGAACGTGCGCAAGGCGGCGGATGACGCCGGCCGTGCCGTCGCCGTCCTCGTCGACTTGCAGGGACCGAAGATCCGGCTCGGCCGGTTCGCCGAAGGTCCGCACTTCCTCGCCGTCGGCGACGTCTTCAAGATCACGACCGAAGACATCGCCGGAACGAAGGAGATCGTCGGCACGACGTTCAAGGGCCTCCCCGAGGACGTCAACAAGGGTGACTTCCTCCTGATCGACGACGGCAAGGTCCGCGTCCAGGTCACCGGCGTCGAGGGCCCGGTCGTCACGACCGAGGTCATCGTCGCCGGCTACGTGTCCAACAACAAGGGCATCAACCTGCCCGGCGTCGCCGTGAATGTCCCCGCGCTGTCCGACAAGGACGAGGCCGACCTCCGCTGGGGTCTGCGCGCCGGGGCCGACATCATCGCGCTCTCGTTCGTACGCAACGCCGCCGATGTGACCCGGGTGCACGAGATCATGGAGGAGGAGGGCCGCAAGGTCCCCGTCATCGCCAAGATCGAGAAGCCGCAGGCCGTCGACGCTCTCGAGGAGATCATCGACGCCTTCGACGGCATCATGGTCGCCCGTGGCGACCTCGGCGTCGAGCTTCCGCTCGAGGCCGTGCCGATCGTCCAGAAGCGCGCCGTCGAGCTCTGCCGCCGCATGGCGAAGCCCGTCATCGTCGCGACGCAGATGCTCGAGACGATGATCGAGAACCCGGTCCCCACCCGTGCCGAGACCAGCGACGTCGCCAACGCCGTCCTCGACGGTGCGGACGCGGTCATGCTCTCGGGCGAGACGAGCGTCGGAAAGCACCCGGTCGGTGTCGTCGAGACGATGGCCCGCATCATCGACGCGACCGAGACCCACGGTCTCGAGCGCATCCCCCCGCTGACCGCCAAGCCCCGGACGCAGGGTGGCATCATCACCCTCGCCGCGAACGAGGTCGCCGAGTTCGTCGAGGCGAAGTACATCTGCCTCTTCACCGAGTCCGGCGACACCGCCCGCCGCATGTCGCGCTTGCGCTCCGGCATCCCGATGCTCGCCTTCACCATCGAGCCGGCGATCCGTCGCCGTATGGCGATGACGTGGGGCATCCAGTCGGCTCTCGTCGAGCACGTCGCCCACACGGACCTCATGTTCCTCCAGGTGGACGACTACTTCCTGTCGCGCGGCCTCCTCGAAGAGGGCGACAAGGTCGTCGTGATCTCCGGGTCCCCTCCCGGAATCATCGGAGCGACCAACGACATCCGCATCCACAAGATCGGCGACGCCGTCCACGGCAAGGCCCCGATCTACAAGGCCGAGAGCTGATCCCTCGCCCGTGATGCACGAAACGGCGCCCCTTCGGGGGCGCCGTTTCGCTGTGGTGCCGGTGGTGGGAGTCGAACCCACACGCCCTTTCGGGCAACCGAGTTTGAGTCGGTCGCGTCTGCCATTCCGCCACACCGGCGCGCGCCTCAACGACGATACCGCAGGATGCGGGTGCGCCCTGGCCTAGGATGGACGAGTGACTGAGCAGGAACCCTCCACGGCCCCCCCGGCAGCCCCCGCCCCTCGACGCGTCGTCGTCGCGGAGGATGAGTCGCTGATCCGCCTCGACATCGTCGAGATCCTGCGCGACAGCGGCTTCGACGTGGTCGGCGAGGCGGGTGACGGTGAGACAGCCGTTCAGCTGGCCACCGAGCTTCGCCCGGACCTCGTCATCATGGACGTGAAGATGCCGATCCTCGACGGCATCAGTGCTGCCGAGAAGCTCAGCAAGAACCACGTCGCCCCCGTCGTCCTCCTCACCGCTTTCAGCCAGAAGGAGCTCGTCGAGCGAGCGAGCGAGGCCGGCGCGCTGGCCTACGTGGTCAAGCCCTTCACCCCGAACGACCTGCTGCCGGCGATCGAGATCGCCCTGGCACGGTACGAGCAGATCATCACGCTCGAGGCAGAGGTCGCCGACATGGTCGAGCGCTTCGAGACCCGCAAGCTCGTCGACCGGGCCAAGGGCCTGCTCAACGAGAAGATGGGCCTGTCCGAGCCCGAGGCCTTCCGCTGGATCCAGAAGGCCTCGATGGACCGTCGCCTCACGATGCAGGACGTCGCCAAGGCGATCATCGAGCAGCTGGCCCCCAAGAAGGCCTGACTCTGCCGTCATGATCGACGAGCTCGATCTTCCCGTCGCCCTCTCGTCGCGAGGGGGACCGATGCGGCTGCGCGGTGCGACCCAGGGCGACCTCGATGCGATCATGGCGCTGCTGTCGGACGACCCCGTCAGTGCCGGCCGGGGCGATGTGGCGGCCGCAGACGACCGGGGCCTCTACCTCCGAGGTCTGTTGCGCATCCTGGACTCGGAGAGCAACGACGTGCTGGTCGTGGAGAGCGACGACGGCGTGGTCGCGACCATGCAGCTGACGGTGATCCCCGGGATGGCGCGTCGCGGCAGCACGAGACTCCTCGTCGAGGCCGTCCGGGTCGCCAGCGCGGAGCGATCGGCAGGGATCGGCGCGGCGATGATGACGTGGGTCGCGGATGTCGCGGCTCCCGCCGTCGGAGCCTCCATCGTTCAGCTGACGTCGGATGCCGCGCGCACCGACGCCCACCGGTTCTACACGCGGCTGGGGTTCGTCGACTCGCACGTCGGCTTCAAGCTCCCCGTCGCGCGCTGAGCGAGGATCAGGATGCCGGCAGGTCCCGCACCATGTTGGTGATGCGGACCGTCGAACAGCGCCGACCCTGATCGTCGGTCACAACGATCTCGTGGACGGTGAGACTCCTGCCCAGGTGCAGGGGAGTGCAGACGCCTGTCACCCAGCCCTCGGTTGCCGAACGGGTGTGGGTCGCGTTGATGTCGATGCCCACGGCCAGGCGGTCGGGTCCCGCGTGCAGATTGGCGTGCATCGAGCCGAGCGATTCGCCGAGGACCACGTAGGCGCCGCCGTGGAGGAGTCCCACCGGCTGCGTGTTGCCGGCCACCGGCATCCGCGCCACGGCACGTTCGAGGCTGAACTCGACGAACTCGATGCCCATCTTCTCGGCCAGCGCTCCCATGCCGCGACTGGTCATCCACTCGAGCGGGTCGGACGGGGCAGGGGTGGGCTCAGACATGGCGGTTCACCTTGCGGTCGGGCGGTGCCGGCCCGGCATCCGCGGGAAGTCGATGTCGCGGGCCCGAACTAGGCTGGTCGGGTGAGCGACTCCGGAAAGCCTACTCTGCTCGTCGTCGACGGCCACTCGCTGGCCTACCGGGCGTTCTACGCCCTGCCGGTCGACAACTTCTCGACGAAGGACGGTCAGCACACCAACGGCATCTACGGCTTCCTGTCGATGTTCGTGAACCTCGTCAAGGCCGAGAAGCCGACGCATCTGGCCGTCGCTTTCGACACATCGCGGCAGTCGTTCCGCACCAGGGTCTACGAGGAGTACAAGGCGAACCGCTCCGAGTCGCCGGCCGAGTTCAAGGGTCAGATCCCGCTCCTGCAGGACTGCCTCGCGGCCATGGGTGTGCCGGTGCTGACGAAGGAGGACTTCGAGGCCGACGACATCCTCGCGACCCTCGCGACGCAGGGCGTAAAGAGCGGGTACGACGTGCTCGTGTGTTCCGGCGACCGTGACACGATCCAGCTCGTGACCGAGGACGTCACGCTCCTCTATCCGAGCGTCCAGGGTGTGTCGCAGCTCAAGCGGTACACCCCCGACGCGGTGGTCGAGAAGTACGGCCTCCCGCCCGAGAACTACCCCGACATCGCGGCACTCGTGGGTGAGACGAGTGACAACCTGCCCGGTGTCCCGAAGGTGGGGGAGAAGACCGCGGTCAAGTGGATCACCCAGTTCGGGACCCTCGACGCCCTCCTCGAGCGCGCCGACGAGATCAAGGGAGTCGTGGGGGGCAATCTCCGCGAGCACCTCGACGACGTCCGCCGCAATCGCCAGCTCAACCGGCTGCTCCGCGACGTCGAGCTCGAGTACGCGCCGGAGGACCTCGTCATCCGCCCGCTCGACACCCAGGCGGTCCGCGACATCTTCGCGCGCCTGGAGTTCCGCACTCTTCTCCCGCGCGTGTTCGAGGCGTTCGATGCGACCGATGAGCCGCCCGCTCCCGAGGTGTCGGCGCCCGAACCGCAGCAGACGGATGCCGCGACCCTGGCCGCCTGGCTGACGCAGCAGACCGGCGAACTGGCACTGACGGTGACCGTCGCCGGCGGTCTCCCGACGCGTCTGGGCGTCGCGACGTCGGACACCGTCCACGAGGTCGACTGGGACGGGAGCGCCCGGGCGGCGCTCGCCCCGTGGCTCGAGAGCGACGCCGCGAAGATCATGACCGACGCGAAGCCGCAGGTGAAGGCCCTCCGCCGCGCCGGGGTGCGGCTGAGCGGTCTGACGTTCGACGTCCTCCTGGCGGGCTGGCTGCTCCGTCCGAGCCTGCCCGACAAGACCCTCGCCGACCTCGTCGACCGCTACCTCGACGAGAAGCTGCCCGAAGCCGACCCGTCTCAGCTGGTCCCCGAGACCGAGGGCGCGACGCCGGGGCAGCTCGCGTGGTTCGCCCTGCGCGTGGCCGAGGCCGAGCGGGCGGAGCTCCCGGCATCCGTCGGCGCCGTCCTGACCGACATCGAGCTCCCGTCCCTCGACGCCCTCGCCGACATGGAGCTCGCAGGGGTTTCGGTCTCGCGCGACAAACTCACGGGATTCTCCGGTGAGCTCGCCTCCCGCGCCGACGCGATCGCGCAGGAGGCGTACGGCATCATCGGGCGCGAGGTGAACCTCGGTTCGCCGAAGCAGCTGCAGGAGGTGCTGTTCGACCAGCTCGAGCTGCCGAAGACCCGCAAGACCAAGACAGGCTACTCGACGGATGCCGCCGTCCTCGCGGACCTGCAGGAATCCCACCCGCACCCGTTCCTGGGACTCCTCCTCCAGCACCGTGAGGCGACGAAGCTCCGTCAGATCATCGAGTCGCTGACCGTCGGCATCGCCGACGACGGCCGCATCCACACGACCTACGTGCAGACCGGCAGCCAGACGGGTCGCCTCTCGAGCACCGACCCGAACCTCCAGAACATCCCGATCCGCAACGAGGAGTCGCGCCGGATCCGTGCGGCCTTCGAGGTCGGTGACGGCTACGAGACGCTGCTGACGGCGGACTACTCGCAGATCGAGATGCGCATCATGGCGCACCTGTCCGGGGATCCGGGACTCATCGAGGCCTTCAACTCGGGCGAGGATCTGCACCGCTTCGTCGGCGCGCGCGTGTTCGGGGTGGAGCCGGCCGAGGTGACGGCGCCGATGCGCACGAAGGTGAAGGCGATGTCGTACGGCCTCGTCTACGGCCTGAGCGCGTTCGGGCTGTCGAAACAGCTTCGGATCGAGCAGTCCGAGGCGAAGCAGCTCATGCTCGAGTACTTCGCCCGCTTCGGCGCGGTGCGCGACTACCTGCGCTCGTCGGTCGAGCAGGCGCGGATCGACGGGTACACCGAGACCATCTTCGGGCGCCGCCGCCCGTTCCCCGACCTGACGAGCCCGAACCGCGTGCTCCGTGAGAACGCCGAGCGCGCCGCCCTCAACGCCCCCATTCAGGGGAGCGCCGCCGACATCATGAAGATCGCCCTCGTCGAGATCCACAGCGACCTCCGCGAGAAGGATCTGGCGTCGCGCGTGCTCCTGCAGATCCACGACGAACTCGTCGTCGAGGTGGCGACGGGTGAATGGGACGCGGTCGAGGAGATCGTCCGCACCCGCATGGGCGATGCTGCGGAGCTCTCCGTCCCGCTCGACGTGCAGATCGGCCGCGGCGCCGACTGGGACGAGGCGGCTCACTGACGTCCGGCCGTGCGACGCTCTACGCTCGAGGGATGACCGACGCACAACGCACGCCCACTCCGATCGACACGATCGCGGACCGCTGGGTGGACACGCTGGCGGAGCTCTCACCGAGCCTCGCGACCTACATCGGACGCACCGAGCACAACGGCCGTCTCGACGACTTCTCCCCGGAGGGGCACGACCGCCTCGCCGCTGCCGCAGGCGAGACCCTGCGCGCTCTCCAGGCCGCGGACGCGGTCGACGACGTCGACGAGGTCACGAAGATGGACCTGTCCGCTGAACTCGGCCTGCAGCTCGACCTGCACGCCGCGAAGTCGCACCTCCGCGACATCAACGTGATCGCCTCGCCCTCGCAGGACATCCGCGCGGCATTCGATCTCATGCCGACGGACACCGTCGACGACTGGTCGGTCGTGGCGACGCGCCTCTCGGCGATCCCGACGGCGCTGGCCGGGTATGTCGAGACCCTGCGGCAGGGCATCTCGGAGGGTGTGGTTCCGGCGCGCCGTCAGGTGACGGAAGTGGTGACGCAGATCGCCCGCTACACGAGCGACTCAGGGTTCTTCGCGAGCTTCGTGGGCGACGCTGCCCCCGCAGACGGCCACCTGCCGGCCTCGCTCGCTCGCGAGCTCGCCGACAATGCGGGCGCTGCTCGGGTCGCGTACGACCAGCTGGCCGCGTTCCTCCGTGACGAGCTGGCACCGGCGGCATCCGAGGTGGATGCGGTGGGACGGGAGCTCTACGCGCTCCACTCGCGCCGGTTCCTCGGCGCGACCATCGACCTCGACGAGACCTACGACTGGGGTGTCGAAGAGCTTTCGCGGATGGTGGCGGAGCAGGAGTCCATCGCCGACGAGATCAAGGCCGGCGCGACCGTCGAGGAAGCCGTCGCCTTCCTCGAGCAGGACGAGGACCGGAAGCTGCGCGGCACCGATGCCCTGCAGCGGTGGATGCAGGAGACGAGCGACCGCGCCGTCGAGGAGCTCGGACGCACCCACTTCGACATCCCGGACCCGATACGCCGGCTCGAGTGCATGATCGCGCCGACGAACGAAGGCGGGATCTACTACACCGGCCCGACGGATGACTTCTCGCGCCCGGGCCGCATGTGGTGGTCGGTCCCCGAGGGCGTCGACACATTCGACACATGGCGCGAGCTCACGACGGTCTATCACGAGGGTGTACCGGGCCACCACCTGCAGATCGCGCAGGCGGTGTACAACCGCGCGGAGCTGAACTCGTGGCGCCGTCTTCTCGCCGGTTCCAGCGGCCATGCCGAGGGATGGGCGCTGTACGCCGAGCGTCTGATGGCGGAACTCGGCTACCTCGACGACCCGGCCGACCGGCTCGGGATGCTCGACGGTCAGCGCATGCGGGCGGCGCGTGTCGTCCTCGACATCGGCGTGCACCTCGGGAAGCCGCGTCTCGACGGCAACGGGATCTGGGACGCGAACTACGCCCTCGAGTTCATGCGCCGCAATGTGAACATGTCCGACGAGTTCATCCAGTTCGAGGTCAACCGCTACCTGGGATGGCCCGGTCAGGCGCCGTCCTACAAGGTGGGCCAGCGGATCTGGGAGCAGATCCGGGACGAGGCGGCTCAGCGCGGCGGAGCGGACTTCGACATCAAGCAGTTCCACATGCGAGCGCTCCGTCTGGGCGGCGTGGGTCTCGACACCCTCCGGGCCGCTCTGCGCGACGGCTGATCGGGAGCGGCGAGGGCGCCGGGAATACCCGGCGCCCTCCGTCGTTGCTCCCCACGTAGGCTTTATGCACATGAATGAAAGGGGCCGACGTGGCCGCAGTGGAGCTGGGACTCGACACCTTCGGTGACATCACCGTCGACGAGAGCGGTGAACGCGTCTCGGGTGCGCAAGCGATCCGGAACCTCGTCGCACAGGCGACCCTCGCCGATCAGGTGGGCGTCGACTTCATCGGCGTGGGAGAGCACCACCGGGCCGAGTACTCCGTCTCGAGCCCCGAGATCGTCCTCGCCGCCATCGCCGCGAAGACGGAACGCATCCGCGTCGGTACGGCGGTGACCGTCCTCTCCAGTGACGATCCCGTTCGGGTCTACGAACGCTTCGCGACCCTGTCTGCCATCTCGAACGGGCGCGCAGAGGTGATCCTCGGACGCGGGTCGTTCACCGAGTCCTTCCCCCTGTTCGGCTTCAACCTGTCGGATTACGAAGCCCTTTTCGAGGAGCGACTGGAGCTGTTCTCGCTGCTGCGCAGCGAGAAGCCCGTGACGTGGCAGGGGACGACGCGCGCCGCGCTCTCGCAGGCCGACGTCTTCCCCAAGACCGAGGGCGGCATCCGCGCCTGGGTCGGGGTCGGCGGCTCACCGGAGTCCGTCATCCGTACCGCGCGCTACGGGTACGGTCTGATGCTGGCCATCATCGGGGGCCCCGCCGCTCGGTTCCGTCCCTACGTCGATCTCTACCACCGCGCGATCGGTGAGCTCGGGTCGCAGGCGCAGCCCATCGGCATCCACTCTCCCGGCCACATCGCGGACACCGACGAGCAAGCATGGGAAGAGGCCTACCCCGGCTTCGAGGCGCAGAACAACTCGATCGGCCGCGACCGCGGTTGGCCCCCCTACAGCCGGCTGCGCTTCCAGCAGGAGGTCGGTCCCGGCGGATCGATCTACGCCGGCTCGCCGGAGACGGTGGCGCGCAAGATCGCCGACACGATCACGACCCTCGGTGCGGGGCGCTTCGACCTCAAATACGCCAACGGCACGCTCCGCCACGACAAGCTCATGCGCTCGATCGAGCTCTACGGCACCACCGTGATCCCGATGGTCCGCGAGATGCTCGGCGAGTGAGGCCGACCCGCGTTCCTGCTCGTACGATGCAGGGATGACAACGACCACGACCGGCTCCGTCGCCAGCCGGCTCGATCGCCTGCCTTTCACCCGAACTCACCTGAGGGTCTTGACGGGATCGGGCACCGGGTGGGCGCTCGACGCGATGGACGTCGGTCTCATCTCGTTCGTCATCGCGGCACTCGTCAGCGAGTGGAACCTCACGACGGCGTCCACCTCCTGGATCGCATCCGCCGGATTCGCGGGCATGGCTATCGGCGCGACGGTGGGCGGACTGCTCGCAGACCGGATCGGTCGGCGCTCGGTCTTCGCCCTCACGTTGCTCGTGTACGGCCTCGCGACGGGGGCGAGTGCACTCTCGGGCGGGCTGGTCGCCCTCATCGCGTTGCGCTTCGTCGTCGGGTTGGGCTTGGGTGCCGAGCTGCCCGTCGCGAGCACCTACGTCAGCGAGTTCGCGCCGGCACGGATGCGGGGACGCATCATCGTGGTGCTCGAAGCGTTCTGGGCCGTCGGCTGGACGGCATCCGCTCTCATCGGATACCTCGTCATCCCGTCGGTACCCGAGGGCTGGCGCTGGGCTCTCGCCATCGGCGCCGTCCCCGCGGTCTACGCACTGATCGTGCGATGGGGCCTCCCTGAGTCGCCGCGCTGGCTCGCGGGGCGCGGGCGGACGGCGGAGGCCGAGCGGGTCGTTGCGGGTCTCGAATCCTCGCCGGTGGTGATCGGGCGCCTCACCGACGCGCCAGCGGCGGCGGCGGATGCGCCCGCGGCCTCGGCGACGACCGTCGGGGAGCGTCTGCGGGGCCTGTGGGCCCCGGGCATGCGCACGCGCACGGCATCGCTCTGGGTCGTCTGGTTCTGCGTCAACTTCTCCTACTACGGCGCTTTCATCTGGATTCCGACGCTCCTCGTCTCGCAGGGATTCGGGCTCGTGCGCAGCTTCGAGTTCACTCTCCTGATCACGCTGGCGCAGCTCCCCGGGTACGCCGTGGCCGCGTGGCTGATCGAGAAGTGGGGACGGCGCGCGACGCTCTCGGTCTTCCTGGCCGGCTCCGCCGTCGCCGCGATCCTGTTCGGTCAGGCGACCACCGTGCCGATGATCCTCGCGACCGGGATGGCGTTGTCGTTCTTCAACCTCGGTGCGTGGGGTGCGCTCTACGCCGTGACCCCGGAGACCTACTCGACCTCGCTCCGCGCGACCGGAGCGGGCTGGGCCGCGGGCATCGGCCGGATCGCGTCGATTCTGGCCCCACCCGTCGTCCCGGCCCTTCAGGCCGCCGGCGGCATCCCCGTCGTCTTCGTCGTGCTGAGCGCCTTCTTCGCGGTGGCGGCCGCGGCTACCTGGGGTCTCGCCGAATCGCGCGGGCGGGCTCTTGCGGACTGAGTCGTAGGCTGAGGGGATGCCGCAGGACATCCGCTACGTCGCGATCGGGGACTCGTTCACGGAAGGTGTCGGCGACGAGCTGCCCGACGGCACCGTCCGAGGCTGGGCGGATCTGGTCGCACAGGGCTGGGCGGACTCGCGCGGACAGGCGATCTCGTACGCGAACCTCGCGATCCGCGGCAAGCTCATCCAACCGATCGTCGACGAGCAGCTCGAGCGCGCGCTCGCGTTGCGCCCGACGCACCTGTCGTTCAACGGCGGCGGCAACGACATGCTGCGCCCGCGCACACCCATCGCTCGCGTCGCCGACGTCTACTCGCATGTGCTGCGACGCTGCGACCAGGAGGGCGTCACCATGGTCGTCCTCTCCGGGGCCAACCCGTCGGCGCAGCTGCCGCTGCCCGGCCTCATCCAGCGCCGGGGAGACGAGCTCTCGCGTGCGGTGACCGAGCGGATCGAGGGGCGCGACGACCTCGTCGTCGCGCTCAATTGGCCGGACACGGACCTGTCCGATCCCTTCTACTGGTCGCAGGACCGCCTCCACATGAACGCTCGCGGCCACCACCGCGTCGCGGCACGCGTGCTCTCCGCGCTCGGAGAGCACGCTCCGGACGAGTGGTGGCGGCTCGACGAGCCCGACACGGACGTCGCTCTCGGCCGCGCGCGATACTTCCGCGAGCACCTCGGGCCGTGGATGCGTCGACGTCTGACCGGGACGTCCTCCGGCGACGGACGCGAGGCGAAGTACGGGGACTGGATCGACGTCGAGCCGCGGCGAAACTCCTGACGGGCGTCTGTCAAGGGCTTTCAGCGTCCTATCAGCATCCGCGATGATCGGATCACACCGCCAAGAGAGGGAGTGTGCGCATGAGCATCGGAACCGGAATCGTGCTGTTCGTGATCGGCGCCATCTTGACGTTCGCCGTCAACGTCGATGTGGAGTACGTCAACCTCGACCTGATCGGCTACATCCTGATGGGCGCCGGTGTCGTCGTCTTCATCATCGGCCTCGTGCTGATGATGCGTCGGCGTTCCAGCGAGTCGACCGTCCGAACGGTCGACCCCGTTGCAGGGGAGCGTGTCACCCGCTCCGAGACGCGTACGTCGGGAGACGGCACCGTCTGATCTGCGACAGACTCCGATGGCTCGCCCCTGCGGGGGCGGGCCATCGTCGTGTCCGGTCAGCGCCGAGATGTGCGGGGAGGATCCATGCCGATGTGGATGCGGGTGCGTCGCCGTTCGATGCTGATGAATGTCGCGCCGACGAGCCAGAGCGGGATCTGGACGAGGAAGGCGATCCGGAAGGCGTCGAGGCGGTAGGTGTCGGGTGTTCCGGCGCTCTGCAGGTCGAGCACGAGGCCGATGGCGAAGATCGCGAGCAGTGCGGCGAGGAATCCGCCGGCGTTCGTGACTCCCGTCGCCGTGCTGAGGCGGTGAGACGGGTTGTGAGTACGAGCGTGATCGAAGGCGATCATGGATGCCGGGCCGCCCATGGCCAGGGCGACCAGCAGGATGACGAGCAGCCAGATGGGCGCTCGGCCGGGCCAGACGATGACGGCCGTCCAGGCGACCAGCTGGAAGGCGACGGCGGGCAGGACGAGCGCGCGCGAACGGCGGTGCGGTGCGCGACGGGAGAGCTCTCCGAGGACCGGCCCCAGAGCCATCCCGGCGAACACGTAGAGCGAGGTGAGCACACCGGCCTGTCCCGTGGTGAGACCCTCGCCCGCCGTGAGGTACGGGAACCCCCACAACAGGATGAACGCCGTCCCCGCGAACGGCGTCGTGAAGTGCGACCAGAACGCGAGTCGGGTTCCGGGGTGAGCCAGGGCGGCGCGGATCCCGACGCCGGTATCGACCGTGGAGGTCACGACGCGGATGGCACCGGTGTCGGTGTCGACGCTGACGTCGCGGGCGAGCTCCGGCGGCCGGTTCCGCACGAGCGCGAAGACGAGGACGGCGAACAGGACGCAGAGTCCGGCGATGCCCCCGAACGTCACCGTCCAACTCGTGGCATGGAGGACGGCGGCGATCGGGATCACGGCGACGAGCTGTCCCGCCTGGCCGAGGATCCCGGTCAGCTGCACCATGAGAGGACCCCGCTGGGCGGGGAACCACGTCGCGACGAGGCGCAGGACGGCGGGGAAGACCGCGGCATCCCCGGCTCCCAGCAGCATGCGGGCGACGATCGCGACGCCGACGCTGGGGGAGAGGGCCATCGTGAGCTGCCCGACGGCCATGAGGAGCATCCCGATCGTCATGATCGGCCGGGACCCGTAGCGGTCGAGGAGGACGCCCACCGGGATCTGCATCCCGCCGTACACGGCGAGCTGGACGACCGCGAACAGGGAGAGCGTCGCCGCATCCGCCTGGAATCGGTCCGCCGCGTCGACGCCGACCGCGGCGAGGGACGTACGGTTCGTCACTGCGAGGACGTAGGCGGCGACCCCCGTGCCCCAGATGAGCCAGGCGCGGAAGCCGGGCCCGCTCATCGAGGTCGTCTGGTGCCGACGTGCTCCGTTCACCCGCCCACGCTACTCTCCGGCGGGCGTACTCTGAGCCCACACCTTTCGGGCGATCGGAGAACACATGAAAGCGACCATCGGCGAGACCGTCATCGCGGAGGCGGCCGACGACGAGATCATCCGGATCGAGGGGAACGCGTACTTCCCGCCGGCATCCGTGAAGGAAGGTGTTCTCGTCGAGAGCCCCACGCCGTACACGTGTCCGTGGAAGGGCGAATGCCAGTACTTCCACGTCGAGGCCGGCTCCCAGCGGATCACCGATGGCGCCTGGTCCTACCCCAACCCCTACCCGTCCGCGTTCGATCGTGTCGGAGCGGACTTCTCCGGCTACGTCGCGTTCTCACCGGGGGTCACCGTCGGTCGGTGATCGCGCCGTGGCGGGTCGTCACTCGTGAAGGGGACCGAGGGACGGCGCGCTGACGAATCGCGCCGACGCGGGCACGGGCTGTTCGATCTCGACGACCGTGATCGCGTTCGATCCGGCCCGTGTCACGGGGGCCGGGACGTAGAGCGTCCGCTGCGGACCGTTCGACCAGTACCGGCCGAGCAGGAAGTCGCCGACGAAGACGTAGCCCTTGCCCCATCCGGTCGTGTCGAGGAACAGATCGGACGGAGCGTCGAGATCGAAGACGCCCTCTGCCACGAGCAGCTCCGGTGCCGCCGCGGCCTGGTCGAGGGGAACGGGCGTCGTCCGCCACCCGGACAGCTCATGACCGTCGACGGTGACCGATCCGATGAGACCCTTGAGCTCCCCGAGGCGGTCGTCGTAGTTCACGCGACCCTGCTCTTCCACGAGGATCGACAGGCTCGTGCCCGCGGGCAGCCGGAGGGCGTGTTCGTGACGCGTCCGCGAGAGCGACCCGATGCGGACGCCGTCGACGGACACCCAGGCCTGATCGCGGACCTCGCCGATCGTCAGCACGCCGCCCGGGAATCCCTCGGGCAGGCGTGTCTCGTAACGCAGCAGAGGTCCCGTGTGCGCGGCGCGCTCGAACGTGACGAGTCCGCGCAGGGAGGCCCGGCTCTCGCCGGAGTGCCGTGAGGCGGGCGACAGCGACACGGTGAGCTCCGGCCGCGGTGCGGCGTCAGCGGGAACCTCCGCGGGCACGTCCGCATACTTCGCGATGACGTCGCGGAATGCCCGGTACTTCGCGGTGGGATCGCCGGCCTCGTCCAGCGGGGCGTCGTAGTCGTAGGACGTCACGATCGGCAGGTAGCGACCTTTGTCGTTCGCACCGTTCGTCGTCCCGAAGTTCGTCCCGCCGTGGAACATGTAGATGTTCACCGACGCGCCGGCGGAAAGGAGGTCGTCCAGCTCGGCGGCGGCCGTCGCGGCATCCGTCGTATGGTGCGGCCCGCCCCACCAGTCGAACCAGCCGTCCCAGAACTCCGAGCACATCAGGGGTCCGGTGGGCTGGTGCTCGCGGAGCGTCGCGAGCCGCTCGTGTGCGCGCGAACCGAACGACCCGGTGAGGTGGAGACCGGGGAGCGACCCGGCCTCGAGCATGTCGGGCTCGGGCTGGTCCACCGTGGTCAGGGGAACCGTGATGTCCGCGTCCCGGGTCACGCGGACGAGTTCCGCCAGGTAGTCCTTGTCCGAGCCGTAGGCTCCGTACTCGTTCTCGATCTGCACGAGCACGACGTTGCCGCCACGGTCGACCTGGCGCGGCGCGACGATGCGGTACACGCGGCGCAGGTACGTCTCGAGCGCGGCTTGATAGGCGGCATCCGTCCGTCGTAACCGGATGCCGGGGGTCGCCGTCAGCCAGGTCGGCAGGCCCCCGTTGTGCCATTCGGCGCAGATGTACGGCCCGGGCCGCACGATCGCGTGCAGTCCCTCGGCGGCGACCAGGTCCAGGAACCGACCGAGGTCGAGCCCGCCCGTGTCGTCCCACCGACCTTCGACGGGTTCGTGCGCGTTCCAGGCGACGTACGTCTCGATGGTGTTCAGGCCCATGAGGCGGGCTTTGCGGATCCGGTCGGCCCAGTCGCCGGGGTGGATGCGGAAGTAGTGCATAGCTCCGGAGATGATCCGGTGCGGTTCTCCGTTCAGGAGGAAGTCGCTGTCGCCGATGGCGAAGGTGCTCATGTGATCTCCACTCGGAGCTGGTCGTCTGGACGCCCTGCCGTATCGAGAAGGGGTGTCCTGCCGCTGCGTGAACTGCTATGTTTACGCAATCATGTCGCCTCAGCGTAGCACGCGACCGGCCCCGGAGACGGGTGTCGCTGCACCCTCCAGTGAGCCCATGGCACGTCGTGGCGGAACGCCCCACGGGGGGCCGACGCAGGCCGATGTCGCTCGCCACGCGGGCGTCTCGGCGCAGACGGTGTCGCGGGTCGTGACGGGAGCGGCGCGGGTCGATGACCCGACGCGGGAGCGCGTTCTCGCGAGTATGCGGGAGCTCGGGTATCGACCGAACCGGGCGGCGCGTGCGCTCCGCTCGGCTCGGTACCGCAGCATCGGCGTGATCATGAGCGATCTGACCTCCTACGGGAGCGTCCGCACGTGGGAAGCCATTTCGCGGGCGGGTGCCGCATCGGGCTACGCCGTCGCGCTCGTCCCCACCGCGACGTTCGATCGCAGCGCCGTCGCCGAGGCGATCGAGCGCGCGCGCGATCAGGCCGTGGACGGACTCGTCGTGGCGATCGGAGATCATCTCTCGGCAGGGGAGGACCTTCCGCTGCCCGATGATCTGCCGGTGGTCGTCGTCGACGCCTCCGCTCTCGAGGATCGCTCGTTCGTCGACACCGATCAGACGATGGGCGCGGGTCAAGCCGTGACCCACCTCCTCGACCTCGGCCACGAGACCGTCCACCACGTGGCGGGCCCGGCGAGCTCGTACTCCGCCGTCCGTCGCGAGCACGGGTGGCGCGCGGCGCTGACGGCGGCGGGCCGCGCGGCACCGTCGCTCGAGCGTGGCGATTGGAGCGCGCGGTCCGGATACGACGCGGGATGCCGTCTCCGCGGGGATTCCGCCGTCACCGCCGTCTTCGCCGCCAACGACCAGATGGCGCTCGGAGTGCTCCGCGCCTTCCACGAAGCAGGTGTCTCGATTCCCTCCCGGGTCAGCGTCGTGGGTTTCGACGACATGCCCGAGGCGGCCCAGTTCTGGCCGCCGCTCACCTCGGTCCACCAGGAATTCGAGGAGGTCGGGCGCGCCGCCGTCGACGTCCTCCTCGCACGCATCGACGATGCCGACGCCGTCCATCGGCTGCTCGTCCCCACCCGACTGGTCGTGCGTGGGAGCACGGCCGCGGCTCCCCGAAAGGCGACCTCATGACGTTCCACCCCTCGGACACCGGCGT
>Ga0207791_1000220_pt1 | contig 15641 bp, 14 predicted proteins | sample HigsolmetaGSP16D_FD_184844 | JGI IMG/M metagenome (GOLD analysis project Ga0207791, IMG submission 184844) | High solid enriched microbial communities from the Joint BioEnergy Institute, USA - SP1-6-D (SPAdes) | ecosystem: Engineered > Bioreactor > SSF (Solid state fermentation) > Aerobic >...
GCACGCTGCAGGGTTCCGCCGGCAATGGCGGCGTTGAGTGCCTCCAGGCCCTTGCCATCTAGCAACGAAAGCGGCTGGCGGGTGTCGGGCGAGCACAGCAGGTCGAGCAATTTGCGATCCATCGAAGTCTTGTCTTGCGTTGAGATTGGCTAGAATACGTCTTTACCGTAGGGCAGGGCCATGACCTCCAACCACTCCGTGCCGCTGGTCGGCATCGTGATGGGCTCCCGTTCGGATTGGGAGACCATGCAACACGCAGCTGACAAGCTCGACGCGCTGGGCGTGCCATACGAAGTCAAGGTGGTCTCGGCGCACCGCACGCCGGACGTCTTGTTTGCTTACGCTGAACAGGCTGGCGGACGCGGGCTGCGCGCGATCATCGCCGGCGCCGGAGGCGCGGCGCATCTACCGGGCATGCTGGCCGCCAAGACCGCGGTGCCGGTGCTCGGCGTGCCGGTGCAGTCCAAGGCGCTCAACGGCATGGATTCGCTGTTGTCGATTGTGCAGATGCCGGCCGGTATTCCGGTGGCCACCTTTGCCATCGGCAATGCAGGCGCGGCCAATGCGGCGTTGTTCGCTGCGGCCATGCTGGCGCCCGAACACGCTCGGATCGATCAGGCGCTGGTGCGGTTCCGCGCCAAGCAGACCGATGATGTCTCGGCCAGCGACGACCCGCGCACATGAGCACTGTCGGTATTCTCGGTGGTGGCCAGCTGGCGCGTATGCTGATGCTGGCCGGTGCACCACTCGGCATCCGTTTTGCGGTGTTCGATCCAGCGCCTGATGCCTGTGCAGGGCAGGTGGCACCGCTGCACGTTGGTGCGTTCGATGATGCAGCCGCACTTGCCGCGTTTGCCGCGCGGGTGGATGTGATTACCTTCGATTTCGAGAACGTTCCGGCCATCGGTGCGCAGCAACTTGCCGCGCAGGTACCGGTCTTTCCGAGTCCTGCTGCGCTTGCCGTCGCTCAGGACCGGCTTAGCGAGAAAACCTTGTTTCGCTCGCTCGGTATCCAGGTGCCGCAGTTCGCTGCGATCGAAGATCGCGCCGGCCTGGATGCAGCACTCGTACAGATCGGGACGCCGTGCGTGCTCAAGACGCGCCGTTTCGGCTACGACGGCAAAGGCCAGTTCCGCATCAAGAATCTTGCCGATGTCGATGCCGCCTGGGATGCGCTCGGTGCGCAGGCAGCGAAGGTTGGATTGATCGTGGAAGCGTTCGTGCCGTTCCAGCGCGAAGTCAGCGTGGTCGCGGTACGCGGGCGCGATGGTGAGTTTCGCGCGTGGCCATTGACCGAAAACTGGCACGTCGACGGTGTGTTGTCGGCCAGCCTCGCGCCAGCGCGCGTTGATACGGCACTGCAAGCGTTGGCCGAAGCGCACGCGCGTGCTGTGGCGGAGAGGCTCGGCTACGTTGGCGTGTTTGCCCTCGAACTCTTCATGCGCGACGGTGAGTTGCTTGCCAACGAAATGGCGCCGCGTGTGCACAACTCCGGCCATTGGACCATCGAAGGTGCCGAGACCTCGCAATTCGAAAATCACGTGCGGGCCGTACTTGGCTTGCCACTGGGCAGCACGACGATGCGCGGCCAGGCCTGCATGCTCAACTGGCTGGGAGTGATGCCTGACGCCGCGGCGTTTCTGGCAGTGCCCGGTGGGCACTGGCATGACTACGGCAAGCAAGCACGCGATGGCCGTAAGGTAGGGCATGCAACGCTCCGCGCGGAAACGGCGCCGGCGCTTGCACGGGCGGTGGGCGATGCCGGTACGGCGCTTGATCGCGATGCGCAAGTGCGGCCGGTGGTTGCGCGTTTGAACGAAGGCTGAGGCACACTGCGCATCGACAGTCGCCCAGCGCTATGCGAGGCGTTGTCTGCGGTGACGTCTTTGCGCAGCGGTTGAAGCTCTCCGGTACGTCGCAGTCGCGGTGTCAGGCATCATCTGCTCACCAGCAAGCTCTGCACTCAGCCTAACCGGCTTGCAACAAAATCCCAGTTGATCAGCTTCCAGAATGCGTCCAGGTAGTGCGTGCGATCCTGCTGGTAGTCCAGGTAGTACGCGTGCTCCCAAAGGTCGCAGGCAAGCAGCGGGATGTCTGGCCCGGTGAGCGGAGTGGAGGCGTTGGGCGTGGCGACCACGGCTAGCCCGCCGTCCGGGCGCTGCACTAGCCACACCCAACCCGAGCCGGAGATGCGTAAAGCCACGCGATTGAATTCTTGCTTGAAGTGCACGAAATCGCCGAACGAGGTAGCGATGCTCTCGCTCAGCCGTCCAAGCGGCTCACCGCCCGAGCGCGGACGCAGGCACTGCCAATAGAAATTGTGGTTCCAGACCTGCGCGGCAAGATGAAACAACGAGCCCTGCGCTTTCGCGATGATATCTTCCAGCGTCATCTCGGCAAACTCGCTGCCTTCGATACGTGCATTAAGCTGTTCGACCTCGCTGCGGTGATAGACGCCGTGATGCGCCTCCAGTGTTGCAGACGACAAATGCGGCTCCAGGCCAGCTCGGGAATAGGGCAGTGCAACGTGTTCGATCGGCATGATGTCAGTGGCAGAGAGGAGAGGGTGCGGCTATGAGTCGCGCTGAAGGCTTACAATGCGCGTATCTGCGGAAGTCTATCCGACCCGGCGGTCGGGCCTGCCGCTCCCAGTCAGGAGAGTCCAATGCCGGTGATGGAACGGATCCAGGCCGAACTCGAACAACACCCGATCGTGCTGTTCATGAAAGGTACCCCGCAATTCCCGATGTGCGAATTTTCCAGTCGCGCCATGCAGGCCCTGGTGGCCGCCGGGGCCGACCAGCTGCGCACAGTCAACGTGCTGGAAGAACCTGAAGTGCGGGCAAATCTGCCGCGCTATTCCAACTGGCCGACCTTCCCGCAATTGTTCATTCATGGCGAGCTGATCGGTGGTTGTGACATCACGCTGGAATTGTTCGAATCTGGCGAGCTCAAGCGCATCGTCACCGAAGCCTATCAGCCGTGACCACGATGCAGGCCCAGCTGCACGGGGCCTTGCTGGCCGGTCGCGTGGTGCTGATTACCGGCGCTGCCGGTGGCCTCGGTGCCGCCGCGGCGCAAGCATGCGCTGCTGCAGGCGCGACGGTGGTGCTGCTTGGCCGCAAAGTGCGCCCGCTGGAGCGGGTCTACGACGCGGTTGCAGCACTGGGTGGCGACTCGCTGCTGTACCCGCTGGATCTGGCCGGCGCGACGCCGGACGACTACGCCGCGCTCGCCCAGCGACTGCAGTCCGAACTTGCCGGCCTGCATGGTTTGCTGCACTGCGCCGCTGACTTTGCCGGTCTGACGCCGGCTGAACTGGCCGCACCTGCGGATTTCGTGCGCACCTTGCACGTCAACTTTACTGCGCGCGCGTGGCTCACCCAGGCGTGCTTGCCGCTGTTGCGCCAGCAGCACGATGCGGCAGTGGTGTTTGTGGTGGACAACCCCTCGCGTGTCGGTCAGGCCTATTGGGGGGCATATGGCGCCGCCCAGCATGCGCAGCGCGGTCTGATCTCCAGCCTGCATCACGAAACCGCTGCCTGCCCGGTCCGCGTCAGCGGTCTGCAGCCAGGCCCGATGCGCACTGCGTTGCGGGCACGCGCCTTCACGCATCACGAAGACAACGACGCGGTTGAGGCGGCACGGTATGCCCCCGCGTGCGTTACTCTGCTGTCAGACGCTGGTGTGGCACATCGCGGAGCGATTTGGAGTCCTTCGGTATGACCATTCTTTCTGCTGCGCTCCTGCTGTTCCTGATCCTGGACCCGCTGGGCAATATCCCGGTGTTTCTCAGTGTGCTCAAACCGTTGCCGCCCAAGCGCCAGCGCTTGGTGCTTGCGCGCGAACTGATGATCGCCTTGTGCGTGCTGATGGCGTTTCTGTGGGGCGGCAAGTATGCGCTGGAGCTGATGCACCTGCGCCAGGAATCGGTGGCGATCGCCGGCGGCATCGTACTGTTTCTGATCGGCATCCGCATGATTTTTCCGCGGTCAGAAGGCCTGATGGGCGAACTGCCCGACGGCGAACCCTTCATCGTGCCGCTGGCCATTCCGCTGGTGGCTGGCCCGTCGGGAATGGCGGCGGTGATGCTGATGGGCAGCAACGAGCCCACGCGGCTGTGGGACTGGAGCCTGTCATTGATGATCGCCTGGATCGGTGCTTCGTCGATCCTCGCTTCCGCCCCGCTGCTGTACAAACTGCTGGGTCACCGCGCATTGACAGCGATTGAACGGCTAATGGGCATGCTGCTGATAGCGATATCGGTGCAGATGTTCCTGGACGGCCTGGGGACGTACTTCAAGCTACCGGTGTCGATCTAGGAACACTGAGATCAACGCAGTCACAGGATGAAATCGGCTGCATCAGTCGCGCCCATGGCGTTCAATTGCGCAAATTTCTTGCTGTTTTCGGCGGCTGTGTGAAGAAAACGGTAAAACGGTCGTGATAAGCAGACCGTTATCTTTTGTGCCGGTGAGTAGGCTAAAGTCTTGTGCATACAACAGGAGCACGCGATGGAACTCAGCAGTACGGCAGCACGGGCGCTGCCGGTGGTGGATGCGCGGCTTTACCCGCGTGGCGATCTGGATGTGTTATCCAAGGCGGAAGTGGCCCGGCTGCGTGATGCATCCAGCGGCGGCATGCACGAATTGTTGCGTCGTTGTGCACTCGCCGTGCTCACCAGCGGCAGCGCGTCGGACGACCCGCGCGCAGCGCGCGATCTGTACCCGGATTTCGAGATCCAAGTAAACCAGCAGGACCGCGGCATCCGCATCGATCTGAGCAACGCGCCTGCGATGGCGTTCGTCGATGGTGAGATCATCCGCGGCGTCGCCGAGTTGCTATTCGCGGTTGTGCGCGACCTCGCCTACATGGCCATCGAACTCGAAGCGCAACGCGGCGATCTCGCCACCAGCGAAGGCATCACTAATGCGGTGTTCGGCCAGCTCCGCAATGCACGCATCTTGCAGCCATTGGAGCCAAATTTGGTTGTGTGCTGGGGGGGGCATTCCATTTCGCGCGACGAATACCTTTACACCAAGCAGGTCGGATACGAACTGGGTTTACGTGGGCTGGATATTTGTACCGGCTGCGGCCCGGGTGCAATGAAGGGCCCCATGAAAGGCGCCACCATCGCGCATGCCAAGCAGCGCAAACACAATACGCGCTACATCGGCGTCACCGAGCCCGGCATCATCGCAGCCGAATCGCCTAATCCGATCGTTAACCATCTGGTCATCATGCCGGACATCGAGAAGCGTCTCGAAGCTTTTGTCCGCATCGGGCACGGAATTCTTGTGTTCCCGGGCGGTGTCGGTACGGCGGAAGAAATTCTCTACCTGCTTGGCATCCTGCTACGCGAAGAAAATGCCAGTCTGCCATTTCCGCTGATCCTCACTGGCCCGACCATCTCGGCGTCTTACTTCGAGCAGATTGATCGTTTTATCCGCCTGACGTTGGGTGAATCAGCTGCCTCACGCTACGAAATCATTGTCGGCGAACCTAACGTGGTGGCGCGTCGCATGGCCGAAGGCATCAATAAAGTCCGCGCGCAACGCAAGGACCAGAAGGATTCGTATTACTTCAACTGGTCCGTGCACATCCCGCTCGAGTATCAGCAACCGTTCGAGCCTAGCCACGAAGCGATGGCTGCATTGGATCTACATCACGGCCGCCCGGCACCGGCCCTGGCCGCCGACTTACGCCGCGCCTTCTCAGGCATCGTCGCTGGCAACGTCAAGGAAGGCGGTATGCGCCGCATCGAAGAGTCCGGTCCCTTCGAAATCCACGGCGATCCTGAGATCATGCAGGCCCTGGACGAACTACTGCGTGGCTTTGTTGAGCAGCGGCGGATGAAGATCTCGGGGCACTATCGGCCTTGTTATCGTGTGGTGACGTAGCAGGCTGCTGAAGAACCTCAGTCGCGTTAGATCTAAAAGTGATTAACAACGCAACTGCACAGCCGATAGGCGATGCTGCGCGGTACGGATAACGATGGGCCAGACGCTCGTGCTGAACACGGCAGCCTACCACTCGATACGAATGCGCACGCTCAGACAGGTGTGCCTGCCAACCGCCAACCGGGGAAAGGATATGTGTAGTGCGTTGGTACGGCACGCTTGGATACCGTATTGGTTCGGAGGACGTGTTCTCTCAGGCTGACATGCCCGATCAACAGCAGTCGCAGGAATCGCTAATGCTCCTGGCCAAAAAATGAGTACAAATCGCTGGAAAGCTAGTCCGACCAATACGCTGACGACCCTAAAACAGCCGTTCGTCCCCCTTGTGCTTGTCGCTAAGCAGGCGGAGGCGCATGTTAGTGATATCACGCTGGGGGGCGCGTTCAATGTCTTTTCGCCGATCTGCCGGCTTTACACTCGTGGAGCTCATGATCACCATCGTGGTGCTGGCGGTCCTGCTCACCATTGCTTTTCCCAGCTTTCGTGGAACGCTTCGCTCTAATCGAGTTGCGAGCAGCACCAACGAGATCATCGGCCTACTGTCGGTTGCGCGCAGTGAGGCGATCCGTAATCGCCGCGGTGGCGGCGTTTGCGGTAGTGCATCCGGGGCCGCGTGCGATGACAATTGGAGTGCAGGCATGCTGGCATGGGCCGATACCGATGGCGACGGAACGTTCAAGAGCGGCGAGACGGTCCTGCGCTTCGTCTCAATCGACCCTTCTCTGATCAGCACTGGCCCACCCGGCGCCGTCATTGCCTTTGACAGGCGGGGGCGGCGGGTTGCCTCTACCGATCAACAGATCGCGCTACAGCCTGTGACCTGCGATGGGCAGGCACTGCGTCGCACCTTGTTCGTCAATGCTGCTGGCCAGATCACGTCTCAGAAGAGCACTTGCCCATGATGCGTTTGCGTCCGCTTGTTTCGCCCTCTCGCGCCCAGGGGTTTAGCCTGCTTGAGGTGCTGATTGCCATCGTCGTTCTCGCATTTGGCCTGCTCGGCTTTGCGCTGTTGCAAACAGCCAACGTGCGCTTTGTACAAAGTTCCAATTACCGCACGCAGGCGACCAACCTGGCGTACGACTTGATGGACCAGATGCGAAGCAACCGCCTACAGTCTGCCTGGTATACCGATGCCAGCTTTTCTGCAAATACCGTGACTGCTGTCAGCTGCAGTCGGCCTCTCGGGAGCGTGACCATCGCTGACAATATTGCGCGTTGGAAGTGTCAGGTCGTTCACGCATTGGGCGAAGGCGCCAGTGCAACTGTTCTCAATAACAGCGGTCAGGTCACCGTTGGTATCAGTTGGGGAGATCAGCGCTGGGATGCGAATGATCCCAATGCCCAGACCACCTTCACCCTTGCCTCGCAGCTATGATGCGTCGTTTTTCCATCCCGCGCGTTGTTGCCGGCATCAGTTTGGTGGAGATGATGATCGCCATGGTGATCGGCCTTGTGCTGATGCTGGGAGTCATTCAGGTATTTTCTGCCTCGCGTACTGCGTCGATGTTGGCTGAGGGCAGTGCGCGCGTGCAGGAAAATGGACGTTTCGCCATGGATTTTCTCCAGCGCGATATTCGTATGGCCGGGCATTTCGGTTGCATTAATGACCAGGCGCATTTCGTGCGCGCCGAAGGAGACCCGATGATCAACACAGGTGCTGTCAGTGGTTCAGGTCATCCGCTGGATTTCAGTATTAGCGTGCAGGGCTATGAAGCTCCCAACACAAAGCCCACCAATCCTCCCGGCAGCCTGAAGATCGGAGATAACTGGGCAATGCCGGCCAATCTGCCTGCGTCGATCACCAGGCTCAATCCTCGCGGCGGCAGCGATATTCTCGTATTGCGTTATCTGGCGCCAGAAGGTGTGCCGATCACCGCGCTGACCACGGGCAGCAACAGCGTCGTGGTCTTCGATGCCACAGCCGGATTGCGCCTGACCGAAGGTGGGCAGGCGAACCCGAATCTCTTTGGGGTTGCGGACTGCGCGCATGCGACGGTATTCAGGGGCACTTATGTCAGCGGTAAGGTCACTGCGGAAGGTACCAATCTTTCCAATTTCTCCACCCGGCCCAGTGGACAGGCAATGCTCTACCGCGCCGAGTCGCTGGTGTACTACATCGGCACATCGGCCAGTTCGGGTGAGCCGACGCTGATGCGTGCAAGGTCCAATGGACTCGATGATTACGGCGCCCCAGAAGAATTGGTCGAAGGGATCGAGAACATGCAGTTACTGTTTGGACTCGATCAGACTGTGAACATATCCAATATCTCGCCTCCTTTGGGAAACATCACCATCCAGGCGATTGCAAGCGATGTCTCTGTCAACACCGACTCCAGCGCTGCCGCACAGTGGAGACGGGTTGGGCAAGTCCAGGTCGGTATCCTGGCGCGTAGTCCAGCACCTGCTACAGCACAATGGCCGACACTCGCTGTGCGCTATCCCAGTACACTCGGCGTCTCTTTCGTGCCGCCAGAAAATAATGATGGCCGCTACCGAATGACTTACGAATCCACGATCGCGTTGCGTAATCGCCTTTTCGGGAATTGAACCATGCATACAGTTGCTCGACGACGTTCGATGCTTTCCCGGCCTCGCGGAGCAGTGCTTTACGTTGCACTGATCATGTTGATTCTACTGGCTTTGATTGGGATTGCCGGTATGCAAGTCGCCGGTATGCAGGAAAAAATGGCTTCCAATTATCTGGTGACCAACATCGCCTTCCAGAACGCCGAGGGTGTGACGCGCAGGAGCGAGCGGGCGATCGAAGCCATTGCCAATCGCACGATCGCTCCCATTGACGCAACGGTGTCGGATACGGATATCCAGCAAAACTGCGATACCAAATTCGATCCGGTAGCCTGGGCACGTAGCAAAAACGTGTCGGTGAATCAAGCTGTTAATGTGCGGCGCATTGATTCGTGCATCATCGGAGTGGGATCGCTCGCGATGGGCGATCCGGTCGATCCGGTCACTCCTGTGTATCAAATCACTACATTCGCCAACGATGCGACGACGGATGCATCTTCGTCGGCATCGATCGATTCCATCTTTAAGCTCTGAGGTCGTGAGCATGTCGCGTCGCACAGCTCGAACCGCTATTGCCTCCATTATCGTCCTTGTCGCGATGGGCGGTTACTTTATCTACAATCTGATCGCCGCGCAGGGTCAGGACAAGCTGGTGCAGGCTCCACTCAATAATGGAACTCAGGTTCCGCCAGCATTTATTGTGGTGGTGGATGATTCCAATTCGATGACATTCGAGCGAATTTTCAAGGGCGGCGATGGGCGGCTGCAATGGAATGCCAGCACTTCCAGTTTCTTTAAATCTGATGGAAGTTTTTTTAATAGCGGAGATAGTTGCACTAATGAATCAGCGGACTGTTATGTCTACTTATTCCCTTTCCCTGATTATAATTATTCATTTCCAGTTGGCGTAGCTCTTCCGCCGCTCGATCAATTTGGTTTTGCAAGATCGCCCGCGTACAATGCGGGTTACTTTGATCCAAATATTCAATACGATCCATGGACCAAATCCGACCGGACGTTGTGGCCGGCTGCTGATTTTACCAAGGCAAAGCCAGACTCGCGCGACTCAGCAGTTTATGGCGATGCTACTGGAAAAATGCGAATGAGTAATAGTGGTACTCTCGTCAATCTTGGTGTGGCGAGAGAGGTGGCTACAGATAATGCATTCCGGTTCATTACTGGCATGACAATCCCTGCTGGAACGCGTTATCGGACAACAGCTCTTACAAGGACGTGTAATTCTACCATTTTAAATGGCCTGCCGGGTACTGCTGGGGTGTGGTCAACGCTTGCCATCAATACCCAAGTAACTGCCGACTGTTTTGTGCAAATTTCGTATATTCCAGCAACGTTTTACTTGCCTGCTGCTACTCCAGCACCCGCTGGATATATTGCAAATGATGTTAATCGGCCTGTTATTGCGAATGCGTGCGGGCCTGGTTGCAATATGCGGCGATATCAAATACTCCGGGCGAACTACTCGACATCTGCGGATTTTGACGCTGCATCGAGGAATTTTTCTAATTGGTTTCAGTATCATCGTAATCGCATTCTCTCAGTCATCGGTTCTGAGTCACGGGCACTGGCCAATGTCGACAATATGCGGGTTGGCTATTTTACTATCAATAAGCGCACTCAGCCGACCATGTATAGCATTGGCGATGACACATCGCGCGCTGCTTTGTTTAAGCAGATCTACACTCTGATACCGAATGGTGGTACGCCGAATCGCGTGGCTGTCGAGTATCTTGGCCAACAGTTCAAGCGAACCGGTGATGGAGCGCCTGTGTTACGTGCATGCCAAAAGAACGCCGGTATGCTGTTTACCGATGGGTATACCAACACCAATGCTCAGGCGTCCCCGAGTATCCCCACTGAAACCTATGGAAATGCCGATTCTACCGGGGCTGTCGATTTTCCCACCACGCCGTTCGCCGACGAGTATAGCGAAACGATCGCTGATATTGTTGCTAGCTACTATTCTGGCGCAAACACGCCCCTGGTGAATCTGCAGGGCGTTGCCAGCGGCTTAGTTCCCGTTGATGAAAAGTGTGCAACTCTTGATAAAGCATCCGCAGATTGGAAGCGATTGGATTGCCAGAAGGATTTGCATATGAACTTCTATGCGATCACCCTGGGTGCGAAGGGAAATATCTATGAAGTCAATCAGGCTGCCACCATCGACCCCTATGCCAATGCTCCCAACTGGAATGCCAACGGTGATCCACTCGTGGCTGACGACGGTCGGGTGATTGATGAGCTTTGGCATGCCACCATCAATAGCCGCGGCCAGTTTATCAATGCCAAGAGTCCGAACGAGGTGACCGCCGCGATGCGTCGGGTGCTGTCGGCCGCTAGTTCTGCCAAATCCCCATCTGGCACATTGGCATTGACAGGGGCGCGCATCGGTGCAGGCTCCTTGACCGTGACTCCTGAGTACCAGATCAAAAATAACGGCACGGATTGGTCCAGTACGCTGAAGGCCAACCAGGTCTCGGTCGATCCGGATACGCGCGAGGCGCGCTTTACCCCGCTCTGGGAAGCAGCTGCGCAGATGCCTGCTGTGACAGCTCGAAATGTGTACTTCAATGATGGCAGTAACGTACGAAAGTTTGGTGGAACCACCATCAGCCTAAGCGGTTTATGCGGTCTGGCTACAAGTTTGTATCCCAGTCAGTCGCTCTGCTCGCAGTCTGACCTGACTAGCCTGGGCGCAACTGCCGAGACCGCAGCGAATTATCTGCTGGGTGATCGTACTGGCGAAATTCAGCAGGGAGGCAACTTTCGAGATAGGAACACGGTGCTTGGCGATATCATCAATTCCACTCCAGTAATCAGTGCACCGATTGACGACTATGGATATCGTGGCTTGGGCGGGACGCTTGGGACGAGCTATACCAACTACCTCAATAACAAGCGAAGTAAAGGATATATGGTATATGCAGGGGCCAACGACGGCATGTTACATGCCTTCGATGGCGGTATTGACAGTACTGGTGCCGTCACCGCAAATGGTGGTCGCGAGCGTTTTGGATATGTGCCAGCCACCTCCTATGGGCACATGGGAAATCTGTTGTTGCCATACCAAATCAATAAGTCATCTACATTACCCAGTTTTGATCATCGTTACTTCGTCGATGGTCCGATTGCAGTGGGAGATACTTATTACAACAATGCTTGGCAGACGACGCTGGTTGGTACCACGGGTGCTGGAGGCCGGGGAGTCTTTGCATTGGATGTGACCAATCCCGCAAATTTTTCTGCCAATAGTCGCCTCTGGGAGATCAATGATCTTAGTGGTGATGCCACTGTGCGCGCGAACATTGGGCATGTGCTAGGCAAGCCCGTCATTGTCCCGGTGCGCGCGGCCGATGGGACTGTCGGCTGGAAGGCAATCTTCGGCAACGGCTATGCTAGCGCCAGCGGAAAGGCGGTGCTGTTCGTGGTCGATATCGGAACCGGTGCCACGCCGACGATTCGTATGATTGAGGCAACCGAGGCAGGAAACGCAATCAGCGGCAATAATGGACTTGGCAATCTCATCGTAGTGGATCGCATCGATAATCGGACGATCGACCCGGATACCAAAAAGCCAGCGCGTACGCGCGATGGTTATGCCGATACGGTTTATGCGGCCGATCTTCGAGGAGCGATCTGGAAGTTCGATCTCACCTCGACCGCAACATCTGTGACCATGCCTACGTTCACGACGGGAACATACATTGAAGGTGGTTTGACCTATCGCCAGCCAATCACTGGTGGGCTGCAAGCCGCATCAGGAGAAAATGGCGGTGTGCTGGTATTATTCGGCACGGGAAGTTTTTCGTTCGATAAAGATAACCAGGCAAGTTCAGCGCTGCAGACGCAAAGCTTGTATGGCTTTACGGATCAGGTGGATGGGGTCATCTCTACAAGCCTCACCAGGGCGAATTTAACCCCGTACTCTGTCATTAGTGGTACCTCCGGTGGCTTTCGATCCCTTCAGCAAGGCACCGCGCCCTCATCGTCACTTGGCTGGTACGTGGATTTGCCCGCCGGTGAGCGGTTTGTGGGGTATCCTGAACTCGTATCGGGAGTCTTGTTCATGCCTACCTATTCGCCGCTTGCGATCAGCAGCGGGTGCAGCCCCGATGGTGTGAACTGGTTGTTCGGGTTGAATCCGCGAACGGGCGTTGGTGCCCTGTCTGGTGTGCGAATGGGCGGCATCAGTGGCTCTACCCTTGCTACTGGTTCTGCGGGGATCTCGCTCAACACGGGTGGTAATGCTCCGGTCAAGGAGGTAGGCGTGTCGGTAGTTCCCAGGCTCGAGCCGCAGGCCAAGCCCAAGGATGGTTCGGTGGCGCCTACGCAGCCATCAGGATCAGGCTGCTGGATGATCGTCAGCGTCGCTGGCGCCCCGCCCATGTATGTTCCTTATCCTTGCGGTCGCCAGTCCTGGCGCCAGCTGCAGTAGAAGGAGTTTGCCAATGTCCTTAGATCTGTCGCGTTCAATGTTCCGTCAACTTCGCCAGCGTTCTGTCGGCTTCAGCTTGATCGAGTTGATGATCGTCGTCGCAATCATCGGCATCCTGGCTGCGGTCGCCTATCCGTCCTACGCCGAACATGTTCGCAAGTCTCGGCGAGCGCAGGCCAAGGCCGATCTGGTCGAATACTCTCAATTGCTGGAACGCTCGCATACGACCAACAATACCTATACCAGTTTTACGTTCGGGAATGGATTGAAGACCATCCAGTCGCCGCGCGAAGGCGGTATAGCGCAATACAACATTACGCTTGCAGCCACTCAGTCGAGTTTCACCCTGACCGCCGCGCCTCAGGGCAACCAGGCCAAGGATCAGTGCGGCACGCTGACGTTGAACCAAGCAGGGGTGAAGACGCCCGGCGCAACAACCATCCCGGGCTGCTGGTAGCGTCGTTGGAGGTGTTGCGCTTCTGCAAAGTTACGTCTAGAATACTGCTCCCCCTGCCCGAATAGCTCAGCCGGTTAGAGCACTTGACTGTTAATCAGGGGGTCGTTGGTTCGAGTCCAACTTCGGGCGCCAAGGTTTTCAAAAAGCCGCGACACGTCGCGGCTTTTTGTTGGCCCGCTCATCGGCCTGTGCAGCTAATGATGCTGGTATAGCGGACGGTGCGCGCTCTTCCGGAGTTGTTGATCACGACGTCAGCCAGTCGCTGAGCCTTGCTGCATAGACTGATGGTGATGTTTGTGCCGCTGTTGCGTCCGTTTGGCAGGAATCGGACGATGGACCTTCCAGGTGTACTGGTGATGTCGATGCCTCCGGTGGCGGAGGCTTGCTCCACTCTGATGACGGATGCTGCGCTTTGCGGTTGCTCGTCGCGCTGTGGATCTTTGAATAGCATCCATCCTTGGCTCCAGTTGCAATCTGTTCGGCAGCGTGTCCCGTCTGTGGAGGGACAAATGCTGACAGGTATGCGTTGCGTCACCGCCAAACTTCTGGCCATCGCAAGATGTGTGGTGAGCAAGTGCATTGTTGTGGTGGCTCGCTGCCATTCGATAAGGCTTTTGAAGCTGGGCATACCGATGGCTGCGCCGATTCCGATGATCGCTATCACGATGAGCAACTGGGTTGCGGTGTACCCTCTTGCTCTCGAATGGCCTGCCGCATCCATTGCGTTTGTCGTTGAATTGGAGCAAACAGTTTCAACATTGGTCGCCTGCCGGGTAACTCTGCCTCCACCTGTATGGCTGTCAGGGTTCTAATGATGCTGGCGTCCGTAAAATCGTGGAGTTTCCCTGAGATCCGCTCAATGACAGACCGTTTTCAGCTCGTATCTCCGTACTCGCCAACTGGCGACCAGCCCGCTGCCATCGACAAGTTGGTGGCCAAATTCGAGGCTGGACTGGCCAAGCAGACCTTGTTGGGGGTCACCGGTTCGGGCAAGACCTACACCATTGCCAATGTGGTCCAGCAGGTTCAGAAGCCGACTCTGGTCATGGCGCCGAATAAGACGCTGGCGGCGCAGTTGTATGGCGAGTTCAAGTCTTTCTTTCCGCACAACGCGGTGGAGTACTTCGTCAGCTACTACGACTACTACCAGCCTGAGGCTTACGTGCCCTCGTCGGACACCTTTATCGAGAAGGATAGTTCGATAAACGAACACATCGAGCAGATGCGCTTGTCGGCGACCAAGACATTGCTGTCGCGGCGCGATTCGCTGGTCGTGGCAACGGTCTCGGCGATCTATGGCCTTGGTGCGCCGGAGGACTATCTATCGCTACGCCTGATCCTGTCAGTTGGTGAGCACATTGATCAGCGCCAGTTGATTCGCCATCTCGCTGACCTTCAGTACACCCGCAACGAATTCGAACTCACGCGGGGCGCTTTTCGCGTGCGCGGGGAGGTGGTGGATGTGTTCCCGGCTGAATCGGACATTGAAGCCCTGCGCATCGAGTTGTTTGATGGCGACATCGAGCAACTGACCCTGTTCGATCCGTTGACCGGCGAGACCTTGCGCAAGCTGCAGCGCTATACCGTGTATCCAAAGACGCATTATGCCACCACGCGCGAGCGAACGTTGAGTGCGGTGGACACCATCAAAGAAGAGCTGAAAGAGCGCCTTGAACAACTCTACGCACAGAATAAGTTGGTCGAGGCACAACGCCTGGCGCAGCGTACGCAATTCGATCTAGAAATGATGGCCGAAGTGGGTTTCTGCAATGGCATCGAAAACTACTCGCGGCATCTCACCGGCAAGGCGCCGGGCGAACCACCGCCCACGTTGTTCGATTATCTGCCGCCGGATGCGCTACTGGTTATCGACGAGTCACATGTCACTATCCCACAGATCGGCGCTATGTATAAGGGCGACCGATCGCGCAAGGAAACGCTGGTGGAGTTCGGCTTTCGTCTGCCGTCGGCCCTGGACAACCGGCCTTTGCGCTTCGAAGAGTGGGAATCGCGTTCGCCGCGCAGCATCTATGTCTCGGCGACACCTGGCCCTTACGAGTTGCGCGAGTCGGCCGGCGAAGTCATAGAGTTGGTGGTACGTCCCACTGGTCTGATCGACCCTGTGGTGGAGATCCGCCCGGTCGCCACGCAGGTCGACGACCTCATGTCCGAGATTCACGAGCGCATCAAGCTCGGTGACCGCGTCTTGGTGACCACACTGACCAAGCGCATGTCGGAGAATCTC
>Ga0207791_1000221_pt1 | contig 15577 bp, 12 predicted proteins | sample HigsolmetaGSP16D_FD_184844 | JGI IMG/M metagenome (GOLD analysis project Ga0207791, IMG submission 184844) | High solid enriched microbial communities from the Joint BioEnergy Institute, USA - SP1-6-D (SPAdes) | ecosystem: Engineered > Bioreactor > SSF (Solid state fermentation) > Aerobic >...
TCTAACGGAATGAAACCGCCATGCAGCGCCAGGCCATTGGCGATGGCGGTCATGCCGAACTCGCGCACGCCGTAATACACGTAGTTGGCGTCCGGGTCGTCGGTGGCCACCGACTTGCTGGCCTTCCACAACGTCAAATTGGAATGCGCCAAATCCGCCGAGCCGCCAATCAACTCTGGGAGCAGCGGCGCAAAGGCTTCGATTGCAAGCTGCGAGGCCTTGCGCGAGGCGATGCTCTGGCCCTGTTCCTGCGCCTTGGCGATGCAAGCGTCGGCCTTGGCAATGAAGTCGACCGGTAGTTCGCCATGCGAGCGACGTGTCAGCTCGTCGGCCTGCGCGCCGTATTGCTTGCTGTACTTGTCGAACAGCTGTTCCCATTCGGCCTGACGCAACGTGCCGGTACCGCCAGCACGCCAACCGGCATAGATCTCTTCTGGAATTTCAAACGGGCCGTAAGGCCAATCCAACGCCTTGCGCGCGCCTTCCAGTTCTTCCTTACCCAGCGGTGCGCCGTGCGAGGATTCCTTGCCTGCCTTGGTCGGTGCACCAAAGCCAATCTTGGTACGGCAGCAGATCAACGTCGGCTTGTCGGTGTTCTCCAGCGCCGCTTCGATAGCGGCCTTGATCTTCTCGGCGTCATGCCCATCCACATCGCCGATCACCTGCCAGCCATAGGCCTGGAAACGCGCCGGTGTGTCGTCGCTGAACCAGCCCGCCGTATTGCCGTCGATGGAGATCTGGTTGTTGTCCCAGAACGCGACCAGCTTGCCCAGGCCCCAGGTGCCAGCCAACGATGCGGCTTCGTGCGAAATGCCTTCCATCATGCAGCCGTCGCCCATGAACACCCAGGTGCGGTGATCGACGATTTCCAGCTCCGGGCGGTTGTAGCGCTGCGCGAGCAATTTCTCGGCCAGCGCGAAGCCAACCGCGTTGGCAAACCCCTGCCCGAGCGGACCGGTGGTGGTCTCAACGCCGGGGGTTTCGCTGCGCTCGGGGTGCCCTGCGGTCTTGCTGTGCAACTGACGGAATTGCTTGAGCTGCTCGATCGGCAGGTCATAACCGGACAGGTGCAGCAATGCGTACTGCAGCATCGAGCCATGCCCATTGGACAGCACGAAACGGTCGCGGTTGAACCACTGCGGATTGTTGGGGTTATGCCGGAAGAAATCGTTCCACAGCACTTCGGCGATATCGGCCATGCCCATCGGCATGCCGGGATGACCGGACTTGGCGGCTTCGACCGCATCTGCGGCAAGAAAACGGATGGCGTTGGCCAGCTGACGGCGGGTGGGCTGGGTCATGGGCGTCTATGGAAGCGGAGGGAAACACCGCTGGAAGCGGAGACCGTTATTCTCCCATACAGCGCGCCCGCAGGCTGCTGCATCACCAAAGGCCGCCACCGTTGGTCGTTCGGCAGCCTGGCCAGCATCGAAGTGCCGTTCCTTGCGGACCATGACTGCCACGACGCATTCGTGCGCGACTGCGCAGCAACCCGTCAGTGGCTTCAACATGCCATTGTTGCAAGCCAATCGATCAAGGTGCAGGTGGATACAGTGGCGCCAGTCCTTCTTCTGGTTCGCCTGCGCCCGCATGGCGCCAACGCGGCCCCTCGGCGAACGCATCGCGCAAGGCGGCACGCGCGCCGGCCACATCACCGTCACCGCCCCAGCGCGCGCGTTGCATGCGCGCCACGGCTGCACGTTGCGCCGGGTCCGCCAATGCCGCCAACACTGCATCGATATCCGCAACGCCAGCCATACCGCATAGCACCACGGCCACATCGTCCATGCCACCGGTGTCGAGCGCGCGGCGCAACTCGGTCGCACCATGGGGGGAGCGCCTGCTCATCGCTGGCACGGCGCTGCCATTGCCGTCGTTACCACCTGATGTACCGCTCGGAATGCCACGCCGACGCAACAGCGCCCACACCAGCGTGCCGATCCACAAAAACGCGAATCCGATCGCCGCCGCGATCCAGACCCATGGCGGTCGCGCAGGCGCTGGTGGTTGCAGTGCGAGGCTGCGCTCTGTCGTCGGCGCCGATTGATCAGGAGCAGGGTTTGCAGCCGGTAATGGCGCAGGCGTTGCAAACGCACCGCGACCCGCAGCGACCTTCAGCGTCATATCGGGCAGAGAAGCAGTTTTGGCTGCGCCTGCGGTCACATCCCACCATGCCACACGCAACCCAGGGACCACCAACGAACCGGGACGATTGGGCACGATCGAATAGCGCCGGGTCAATCGCAGCTGCGGCGAGCCGTCCACGAAGCGTTCCTCGAACTGCGGCGGCTCGGCGAACACCTGCGCGTCGGGCACGTTTGGGGTCGGCAAGTCGGGAAACTGCGCCCGAGTGGCGCCGCGCACGCTGGCTTCCACGACAAATTGCACCGCTTCACCGGCGGTCGCACCCTGTGGCGTGGCCATATAGCGTAACTGCAGGCTGCGAAGAGGCAGCCAAGGCTGCGGCGCGTTGACCGGTTGAGCGCGCACCTGTAGCGGAACGCTGCCACTGTGCGCACTCACCGCACCGTCGCCGCGCCCCAGGTAATCGTCAAAAAAACCACCGACCGAAAGCCCATTGAAACGAGCCGGCGGCAGCAGCAGACGACCGCTACGCTCGGGCACCAGCAGATAGCGCCGTTCCACCACGTTGTACTGGCGTCCGTTAATCAGCTTGACCGAGCTAACGTCATCGCCGACGCGCTGCATCGATGCCCCATCAGGCGCTTCAAGGTCCAGTTCGCCCGAAGCCAGTTGGTTGGCGAAATACAACCGCGCCACCACGCCCACGCTTTGCTGCACGTAGGGTTGCGGGTCGTCCACCTGAGTTTCGACAAAGACATCTTCATTGTTCTGCGCCACAACCGGTGCGGCGGCAGTGCTGCCGGGACTGCTTGCAACATCGTTGGCCGATCCAATGACCTGCAGGCGTAACGGTTCGGTGCGCTCGTTGCCCACCCGGATCGCCGGCACGATCAGCTCACCGCTCTTGCGTGGCGTCAGCACGACTCCGAACAAAGCAGTCGCTGTCACAGAACCATTGGTCACCTGCATCTGCTGATTGGCGCTCTTGGCGCCCAGCGAAAAATCGGCGCGCAGCGGCGTGTAATCCGGTTCGACACCACGTTGGTCGGTTTCGATATTCAACATCGCCACGTCACCGGCATTGACACTGTCGCGATCCAGCCACGCGCGCGTCACCGCACCCGCCGGTGCGCTCACCAGCAGTGTCACATTGATCAGTATGCCGATCGCCGCACGACGCACGTGGTGTCTGCCGATCATCGTCCCTCCCGTTTCCTGCGTTCGTATTCCAGCCTGAATTTGGTGCGCAGCAGGCTGCCGGGATCATCCGGCACACGCCGCAGCCACGCCTCCACCGCCTGGCGTTGCTCGCGTTGTTCCGCCGTCTCACTGGCAGCTGCTGCCTCTTGCTTGCCGCTTGGATCCGCCTGCTTGTCGCCCGCCTGGTCCATGGCCTGCTGCATGTTGCGACGCTGCGCCTCATCGGCTTGCTGCTGGGCATTGGCATCGGCAGATTGCGGAGGCGTGTCCTGCTCGCGTTTCTCGTCGTGCCCATTGTCGTTGGACTGCGCATCGTGCGACTTGCCGTCCTGCGGCGTCTGCGCAGCGGATGGCTGGTTTTTGCCATCCTGCTGATTCCGCCCATCCTGACCCGATTGCGTGTCGTGCTGCTTCTGGCCCGATTGCGATTGCCCTTCCCCAGGGTGACCAGATTGCTTCTGATCCTCGGACTGGCTTTTGCCGTCCTGGCCTTTACCGTCCTTGTGCTTCTGCTGCTGACGCTTGCGCGCGGCATCGACCGCGGCGCGATTGGCAATGGCATCGTGCTGATTGGGATGTTGTCTGAGCGCACGATCGTAGGCGTCGATCGCCGCGTCGTACTGACCCTGTCGTGCCAGTGCGTTGCCGAGGTTATACAGCCCCTCATCGGTTGGCACCGCTTCAAAGGCCTTCTGTGCAGCCGCAAAATCGCCCTTGCGATAAGCCCGCACACCGGCATCCAGACGCTGTTGTTGCACCTGATCGGCACGCTGCCACAAGGTGCCATCGGTCGCATGCGCGGGCTGTGCCAGCGGCAGCACGCACACCATTGCCAGCACTGCCAACACCACGCGGCGGCGAAACGCTGGAAGGGCCAGCAGCATCACCGGCAGTACCAGCCAATACCCCTCATCGAGCCACGTCTTGCCGCCATCGGACTCGGCGGTTTCATCCGCCAACGGCTGTTGCGATGGATCGAGCACGCCTAACGCACGCAGATCCGCATCGTCCGGCGCGATGCGCGCATACCGTCCACCGCCCTGCCCGGCTAAATCACGCAAGCTGCCTTCGTCTAGCTTGGCCTGCGCAATTTCTCCGCTGGCCTTGCGATACGCTGCGCCGCGCTCGCCTCCCACGCCGAGTGCAGAAACGCTGAAGCCGCGCGAACGCGCCGTGCGCGCGGCACTTTGGGCGGAGCCATCGGCGCTATCGCTGACGAGCAGAATGTCGCCTTGCTTGAATCCGGCTTGCTGCAACAGCTGGGCCGCCGCATCGATGGCGCGGTCCGCACGCTTGCCATCGACCGGCATCACCGACGGCGACAGCGTATCCAAAAACAACGCCACATTGGCGCTGTCGTCGGTCAATGGCGCTACCGTGAAGCTTTCGCCTGCATAGGCCAGTAATGCCACCTCGCCACCGGCACGTTCGCGCAACAGCGCTGCCAGCTTGGCCCTCGCCTGCAGCAGGCGCGATGGCGGCAAATCAGTTGCGTTGGCACTGGACGACAGATCCAGTACCACCACCAGCGGCATGCTGGATTGATACACCGGGCGCGCGGTCTGTCGCCAACTCGGCCCGCTCATGCCGACCACGGCCAACGCATAGGTCAGCGCCGCCAGCACGAATCCCAGCCACCCGTGCCGCTCACCACGAACCAACAATGTTTGCAGCAGATGCGCATCCACGCTGTGCTGCCAGACATCGGCATCGCGGCGACGCCAATGCCACAAGGCAGCTGCCGGCACGATCAACAGCAGCGCCCACAACAGCATCGGGCGCAACAGATGTAACGACTGCAACGATCCCGCCACTGCGTTCAGCGCGTTCATCGCCACCTCCGTGGCAGCACATAGGCCAGCAACGCAATGACGATTGCCGCACCCAATGGCCAGTAATAGCGTTCCACGCGCGGCTGCACCGAAGGCCCAAGCCCCTTGACCGGCTCAAGCCGATCCAGTTCGGCATAAATGCCGGCGAGCTCTTGGGTGTCGCGCGCGCGAAAGAAGCGCCCGCCGGTCTGCTGGGCAATCTTGCGCAGCGCGTCTTCGTCGACATCGTCGTTGCCGCCGGTCGGAACCGGCAGGCCGAACAACGCATAGCCGCCACTTCCACCAAACGCGATGGTGTACACACGCACCCCTTCGGCCTTGGCAAGTTCTGCGGCTTTTAGTGGATTCAGCACGCCGGCGTTGTTGACGCCATCGGTGAGCAGCACCACCACGCGCTGGCCCTGCTTCTGTTCGCGTAGCCGTTTGACCGACAACGCAATTGCATCGCCAATCGCGGTATCACGCCCGGCCAGACCCACCACGCTATCGCTCAACTGATCGCGCACTGAGGTCAGATCCGCGGTCAACGGTGTCAACGCATACGCGCGTTGGCCGAATACCAGCAAGCCGACGCGGTCGCCTTCGCGTCGATCCAGAAAATCCGACAGCACGGCTTTGGCAGCGGTCAGCCGGTCCACCACATTGCCGCCGAGCACCATGTCCGGCTCGTTCATGCTTCCTGACAGATCCACCGCTAGCATCATCTGGCGCGCCTGACGCGGTGGCTGGATCACATCGCCCAGTTGTTGCGGGCGCGCCAATGCCGCACACAACAAGACCCAACCCAGCCATGCCAGCCAACGCGGCATTCGCAGGGCCGGCCCGCTTTTCGCCTGCGCGACCGCCTGCAACTGCTCTGCATACGGCACGCGTAGTGCCGCCACATCGGCGCGATGTTGCGGCCAGAACCACATCAGCAACGGCAACGGTATCAACCACCACGCCCACGGCCAGGCACAGTGCGCCAGCGCATCCTGCCATTGCGACCAGTGCAGCCAACTCATCGCTGGCCCCGCATCAGCGTCAAGAAGCGCTGTCGCGCCAGCGCCTCTACCGCCGGCAAATCGTCCACTGCGGGCGCGCGTTGGAATCCGCCTTCCAGCACAACCCGGCCACGTCCCTGCGAAAAGACATACTCCTTGCTCTTGCGACCATCCAGAAATTGCAACCATGCATCGCCTTGCAAGCGATCAGCCTGCGGATCGACATTGCGCGCGGCACGCCGCAGCAGCACCGATACAGCCGCCAGGCGCTGCGCAGGCGTGGTGGCACGCTGCAATTGCGCATTGAAGATAGCTAACCAGCGGCGCTGCCGTTGACGTCGGCGCCACCACCAGACCCATGCACTGCCCAGCACCAGCACGATGACCGCGATCACCAGCCACCAGCCCGGTGCCAGCGGCCACCAGGACGGCGGCGGCGGCAGGTGAACATCACGCAGCGGCAACGATTGCGGCGACATCGTCAGCGACTCCGTACGATGAGGCTGCCACCCAACCACGCATCGCTGGCATCATCGGTGGACAGCCGATGCAAGCGCACGCCGCGTGCCTGCAAGAGCGAGCTCAAACGCTCCAGCGGCACGACAAATTCGGCCTGCCAGCGTGCACGTCCAGCCTGCGTGGACAGATCGATGGCGATGCGCTTCCCACCCACCTCGAAGCTGAGTGCGCGTGGTGGTGGGGCCAGTTCCAGAGGATCCACCAGCACAATCACCACTACCTCATGGTGCATGGCCAGCCCTGACCAACAGCTGGCAGAAATGCCACCGGCACTGCGCGCATCGGCCAGCACGACCAGCCGCGCACCTGGGCGCAACAGACGCGCAGCATGGTCCAGCGCTATGTCCAGCCCCGCATCGCCGGAGGGCGGCTGCGCATACCAACGCGTTAATGCATCCAGTACCGGCAATACGCCACGTTGACCGGAACGCGGCGCAACCGGCGCCTCGCAGGCGGTACCGCGCAATGCTGCGACCCGGTCGCCCTGACGCTGCGCCAGCCAAGCTGCCACGGCGCCAGCGCGCGCCGCCTGTACCGATTTGTAACGCACCCGCGTACCGAAAAAGAGCGCAGACGAGGTATCGGCCACGATCAGACTCAAACGCTCGCGCTCGGCCTGAAACACCTTCGTGTAGGCCCGCCCGGTACGCGCGGTGACGCGCCAATCGATATGCCGCGCATCATCGCCGGCCACGTACTCCCGCGACTGGGCGTACTCCATACCACGCCCGTGTGTGGCCGCAGGCACTGGCCCCGCCACCCCATACCGACCGCGCCCCGGTTGGCTGCGATGGACGACAGTGCCACGCAACGCGATCAATTCCTCAAGCGCCGGACGCACTCCATCGCCAGCGATGGGCGACCGAGTGAGTGCAGGAGACGAGAACGGCATGGAAGACATTGGCGTCTGGCGAGGGGGCGGCATACCTCAGCGACGCTACCCGATCAGGGTAGCGGAATCTTTTCGAGCAACACAGCAACCAGACGTTCGCCATCCCAGCCTTCGGCCGTGGCCTCGTAACTGGGCAGCACACGGTGCCGCAGCACGTCGGGGGCAATGGCGCGGATATCGTCCGGCGTCACATAGTCGCGCCCGGCCAGCCACGCGCGTGCGCGTGCACAGCGCTCAAGCGCAATCGATCCGCGTGGGCTCGCGCCCCAGGCGATGCGCCGCGCCAATGCTGGGTCATACCGCTGGGCATCGCGCGAGGCGAGCACAAGTTCGATGAGATAACGCTCCAACTGCGGCGCCAAATGCACATCCAGCACCACGCGGCGCGCGGCAAAGACATCCTCCAACGACATCTTATCGGGCGCGGTCTCGTGCTTTTCCAGCGTATCGCGGGCCGCCTCACGTGCCAGGCGCAGGATCTGCGCCTCGGCGTCGGCCTGCGGATAGCCGATGCGCACATGCATCAGGAAGCGATCCAGCTGGGCTTCAGGCAACGGGAACGTCCCCTCCTGCTCGATCGGGTTCTGCGTGGCCATCACCAGAAACAGTTGGGGCAGCGCATAGGTGTGCCTGCCAACCGTCACCTGCCGCTCGCCCATCGCCTCTAGCAGTGCAGACTGGACCTTGGCGGGTGCTCGGTTGATTTCATCTGCTAGCAGGATCGGATGAAAGATCGGCCCAGGCATGAACTCGAAACGGCTGTCCTGCGGCCTCCAGATTTCGGTACCGGTCAGATCGGCAGGCAGTAGGTCAGGAGTGAACTGCACTCGCGCAAAATCCGCCTCCAGCCGCGACGCCAGCGCGCGGATCGCAGTGGTTTTCGCCAACCCCGGCGCTCCCTCAACCAGAAGATGGCCATCGGCCAACAAGGCGATCAACAGGCGCTCGACCAACGCTGACTGGCCAACGATGCGATGCGTCAAGGACTCTCGCAGCAAAGTGAATTGACGGTGCAGCCGGTCCTCGCCAGGCGCGGCAACGGCTTCGGGGGGGAGGGGCGGCGGTGTGTTCATAGATCCAGTGTGACCGATTCGCGCGCGATTGGTTCGCTGCGAGACATCGGGATATTCAGGAAGTGACACATTTAACAATGTCTCCGACCTGGTTCGGCGCCACTGTCTGGCGCCATAGATCTGGCGACTCTCGCAGACGAACAACAACGCTGGATCGAGCAACGGCTCACAGCACCCGACTGCGCAAGATACTCAGAGTCAAAACGTTCCTCGATATCTTCCTGGCGCACTTCAATCACAGCACTGCGAATCAGAGTCGAATCCGCCCTGAAAAAACCCCGCTTCTGGTTACGTAATGCCACAGTGCGCATCAGGCACCAGAAGCCGTTATCGGCGGCCGTTGCACCATGCACGGCAGCATTAGCGCGCGGCGTTCGCTACCCGCAAAACCTTTGGCGTCACGAACACCAGTAGTTCAGCCTTCTCTTTGCTGCGTCCACGCTTCTTAAACAAATTGCCCAAAAAGGGGATGTCACCGAGGAAGGGCACCTTCGAGACGCTCTCGCGATCAGTGAATTCGTAGACACCACCGATGACAACGGTCTCACCGTCTCCTACCAGCACAGCGGTATTGACCTCTCGACGGTTAATCTCCGGGACGGTGCCATACAACGGCAAATTAATTAGCCGTGCAACTTCATCCTTCTTGACATTCATATTGAGAAAGACTCGGTTATCGTTGGTAATTGTCGGCGTTACCTTGAGTTCGAGCACTACTTCCTTAAATTGTACGTTGGCCTGCGACCCACCACCTGCACCAGAGCCGCTGATGGTTACATAGCCGATTTCTCGGCCCTGCTTGATGACACCTTCTCGCTGGTTCGCAGTAACGATACGTGGGTTCGATACAACTTCGCCACGCCCCTCTTCCTGCATTGCAGACAGCTCGATATCCAGATTGAAATGCGAGCCAAGTAAGGTATAAGCCAGACTGCCAGGCGTGCTATTAGTGAATCCGCCACCCGCACCTAGATTTACATTCAATCCAGACGGAAAAAGAAACGCTGGCACAGTGCTACTTGTTCCAGGCGTAGTGGCTGTGCGAGTGTTATTGATTTCTTTTTTGTATTGGGCCAGCGTATTTTCGTAATTGACAATGCTGTCCAGCGAACCACTGAAAATATTTTGCCTCGTCGCTCCGGAAATACCAAAGCGCGCGCCCAGGTCGCGCGCAAACGTATCGGTGGCAATGACGATGCGACTCTCGATCAACACCTGATCCACCGGTCGATCGATATGGGAGATCAGTTCGCGCATCTGCGCGACCTTCTTGGGAATATCACTGATCATCAACGTATTGGTGCGGTCGTCGGCAACCAGGCGTCCACGTGGCGACAGAAATCCATTGTCCTGTCCCGCGCTGCCACCCTGCCCACCCTGTCCTCCCTGACCACCGCCGCCGATGCCCTTGGCCTCAGTCAACGCCTTAAAGATCGCGCCTGCATTGTGGTAATTGATCTGCACATAATCGGTAATCAAATCCTCACGGTTCTCGATCGCAATGCGCGCGTCTTCCTTGTCCTGCTCAAACTTGGCCAGCTCCGGTTGCGGGGCGACCCACACCACGCCGCCGTCGCGGCGCTTGTCCAGCCCCTTGGCACGCAGCACGATGTCCAGCGCCTGATCCCACGGCACATTCATCAAGCGCAAGGTGACGTTGCCCTGCACGGTGTCGGATGCGACGATATTGAGGTTGGACTCCTCAGCGATGAGCTGCAGCACCGTGCGCACCGGCACGTCCTGGAAATTAAACGTCACCGGGCGACCGCTGTAGCCGCGTGCGGCGATCTGCGCGGCAGCCTGCGTGACTGCTGCCGGACTGACACCGCCAACGGTCGGCTGGCCCTTGCGCGGGGTGATCTCCACCACGTATTCGTTGCCGTTCTGGTAGGCCAGTGAGTCGAAGGCGCCCTTGGTCGACAACACGAGCTGCGAACCAGAGCCCGACGGCTTCACTTCCACGCGCTGTACCGGCGTTGCAAAGTCAGTGACGTTGAGCGGACGTTGTAGCTCAGCAGGCAACCTGGCGTTGCTGACGTCCACCACCACATTGTCGCCCTGCGTATGCAGGTCGGGGCTTGCGCCCTGTCCATTGAACTGCAGGATCAGACGCCCAGCACCGTCTTCACCGCGTTTAAAATCGATCTTGGACACCGCCAGGCGGGCCGAAGCGGCCTTGGCCGAATCCTGCGCAGGCGGAGTCACCGCCGCCGCTGCAAATGCACTGCCAGTCGCCAATGCCAGCGCGACCCCCAACGCGCAGGCATGGAAAATAGCGTGGCGCCGTACCGGACGCAGCCGCTGGGCGTTGGAAAACGTCATCGTGCTATCCCCTATCACGTTATTGATTATCCAATGCGAGTGCGGCCGGCCGTTCAAGCCATCCACCCGCACCGTCAGGCACAAGTTCAACCAGCTCGATGTGGTCTTCGTAGACTCTGGTCACCCGGCCATCGCTCTGTCCCAGATACACACCCGGCCGCACCCGGTAGGTGACTTTGTCAGGTGCCATCACCAGGGCAATGAGCCACGACCCGCCACCAATGGTCCCCACCATGTCGAGAGCATCCAGCGGAAACGCTTCCAACGGCTCCTTGCGCCGGTTCGGATCCGGACGCGTACCGTTGCCACCTTCCGCGCTGACCCAGGCATCGCTGAACGGGTCGCGCATCCCCTGCGCTGCATATTCGAACGTCTCGAACTGCTGCATCACCGGCAAGGGTTCCAGCGACGGCGCAGGACGCGCGCGCACCTCGGCAACCCAGGCTTGCAAATTCGGCGCGTCTCCCGGAGTGCTGGTCACGCCACGCGCACACGCTGGCAATACTGAAATTAATGCTACGCAAGACAGGTTCTTGAGCAGTTTGATGGTCATTGGCCGCCCTTCTTCGCAGCGTTGGCCGCCGCCTTTTCCTGCTCGGCCATTTCCTCTTCGTCCAGATAACGATAGGTCTTGACCGTGCCGGACAACTCCAGCGCGCCGCGTTGGCTAATGCCGACCTTTGGGTCTTTCGGCTTGAGGTTGATGTCGTGCATGGTCAGGATCACAACGCGCGGCAGCGATGCCACACCGCTGACGAAGGCGCCAAACTGGTGGTAACTGCCCACCATGCGCAAGGCAATCGGTTTTTCGGCATAAAATTCTTTGGGCGATTCCGGACCAGGCTGGAACAGCTCGCTGGACAGTCCGCTGGACAACGCGGTCTGAGAGATGTCGATGATCAAATCCGGCATTTCGGTCTTGCTGGGCAGCTGACGCAGCATCTGCTGCAGTACCTGCTCCATCTGCGCGAGCTGTTGCTTGAGCGGCTCCAGATTCACTGCGCGACCCTGCTGGGTCTCGAACTCGCTGCGCAATTGGGATTCGGTGCCTTCCAGGGCCGCAAGTTCATCGCGCTTGCTGCTGATCAACAGGAACCAGGCCAGCACCACGATGAACAGGCCAACCACGACGCAGAACACGATGCGTGCCTGCTGCGGCCAACCGCCGATGTTGTTGAAATCCAGATCGCTGAGCTTGAATGATTTCTTACTCACGACGCTGCCCCTTTCTGCGGTCGATTGGCCGGCCCCGGTACTGCCTGCGTCGGTGCAGGAGCCGCGGCTGGAGGCGTTGCTGAGGCTGGAGCCGGCGTCGCTACCGGAGCAGCAGGCGTTGTGCCGTTCTTACCGGCCTCGTTAGGATTGGCCAGCTTGACCTTGAGCGTGAACACATACGGCAGCGACTTAGTCTCCTGCGATGGAGCGCCAGATTGCCCAGCCTTGTCCTGGCTCTTGGCCTCGATGATCGACAGGTCCGGATTGGTCATCCAGCCCGAGCTTTCCAAATTGCGCATGTACGCACTGACACGCGCATTGGATTGCGAGCGGCCTTCCAGCGTCAGGATGTCGCCATCCTGCTTGATGTTAGTCAGCACGACACCATCGGGGATGGTGCGTACCAGCGAATCAAACAGATGCACCATCTGCGAGCGATTTGCTTGCAACTGCTCAATCACCTTCTTGCGTGCAAGCAGACGGTCTTTCTTTTTGTCGAGTTCCTTGATTTGTTCGTTCTGCGCCTTGACCTTTTCGATCTCGGCGGTCAAAAACGCATTACGCTCGGTCTGACCGCTGATCTGCGCATCGTAGTAAAACCAAATCAGCATCGACAACAGCAACCCACCCAACGCCGCGAAGCCCAGCATCGAGTAGAACTCGCGCTCGCGCGCCTTCCGGCGCTCCTCGCGCCAAGGCAGTAGATTAATTCTTGCCATCAGTCAAAGCTCCTCAGGGCCAGGCCGGTGGCAATCATCAACGCAGGCGCATCCAGTGCCAACGCATGGGCCTGAACTTTCGGACCCAACGTCATCTGGGCAAGCGGGTTGGCGACCACGGTCGTCACGCCCAACTGCTCTTCCGCCATCTCAGGCAGGCGCGCCAGCGCGGCGCAACCGCCAGCTAACACGATGCAGTCGACGCGGTTGAACTCGCTGCCCGCGTAGAAGAACTGCAACAGACGGCTGATCTGCTGCACCGCCGCCTCCTTGAACGGCTCCAGCACCTCCACCTCGTAGCTTTCCGGAAGACCGCCCTGGCGCTTGGCCAGGCCAGCTTCTTCGTAGGTCAGCCCGTATCGGCGCATGACTTCATCGGTCAGCTGCTTACCACCGAACACCTGCTCACGGCTATACAAACTGCGACCGGAGCGCAACACGCTCAGCGTGGTCATGGTAGCGCCGATATCGACCAGCGCTACCACTGCATCGGCTGCCACCGGCAATTGACTTGCGATCAGGGCAAAGGCGTTCTCGACCGCAAAAGCCTCCACATCCATCACCTTGGCGGTCAGACCGCCAAGTTCCAGCGCCGACTGGCGCAATTCCACATTCTCCGAACGCGAAGCGGCCAGCAGCACCTGGACCGTGTCCGGGCTCTTGGGCATCGGGCCCAACACCTCGAAATCGAGATTCACTTCCTCGATTGGATACGGAATGTAATTGGTCGCATCCAGTTGGACCTGAGCTTCCAGGTCGCTATCGTCCAGATCGGCGGGCATCGGGATCAGCTTGGTAATCACCGCCGACCCAGCCACAGCGGCTGCCGCATTCTTGGCTTTGCTACCGGAACGGTTGATGGCGCGGCGAATGGCTTCACCTACCGCCTCGACTTCGATGATGTTCTTTTCGACGACCGCATTCGGCGGCAATGGCTCCACCGCATAATGTTCCACGCGAAAGCGGTTACCGCTGCGCGACAGCTGCAAAAGCTTCACGGCGGTAGAACTGATGTCGACACCAATCAGTGGCGACTGACTTTTCGGTAAAAGCCCCACGGTAACTCCCCTGCCGACGGGCACTTGGACGCATGGCTGCGACCTAGGATCAACAACCGGATTTTAACACTTGACAAGCCCTTCACTCGCCAGGCAATGACCCGGCGACACAGCCCCCATGCTGTCTTCTGCGATCTCCAGAGTCCAGCCCCGGCCAAACTCGGCGTCATCTATACTCTGCGGCCAAGAAATCTGCAATCGGAATCTGTCTTACATGCCCCGTATTCGCCGTTGGGTTGGCTGGATCCTGGCCACAATCGTCATGCTCGCACTGCTTGGCGCTATTGCTGCTGGCGGCCTGTATTACGCCATTTCCTCGAAGTTGCCAGACGTGCAGTCGCTCAAGCAGGTGGAGCTGCAGGAGCCGATGTACGTCTATTCAAGCGACGGCCGTTTGATGGCCGTCTATGGCGAAACCCGGCGCTACCCCATCCAGATGAAGGACGTGCCGCTGCAGTTGAAGCAAGCCTTCCTCGCGACCGAGGACGCGCGCTTCTACGAGCACGGCGGCGTGGACTACAAGGGCATTGCCCGAGCGGTGTGGCTGCTGACCACCACCGATGCCAAGCGCGTGCCGGGTGGATCGACCATTACCCAGCAGGTGGCGCGGCAGTTCTTTCTCAGCTCCGAGTACAGCTACACCCGCAAGCTGGCGGAGATTTTGCTGGCGCGCAAGATCGAGAGTGAGCTGAGCAAAGACGAGATCTTTGAGCTGTATCTCAATAAAAGCTTCTTCGGAAACCGCGCCTACGGCGTCGGTGCCGCCGCCGAGTACTACTACGGCAAGAAAATGCGCGAATTGAGCCTGGACGAGATGGCTTCGCTGGCGGGCATCCCCAAGTTCCCGTCCAGCGGCAACCCGATCAGCAACCCAGAGCGTGCACGCGAACGTCGCGACTTTTACGTTCTCCAGCGCATGGCCGACCTCGGCTTCGTCAGCCAGGCCCAAGCCGACGCGGCCAAAGCCGTGCCGATGCATGCCAAGCCGCACGAGCCGCCAGTGGAGGTGTACGCGCCTTACGTGGCCGAGCTGGTACGCCAGGAAATGATCGCCAAGTACGGCGGCGATGTACTCAATAAGGGCTACCACGTCACCACGACCATCGACTCGACCTTGCAGACAGGGGCCGATGCGGCGATCGCAGATGGCTTGCGCGTTTACGATCATCGCCATGGCTGGCACGGCGTGGAGCAGCATTTCGACGTAGCCGCCGATGCCGACGCATCAGCACTGGCCAAGCACCTCGCGGGGGCGTTTACCCAGGGCGGCCTGCGTGCGGTGATCGTGGCGCGCACTAATCCCGATGACGGGGTCACTGTCGTGCAGAGCGACAAGACCGAACTGACCCTGCCGTCCAGCGCCAGTCGCTGGACCGGCAAGCCCCCTGCCAAGCTGCTGACCCGCGGCGACATGACCCGCATTCGCCCCGGCGAAAAGGAAGGCGAGTGGGTCATCGACCAACTGCCGCGCGGTCAGGCGGCACTGGTCTCGCTGGACGCCAATAGCGGTGCCCTACGCGCGCTGGTGGGCGGCTTCAGCTTTGCCGGCAACAAGTTCAACCGCGCCACACAGGCGCGGCGCCAGCCGGGGTCGAGTTTCAAACCATTTTTGTATGCAGCCTCATTCGAAAAGGGCTTCAACCCCGCCTCGATCGTACTGGATGCGCCGGAGATCGGAA
>Ga0207791_1000222_pt1 | contig 15420 bp, 13 predicted proteins | sample HigsolmetaGSP16D_FD_184844 | JGI IMG/M metagenome (GOLD analysis project Ga0207791, IMG submission 184844) | High solid enriched microbial communities from the Joint BioEnergy Institute, USA - SP1-6-D (SPAdes) | ecosystem: Engineered > Bioreactor > SSF (Solid state fermentation) > Aerobic >...
CCTGTAATGCCTGGGCCAATGGCGCCAGAATAGGCAAGGCATAACGCTCCGTTGCGAACAGCAGGTAATCGACCATCACATGTCCCTTTCGACCGCACCCAACGAACGGCCTCGCATTTCTGCCTGCATTATCGCGTTCAACGAGGCCGACCGCCTAGGCGACTGTCTGACCTCGCTGGCGTTCTGCGACGAGATCGTGGTGGTGGACTCTGGCTCCACCGATGCCACCGCCGCCATCGCCCGCGAATACGGCGCACGCGTGCTGCAGCGTGCCTTCGATGGCTACCGCAGCCAGAAAGCATTCTGCGTGGCACAGGCCAGGTACGACTGGGTGTTGTGTCTGGACGCCGACGAACGTGTCAGCGTGGACTTGCGCACCTCGATCATTGCTGCACGCGATGCCGGCTTCACCACTGTGGCCGGCTACCGCTTCGCGCGCTTGTCCGATTACTTCGGTCGCTTCCTGCGCCACGGCAATGCGTATCCAGACCGGGTATTGCGCCTGTTCGATCGCCGTCGCGGCGGCTGGCGCGGCAAGCGCGAAATCCATGAGGCCGCTAGCGTGGATGGGGCTGTCGGGACATTGGCAGGGGACCTGATTCATTACCCGTATCGCTCCCTGATGCAGCAATTGGCCAAGACCCAGCGCTACGCCCAGATGATGGCCGAACACGAACACGCACGCGGCAAGCGCGCGACCTGGAGCAAACTGGTGCTGGCACCAGCGTGGCGCTTCTGGCGCGGCTATCTGTTGCGCGGCGGTTTTCGCGATGGTTGGCATGGGCTGATCTATGCCTATGTGCGCGCCAATTACGTGCGCCAAAAGACCATCATGTTGTGGCTACTGCAGCACAACCAGCCCGTCCAGGATCCGCCAGACGCGCAGGATCGGCGCAGCGCAGCAGGATGACTCAAAATGTCGACTTCCGCAGTCGTCGAACCGCTACAGCCGTCGCACACAGTGTGTAGATGTCGATATGCTCACATTACACACGCCGGTCTCAGCAACGACTGCGCCCCACTGGCGGCTGCTCAGTATTTTATCTGTACCTGCAAACGCGAGCCGATCAGGCGTACGTTGCAGACAGCAAACTGCTCGGTCGACGCTACTGAGTGCTCGCCACACCTGACTCGGCCTGTCGCGCCTGACGCGCCGCCAGTCCCACCAGCACCCCTACCATGGACGCGTAGAAACTCGCTGCAACCTGGTGAGCGAACATCGACTGGGTCAAGCCACACAACATATAACTGATCACGATCATCACTCCAGCCGCGGCAGGGCCTCGGAACTGCCGCTGCCCCGTGCGCCGATGCAGCCGCAGCAATACCCACAGCGGCACTCCGTAGACGGCAAGCAGCAGCAACAGACCCGGCACGCCCTGGGTCGCCGCCCATTCGGCCAGATCGTTATGCGCATGCCCCAACTGGCAACGGAACAACGCCGGGTTGGCGGCGCAGGCAGGCAGGTCGTGCATCGCATCGTCGAAACGACCAATGCCCACACCGGTCAGCGGATGCTCCTTCAGGGTGTCCCAAGCCACATGCAGACGTTCGATGCGGGCACCAGCCGACGAGTCACTATCGCCCACTTGATAACGTTGCAGGTCGCTCTGCAATTCGGCCAGGCGCATCTGGTCTGTCAGCGCCGGCACACTGAAAGCAACGCCCACAGCCAGTAGTGCACCGCCGATGAAGGTCAGCAAGCGCGTGCGCGCGCTGTGCCAAGGCGCACCCCAGATCAACACGCCCAGGGTCACCAGGAGTGACAACAATACCCCACGGCTACCACTCAGTACGATCACAACCACGGTCGCGACCGCAGCGCTCAGGAGCCAACGCATGGTGCCGTCCGGACGGCAGAACACCGCCACCACCAGCAACATCAACGCAATGTCGGCAAACACAATCGCATTGGTGAAACCTTCGGCACGGTCGGCCCCGTTCATCACTTGCAGTAACGCAATCACCATCGCCGTAACCACGCCGAACACAGCCCCGCGCCACAGCCAGAGCTGGCGCGGCTGCAACGCGTACGCCCATAGCGCCGCCCATGGCAACACCAGAAAGCGCGATCGGTTGCCCACATCGCGCAGGCCGTGTTCGAACAAGGCAATCGACAGCAGCGACATCGCAATGACCACCACCGTCAGCCACCCCACCCCCCGCAACGACCACTCGCGCGCAGCCATGCCGGCACGCAGGCTGCGCCAACCCACCAGCGAACCAAGCAGCAAACACAGACCGAACGGCAGCAGCCCGCTCGGCATACTGATCACCAGTGCAGTCAATGCGAATACGCCTAGCTCAGCAGTGCGTACACCGGCCCGCGAGGTCAAGGGGGCGGACGGTGAGAGCGATGCGGGCTGGGTACGCAAGAAATTCATTTAAAGATCGGTGAGTAAAGAGAGACAACATTGCGACCGGGCACCAGCGACGCTGACCAAGCTAACGATGCGACGCATGAATCCCTGCTAGACAGGCACGATCTGCCGCATTGACCCAGCATCCATCATGCACGAGACCTGCGCCTGCGTGCGGGGTTCGCTCGCTCATTTGGTGTCCAGCTTACTCGGTTCTTTAGCTCTACCATGCGCTCACTGAAACTGGCTAAGCACTCGCCACGCCAAGTAGTGCCGATCGCCGGCAAGCAGATATCAGTGCAAATGCGCTTTGTGCGCATGTCAAGCGACAGTGGATGCTAGAGCGTGGAGCGCGGGACACAGTGCGCGATCAGTAGGCTTTTAGCAAAGCCGCGTAGAAGAATCCGTCGCAGTGCTGTTCGCCTGGAAAACGCTGACGCCCTGGACCGACCGCATGCCCAAACTGCGCACCCAGGGGCAGCGTTTGGGCGTCGGGCGTGCGTTGCAGGAATGCATCGACCTGTACCTGATTCTCGCGCGCCAACAGCGAACAGGTGGTGTACAGCAACTGTCCGCCCGGGCGCAGCGTGCGCCAGGTCGCATCCAGCAGCCTCGCCTGTAGCAGGCAGAGTGCGTCGATATCGTCGGCACGCCGGTGCAGCAGCACATCCGGCTGACGACGCACCACGCCGGTGGCCGAACACGGCGCGTCCAGCAGCACCGTATCGAACGGCTGGCCGTCCCACCATGCGGCTGTATCGGTGGCATCGGCCGCATGCAACGCGACCCGCGCGTTTGGGACGGTGCGCTGTAAAGTCTGCTGCATGCGCTCCAGGCGGCGCGCGTCCACATCCAACGCAGTGAGTTGCAACCCGGAATGGCGCTCCAGCAGATGCGCCGCCTTGCCGCCAGGCGCAGCGCAGGCATCAAGCACGCGTGCCAGCGGCGCCAACATCAGCGCATCGGCGACCTGCTGCGCAGAGCCGTCCTGCACTGAAACATCGCCTTCGGCAAAGCCCGGCAACTGACTCACCGGCAATGCGCTCGCCAAGCGCACCGCATCTGGCAACACAGCATCGGTATGTGCGGCCATGCCAAGTTCGGCCAGCCGTGCGACGTAGGTCGGCGGGTCCACACGCGAACGCTGCATGCGCAGCCACATCGGCGCCATCTGCGCACTCGCGGTAAAAATAGCTTCAGCACGATCGCCCCAGTCGGCGCGCAACTGCTTGCGCAACCACGGCGGCCAGCCAGCATCGTCCGACACCACCGGAAACCCCTCGCGCTGGGCGCGCCGCAAAATCGCGTTGACCATGCTGGCCTGACGCGGTCGACCCAATGCACGGCATGCATCCACGGTCGCCGACAACGCGGCATGCGCAGGCAGTTGCAGCACATCGAGCTGGGCGAAGCCGACCATCAGCAGCGCCTTGAGTTCCGCATCGCGGGGCGGCAACGGACGTTCCAACCACTGCCGCAACGCGAGGTCATACGCAGGGCGACGGCGAATGACAGCAAAGCACATCGCCTCCACCAGTGCGCGGTCGCGCGGATCGCCGATGCCGGGCAGGGTCGCGGCCAGTTCGGCCTTTAACGAACGCCCCTGATCAAGCACTGCCGTCAGGCTGCGTGCGGCTGCCAAGCGCGAGGCGACGCCAGCGGCTGCGGTGTCGCGCAACATCAGCGCAGCGCCGGCAGCTCGCGCCGCGCGTTGAGGTAATCGGCAGCGGTGATCGCCCTGCCACCCTCTCGCTGCAGAACACGCACTCGCAGCGCACCTTGTCCACAGGCGATATCGATACCCTGCTTGCTGGCTGCCAGCAGGGTGCCGGGGAGCTGCTCATGGGCCAGCTCCAATGCCACGGCACCATGCAGGCGCACGCGCTCGCCCGCCAGGATCGCCTCGGCCACCGGCCATGGGTTGAACGCACGCACCCGCCGCGCCAGTTCCTGCGCCGACTGCGCCCAATCCAATCGCGCCTGCGTCTTGTCCAGTTTGTGCGCATAGGTCACGCCTTCGGCTGGCTGCGGTTGCGGCACCGGGCGGATACCTGCGCGCAGCAAGCCCAGACCATCGGACAACACTTGCGCGCCAAGCGCCGCCAGGCGGTCGTGTAACTGGCCGGCGGTTTCCTGCTCGCCAATTTCGATGCGTTGCGACAACAGCACCGGGCCGGTGTCCAAGCCCGCTTCCATCTGCATCAGGCACACCCCGGTCTCGATATCGCCGGCCTCGATCGCGCGCTGAATCGGTGCGGCGCCGCGCCAGCGCGGCAGCAGCGAGGCATGCACATTCCAACCGCCATGGGTCGGCGCAGCAAGCACCGCCCTGGGTAGGATCAACCCATAGGCCACCACCACCATCAGGTCCGCATCCAGCGAACGTAGCGTCGCCAATGCTGCCGGCGACCGCAGCGTCTGCGGCTGGAACACTGGAATCCCGCGTGCGACCGCCTCCAACTTGACGGGTGACGGCATCAACCCACGACCGCGCCCGGCAGGGCGATCTGGCTGTGTGTACACGGCCACCACCTCATTCCTCTGCGCGGCAGCACGCAACGACGCCACCGCGAAATCCGGCGTACCGGCAAAGATGATTCTCATAAGGTTTGGAATCCGGAATTTGGGAGTGAGCAGCTGCAACAGCGGATATGCTGGCCGTGTGCTGGGACGGTTTTAACAAAGAAGCGAGAGGCAGATGTGCGCCGGAAGAATCGGCAATCGGCATTGCCCATCACTCAGCGAGTGCCATCGAGAAGCAAACATGGCAATCGGCAATTGGTACCTACCAAGGCAACGCTTTATCCAATCCCAATTCCCCGCTCCAGACCCTCATGCCACGTGCTTGCGCTGTTTGGCCAACTTCTTGCGCACCATGTCGCGCTTGAGCGGGGAGAGATAATCCACGAACAGCTTGCCATCCAGGTGGTCCATCTCGTGCTGGATGCAGACGGCCAGCAGACCGTCGGTATGCAATTCCTGCGCCTGGCCGCAACGGTCGAGATAGCGCACTGTGATCGCCTCAGCGCGACTGACATCGGCATAAATACCGGGCACCGACAGACAGCCTTCCTGATACAGCTGCTCGCCCTGCTTACTCACGATCTCAGGATTGACGAACACCTGCGGCTGATTTTTCTCGTCGCTGACATCGATCACCATAAAGCGCTTGTGCACGTCCACCTGACTGGCGGCCAAGCCGATACCTGGCGCGTCGTACATGGTCTGAAACATGTCGTCCAGCAATGCCTGGAAAGCCGGACTGATGAGCTCGGAAGCGTCGACCGGCACCGCTTTGGTACGCAGCCGCGGGTCGGGAAACTCAAGAATAGGGAGCAAGGCCATGGGGTTACCGGTCTGGAAACACCGGCGTAGCGCCGGCAAGACTCCATCATTCTAGCGCAATGCTTGTGTGGCGCCCCTGTTTCTGGACTATAGTGACCGGACCTGTTGGGGAATCAGGCAAGAAGGTACTCATGTTGATCCGACTTCGTACGGTCGTTGCCGCGGCGATGTTGACCGTCGCGACTTACGCGGCCGCGCAGGCAGTTGGCGAGCATCCGGACACTTATGTGGTCCGCAAGGGCGATACCCTGTGGGACATCGCTGGGCGTTTCCTGCAAAAGCCGTGGCTGTGGCCGGAGATCTGGCAAGCCAATCCGCAGATCGAGAATCCGCATCTGATTTATCCGGGTGACGTGATCAGCCTGGCCTATCTGGACCGCGTCGGCAAAGGCACGATCCAGCCCGGCCCGCGCCAGGAAGCTCCAATCAATGCCATTCCATTGGCAGAGGTCGAGCCGTTCCTGAAAAACCTGCGGGTCGTCCAGGACTTCGACGGACTGCCCTACGTGGTGGCGCTGGAAGGTGGGCGTTCGCGCGCCACTACCGGTCAGGTCGCCTATGTCGTTGGACTGGAAAACGCTCAGCCCGGCCAGCGCGTTGCAGTCGTGCGTCCGACCGTGAAGTTCAGCCTGCCCAGGCACAACGAGGACATGAACGCGGCCGGCAACATCACCGCCGGCTCCGGCAACATCTGGAAGGACTTCATCGCGCCGAGCACACGCCGTGAGTTCCTCGGCTACGAGATAGCGCAGGTCAACGTCGGCACCATCACTCGCAGCGCGGCGGACGGCAAGTCCAAGGCAGCGACATTGCTGCTGCAGGACGGCGGACGCGAGGTACGGGCAGGCGATCGTATCGTCGCGGTTCAAGCGCAACCGTACGACCTGCAGTTCATCCCGCACCCGCCGTCGGCGCAGGCGCTGCAGACCGAACTGCGTGTGCTGGCCATCTCCGACGCCTTCATTGTCGGTGGCACTCGCGATGTGATCGCCATTTCTGGCGGCGGCCGCGAAGGGATCGACAACGGTACGGTGTTTTCGATCTGGCGCAAGGGCCGCACCGTCAGCGACCGCGTCAAGCACGCGCGCTTCTCGCGAACCGACGATGACTTTAGCGGACCGTCCGGTTCCACCGTCGGCCTGCCCGACGAGTACGCTTCGCACGCCATGGTGTTCCGGACCTTCGACAAGGTCAGCTATGCGCTGGTGATGGATAGCGTCAAGCCGACCGGCCTGGGCTATTTTGTCAAGCATCCTGACGCGCAGTAAGCGAAAGTTCCGATGTATCAATGCGACGGCGCCCTAGGGCGCCGTCGTCGCTAACGGCCTAGTCTGCATGCATGGCCCTGACTGCTCCCGACCTGCGCGCACTCCTGATCCTGCTACTGGCAGGCGGTCGTCGTCCGCCGCGGCGAAAATTGCTGGCATCGTTCACGTCACCGGTCGAGATACTGGCAGCCGGGCCTGACGCTTGGCGCTCGGTCGGTTGCGACCAGTTGCAATCCAAGCTGCTGCAAACCCCTGACGCTCGTGCACTGGAAACAGCCATGCGCTGGTGCGAGCAAGCAACGCACCACCTGATCGGCTGGCACGACTCAGATTACCCAGCCCTGCTGCGGCATATCGCCAACCCGCCGATCGCCCTATTCGTGGATGGCGACCCGAATGCGCTCTGGCACCCGGGCGTGGCGGTGGTCGGCAGCCGCTCGGCCACTGCCGGCGGGCGCGACCACACCCGCGCATTCGCCTCCAGCCTGGCAAGCGCCGGTCTGAGCATCGTCAGCGGCATGGCGGCAGGGGTGGATTCCGTCGCACATGAGGCTGCACTGGCCCAGCGCGACGGCATCACCGTAGCGGTGGTCGGCGCCGGAACCGATGTGGCCTATCCCCGGCAGCACCAGGGCTTGCGCAATCGTATTGTCGAACGCGGCGCGGTCGTGAGCGAATACCTGCCAGGCACTGCCCCAGTCGCGGCGCACTTTCCGGCGCGCAACCGCATCATCGCCGGGCTGGCACTCGGGACGCTGGTGGTGGAAGCGGCAATGCGCTCGGGTGCCTTGATTACCGCCCGGCTGGCGGCCGAGGCCGGACGGGAGGTATTTGCCTTGCCCGGCTCGCTGCACAATCCGCTTGCGCGCGGCTGCCATCACCTGATCCGGCAGGGCGCCACACTGGCGCAGGAGCCCGCTCAGGTCATCGAGGGGTTGGGCCAGCTATCAGGGGAATTAGCCAGCGCCTTGCGCGAACGCCTGGCCGCTGCCACTCAGTCGCCCAGGAACACAAAGAACAGTCCTGAGGCCGCCCGTGACCGTTCCGATCCCGACTACCAGCGCTTGTGGCAAGCGCTGGGCCATGACCCAACCCCTATGGATGCATTGGTGCAGCGTACCGGATTGACGACCGCCGCGCTGTCCTCCATGCTGCTTGTCATGGAACTGGAGGGGGACGTGGTTACCGAGCACGGGCGCTATACCCGCACGCCTTAGTTTCTTCACCTCCACAGCGTCGCGCGACGCAGGCCGAGGGCAATGAAAGAGAGCATTCTCGATGTACTGCTGTACCTGTTCGAACATTACTTCAGCGAAGACGCGGACTTGGTCCGTGACCGCGACTCACTCCAGAATGGCCTGATACAGGCCGGTTTCAGCCCAGCAGAAATCAGCAAAGCCTTCGATTGGCTGGACGCGCTGTCCGAGCAGCGGCCCAGCGTCGCGTCCCCGCATGTCGATGGGCCGGTGCGGCTGTATCACGGGCCTGAGGTCAACAAGCTCGACGTGGACTGTCGTGGATTTCTGCTGTTTCTTGAGCAACACCGCATTCTCGACGCCGACCAGCGCGAGTTGGTGCTGGACCGCGCGATGGCGCTGGACCAGGACGAACTGGACCTGGACGACCTCAAGTGGGTGGTGCTGATGGTGCTGTTTAATCAGCCAGGCGCAGAAGCGGCCTATGCATGGATGGAAACCCAGATGTTCCTGGACGAACCTGAACCCGTACATTAACGACCGGAAGCTACTGGTGCGCGCAGTGGTCGTCGTCTTCATACTGCCGGCGATTGGAAGAGCCAGAGCTAACAGTGCGCGATGCTGGCCTCTTGACACGGCGGCGTCCATCGTGATCTTTCTGACGAGATAACTGAACGCGCGGGAGTGCTTCCCGGGCGTTAAGGCGTTGGAAATGCGCGATCTGCTTCCCTCGACCGACCAATTAGGCCACGCTACCCGCCCCCCGGGTTCTGCCCAAAGAAATTATCACCATGCCCAAGCACCTGCTCATCGTCGAATCGCCTGCCAAGGCCAAGACGATCAATAAGTACCTCGGCAAGGACTTCACCGTCCTGGCCTCGTATGGGCACGTGCGCGACCTGGTCCCCAAGGAAGGCGCGGTCGATCCGGACAACGGCTTTGCGATGCGTTATGACCTGATCGAAAAGAACGAGAAACACGTCGAAGCCATCGCGCGAGCCGCCAAGAGCGCCGACGACATCTTGTTGGCAACCGACCCGGACCGCGAGGGCGAGGCGATCAGCTGGCACATTGCTGAGATCCTGAAAGAGCGCGGCCTGCTCAAAGACAAGCCGTTGCAGCGAGTGGTGTTTACCGAAATTACCCCACGCGCGATCAAGGAAGCGATGCTCAAACCACGCGCCATCGCCGCCGACCTGGTGGATGCGCAGCAGGCGCGCCGCGCGCTGGATTATCTGGTCGGCTTCAACCTTTCTCCCGTGTTGTGGCGCAAGGTGCAGCGCGGCTTGTCCGCCGGTCGCGTGCAGTCGCCAGCACTGCGCATGATCGTCGAGCGCGAGGAAGAGATCGAAGCCTTCATCGCGCGCGAATACTGGTCCATCGATGCGCATTGCCGGCATCCGTCGCAGCCATTCAACGCGCGTCTGATCAAGCTGGACGGGCAGAAGTTCGAGCAGTTCACCGTCACCGACAGCGACACGGCAGAAGCAGCGCGGCTGCGCATCCAGCAGGCGGCGCGCGGCGTGCTGCATGTAACCGACGTGGCCAGCAAGGAGCGCAAGCGGCGCCCTGCCCCGCCGTTCACCACGTCCACGCTGCAGCAGGAAGCGTCGCGCAAGCTCGGCTTCACCACTCGCAAGACCATGCAGGTGGCGCAGAAGCTGTACGAAGGTGTGGCGCTCGGCGACGAAGGCTCGGTGGGTCTGATCAGCTATATGCGTACCGACTCGGTGAATCTGTCGCAGGACGCGCTGGCGGAAATTCGCGACGTGATCGCGCGCGACTTTGGCACCGCTTCGCTGCCCGACCAGCCCAACGCGTATACCACCAAATCCAAGAATGCGCAGGAAGCCCACGAAGCAGTGCGTCCGACCTCGGCACTACGCACCCCGGCGCAGGTGGCGCGCTTTTTGTCAGATGACGAGCGACGCCTGTACGAATTGATCTGGCGCCGCGCAGTCGCCTGCCAGATGATCCCGGCCACGCTCAATACCGTCAGCGTGGACCTGTCGGCGGGCAGCGAGCACGTGTTCCGCGCCAGCGGCACCACCGTGGTGGTCCCTGGGTTTCTGGCTGTGTATGAGGAAGGCAAGGACACCAAGAGTAGCGAGGACGAGGATGAGGGCCGCAAGCTGCCGCTGATGAAGGCCGGCGACAACATCCCGCTGGAGCGCATCGTCACCGACCAGCACTTCACCCAGCCACCGCCACGCTTCACCGAAGCGGCGCTGGTCAAGGCATTGGAGGAATACGGCATCGGTCGTCCCTCCACCTATGCCTCGATCATCCAGACCCTGCAGTTCCGCAAGTACGTCGAGATGGAAGGCCGCAGCTTCCGCCCCACCGACGTCGGTCGTGCGGTGTCCAAGTTCCTGTCCGGGCATTTTACCCGGTATGTCGATTACGACTTCACCGCCAATTTGGAAGACGATCTGGATGCGGTCTCGCGCGGCGAAGCCGAATGGATCCCGTTAATGGAGAAGTTCTGGGGACCGTTCAAGGAACTGGTCGAGGATAAGAAGGATTCGTTGGACAAGACCGATGCTGGTAGCGTGCGTATCCTCGGCACCGACCCGATCAGCGGCAAGGAAGTCAGCGCGCGGATCGGTCGCTTCGGTCCCATGGTGCAGATTGGTACCGTCGAAGACGAAGAAAAACCCACGTTCGCCTCATTGCGCCCAGGCCAAAGTATCTATTCGATCTCCATCGAAGACGCACTGGAACTGTTCAAGATGCCGCGAGCGCTGGGCCAGGACAAAGGCCAGGATGTCAGTGTCGGCATCGGTCGCTTCGGCCCGTTCGCGCGCCGTGGCAGCGTGTATGCCTCGCTGAAAAAAGAGGACGACCCTTACACCATCGATCTTGCCCGTGCGGTGTTCCTGATCGAAGAGAAAGAAGAGATTGCGCGCAACCGCGTGATCAAGCAATTCGAAGGCAGTGATATCCAGGTACTCAATGGCCGCTTCGGCCCGTACATCAGCGACGGCAAGCTCAATGGCAAGATCCCCAAGGATCGCGAGCCGGCGTCGTTGACGTTGGAAGAAGTTCAGCAATTCCTCGCCGACACCGGCAAGCCGGTGCGCAAGGGCTTCGGCGCCAAGAAGACCACGCTCAGAAAGAATACGGTCAAGGATTCCTCGCCGAAGAAGACGGCGGTCAAGAAGACCGCAACCAGCACGGCAGCAAGCAAGACGGCGGCGAAAAAAACGCCTGCCAAGAAGGCCGCCAAGCGCGTGGTCAAGAAGACCGTTGGCAAGTCCGTAGGCTGACTGAGGGCAGACGCAGCATGACCCGCATACTCAACCTGGATGACGCCGTCACCGCGCTGACGCAGGGCAGCGTGATCGCCTACCCTACCGAAGCGGTGTGGGGGCTGGGCTGCGACCCACGCCATGAAGCAGCCGTGATGCGCCTTCTGGAGATCAAGCGACGCCCTGTCGACAAAGGCGTGATCGTGGTCGCGTCGAGCGTGGACGTGCTGCGCGACTGGGTCGACATCGACACACTGGAGCCGGCACGTCGGCAGGACGTGCTGGCCAGCTGGCCCGGCCCGCATACCTGGATCCTGCCAGTCACCGCCCAGACGCCGCGCTGGGTCACTGGCGAACATGACGGACTGGCGGTACGCATCAGCGCCCATCCGGTGGTGGCGGCGCTGTGTGCGTCCTGGGGAGCGCCGCTGGTGTCGACCAGCGCCAACCTCGCAGGCGAGCCGCCGGCACGCAGCCGTGCTGCGCTGGACCCGGCCTTGCTGACGTCCATCGATGGGGTTGTGGATGGCGAAGTGGGCACGCTGGCGCAGCCAACCCAGATCCGCGACGCACGCAGCGGCCAGATCCTGCGCGACTGAACGCAACTGTCAAACAACTGCGCAGCCACCGCGACGTGCGGTCCTGTGCGGTGCAACATGTCTGACTGGCACACCCCTGGCCTGCGCGCCGTCATGCCAACCCTACGACTGCCGACACGTTTCGACAGCAGCGATCCGCCAAGTGTCGCTTTGTCGCCGCTCCCGGCACACCTTTCAGCCACACCTCTTTGCGGAAGCCGCACAGTCGCGCACACTGCGCCCATGCGTATCGTCCTGACGCTTCTTCTGCTCGCCACAGGGTTGCCTGCGTCGGCCGCGCCCCCCGTGCGCAAAACCGACCCGAATGTGCGGGTTTATCGCTGCGTGAGCAGTACTGGCACCGTGGCCCTGCAGGATGCGCCGTGCAGCAGCGGTCGCCAGCAGGTGCTGGAAATGCAGCGCCCGCAGGACCCGCCGCCGCGTCCGGCTCGTGCAGAGCCACCAGCACCGGTCGCCGCGCCACCCGTGCGCGAGGTCCGCATTGTCACCGTGCAACCGCCGCAGCCAATGTACGAATGCACCACCGAAGACGGCTACCGCTACACCAGCGACAGCCCGGAAGGGAATCCGCGCTGGGTGCCGACCTGGGGGACGGCCTATGTGGGCAATGGGATTGGCAGCCTTGGGAGTGACGACAGGCTCCAGCGTCCGCCGATCTCGCCGAGCCCGCGCCCGGCCATCTCGGTGCAGGGGGGCGCTGGACGAGCAAGCATGCGCGGCAGCGCAAGCTTCGGCTTAGGCACCGACCACTTCGGCGATCAGGGGGGTTACAACCACGGCGGCACAGTGATCGTGCCATACGGCAATGTGCAGATCCGCGACGAATGCCATGTCCTGCCTGCGCAGGAGGTCTGCGCACGCCTGGCCGACCGCCGCTGGGAGCTGATCCGCCGTTACAACAGCGCACTGCAGAGCGAGCGTCAGGATCTCAGCCGCGAACAGCGCGATATCGAGGCGCGCCAGCAACGCGATTGTGGTGGCGCATGAGGCGGCGGATGTTGTTGGGCGCAATCGCGTTGAGCATCACCACAGCCGCTTCGTTTGCCAGCGCGCAGGAAGTGACCATCTACCGCTGTACCGATCCCACCGGTGCGCTTACGGTGCAGAACATGCCGTGCCCGAAAGGCATGCAGCAGCAGAAGAAGTTGATAACCGCTCCGGCGGCGGTGCCGTTTGCGCCAGGCGGCGCAATACGCACACCGCCGACACGTTCGACGCCGGCGTTGCAATCGCGCGCTGCTGCGCCAGCGATTGCATCGGCGCCATTCGCAGCAGCCGCGCCTGCCGCACCGGCACCGGCACCCGCATCCACCTCATCCACCTCGACCCTGCCCCCCCCGCCGCTGTTCGAATGCACCACACACGACAACGGACGTTACTTCACCGAAGACCGCGAGCCGGCAACGCGCTGCCTGCCGTTGCAGACCACCAACCTGGCCGGCGGACCAGCCACCGGTGACGGTAGCGCCTGCGAGGTCGTCACCGACCGCTGCGCGCCGGTACCAGACAAGAGCCTGTGCGAGGCTTGGCGCAAACGTGCCGAGCAGGCCGAATCTACCTGGCGCTTCTCCGACGACGCGCAATCGACCGAACGCAAACAGCGCTACGAGCAGATGCGCCGGGTATTCGACGAAAGCCGCTGCGCTGATACAGCCGCGACTCCCTGAGCGGGGCTGTTGGATGATTGAGGCACTTAGAGCGGCCAATCAACTTCACCTCGCAGCGCATCGCGGCTGGCAGACTGCCGCACAGACTCACCCAGGCTAGAGTTAGTCGGGCAAAGAGTGCGCATGGGACCGATCAGTCACATGAACCGCCGAGGCCACAGAAGAGCGAGTGGGCCGACATACACACACTGATCGAGCTACTGGAACCCGGGAGGCTGTGAGCCTGCCAACACCTTCCAATCCAGCATGCCCCGCTTCATTAGCCGCTGCAAACAACGCCGATGTACCACGATTGCACGCATCAAAGCCTCCAGCACTTGCCGCAGAGATTACGCAGCGCTGCATGCCCCAGACGATCTGCCTCAACGCATGCCCCCGATAAACCGCAACCCCACGCCCGGCTCGGTGACGATGTAGTGCGGCTCGGCGGCATCATCCTGCAATTTCTGGCGCAGTTTGCCGACCAGAATGCGCAGGTAGTGCGTGTCTTGGGTATGAGTGGGACCCCACACTTCGCGCAGCAACTGCGGTTGGGTAACCACCCGGCCAGCGTGCTTGAGTAACAGTGCCAGTAACGCGTATTCCTTGCGGCTCAGCGGCACGGCTTCGCCGTTGAGGGCAACTTCACGCAGGCCAAGATGGATATGCAGGCGTCCGTCGTCGAACACGATTTCTTCCATGGTGCTGCCGGCGCCGACCTGACGCAACAGCGCGCGGATGCGGGCCATCAATTCCTGCACGCCGAACGGTTTGGTGACGTAGTCATTGGCGCCGGCATCGAGCGCGGCGACTTTTTCGGTTTCACCAGCGCGGACGGTGAGCATGATCACCGGTACGTTGGACCACTGGCGGATCTCGCGCAGGACGTCGTGTCCGTCGCGATCGGGCAGGCCAATGTCCAGCACCACCAGTTCGGCGCCCTGCCCGGCCAGCAGGGCCAGGCCTTCTTCGGCGGTGCCGGCCTGCAGCACGCGGTAGCCCTGTGCTCGCAGGCTGATGTCGAGAAAACGGCGGATCTGCGGCTCGTCGTCGATGACCAGCACACGGGCGGGTGGAATGGCGGTGAGGTCAGTCGGCATCGGAGCAAGGTGGCGCGGCGGGAACCAGCAGCGGTAGCGTCATGCGAATTGTCGTGCCGTGACCGTGCGCGCCTGCCAATGCCGCCACGCTGCCGCCGTGCGCGCCGATCATACCCTGACAAATGGCAAGGCCCAACCCAGTTCCGTTGCGCCCTCGGTCACCGCGCTCCACGCTGTAGAACATGTCGAAGATACGCGCGCGCTCGTCTTCGGGAATACCCGGGCCCTGGTCGCCGATATCGATCTGCAGCGCGCCAGCACGCAGCTGCGCGTGTACGGTGACCGCCGCGTCGGCTGGCGAAAATTTCGCCGCATTTTCCAGCACGTTGAAGATGGCCTGTTCGACCAATGCAGGGTGCACCCAGATTGCCGGCAGGTCGGCGGCCAGATCAAGCTGCACGCGCACGTGCGGCTGATAGCGCTGCAGGCGGCGGGTAGCCGAGCCGATCAGTTCGTCCACGCCGATCCAGTCACGGTTCAAGGTCAGCCCGGTGTGGCCGAGCCGGGTCATGTCGAGCAGGTTCTGGATGTAGCGATCCAGCCGTTCGCCTTCGCGCTGGATGGTGTCGAGCAAGCTGTGGCGGTCGTGCGCGTCCATCGCATCGCTGTAGCTGGCCAGGCTGCTGGCCGAGCCGATCATCGAAGCCAACGGCGA
>Ga0207791_1000223_pt1 | contig 15403 bp, 15 predicted proteins | sample HigsolmetaGSP16D_FD_184844 | JGI IMG/M metagenome (GOLD analysis project Ga0207791, IMG submission 184844) | High solid enriched microbial communities from the Joint BioEnergy Institute, USA - SP1-6-D (SPAdes) | ecosystem: Engineered > Bioreactor > SSF (Solid state fermentation) > Aerobic >...
TTGATGCCTGCCGTGGGGAAGGTGTGCCTGTAATGGGGAAAACACCCCGAAATTGCGCCGGAAACGTCGAAAAATCGAGAGTGTGAGCGTCCTCAGCGCGACCGATGTGGTTTGCTTCGCTTTCCGGCCGCGTTGATCAGACCATCCTTAAAGACGTTTACCGCGGTCGGAGCCTGCAGAGCGTTGACCGACCTATTACCGCGCTGGGCCGAGTACGCGCACATCCAAACGCTGTTTTCAGCAGTCGTGGGCGGTGCGCTGTCAGGGCTGGGCATTCTGTTTTTCATTCGCCATCGCGGCAGCCTGGGCGGCATCGGCATTCTTGCGGTGTACCTGCAGCGCGAACGCGGCTGGAGCGTCGGCAAGGTGCAGATGAGTTTCGATGCGATGTTGATGCTGGTCGCTTTACTCTGTGCTGACCTTGGACAAGGTGCTGTATTCGGCCATCGGCGCGTTAATGCTGAGTCTGGTGTTGATGTTCAATCACCGCCCGCATCGGTATATGGGGGTATGAGGCGAGCGGAGGACGCATGCGCCTGCCGTATCGCTCGGTTCACCGCCGCCGACCCGGACGGCGATGCGCGTTCTGTTGTCTAGTCGCGCCGCACTGCACACGTGATAAGGCGCTGCCGCCCCTGCATCCACGGTGGCCCCAGTGCCTGGATCTGCGCAAATACAGGGCAGTCAGCATGGTGCGCGCCGGGCAGGTAGCCCAGGCTCATCAGGAACTCGCCAGTGATTTCGTCCCCGGTAAAGCGAAACGTTTTCTTGAACAACTTGATCCAGGCTGATTTGTCGAGCGGATGGTGGGCGTCCAGCCACTGCGCGAAGCTGCCGTGCGTGTCGCGCAAGGTCCGGATGACCTGCGCGTTGTGGATTGCCGCCAGCACCTTGAGGCGATTGCGGATGATGCCGGTATCGCCCATCAATCTGGCGATGTCGGCGTCTCCATACGCAGCGACGGTGTCTACGTCGAAGCCGTCGTAAGCGTGCTGGAAATTGGAGCGCTTGCGCAGGATGGTTTCCCAGCTCAGTCCAGCCTGGTTGATCTCGAGCACCAGTCGCTCGAAGAGTGCGCGCTCGTCGCGCTGCGGAAAACCGTATTCGTGATTGTGGTAGTAGCCATGGACCGGGTGGCCCGGGGCGACGCTGCAATAATTGCTCATTTAGGTACCTGCGATGTAGGTGAGTGTCGTTGTGGGTAAGGAGATGCGAATCGCGGGCAGGCAGCTGCGGCAGGCGGCGCTCCAATCAGAGCGCCTATTGCACCGCTGCGCCGCTTTGGTCGACGCGCCAATCCTCCCCCATCGCGATCACGCTGAATGCATCGCTCAGGCGCGATGAATGGCAAACGGCGAAGCGACACTGCATCAGCGGCATCGATCCGCCGTGTGGCAACGAGCCTGTGTATGGCAGCGGCTCTGCGCGCAGCGAAGCGAACGGCTAGAATGCGGCCATGTTTGTTTTGCCTATGCCTTTGACCAACCACCTGCTGATTGCGCTTCCGGCGCTGTCTGATCCCACCTTTTCGCGTAGTGTCGCTCTGATCTGTCAACACGACGAGAGCGGCGCGATGGGGGTGCTGGTCAACCGACCCTCCGAATACACCTTGGGTGAAGTGTTGTCGCAGATGGGGATTGATACCGACGATGAGCCGCTACGCGAGCAGCTTGTGCTCAGCGGCGGACCGGTGCACCCGGAGCGCGGCTTTGTCATCCATGACGATGCGCGCGACTGGGATTCCAGCTTGGAGGTGGGAGAGGGCGTGTTCCTGACCACCTCGCGCGACATTCTCGAAGCCATGGCGGCCGGTAACGGTCCGCGCAATGCCTTGGTCGCGCTGGGGTGCGCGGGTTGGGGCGCCGGCCAGCTGGAATCCGAACTGGGCGAAAACAGTTGGCTCACTGTGCCGTCGGATGCGAACGTATTGTTCGCTACCGCGTTGGAAGATCGCTGGCAGTCTGCTGCTGGGCGTATCGGCGTGGACCTGTTTCGGCTCACGGATTATTCAGGGCATGCCTGAGGCCGGTGCGATCCGTCCTGACGCGACGGTACTGGGCTTCGACGTGGGGTCGCGACGGATCGGGGTGGCTGTCGGAACCGCGCTCGGCACTGGCGCGCGCGCGGTGGCCGTCATCAACGTGCATGCCAGTGGCCCCGACTGGGTCGCGCTGGACCGCGTGCACAAACAATGGCGCCCGGACGGTTTGGTGATCGGCGACCCGCTCACGCTGGACGACAAAGAACAACCTGCACGCAAACGCGCGCATGCGTTCGCACGGCAACTGCGCGAGCGCTATGCGCTGCCGGTTGTACTGATTGATGAGCGTTCCAGTTCGGTTGAGGCCGCGCAGCGTTTCGCACGCGAGCGCGCCGATGGGCGTAAACGCCGCCGCGATGCTGAAGCGCTCGACGCGATGGCTGCTGCGATCATTGTCGAACGCTGGTTGGCCGCGCCCGACCAAGCCACTTTTCTTCCTTGATTCCCGACCTGCGATTACCACCATGCAACTTGATTCGGACGGACGCCTGCGCCACCTGCTCACTCTGGAAGGACTACCGCGTAAGACGTTGCTGCAATTGCTCGACCGCGCTGGCCAGATCCGCGATGCGGCAGTAGGGCGTGTGGGCAAGCGCAGTGTGTTGGCGGGTACCGCAGTGTGCACGCTGTTCTTCGAACCCTCTACACGCACACGCAGTTCCTTCCATTTGGCTGCGCAGCGGCTGGGCGCGGACGTCCTTAATTTTGATGCTTCTACCTCATCCACTCGCAAGGGCGAAACCGCGCGCGACACGCTGAAGAATCTCGAAGCGATGGGCGTTCGCGGCTTTGTGGTGCGTCATCCCGACGATGGCGCTGTGGAAGCGCTGGCCGCAATCGCGGGCGAGGGTACCGCGTTGATCAATGCCGGCGATGGGCGTAGCGCACACCCCACCCAGGGCCTGCTCGACATGCTCACCTTGCGCCAGGCCAAGGGTACCGATTTTTCGAAGCTGAAGATCGTTATCGTTGGCGATGTCAAACACTCGCGTGTGGCGCGCTCGGACCTGCATGCCTTGCGCACATTGGGGGCCGGCGAAATCCGGGTGTGCGGCCCGGCCAGCCTGCTGCCAGATGACGACATATTGGACGGCTGCGTGGTCGGCCAGGATTTCGATGCCATGCTCGAAGGCGCCGATGCGCTGATGATGCTGCGCCTGCAGCGCGAGCGCATGCAAGAAGGCCTGGTGCCATCGCTGGAGCAATACCACATCGAATACGGCCTGACTCGGGCGCGTCTGGCGCGCGCTGGCCGCGACGCTGCGGTGCTGCATCCGGGCCCGATCAACCGCGGTGTGGAAATCACCGATGAGGTGGCCGATGGTGCGCAGTCCTGCGTGCTTCGGCAGGTTGCCAACGGCGTGGCCGTACGCATGGCGGTGTTGGAAATCCTGCTCGGCTGAGAGAGGCAGCGCGACCGCGAATCTAACGTGAGTGCCGGGCATCGATACAGCTAACTCCCGAGAGCGGGCCGACAGCGCCACGAAAATTACCTGCTATCTAAAGTGCTCAGTGAGGTAGGCTGGTCGCCTGGAAACCGAGTTTTCCAAATGACGCCAATGTGGCTGTAACGTGCCGACACGATCTGCCCGCGCATACATCTGGCGAAAACCTGAATACGGCTTTCTGGAGCCTCTTTGGTTCAGTGCGGTTTCACCCGCGCAGGCCGAACATCGACAGCGTGTCCTCTCTATGAAGCTGCAGCGATGAAAACTCTCGTGCTTGGTGCTCTGGTGATGGGTCTGGTCGTGTCGGGCAATGCCGCGGCACAGCGCTATGACAGCGGCTACCGTGATTACAGTCGCAGCGGCTACGAGGATGGTCGTTACGAATATGCGCGCGTGGTGCGCGTGCAGCCGATCATCGTTACCGATTCTTATAACGAACGCACCCGTGAGCGTTGCTACGACCGTCCTGCCAATGGTTACTACACCTACAACGACGGCTACTACCGCGATGGTGGCTATGCGCAGGCCGGTGTTTCCAATCGCGGTGTCGCCAGTGTCATCGGCGGTATCGCTGGCGCGGTGCTTGGCAGTCAGGTCGGTGGTGGCAATGGTCGTCTGGTGGGTACCGCTGTTGGCACGATGGCGGGCCTAGCGGCGGGTCGTTCGATCTATGATGCCAACAACCGCAATTACCAGGGTAACGTCAGGGTTTGTGAGCCGGTGTCCTACCGCCGTGAACGCGACCGCGTGGATGGTTATGATGTGACCTACGAATATGCTGGCCGCATCTATCACACGCGCAGCGATTACAACCCGGGCGACCGTATCCGCGTGCGCGTAGACGTCAGCCCCGACTAATTCGACGTGATGCTGGCTGATCGCAGCAGCCGCTTGCAGAAAAACGCTGCGGGAAACCGCAGCGTTTTTTTGTTCGGCATGATGTTGCGCTGCGGTGTCATACGCCGCTCTATGCCCAATCCAGCGTGCCGCGAATGACCGTTTGTATCTGGCCGCCCGACCAGACGTCGCCGTCTGTATCGATGTGCAGTTCCAGCAAAGCGTCGAAGCCGATTTCGCGGCCTTGGCTGACCACGTAGCGGCGATCGGTGCCAGGAAGGGCGTGACGGCTGTCCAGCCATGCGGCAAGTACCGCATTGGCCGCGCCAGATGCCGCATCCTCGAAGCGCCGGCCATTGCCGACAAAGGCGCGCACCGCAAGATCGTAGGTGCCCGGCGCGGCGGCGCGAGCATACGCGAACACGCCCATACTGCCAGTAGATTCGGCTAATGCGGCAACCGCGTCCCAGTCCGGTTGCAGGCTGCGCAGCGCCGCTTCGCTGGCCAGTTCCACCACCCACCAGGTGCGACCGCCATCCATCAGCGCAGGCGGCAGGGTGCCCAACGACCAGCCCTGCAAAACATCGCGCAGCCGCGGGTCGTCGGCGTCCACTTGCTCTGCCACGCGCGCGCGGGGCGTGCGGATCGCGATGCTGCGGTGGCCCTCGCGCTGCTCTACGCGCAGCGGCAACTTACCGGCGATGCCGTGCTGCACCAGCACGCCATCTACGGGTGCCGCTAAGCCAGCGTCAAGCACGGCATGCGCGGTGCCCACGCTGGGGTGGCCTGCGAATGGCACTTCTTTTTGCGGCGCAAACATGCGCAGCCGGTAGCTGCTATCTGCGCTCTCGGCTGGGAACACGAAGGTGGTTTCCGGCAGTTTTGTCCAGCGCGCGATGGCCTGCATCGCCGCATCGTCCAGACCTTGGGCATCCAGCACCACGGCCAGCGGATTTCCGCTGCCAGGGCGGGCGGAGAACACATCCAACTGCAGGAAACGGCGAGTAGTCATGAGCATCTTTCCGCAATTAAAAGAAGATTAGACTACCAGTGAATGCAGCTATCGATCACCTGCAGAGTCGTCCCGCCGATCCAAACGTCGCCACGGTCGTCCATCTTCACATGGAAGCGGTCACCGCGATTGACTTAGCGGCCCTGGCTGGCGACGTGATGCCGACGCGTGGCGGGTGTGGATCCTGATCGAAAGAAGGCGTGCTGATGGTTGCAGCGCAAACCGATGCGGCCGTGGAAGCAGCGCCCCGCTCGCGTGGGGTCATGGCAGCGGCATTGGCGGTAGAATCGGAGGTTCGGCTCGGTATGCCGGGCATCTTCCCCCATCTTGAACGCCTATCTCAATGCCAGCTCCTCAAGCTACCGATCGTTGGATCGTCCTCAAGTTCGGCGGCACCTCGGTGTCGCGTCGTCATCGCTGGGACACGATTGGAACGCTGGCAAGTCAACGAGCGAAGGCAACCGGGGGCCGCGTGCTGGTGGTCGTGTCCGCGTTGTCGGGCGTGACCAACGAGCTGACCGCCATCGCCGATGGCGCCGCCGACAGCGCACAGCGTGTGGATGCCTTGGAACAGCGCCATCGCGCGTTTCTAGCCGAGTTGGAATTGGACGCAGATGTGGTGCTGGGTGAGCGGCTAGCCGCATTGCATGCATTGCTGGCCGACGCGCGCGCAGCAACGCGCGCGCTGGATTGGCAGGCCGAGGTGTTGGGGCAGGGCGAGTTGTTGTCGTCCACCATCGGTGCGGCGTATCTGCATGCCAGTGGCCTGGACATGGGCTGGCTGGATGCACGCCACTGGCTGTCGGCGCTGCCGCCGCAGCCCAATCAGAGCGAATGGTCCAAGCGGCTGTCGGTATCGTGCCAGTGGCATTCCGACGCGGATTGGCGCGCGCGTTTCGATGCGCAGCCCACACGCTTGCTGATCACCCAGGGCTTCATTGCCCGGCACGCCGATGGCGGTACTGCGATTCTGGGGCGCGGCGGGTCGGATACCTCGGCGGCATACTTCGGTGCGCTGCTCGGCGCCAACCGGGTGGAAATCTGGACCGATGTGCCTGGCATGTTCAGCGCAAACCCCAAGGAAGTGCCGGACGCGCGCCTGCTGACTCGCTTGGACTATTACGAAGCGCAGGAGATCGCCACCACCGGTGCCAAAGTGCTGCATCCGCGTTCGATCAAACCGTGTCGCGATTCTGGTGTTCCGATGGCGATTCTGGACACCGAGCGTCCCGATCTGCCGGGCACCAGCATCGACGGCAATGCCGAGCCGGTATTGGGCGTCAAAGCGATCAGCCGCCGCAACGGCATCGTGCTGGTGTCGATGGAGGGTATCGGCATGTGGCAGCAGGTTGGCTTTCTGGCCGATGTTTTCACGTTGTTCAAGAAACATGGTCTGTCGGTGGACCTGATCGGTTCGGCCGAGACCAACGTGACCGTGTCGCTGGATCCTTCGGAAAATCTGGTCAACACCGACGTGCTGGCGGCGTTGTCTGCCGATCTGTCGCAGATCTGCAAGGTCAAGATCATCGTTCCGTGCGCGGCAATCACCCTGGTTGGGCGTGGTATGCGCTCGCTGCTGCACAAGCTTTCCGACGTATGGGCCACGTTCGGGCAGGAACGCGTGCACATGATTTCGCAGTCGTCCAACGACTTGAACCTGACCTTCGTGATCGACGAATCCGACGCCGATGGCTTGCTGCCGATCTTGCATGCCGAGCTGATCGACAGCGGTGCGATGCCGGTCAGCGAGGCCGACGTCTTCGGCCCACGCTGGCGCCAGATCGTTGGCTCGGTGCGTCCGCGCCCCACGCCGTGGTGGCATGCCGAGCGCGCGCATCTTCTGTCGCTGTCCAACGCAGGGACGCCGCGCTACGTGTACCATCTGCCTACGGTGCGTGCACGCGCCCATGCGCTGGCGCAGGTTGCCGCGGTGGATCAGCGGTATTACGCAATCAAGGCCAATGCGCATCCGGCCATTTTGATCGCGCTGGAACAGGCCGGTTTCGGGCTGGAATGCGTTTCGTATGGCGAATTGCGCCGTGTGTTTCAGGTGCTGCCCGAGTTGTCCCCGCGCCGCGTGCTTTTCACGCCGAGCTTTGCGCCCAGATCCGAATACGAAGCGGCATTTGCGCTGGGCGTGACCGTCACAGTGGACAACGTCGAAGCGCTGCGCAACTGGCCCGAGGTGTTCCGTGGCCGCAATGTGTGGTTACGCATCGACCTGGGTCACGGCGACGGGCATCACGAGAAGGTCAACACCGGTGGTAAGGCGTCCAAGTTCGGCCTGTCGTCCACGCGCGTGGACGAATTTGTCGAGGCCGCGCGCGTGCGCGAAGTCACCATCACCGGCGTGCATGCGCACCTGGGCAGTGGCGTGGAGACCGGCGCGCATTGGCGGATGATGTACGACGCGCTGGCCGGCTTCGCGCGCCGTATCGGCACGGTGGAGACCATCGACATCGGAGGTGGCTTGCCGATTCCGTACAGCGCCGAAGACGAGCCGTTCGATCTGGAGGTGTGGGCCAAGGGACTGGCCGAGGTCAAGGCCGTGCATCCGGGTTATCGTCTGGCGATCGAGCCGGGCCGCTATCTGGTGGCCGAAGCCGGCGTGTTGATCGCCAGCGTCACCCAGATGATCGAAAAGGACGGCGTGCGGCGCGTGGGCTTGGATGCAGGCATGAATGCCTTGATTCGCCCAGCGTTGTACGACGCTTGGCACGACATCGAAAACATCAGCCAGCTGGGCGCGCCCGCCGATGGCACGTTCGATATCGTCGGGCCGATCTGCGAATCGTCGGATGTGTTCGGCAAGCGTCGCCGTCTGCCAGCGTCCACGGTGCCTGGCGATATTGTCCTGGTGGCCGATACTGGCGCCTACGGCTACTCGATGGCCAGCACCTATAATCAGCGCGCATTGCCGCACGAAGATGTGATCGATGCGCCCGCTGGCTGAGTTCGTTGTACTCAGCACCTTGGCCGGCGGCGTGGCGATGGTGTTCTCCACCGCGATCGATAGCGCCGGGCAATCGGTGCCCTGGACCGACAGCCTGAAATGGGTGCTGCCCGCGTTGGTTGCTGCCGGTATCGGTGCGTGGAGCGCAGCGTCCTGGCAGCACCGGCGCGCTGAGCGAGCACCGGTGCAGCGTGCCGGCGGCATGGCAGTGCGCATCGCGATGTTAAGTGCCCTGGGCTATTTGCCGGCGTTGCTGCTGTATCTGCTGGGCGCCTCGGCGATCGCTGGCGATGCAAAGTGGAATCGCTCGGACGTGATGCTGCTGTTGTTTGTGATCGGTTGCCTGCCGCTGCTGTGGGCGGCGGTGCCGTTTTCCATGATTGAATATGTGCTGTGCCGACGTTATCTGCGTCGTGTGCGTGTTCCTACAGGTAGTCCATGAGCGCCTTCGACAAACACCAGATTTCCACCTTCCGTTTTGTGCGTTGTGCACTCGACGCGCAGACTGGCGTGGCGACGCTGGTATATGCGCTCGATCAAGGCCCGGAGCTGGTCGAGACCATTGCCGTACCGGGCGCGCCATTCGCGCTGGATGGTGCGGATGCAACTGCCGTGCAACAGGCGCTGCGGCTGCTGCACCTCATTGCAGGGGTCAGTTATTTCAAGGCTGCGGTGCCGCCGAACATCGCGATAGACAGCTACAGCATCGATGCAGAGACGGCCGCACTGGTGGAAAGCGTGTATCTGCACGGTCTAGGCGAATTTGCCTACCGTAATCGCTTGCATCTGCACGGCAAGATCCATTTTCCGGTGGCTGCGCAGGCATCTGCTGCTGCGCCGGCTTTGGGGCTGCGCGAGCATGCGCTGGTAGCGATCGGTGGCGGTAAGGATTCGCTGGTCAGTATCGAGGCATTGCGCCAGCTCGGCGTTGAGCAGACCGTCAGCTGGATCGGCGGTTCGCAGTTGATCCGCGCTTGTGCTGAGCGCACCGGTTTGCCGGTACTCAACATCGACCGCGTGCTGGCACCGGAATTGTTCGAACTCAATCGCCAGGGTGCCTGGAACGGGCATATCCCGGTGACCGCGGTGAATTCGGTCATTCTGGTGCTGGCGGCGCTGCTCAACCGTGTTGACCAGGTGGTGTTCTCCAACGAACGGTCAGCCAGTTACGGCAGCCAGATTCCCGGAACCGGCGAGGTCAATCACCAGTGGTCCAAGGGCTGGGCGTTCGAGCAAGCGTTCGGCGATTATGTGCAGCGGCATGTGGCGGCGGATCTGCGTTATTACTCGTTGCTGCGGCCGCTTTCCGAGTTGGCGGTGGCGCGGCAATTTGCCAAGACCGATCGCTACGACGCACATTTTTCCAGCTGCAATCGCAACTTCCACATCATGGGCGAACGCCCGGTGCACCGGTGGTGCGGCGTCTGCCCGAAGTGCCATTTCGTGTTTTTGGCGCTGGCCCCGTTCATGCCTAAGACGCGGCTAGTCAATATCTTTGGGCGCAATTTGCTCGAAGATGCGGCGCAGGCTGGCGGCTACGATGCGTTGCTGGAGTTCCACGACCACAAACCGTTCGAATGCGTGGGCGAAGGCCGCGAATCGCGCGCGGCGATGGCGTTGCTGGCCAGCCGCGCGGAGTGGAAGGAAGACGCACTTGTGGGGCGTTTCATCCGTGACATTCAACCGCAGCTCGACCCGCAGGACCTGCAGGTCGAGCCGCTGATGGCCATCGATGGCGCGCACCGGATTCCGTCGGCGCTGTGGGAGCGCGTACGTGCGAATTTCGCAGCTTGAGGGAAAGACAGTTGCACTGTGGGGCTGGGGGCGCGAAGGACGCGCGGCGTATCGCGCACTGCGTGAGCAGCTGCCCATCCAATCACTCACGGTGTTTTGCAACGCTGAAGAAGCGCGCGAACTGCACGCGTTGGAAGATGCGGCCTTGCACGTGGAAACCGATGCCAGCGCGCAGGCGTTGGGCCGATTCGAAATCGTAGTGAAATCGCCCGGCATCAGCCCGTATCGGGTTGAGGCACTGGCCGCCGCTGCACAAGGCACCCAATTCATTGGCGGCACCGCGCTGTGGTTTGCCGAGCACGTCCAGCCGGACGGCAGCGTGCCCGGCGTCGTCTGCGTCACTGGCACCAAGGGCAAGAGCACCACCACTGCGCTGCTGGCGCACGTGTTGCGCGCGGCCGGGCAGCGCACCGCGTTGGTCGGCAATATCGGCCAACCCTTGTTGGAAGTGCTGGCACCGCAGCCGCCGCCGGCCTATTGGGCGATTGAGTTGTCCAGCTATCAGACCGGTGACGTCGGGCGCAGCGGCGCGCGGCCCGAGCTGGCGTTGGTGTTGAATCTATTCCCCGAACATCTGGATTGGCACGGCGATGAGGCACGCTATATGCGCGACAAGCTGGCGCTGGTGACCGAAGGCCGACCGCGGATCGCTTTGCTCAACGCGGCCGATCCGCGTCTTGCTGACGTGCGACTGCCCGATAGCCAGATGCGTTGGTTCAATCATCCCGATGGCTGGCATTTGCGTGGCGAGGTGGTCTATCGCGGCGAACACGCTATTTTCGATACGGTCGACGTGCCGCTGCCCGGCGAGCACAACCGCCGCAATCTGTGCGCGGTGCTGGCAGCGGTGGAAGCCTTGGGCCTGGACGCTGCAGCACTGGCGCCGGCTGCCTTGCGTTTCCGTCCGCTGCCGAACCGTTTGCAGCTGCTCGGCAGCGTGCACGGCATTAGTTACGTCAACGATTCGATCAGTACCACGCCGCATGCCTCGCTGGCTGCGCTGGCGTGCTTCTCGCAGCGTCGTGTTGCGTTGCTGGTTGGTGGGCACGACCGTGGGCTGGATTGGCAGGATTTCGCTCGGCACATGGCGCAGCAGGCGCCGCTGGAGATTGTCACCATGGGTGCCAATGGCCCACATATCCACGCGTTGCTGGCTCCGTTGGCGCAGGCGGGGCGTTTCGGCCTGCATGCGGCCCGTGATCTCGAACACGCGATGCAACTGGCGCGCGATGCACTGGGCGAGCAGGGGGGGGTGGTGCTGCTCTCGCCGGGGGCGCCCAGCTTCGGTGCCTACAGTGACTACGTTGCGCGTGGCCGCCACTTCGCGCAGCTGGCAGGCTTCGACCCGGCAGCAATCAGCGCGATTCCCGGATTGGGCGTGCATTAAGAGCGGCTGCCGACGCCACTGCGCTCATCAGACAGGTGAGCGTAGGCAGTGTCTTGAATCGGCAGATACTATGCGCTGCCTTTCCTCGGTGCTGTCCATGTTCACCTGCCGACTGCTCTGGCCAGCGTACTGGCGACCGGTGAGTGCGCTGGTGCGAACACATCGGTAAGCGTGGCGGCGCTGGCGTTTGAGCTCAATCCACTGCCATCGCGTCGCCATTGATCAGCAGCGTAGCTACAAAACGGCGCACATGGTCAATGCGTGCGTTCGACTGCGTAACGCGCAAGCCCGCGTAGCGCCGCTACGGCCGTGCTATGCGGCAGGGTTTGCAGAGCCAGTTCCGCTGTGGCGGCATATTCGGCGGCCCTCTGACGGCTGTAGTCCAGCCCGCCAGTTGCGTGGATGGCGGCCAGCACCTCTGGCATCGCAGCCGCATCGCCTTGTTCAATGATCTGCCGCAGGCGCGTTCGGGTCGTCGGATCCGAGTGCGCCATCGCGTGGATCAGCGGCAGCGTGGCTTTGCCTTCGGTCAAGTCGTCGCCCAGGTTCTTACCAAGGAGTGTGGGCTCAGCGGCGTAATCGAGTACGTCGTCGGCGATCTGGAAAGCGAAGCCCAGCTGCATGCCGTAGTCGTACAACCGCTGCTGCACCTGCGCGCTTGCGCCGGAGGCAAGCGCGCCCAGGCGCGTGCCGGCGGCGAACAGCACTGCGGTCTTGCGCTCAATGACGCGCAGGTAGGCCGCTTCGTCGGTGTCGGGGTTGTGCACATGTAGCAGTTGGAGCACTTCACCTTCGGCGATGCGGTTGGTGGTGTCGGCCAGGATCTGCATGACTTCCATGCGATTCAGTTCGACCATCAACTGGAAGCTGCGCGAATACAGAAAGTCGCCGACCAGTACGCTCGGCGCGTTGCCCCATAGCGCGTTGGCGGTGCTGCGCCCACGGCGCAGATCCGACTCGTCGACCACATCGTCGTGCAGCAGCGTTGAGGTGTGGATGAACTCGATGATCGCCGCGAGTTGGTGGTGCTCCGGCCCGGAACCTCCGGCGCAGTGACCTGCCAGCATCACCAGCATCGGGCGCAGGCGCTTGCCACCGGCAGAGATGATGTGATCGGCGATCTGGTTGATCAGCACCACGTCCGACGCCAGGCGGCGGCGGATCAGCGTGTCGACCGCGGCCATGTCGGGCGCGGCGAAGGACTGGATCTGGGGCAAGCCCAGGACGGTGGGGAGGTCTTCGGCGATGGTCATGCGCGGACGTTCGTGATGTGCATCGATTATAGTTGCATGGGCCGGATCCGTGCCGCCGAGCACAACTGTAGCTTGGCGCGTGCTGTCCCGCTCAGCCGGGACGGCAGCCGCAAAGGCCTGTGCGGGCTGGATTTCCGACCCTTGGCAGGGGACTTACCCGGCAACCCTGCGCGACAACCTGCCAGGACCGCCTAGGGGCAGGTGCGGTAACATTGCCGCACAGTCATTCCCCGTTGCGCGCCCCCAGCGCCAGCGCATCATCTCGGAAGCACCTATGGCCCGCGGCATCAATAAAGTCATCCTCGTCGGCAACCTCGGCAACGATCCCGACACCAAGTACACCCAGGCCGGCATGGCGATCACACGCGTGAGCCTGGCTACCACCAGTGTGCGCAAGGATCGGGAAGGCAATACCCAGGAACGCACCGAGTGGCACCGCGTAGTGTTTTTCGGGAAGCTGGGCGAAATTGCTGGTGAGTATCTGCGCAAGGGCTCGCAGGTCTATGTCGAAGGCGAGTTACGCTACGACAAGTACACCGGCCAGGATGGCGTTGAAAAGTACAGTACCGACATCGTCGCCAACGAGATGCAGATGCTTGGCGGCCGTGGTGAAGGCGGTGGGGGTATGGGCGGAGAGCGCCCGCAGCGCATGCAGGCCTCCCGTCAGCAGCAAGGCGGTGGTGGCGGGCAGGGCGTTGGCGGATACGGCGGCGGCCAGGGGCAGGATTACGCGCCGCGTCGTCAGCAGCCGGCCCAGCAGCAGTCGGCGCCGCCGATGGACGATTTCGCCGACGACGATATTCCGTTCTAGAGCGTGTTATGAACTTGAAGTTCGTGCGGCTATCGTAAGCGTATGAAGCCACCACGCCCGTATCCGACTGACATATCCGATGAACAATGGGCCTTCGCCGCGCCCCATTTGACGCTGATGGATCCGCAGGCACGACAGCGCAAGTATGACCTGCGCTCGATGTTCAACGCATTGCGCTCGATGGCGCGAGCCGGGACGCCCTGGCGCTTGATTCCCCATGAATTTCCGCCGTGGGAGGCGGTCTACCAGCAAACCCAGCGGTGGCTGCAGGCTGGCTGCTTCGAGGCCATGGTCAACGACTTGCGTTCGATCTTGCGGGTGGCGCAAGGCAAGCAAGGGCAGCCCAGCGCCGTGATCCTGGATGGCCGAACCCTGCAGTCCACATGCGAAAGCAGACCGCGTGCCGGCTACGACGGCTACAAGCGCAAGAAGGGCAGCAAGGTCCACATGGCAGTGGACACACTCGGCTGCCTGTCAGCCGTGCAGGTCACGCCGGCCAACGCGCAGGAACGAGCCCAAGTGCGATCGCTGGTGCAGAAAGTCCAGCATGTCACGGGCGAAACGTTGACACTGGCCTTCGTCGATCAAGGCTACACAGGCGAAGGCCCGGCCGAAGCCGCGCAGGAGGCAGGCATCGAACTGCATCTGGTAAAGCTGCCGGAGGCCAAGAACGGCTTTGTGCTGCTGCCGCGCCGCTGGGTCGTGGAGCGAAGTTTCGGTTGGGTCAACCGGTTCCGACGCCTGGCCCGTGACTACGAACGCCTGCCGGAAACCCTGGCAGGACTCCACTTCGTCGTCTTCACCATCCTCATGCTCCGAAATGCTGCGTCCCTACTTCAAAGTTCATAACACGCTCTAGGTGGAATCCACGCGTCTATTGTCTATCCGGCGCTATCTTGCTTGGCTAATGGCGGCTATGCGGGATCATATGCCGTGAGGCTTATATTTATTGCGGATAGGTAGTCCATGTTCCGCCCTGATTGAATTTTCGCTTGGCTGCCCGGTCTTTCGATATTCGTATTTTCCAATGCCGACGGCCCTGAATTCCTCTTTTCCGGCTTCGGATGTTTCGTCGTAGCGATCTCCACCTTTATAGGCTTTCGACGTGCCCGCTAATAGATGCTGAGCATGGATAAGCTCATGCGCAAGAACTACAAACGACTCATCGGGATTCGGGCCAAGACGAACAGGGGAACCGTTCCCGTTTAGTTCGATATGACTCTGCGGGCTCCATTCTATAAGAGCGTTGCATCCCTTTCCTTTTTTTGCTCGTCGATTGGCGAGCGCTCGGTTATTGGTGAAGGTCCTCGGCTCATATTTTTCAACCTCCCGGGCGCTGAGAACGGCTCTGGTGTTGGGCGGTGCTTCAGAGCCTATCTCCGCTATGGTCACTTTTCTATTCTCGCGGATGCTAATAGCGCTCAAATCTTGAAGAAGGGCACTGCCTGAATTGCCGGATGCAATCTTATCAAGGGCTGACTCAACTTGATTCTTGTATGGTTCTTCTTGAGCGCTTGTCTGAGTGGAAATATAGATTCCTGGATATTTTGTTTGACCGATTGGCATATCGAGTACGTATCGTTGAGTGTCTATAGGGGTTGCCACTCGAATGGTAATGATGAAGAGAAAAGCACATTGCCGGCATCTGAAATCCTGTCATCAATGGCGAATAGACGACCCATTTCTAACTCTGTGAATTGATTTGGGGCGGTCTGAAGGCCCACAAGTTCTTTGAGGCATGCATGGTGCTGTCTCTACCTCAATGATTGGGGCGTCGTGCTCGGTCGCATGCCTGCGGCGTCCTACGTCGCTGAAGTGATGGAAGCAGGGGGGGCAGTAGGCCGCCGCTTTCGTCATGGGTGCGACG
>Ga0207791_1000224_pt1 | contig 15325 bp, 10 predicted proteins | sample HigsolmetaGSP16D_FD_184844 | JGI IMG/M metagenome (GOLD analysis project Ga0207791, IMG submission 184844) | High solid enriched microbial communities from the Joint BioEnergy Institute, USA - SP1-6-D (SPAdes) | ecosystem: Engineered > Bioreactor > SSF (Solid state fermentation) > Aerobic >...
CGCGGGCGATAGGGGGTGTCGCTGTGATCGTCGTGATCGTCGGTGTCCTGGCTCATCGCGTGTGACCTCTCCTTGTGACTGTGAGCAAGCCTTCCTGCTGGAAGCGCGATCTTACTGCGTGCAATCTCCTCGGCGTGGGGAATGCGACTGCGAACTGGCGTGCAACTCAACGCCAGAGGGGCATTGCTCTTCCTTCAAACGCACTTGATAATCATTCCCATAAATGGCAGGATAGGCATTCGGTTCTTTGGCCACCTCTTCCATGTCGTTTGCTGTCGGCATCCTCAATGCATTGCCAAGCGTGCAGGTCTGCGAACTGCTGGGCCGCATCGGCTACGGTTTTGTGGTGCTTGATCTGGAGCATGTGCTGCGCGCGCCGGATGCGCTGGAGGATGCCATGCGTGCCTGCGAGTTGTCCGGCTGCGAGGCGTGGGTGCGTGTGCCGGAGGTGGACGAAAAACTGATTGGCCGGGTGCTGGATGCCGGCGCGCGCGGGATCGTGATTCCGCGCGCCGAGTCCGCGGTGCAGATCGCCAAGGCCGTCGCCGCGGCGCGCTTTCCTCCGCTGGGCCGGCGCGGTATCACCGGCGGCCGTGTCACTGGTTTCGGCAACCTCGATCTGCCCACATACATCGCGCAGACCAATGCGAATATTCGTATCGTGCCGATGATCGAAAGCGCCGCAGGCGTTGCCGCACTCCCGCAGATGCTTGCTGTCCCCGGCGTGGCCCTGGTGATGGAAGGTGCGCTGGATCTTGCGCTGGATCTGGGCCTTGGACCACATCCGACCCATCCACAGGTGTGGGCGCTGCTGCTGCAACTGCATGCGCAGTGCATTGCTGCCAACGTCCCGTTCTGCCCGAATCCACGCACCGATGCGCAACGCGCGCATTGGCTCCAACAACCACCGTTACGCTGGCTGCTGGCTGGCGAAGACCGCGCACTGATTCAACGCGCGCTGCGCAGCCAGCTGGCCAGCTTTGGCGTCCCCACTTCATCACAGGCCTGCAGGAGCGCGCTGTAGATGTCGATGTTGCGTTTTCAGGTCCTGACCATTGCCATCGCGGCGATCATGCTGCCCCTGCCGCAGCTGACGCGCGCAGCCAGCACGCAGCCAGCCGATACCATTGATGCCACCGATGGCGATGCGCCTGTCCGTGGACTGGACACGATCCAGGTGCAGGGCAGCCTGCTCGGGTATTCCAAGCCAGACGATGTGCAGCATTACGCCGGCAGCCGCCAGGTGATCGACCGCGAGCAGCTGCACCATGGCGGCAACCGTTCGCTGGACGATGCCTTGCAGCACGTGCCCGGCATCAAGATCTTCGATGAAACCGGCACCGGCGCCCTGCCCCAGCTGATGCTCCGCGGCCTGTACGAGAGCCGCAGCGGTCGCGTGCAGGTGCTGGAAGACGGCATTCCACTGGCGCTGGCGCCATACGGGCAAACCAGCCTGTCGCTATTGCCGGTGGGGTTGGATCAGATCGACCGCATCGACATCGTGCGCGGTGGCGCGGCCGTGCAGTACGGGCCCAACAATGTCGGTGGGGTGATCAATCTTGTCAGCAAAGACATTCCCAGCGAATGGAGCACGACGCTCGGCCACAAGATAACCGCCGGCGGCCAGGGCCACTTTCTGCAAGACACTGCACTCAGCAGCGGCGGGTATCTCACCGACAACGTCGGTTTGCAGGTCGATGCCAATCGCACCTATGGCCAGTATTGGCGCGCCCATAGCAGCACCGACATCAGCAATCTGCACATGCGTGCCGAATGGTGGCTGGCCGATAGCAAGCTGCTCAAGGCCAGCGTGCAGCGCTATCTGGTCGATATGGATTTAGCCGGCGCGCTCAGCCCGGACGATTACCAGCACAACCCGCGCCAGTCCACGCGCCCGCTGGACAGCTTCAATGGCCGCACCACACGTGCATGGCTGCGCTACGAACAGCTGCTGGGTGACTGGGGCCAGATGCAGGACGTGCGGCTGGACTGGACCAACTTCAGTGCACGCAGCAGTCGTAACTTCATCGTCGGCATGCGTCAGGCCGCTACCGAAACCTGGCGCTCGGATCTGCCGCCACAACTGCGCCAGACCGCGCCGCGCGACTTTCGTGTGATCGGTAGCCAGCCGCGTTTGAGCTGGAGCATGGGCGATGCAGGCGGCGTCCGTCAGCAGTGGACTGCCGGTGTTCGCGCAGTGCGCGAGGACATCGATTTCCTGGTCGGCAATCTGCGTCTGCGCGATGGACTGTTCACCACATTGCGCGATTGGCAGTTCGTAGACCGTGCGCTGGCCGCGTTCGTCAGCAACGCCATCACCCTGCCCGGCGAGCGCGTGACGATGACGCCGGGGCTGCGTTACGAGGGTCTGGATTCGCGTTACTTCAACCACGCCACCGGCGTGAGCACTCGCAACCGGACGCGCGATGTACTGCCTGGGCTGACGCTGGGCTTTCAGGCCAACGCACAGTGGTTCTTCTATGCCGACGGGCAGCGCTCGATGCGCGCGCCGCAGGTCACCCAGATCATCTTCGGCAATAACCTGGATGCTGAACTGGCGTGGAATTACGAAGCCGGCGCGCGCTATCAGCCCAATGACCGCACCCGCATCCATCTGGGCGGCTACCGCATCGATTTCGATCGCCAGATTCAGCTGGATAACACCGCGCGCGTGTTCCGCAACCTGGGCAAGACCCGCCATCAGGGGTGCGAGCTGGAACTGCAATGGAGTCCGGAACAGCAGCGTGCGCTCACTCTCAATGCCAGCTATGCGTATCTGGATGCCAGTCAGGAATCGGGCGCCTTCCGCGGCTTCCGTGTTCCCTATACCTCGCGTCACCAGATCGTCCTGGGGAGCACCTACGCGCTCGGTCATACCACTGTCGCGCTTTCAGGCTATTACTTCAGTCAGGCCTTCAACGACGCAGCCAACACCGTGCAAGAGAATGCAATCGCCTCGGCAGGCCAGTTGCCTGCCTACATGGTATGGAACACGCAAGTGCGCCATGCCCTGTTTGAGCACAATGGCGAAACATTCAGCGCATCGTTAGCGATCAACAATCTGTTCGACCGGCAGTACTGGTTTCGCGGTGTCGATACCAGCCCCTGGGGGCGTCAGGCGGCCCCGGCCCGCACTGTCACTGCGGGGCTGGAGTACACGTTCTGAGCCGGTATCACTGCGCAAGCGCTGCACACGATCGGCGCTGAGGGGGCGCACCTGAGCGCAACTGTGGTGGCGCTGACAACCACCACCGACAACACGGCGTGCATGAGGCACGCATCACCGCCGCAGCACGCGGCATGCGATCGATGCATCGCAGGCCACCCAACGCCCTTAAGGCGCCAGGCAGCTCGTTTCACTACCGGTTTTCCACCGTCCTGTTGAACGAGAGCTGCCATGACCACGACATCCGCTGCACCGTTGGTAATCCTCACCCATGTCTGCCATCCGGCGATCACCGAAGGATTTTTACCAGCCGCGCACGCGCTGGGTCTGCCGGTATGGTTGTTGACCGACCACCGGCTCGATCACCTGGCCTATTTCCGCGAGCATCCGGCGCATGCGCCGCAGCGGGTGATCGAATGCGATGTGTTCAATCCACTGGGTGTGCTCGATGTGCTGCACGATGCACAGATCGCGCCGCGCGCAGTGTTCAGCAATAGCGACCATCTTCAGACCAGCACCGCACTGGTGGCCGCAGCGCTGGGCCTGCCGGGCAAGGACTGGCAGGTGTGTTATGCCGCCAAGAACAAGGCCGCGATGCGCCAGCGCTTGCGTGCGCATGGCCTGCCGTGCCCATGGTTCTGCACACTGGCGCCTGGCACCGCGTGGCCTGCGCAGATTCGGTGGCCGGTGGTGGCGAAACCACGCGAAGGCGTGGCAAGCCTGGATGTGCGCTACTGCGCCGACGCCGCGCAATTGCAAACCTATCTTGACGATGTGTGGCAGCGCGACCCGCAGCGCACCGTGCTGTTGGAAAGCATGCTGGAAGGCGCGCTGTTCACGCTGGAGACGTTGGGCGATGGCCGCAGGCTGCAGGCCATCGGTGGCTTCAAGGTGCGCTTGTCACCACCGCCACATTTCATTGAATGCGAGGCGCAATGGGACGCCAACGTGGAGACGCCGGTGATCACGCAGGCGTTGCAACACTTGCGCGTATTCGGTGTCGGCTTGGGGCTGTGCCATAGCGAATTCATTCTTACATCCGATGGGCCGGTGCTGGTGGAGATCAATTACCGCAGCATCGGCGACCGCCGTGAGTTTCTGCTCGATGAGATGTTTTCCAGGCAATGGTTCACCGCAGCGCTGGCACCGCATCTTGGGTTGCCGCTGCCACAACTACACAGCGCGCGTGCTCATGCGTTGCTGCGCTATTACGTGGCAACGCACGATGGCGAACTGGTCAGCGCCAGCGAAGAACGCCACCATCACGATGCGCATAGCCAAGTGCAGTACCGGCGCATGCGTGCACCGGGGGACCGCATTCGCCTGAGTCATTCCAACAAGGATTACCTGGGTGTGCTGAGCGCGGTAGCCAGCGATGCGCAAGCGCTGCAACACGCAGTGACGCAGGCCGAAGCAGACCTGCAGTGGCGCATCAATAGCGCGGAGTTGGGCGTATGAGCAGCGCAGCCGATCAACGGTATATCGCCACCCGCATCATCGATGCCTGCCTGCGCGAAAACCTGCGCGAAATTGTCACTCGCGGCGTTGCTGCGGCACCGGATGCAGACGTGCTGGCGCACTGGACCGACCCCAGCCCGATGGAAGGCTGGTGGCGCCTGACGCACTTGCCAGGCGGCACGTTGTGGCTGCCCATCCATCGCCGGGGCCTGCTGCAGGACATCTGTGCATGCGGCGACAGCTGGCTTGTGCAGACCCCCGACAGCGTGCATGTCGAGCATGGTGCACAGGCATGGATGCAACGCATGAGCGCTGAACGCGATGCCGAAACACAACAGCTGCATCGCGCCTACGCCGAGGAAGCCGACTGCGCCGCTGCACATCGTGCACTGGCGCGGCAGGCATACCACGCACACGCACCAGCGTTACGCGATGCGCTGCGGCACCCCGATGCAGACGAGCGCGCGTACCGGTGCGACCAGCTTGCCAGCTACCGTGATCATCCGTTCTATCCCACTGCGCGCGCCAAGACAGGGTTGGATGCGAACGCACTACGCTGTTACGCACCGGAGTTTGCGCCGACCTTCGCGCTGTACTGGCTGGCCATTCCACAGGCGTTGGCACAGTGCACCAGTACGCCGCCAGCCGCGCTATGGCCGGATTTCGTCAGCCTGGGCCTGCCAGCGGAGTTGGCCGCGACACACCTCCCGTGGCCGGTGCATCCGTTGGTGTGGGAGCGACTGGAACAGGAAGGCTTCGCGCTGCCCGAAGGTGTGCTGCGCGCGCCGCACCCCTGGCTGGAAGTGCGCCCGACGCTGTCGGTGCGCACGCTGGTGCCGCTGCACTACCCGCAACTGCATCTGAAATTGCCCATCCCGATGCGCACACTGGGCGCACTCAATCTGCGCCTGATCAGGCCGTCCACGCTATACGACGGGCATTGGCTGGAGCGTGCATTGCGACGCATCGATGTGCTCGATCCTGCACTGCAAGGACGCTGCGTATTCGTCGACGAATCGCACGGCGGGCATGTGGGGCAGACGCGGCATTTGGCCTATCTGGTGCGGCGCTACCCCGCGCTGGAGGAGGCCACGCTAGTACCGGTGGCTGCACTGTGTGCACTCATGCCCGATGGCCGCCCGATGGCAATTCATCTGGCTGAGCGGTTTGCGCATGGCCAGCTCATGCAGTGGTGGGGCGAGTACACGGAACTGCTGCTGGCCGTGCATCTGCGCTTGTGGCTGCACTATGGCATTGCATTGGAAGCCAATCAGCAGAACAGCGTGCTGGTGTATGCCGATGGCCAACCCACGCGCCTGTTGATGAAGGATAACGACGCTGCACGCATTGCGATGCCGCAGCTGCGTGCAGCGTTGCCGGAGGTGGACGCATTGGGCCCGTTGCAGGACGCGCGGATTGCGGTGGACGATCCACAGGCACTTGCGCACATGTTCTGCACCATCGTGTTGCAGCTGGATCTGCAAGCGGTCGTGGAGGGTCTGGCCGAATGGCAACCCATGCTCCGTGCACCGTTGTATGCGCGGTTGCAGGGCCAGTTGGCTTCGACACTGGCGCAGCTGGAGAGCGATGGCATCGACACAGGCCCCGCGCGCCGCCTGTTGGCTGCACCACGGCTGCCGGTGAAGTACCTGCTCAGTGCCGGCAGCCTGCTCAGCAAGCAACTCACCGGCGCCACCGATATCAATAAGTTCTATGGCAACAGCGCGCCCAATCCATTTGGCGATGCGTTCGCTGATGCGCAGCAGATGCCGCATCAGCACGCCGGTGCACGGCGATGAGGCGCATCCTGGGCCCGGTGCTGGCTGCGCATTACCTGGCGGCATTCACCGCGCTGGGCATGCCGCTGTTTCTACCGCACGTGTTGGCCGAACTTGCGCCCTCGGCCGCGGCAGGCTGGAGCGGCGTGCTGTACGTGCTGCCCACGCTGTGTACCGCGTTGACTGCCGGCACATGGGGGCAGCTGGCGGACCGCTATGGGCGCAAGCGCTCACTGCTGCGCGCACAAGTGGGGCTGGCGCTGGGTTTTGCGATCGCCGGTTTCGCGCCGTCGCTGACCTGGCTGGTGATCGGCCTGATCGTCCAAGGCACCTGCGGCGGTTCGCTGGCGGCAGCCAATGCATATCTGGCCAGCCAGCCGCAGGCCGGGCCGTTGGCGCGTGCACTGGACTGGACCCAATACTCAGCGCGCCTGGCCATGGTGAGTGCGCCCACGCTGCTGGGCCTGGCACTGGCCCTGGGCCCTGCGCAATCGCTGTATCGCGCCCTGGCGTTGCTGCCGTTGCTTGCGTTTGCGTTGACCTGGCGATTGCCTGCCGATCAGCCAGCCGCACGCGCCCCACGTGCCGGCAAACCTTGGACCTGTGCAAAGCGCCCGAGTGCATCATCACCAACGATCACCGCAGCGTTGTGGCCAGCCTTGCTGGTCGCACAGTTTTTGTTCTGCTTCGCGATGGTGGTGACGTTCCCATATTTCATTGGGTATGCGCTCGCACGCGGCGCCGGCAACGATGCGCTCGCGGGCCTGCTCTACAGCCTGCCACACCTGGTCTATCTGGTGGTGCTGCCGTGGTGGCGAGGCAACGATGGCGAGGCATGGCTGGTGCCGGGCCTGGCGCTGTTCGCGCTGGCCTGCGTGTGGCAGGTGCTGCTGCATGACGCCATCGCACTGGCGGCAGCGCGACTGGTGTTCGGGTTCGGCATGTTGTTAGGGCTGCGCGGGCTTAACTGTCGCTTGGCACGCGTTGCCAGCGGACATGCCGCCGGGCGTTTGTTCGGTCGCTTCGATGCTTGCGGCAAATGGGCCGGTGTCTTGGCCGGTGCCGCTGCCGGTGCGTTGGCGCAGGTGTCCGGCCTCGCCACCCCTTTCCTGGCTGCCGCGCTGGCGGCGGTCGCTGCCGCGCTCACCGTCCTGGTGCGCTTGCCTTACAGGAGAACTGCCAATGATGCCGCACACGATGCATGACGACTGGTACGACAGCATGGCCCACGCGCAGGCGTGCAGCTGCTGGTTGAACTGCTATCTGCGCGAATTTGCGATACCGCAGCACACGGTGAATTTCGACTATCGCGGACTGGATCGTCCCGGCCCACGCGTGGCCGGGCAGCGCTGGCTGCGCATGGACCTGGGCGAGACTGGCACCCTGTGCGTGCGCATTGCATACGCCGACCGCCTGGGCCGCTGCCGCTTCGCCTCTACGCCGTTTCTCAAACATAGGGGCAAGCCGTGGCGCAGCCTGGATGCAGATGCATTGGCACACTGCCTGTTGCAGACAGTCAGCAGCGAACACGCAGTCAATCCGCAGCTGCTCGCACAAAGCACCAACAGCGTGGCAATCACCGCTGCCCTGTTGCGGCATGCGCAAGCAATCGCCGTCACTGGCGAAGCAATGCTCGACGCAGAACAATCGATGCTGTGGGGGCATGCGCTACACCCGACACCCAAGAGCCGCGAAGGCGTGCACCTGGATCAGGTGCTGGCCTGCGCACCGGAAGCACGCGCGTCGTTTCAGCTGTTCTGGTTCCGTATCGACCCACGCCTGCGACGCATGCAGGGACGCGATGTGCGCGCGACATTGACGCAACTGTCCGGCAGCGACGATCTGTATCCTTGCCATCCCTGGGAAGCGCAGCACCTGCTCGGCCACCCCGTGCTGCGCACCTTGCAAGCACGCGGCCTGATCACGCCCGTCGGCCCATTGGGCGATGCAGTGCGGCCTACCTCGTCGGTCCGCACGCTGTATCACCCGGACCTTGACTATTTTCTCAAGTGTTCGGTGCATGTGCGGCTCACCAACTGCGTACGCAAGAACGCCTGGTACGAGCTGGAAAGTGCCGTCGCACTTACGGAGCTATTGGCACCTAGCTGGCACGCATTGGCCGCGCAGGTTCCTGGCTTCGATGTCATGCTGGAACCGGCAGCGACGTCGCTGGAAGTCGCGCAGGTCGACTCGGCCTTGTACAACGCCGACCCGCTGGCCGCGCGCGCCTTGTCGGAAAGCTTTGGCATCCTGTACAGGCAGACCATTCCTGCCGAACAACGTAGCCGTTGGCAACCGCAGGTGGCTGCGGCCTTGTTTACCTGTGATGCACAGGGCAACAGCGTGTGCGCCGCACGCGTTCAGGCGCTTGGCAGCGCGCAGATGCATCGCCAGGCGGCAACCGTACTGTGGTTCCGCAGATACGCCCGATTGCTGCTGGATGGTGTGTGGAGTGCATTTTTCCAGCATGGCATCGCACTGGAGCCGCATTTGCAGAATACGTTGATCGGTTTCACCGACCGCTTACCGGCACGGGTATGGATCCGCGACCTGGAAGGCACCAAGCTGCTTGCTCATCACTGGCCTGCCGCACGCCTGCACGCGGTGAGCGAACGCGCGCGGCAATCGCTGTACTACACGCCCGAACAGGGTTGGAATCGGGTGGCGTATTGCGCACTGGTGAACAATCTGGCCGAAGCAATTTTTCACTTGGCCGAAGGCGATGCAGCCCTTGAAACCCGACTTTGGCACTGTGTTGGCGAGATCGCAGTACGCTGGCAGCAACGCCATGGCGCACAACCGGCATTGCATGGGCTGATCACCGGCGCGCCACTGCCTAGCAAGAACAATCTGGGTACCCGCCTGTGGCAGCGTGCCGACCGCCAGTCCGACTACACCGCGCTGGTCAATCCCATCCCGCCCATCACGGCGGCACGGCAGGTAGCGGCGTGAGTCTGCGCATCGACACCACGGCACTGCTTGCCGCCATGCCGCAGGTGCACCACCGCTGCGACGGCCCTGTGTGCGCATATGTCTACGATCTGGCGGCACTGCATGCGCATGCGGCCTGGATGCGTGCGGAGCTGCCAGCGCAGTGCGAATTGTTTTATGCCGCAAAGGCGAATGCAGAGCCGCCGGTGCTGCGCACATTGGCAACGCATGTGGATGGTTTCGAGGCCGCATCTGGTGGCGAACTGGCCTGGCTGCATGCACAGCAACCGCAGGCACCGTTGTTGTTTGGCGGGCCAGGCAAACTCGATAGTGAGCTTGCCCAGGCCGCCTCCATGCCCGACTGTACCGTGCACGTGGAAAGCCTGACCGAACTCGAACGGCTGGCAGCGATCGCAGCACACGCCAACCGCTGCGTGCCGGTGTTCCTGCGAATGAATATCGCCGTGCCCCGTGCGCAGAGCACGCGCCTGATGATGGGCGGACAACCCTCGCCGTTCGGTCTGGACCCGTGTGATCTGGATGCGGCGATGCTGCTGCTGCGGGCAAGCCCGTCGCTGCGATTGGAAGGCTTTCATTTCCATTTGATGTCGCATCAGTGCAACGCCACCGCACAACTGCATCTGATCGATGCTTACCTGCGCACCGTGCAGCAATGGCGATCTACCTATGCACTGGGCCCACTGCGGGTGAATGCCGGCGGCGGCTTCGGCGTGGACTATCTGGCGCCGGAGGCCTCGTTCGATTGGGCAGGCTTCTGTGCGGGGCTACCGGCTTTGCTGCGCGAGCATGGCACAAACCTGCGCATACGCCTGGAACCAGGCCGTTATGTGAGCGCAAGCTGCGGCTGGTACTTGATGGAGGTGCTTGACCTCAAGCGCAGCCACGGTGCCTGGTTTGCGATTGCCCGCGGTGGCACGCACCACTTCCGCACCCCGGCAGCGCAGGCGCACAATCACCCCTTGCGTGTGTTGCGTGGGACGCGTGCGCCCGTGCTGCGCGACACCACGGTCACCATGGTGGGGCAGTTATGCACGCCCAAGGATGTCCTGGCACGTGAGCAACCCGTCACCGCGCTGGCACCGGGCGATTGCCTGGCCTTCCCTTTGGCCGGCGCATATGCGTGGAATATTTCGCACCAGCACTTCTTGATGCACCCGCCACCGCAGATGATTTTTTTGCCTGCGACGCATCGCACGCGACTGGCAACACCTCGCGCGCGCGGATTGACGCGGTGACAGGCGAACGCCCAGCAGGCCACCGGCTGTGGCGCGAAGCTCCTGCTTAGGCTCGAAACGATGGCCTGCGACGCCGCGTCGAACCACGCACGCGCGTGATGGATCACGCTTTGGCGAACACCAGCCGCCCGCCGTTGTCACGCACACGGACAATATCGCCACTGAGATACTGGCCAGACAGAATCTGCTGGGCCAGCGGGTTCTCCACCTGCGATTGGATCGCGCGCTTGAGGGGGCGTGCGCCATAGACCGGGTCGAAGCCCGCATTGCCCAGCAATTCCAGCGCGGCATCGTCCAGATCCAGCTTGAGGCCGCGCTCGGCCAAGCGCTCCTCCAACCCATGCAGTTGGATGCGCGCAATCGATTTAATCTGCGCCTTGTCCAGCGGATGGAACACCACGATGTCGTCCAGGCGGTTGATGAACTCCGGGCGGAAATGCGCCTGCACCACCCCCATCACCGCTGCCTTCATCTGCGTGTAGGCCTCAGCGCTGCCGTCGCCGGAGAGCTCCTGGATCTGGTGCGAGCCTAGGTTGGAGGTCATCACGATGACCGTATTGCGGAAGTCCACGGTGCGGCCCTGGCCATCGGTGAGACGGCCATCGTCCAGCACCTGCAGCAAGATGTTGAAGACATCGGCATGGGCCTTTTCCACTTCGTCCAGCAAGATCAACGAATACGGACGACGACGCACCGCTTCGGTGAGATAGCCACCTTCTTCGTAGCCCACATAGCCAGGGGGCGCACCGATCAGACGCGACACAGCATGCTTCTCCATGAACTCACTCATGTCGATGCGGATCATCGCTTCGGTACTGTCGAACAGGAAGTCCGCCAGCGCCTTGCACAACTCGGTCTTGCCGACGCCGGTCGGGCCCAGGAACAAAAACGAACCACTCGGGCGATTGGGATCGGACAGGCCGGCACGTGAACGACGGACCGCGTCGGAGACCACCTTGATCGCCTCGTTCTGCCCAACCACGCGGTGATGCAGTTCGTCTTCCATGCGCAACAATTTGTCGCGTTCGCCTTCGAGCATCTTGTTGACCGGAATTCCTGTCCAGCGCGACACCACCTCGGCGATCTCTTCGGCGGTGACACGGTCCTGCACCAGCTTGAAGTCGTGATGCTCCACTTCGTTGGCGAGCGCCATCTGTTTTTCCAGCTGCGGCAGTACGCCGTATTGGATCTCGCTCATCTTGGCGTAGTCCTGGCGGCGCTGAGCGGCCTCCAGTTCGAGCTTTGCATGCTCGATCTGCTCCTTGATCTTGGTGGTGCCCTGCAAGGCGGCTTTTTCCGATGTCCACAGTTCGTTGAGGTCGTAGAACTCTCGCTCAAGCTTGTCGATATCGGCTTCCAGATCGGCCAGACGCTGCCGCGAGGCGTCGTCCTTTTCCTTCTTCAACATCTCGCGCTGGATCTTGAGCTGGATCAGACGGCGCTCCAGGCGGTCAAGTTCCTCCGGTTTGGAGTCGATCTCCATGCGGATGCGCGAGGCGGCTTCGTCCATCAAATCGATGGCCTTGTCCGGCAACTGGCGATCGGTGATGTAGCGGTTGGACAACGTGGCTGCTGCAACGATTGCCGGGTCGGTGATCTCCACGCCATGGTGCACCGCGTAGCGCTCCTTGAGCCCACGCAGGATTGCGATGGTATCTTCCACCGTCGGCTCGCCCACGAGCACTTTTTGGAAACGCCGCTCCAACGCGGCGTCTTTCTCGATGTACTGGCGATATTCCTCCAGCGTGGTGGCGCCGATGCAATGCAACTCGCCACGCGCCAGCGCCGGTTTGAGCATGTTGCCGGCGTCCATTGCGCCATCGGCCTTGCCGGCCCCGACCATGGTGTGCAACTCATCGATGAACAGAATGATCTGGCCTTCGTTCTTGGACAGGTCACTGAGCACCGCCTTCAAACGCTCCTCGAATTCACCGCGGAATTTGGCACCGGCGATCAGCGCTCCCATATCCAGCGACAGCACGCGCTTGCCGCGCAGGCCCTCGGGGACTTCCCCGTTGATGATGCGCTGGGCCAGGCCCTCGACGATGGCGGTCTTGCCCACACCCGGTTCGCCGATCAGCACCGGGTTGTTCTTGGTACGGCGCTGCAACACCTGGATGGTGCGACGAATTTCTTCATCGCGACCGATCACCGGATCCAGCTTGCCGCCCTCTGCCCGCGCCGTCAGGTCGATGGTGTATTTCTCCAGCGCCTGGCGCTGTTCCTCTGCATTTTCAGACTGCACGGTTTCCCCGCCACGCAGCGTCTCGATGGCCGCCTCGATCTTCTTCTTGTCGCCGCCCGCCGCGCGCAACGCCACGCCCAGCGGACCGGCATCGTCGGCAGCGGCCAGCACGAACCACTCGCTGGCGATGAAGGCGTCGCCATGTTGCTGGGCCAGCTTATCGGTCTTGTTGAGCAGGCGACTGAGATCGTTGCCGATCGACAGGTTGCCTTCCTGCCCGGAGACCTTGGGCAGCGTGTCCAGCGCCTCGCCCACTCGCTCGCGCAGCAACGCGACGTTGACGCCGGCCTGCGCAAGCAGCGGGCGCGTACTGCCGCCGCTCTGGTCGAGCAGCGCGGCCAGCACGTGGACCGGCTCGATGATATTGTGGTCGCGGCCCACCGCCAGCGACTGTGCGTCGGCCAGCGCCTGCTGGAACCGCGAGGTGAGCTTGTCCATCCGCATGGGAAATCCTCTGAACAGGTGACCGGCCATGCCGGCGATACTGTGCAGATGCGGTTGCTGCGCTGGGTTTCAAGGCTTGCCGGTGCCGGACATCGGCAGCGGACATGCCACCGCCAACCCAGGTGGATTTGGCGAACGCGATCCGTGCAGGCGGTCTGCCACCAGACGCAACAGCAATTGCGCCTGCACTGCAGGCTGCGCAAGCCCGCGCGATTGGCGATACTGCGCCGATGGACGTCCCCAAGCCCTGGCACCTGTATCTGCTGCTGTGTCGCAACGGCAGCTATTACGCTGGCATTACCAACGATGTGGAACGGCGCTTCCAGGCGCATGCGCGTGGCACCGGTGCACGGTACACACGCGCCAATCCACCGCTACGGATACTCGCCAGTCATTCATACCCAGACCGCGCCAGCGCCTCACGTGCCGAATGCGTTCTCAAGCGCCAGCCGCGGACGCGCAAACTCGCTTGGCTACAGGCACAGCGACACGACGATCGCCAGTCACAGCTGGCCGACGCATCGATCACACGGGCCTAGCCGTCGGTTTTCTACGCAGGCTCTGATCAACCTCGTCACACACAGCGTCTTCTCGCAGCCCATCTGGAAACCATCATGGATTGGGCGCACTGAGGGACATGGCTGCGTTGCAGCACTTGCTGCAACGCTCGCACGGCATTGCACCCTCGCATCAGCACACCGGTTCGGCACGGGCGGCCTCAGCGTCCCTGCAGCAGCGATAGCGGCCACGTTCGTGAAGTCGTACGCCGATCGGTTGGTCCGGCTCCGGCGTGCGCAACAGGTGGTCGATCAGATGGCTCACGCGGCCGTTGCAGTACCGATCCAGCGCGTCCAGATCCGCATACGCCTGCTGCAATAGACGATAAAAGCGCACATAGCTGCGCACCAGGGCTTGCGCATCCACACCAGTGAAAGCGGACGCGTAAGGGGCATAACGTGCCGCATTGGACTGCCTATTTACGTGCCGGAAGCAACGACAAAAGCAACAAGGTCACTGCCAGCGCAACATAGGCACCCACGAACTGCCAGCTGATCACGCGCGCCAGGCCTTGCAACGACCCCGGCAGATAGATGCCACCACGCGGATCCACCGAGTGAATCAGACCAAACAAGCTCAGCCCGGCAGCCACCAGCAAGAACACTGCACCGCGTCGCAGCCGACCATCGATCATCGCCACCACCGTCGCGATCCACAGCATTGCGGTGATAATGAAGCCATTGCCCAGCGCAAAGATCACCGCCAGCTCCGGCAGCCCGTGGCCATCGATCCGGGTGGTCAGCGCCACCAACTGATCCGGCGCAATCCAGCCCGGCGCCTTGATGGTCAACAGGTACGCCACCGACGGCAGAAAGCCAAGCACCATTGCACCGGCGTGATTGTTGGGCGTGGCCTGAAACGCCTGCGTGGTGATGTCGATCGAGACGTACACGATGATCGGCGCCAGCACCGCCAGCGGTAGCCACTGCACCAGCCCACCGATCACCCCGAGCATGCCGCCGATACCGATGAACATCCCAGCGAGCAGCGTGTAACCCAAGCGCGCTCCCATGTGTTTGTACGCAGGCTGGCCGATGTAGGGCGTGGTCTGCGCCACACCGCCACACACTCCTGCCACCAGCGTGGCCACCGCTTCGATCAGCAGGATGTCGCGGGTGCGGTAATCGTCGCCGGACGCGCGTGCGCTCTCGCTGACGTTAATGCCCCCCACCACCATCAACAAGCCAAACGGCAGTAGCAACGGCAGATACGCCACCGTGGCCGGCAAGCCGTCGATAAAGCCGAGGCTCGGCACTGGCAGCACGATCCGTGGCGGGTTCCACGCCGGCACGGTAAAACCCGGCGCGCCCAATCCTGCCAGGCCGAGCCCGTAATACAGCGCGGTTCCGATCACGAACGCCACCAGCACGCCGGGCAACTTGGTCGGCAATCGGCCCTTGGCCAGCAGCACATACAGCAGCAAGCCCAGGGTGACGAAGCCGGCCACCGGCGAACGCAACGTTTCCAGCAGTGGCAACAAGCCCATCAG
>Ga0207791_1000225_pt1 | contig 15309 bp, 16 predicted proteins | sample HigsolmetaGSP16D_FD_184844 | JGI IMG/M metagenome (GOLD analysis project Ga0207791, IMG submission 184844) | High solid enriched microbial communities from the Joint BioEnergy Institute, USA - SP1-6-D (SPAdes) | ecosystem: Engineered > Bioreactor > SSF (Solid state fermentation) > Aerobic >...
ATAGGGGAGCGTCAACCGCTGCTGCAAACCCGGTCGCTACTCAGGGCGAGGGGACGTCGCTGAACCTGGGACGGCGACTTAAGGCCCATATTCAAGCCAGCCGGCCCGCCGCAGGATCAGTGCAGCGGGCCAATGTCGTTGATACGTCAGGATATGGATCGTGCCTCAAGCGTCGTAACATCACGCACTGCGGCACCAGCGTTGTGCCGGTTGGCAGGATGGACTGCACCATCCTGCCATCGCCCAGATCAGAGCTTTTCCGGCGGCGGGGCGGTGGCTTTGGAATGCTGCTTACCGCGTGCATGTTCGATGGCGGTGCGCAGCTTGCGCGCGGCGCCGGTGACGGCGGAGGCGGTGGTTTCGGCGCTGTTGGTGGCCGCAATTGGCGGCAGACCGGCGACGTGCGCTTCGATGCTGCAGGTTCGATCCGCAGCGCCGCCGCGCTGCCCGTTCTCATCGCGCAAATGCACCTCAACACGGGTGATGTCGCTAGCGAAATGCGCCAATTGAGCGGTGCAGGTCTTTTCGACATGCGCCACAACGGACGGATCGTGCGGTACGTGATTGTCGGTCTGGATCTGAATCTGCATAGCGTGTCTCCTTCGCGGTCATCCGCTGCGTCTACCGCAGCAGTGATTTGATTTTGCGTCAGCTCGGTGTTGCCGCAAGGTGACAAATTGCTGCATGTTCATCCACTGGTTGGCTACGCGGTCCAGGCCGTTCGTATTCTCGTTACGGACGCATTGGAACAGCGCGCTGCCCCCGGCAAGTCTCTCCTTGCCCTATGTCTAAATTTTGAGAGTGACGGTGCTGTTTATTAGTGCCTAAAATGCCGCACGCCGGTAAACACCATCGCAATGCCATGTTCGTCAGCGGCCGCGATTACTTCGCCATCGCGCATCGAACCACCGGGTTGGATCACCGCCTTGATGCCTGCCGCAGCTGCAGCGTCGATGCCGTCGCGGAACGGGAAGAACGCGTCGGACGCCATCACTGAACCGGCCACCGTGAGCTTGGCTTCTTCGGCCTTGAGTCCGGCGATCTTGGCACTGACTACGCGGCTCATCTGCCCGGCGCCAACACCAATGGTGCGGTTGTCCTTGGCATATACAATTGCGTTGGATTTGACGTACTTGGCCACGCGCCAGGCGAACAACAGATCGCCCAGTTCCGCCTCGCTGGGCGTGCGCTGAGTGACCACGCTCAATTCGCCCACTGACATGCCACGGTTGTCGGCCGACTGCATCAACAGGCCCGAACCGATCCGCTTGGTATCGTAGTTGTTCAAGCCGTTGCCGTGCGGAATTTTGAGCACGCGCACGTTGGCTTTCTTGGTGGCGTATTCCAGTGCGCCGGCTTCGTAGTCGGGCGCGAGCAGCACTTCCACAAATTGACGATCGAGAATGGCTTTGGCAGTCGCTGCATCCAGGGTCTTGTTGAAGGCCAGGATGCCGCCGAACGCGCTGGTGGGGTCGGTGGCATAGGCGAGCTCATAGGCATCGCCGCAGGCTGCACCCATTGCGACACCGCAGGGATTTGCGTGCTTGACGATCACGCAGGCCGGCATGTCGAACTGGCGCACGCATTCCCACGCCGCATCGGCATCGGCCAGGTTGTTGTAGCTGAGCTCCTTGCCCTGCAACTGCTGGAAGGTCGCCAGCGTGCCCGGTACCGGAGACAGGTCGCGGTAGAACGCGCCGGACTGGTGGGGGTTCTCGCCATAGCGCAGGTCCATCACTTTGACGAAGCTGGAATTGATCTGCGCCGGGAACGGGCTGCGCGTGGGTACCATTTCGGCGCTGTCGGCCACTGCCGAAAGATAGTTGCTGATCGCCGCATCGTACTGCGCTACGCGATTGAACGCGGCTACCGACAGCGCAAAGCGTTTGGCCGCCGACAACTGCCCGTTGTTGGCGTCTAGGTCGGCCAGCAGCTCGGCATACTGCGCCGGGTCGGTGGCCACCGCAACGCGCGCGAAGTTCTTGGCCGCGCTGCGCAACATCGCCGGGCCGCCAATGTCGATGTTTTCTACTGCATCGGCCAGCGTGCAATCGCACTTGGCGGTGACTGATTCGAACGGATACAGGTTCAGCACGAGCAGGTCAATCGGCACGATGCCGTGTGCGGCCATCACTGCTTCATCGACACCGGCACGTCCCAGCAGGCCGCCGTGCACCAGCGGATGCAGGGTCTTGACGCGACCGTCCATCATTTCCGGGAAGCCAGTGAGCTCGGCGACGTCTTTCACCGGCAGGCCAGCCGCGCGGATCGCCTTGGCTGTGCCGCCGGTGGACAGCAGTTCGACCTTGCGCGCCACCAGCGCGCGGGCCAAGTCGATCAAACCGGTCTTGTCGGAGACCGAGAGCAGGGCCCGGCGCACGGGCAGGAGATCAGAGGCCATCGTTGAGGGGCGGCATTATGGAGCAGCGGATATTGTAAGCTGCGCGAACGCTCGAATGGACCCACTACTGCGTATGGCCTCGATCTATGTACTGAAGGGACGCTTCCAAGTGCTACTGCGGCCGATGGTGGGCGCTTTGTATCGCAGCGGCATCTCCGCCAACCAGGTAACGCTCATCGCAGCGGCGGTGTCGATGCTGGTGGCCACCGCGGTGTTGCGCGGCGGCCCTGGCTGGCCGTTTTTGTATCTACTACTGCCGGTGTGGATGCTGGTACGTATGGCACTCAATGCGGTGGACGGCATGCTGGCGCGGGAGTTCGGCCAGCAATCGCGGCTAGGCGCGTACCTCAACGAACTATGCGATGTGGTAGCCGACGCAGCGCTTTACTTGAGCCTGCTCGGCGTACCTGGTGTGAGCGCGCACTGCCTGTGGATCTTCGCGCTGCTGGCCGCGCTGACCGAATATGCCGGTGTGCTCGGCCTGATGGTCGGCGCCAGCCGCCGCTACGACGGGCCCATGGGCAAGAGCGACCGCGCATTTGTCATCGGTGTTCTGGGCGTTGGCCTGGCCTGCGGCCTGCTGGGCGCACGCGGTATCAGTGGTGCGGCTGTGGCGCTGAGTCTGGCTTGTACGGTCACCGTGTGGCGGCGGGTACGTGCCGGCCTGGCCGAGGCACCGCCAGGTGCCTAGCGATATATCCCGCAGCAAGGCCACTGGCCGCGCTGCGTTCGGATGATTGTTGCGATTCAACCTCTTTCGACTTTTTCAGGATGCTTCGATGCGCACAGTGCTAGAGCGCGAATTCGTCAGTTTCGATGGTGTGCGGCTGTTTTACAGGCATTGGCCGCTGCACGGTGCTGCTGCCACTGGCGCGCCCAACAAGGCGGTGGTGCTGCTGCATCGGGGCCATGAGCACTCCGGACGGGTAATGCATTTGGTCCACGAGCTGGACATGCCCGATGCGCAGTTCTTCGCCTGGGACGCACGCGGCAACGGGCGCTCGCCCGGCGTGCGCGGCGATGCGCCGGGCTTTGATGCGTTGGTGCGCGATCTGGATGGCTTCATCGCGCATCTCGTTTGCACCCACGGCATTGCGGTCCAGGATTTGGTGGTGATTGCGCAGAGTGTGGGTGCTGTCGTTGCCGCGACCTGGGTGCACGACTACGCACCGCCCCTACGTGCTCTGGTGCTGGCAGCGCCGGCGTTCAAGGTGAAGTTGTATGTGCCCTTCGCACGCGCTGGGCTGGCGTTGCTGCATGCGTTGCGCGGCAACTTCTTCGTCAACAGTTACGTCAAACCACAATGGCTGACGCATGATCCGGCACGGGTGGAAAGCTATCGCACCGATCCGTTGATCACCCGCCCGATTTCCGTGCGCCTGTTGCTGGGCCTGCATGCGGCCGCGGCGCGCGTGGTCGAGGATGCGCAGGCGATTACCGTGCCGACCCAGTTGCTGGTGTCCGGCTCGGATGTTGTGGTGCATCGCGGCCCACAGGACCGCTTTTACGAGAACCTGCGTTCGCCGATCAAGCAGCGCCACTGGTTACCGGGATTCTTCCACGACACGCTGGGCGAGCGCGATCGTGCGGTGGCCATTGCGCATGTCCGCCAGTTTGTCCAAACGCGTTTTGCGCAACCGCCTGTGCGTGCCGAGTTGCGCCATGCGCACCGCGCCGGCCCCAGTTTCGAAGAAGCCGAGCGGCTGGCCTGGCCGCCGCAGCCCAACAGCCTACAGGACCTGCGTTGGCGTGGCGTGCGCGCCGGCCTACGCCTGGCCGGCAAATTCTCCGAGGGCATCGCGCTGGGCCTGCAAACCGGTTTCGACTCCGGCAGTACGCTGGATTACATCTACTGCAATCAGGCCGGTGGTTGCGGGCCGCTGGGCCGCATGATTGATCGCACTTATCTTAACGCCATCGGCTGGCGCGGCATCCGTATCCGCGGCAGCCATCTGGGCGAGTTGCTGCGCGATGCGGCGGCACGCTTGCGTGGCGTCGGCAAGCCGGTGTGCGTGCTGGATATCGCCGCCGGGCACGGGCGCTATGTGCTCCAAGCGCTGGGCAGCGGCGCACAGCGTGCCGATGCGATCGTGTTGCGTGATTTCAGCCCGCTCAATGTGAGCCAGGGTGCCGCACTGATCCAGACCTTGGGCCTAGCTGATATCGCACGTTTCGAGCAGGGCGATGCATTCGCCGCGGCTGCATTGGCGGCGGTGCAACCGGTGCCGACGCTGGCGGTGGTGTCGGGCCTGTACGAGCTGTTTGCCGATAACGACCAGGTTGCGCGCTCGCTGGCTGGCCTGGCCGCCGCGATGCAGCCAGGCAGCTATCTGCTCTACACCGGGCAACCCTGGCATCCGCAGCTGGAATTCATCGCGCGCGCGCTGACCAGCCACCGTGATGGCGTGGCCTGGGTGATGCGCCGACGTAGCCAGCAGGAGATGGATGGGCTGGTAGAAGCGGCGGGCTTCCGCAAGGTGGTGCAACGGATCGATGCGTTCGGCATCTTCACAGTGTCGATGGCACAGCGGATCGACGCATGATCGAGCCTGCGCGCCCGTTCGGCCGTGCCGCGCTCTGGTTGGCGTTGCTGGGGCCATTCTTCTTCCTCAGCTACGGCTTTGCCAACAGGCTGGCCGCGCAGGCGAGGCAGGTGCCTTCGGTGGTGTTCGGTTGGGAACACGGCATACCGTTCTTGCAGTGGACCATCGTGCCGTATTGGTCGATCGATCTGTTTTATATTGTGTCATTTTTCGTTTGCCGCAATCGCCGCGCGCTGGATACGCATGCGTTGCGTTTGCTCAGCGCGCAATTGATTTGCGTGGCGTGTTTTTTGCTATGGCCGCTGCGCTGTAGTTTTGTACGGTCGCAGACCGATGGCGTGTTCGGTTGGCTGTTCGCGGTGCTGTTGGGCTTTGACAAACCGTTCAATCAAGCGCCGTCGCTGCACATCGTGCTGCTGGTGGTGTTGTGGGTGCGTTATGTGCAACATCTTTCCGGGGTGTGGCGCTGGCTCTTGCATGGCTGGTTCGCACTGATCGGCGTGTCGGTGTTGACCACGTATCAGCATCACGTGATCGATATTCCCACCGGGCTTGCCGTTGGCTGGTTATGCGTGTGGTTGTGGCCGGAGCGCATTGCTCCGCCCTTTGCACAGGCGCGGCTTGCACGCGACCCACGTTGTTGGCGCTTGGCCGCTGTGTATCTGGTCGGCGCGCTGGTCAGTGGCGTGCTTGCGCTGTGGAGCAACGGTGCAGGGCTGTGGTTGCTGTGGCTCACCCTGGCCTTGCTGCTGGTCGCATTGAATTACACCTTGCTCGGACCAGGCGGATTCCAGAAACGCAGTGATGGCCGGTTGAGTCTTGCCGCGCGCTGGTTGTATGCCCCTTACTTGTTGGCGGCATGGTGCAATTCCCGGCGATGGACGCGCCATGAACCATCACCGTGCCTAATCGACGATGGTGTGTGGCTGGGGCGGATTCCGTTGCCAGGCCAACGCGATGACAGTGACGCAGTCGTGGATGTGTCTGCAGAGCTATCGTTGTACCAGGCGCGTACGCAGGACCGTGTAGTACCGATGCTCGATCTGGTGGCACCGTCGCCAGCACAGTTGTGCACAGCGGCGTTGGCAATTGAGCAGGCGCGTGTCCAGGGCCGCGTGTTGGTGTGTTGCGCACTGGGCTATTCGCGCAGTGCCGCCAGCGTTGCCACCTGGCTGGTGCGCAGTGGCCGTGCTGCCCGTGTGGATGACGCCATCGAACAACTGCGCGCGGTGCGTCCGACAGTCGTGTTAGGCGCGCACCACCGTGCCGCCATTGTTGCAGCCTGTGCTGTCGATGGTGGCGATGTGCTGACAGGGCAGGTGTCCGAATGAACATTGCCATGACGCTTGCCAGCATGCGTACTGTGTTGCACCAGGGCGCTGCATGGGACCGTTTTTCACTGCTGCTGTTGACTGCGGGGATCGTGTTGCTTGGTGTCGCCGACGCGCCGGCCGCGATCCAGCTGTGCGAAGCGCTCAGTGTGGTTGCTGGAGTCATGCAGCGCGTGTGGGCGTTTCGTGTCGGCCTGGATGCGGACATACTGGAAGCGGTATTGCAGCAGATCCACACCGGCAACAGCGGTGAGCAACACGCGGCGCAACAGCTCGACCAGGCGCTGCATGCAATCGGCTTGCTGCCAACGTTGCCGGCGTCACGCGACTGGATGGCGCGCTGGGCCGGCATGCGTCGGTTGTTGCTGTGGCAATTGTGCAGCCTGGTGATGCAGCTGCTGGCCCTGGCTGCGGCCTTGATCGGCAAGGCACTGCAATGACTGCCGCACAAACACCAGAAGCTGGCATGGTGCCGATGGCACGCTTGCAACGCATGCAGGCGATGTGCGCCAGCCATACAGGTGCGGTGCTTGCAGCATCCAACGCAATTGGCATGCAGCGTGATGAATGTATCGGTACTGACATCGGCTACCTCGCTTGCCACTGTAGGACACCCCCCTTGTGTTACGGCTGCGCATGCTGATGCGCGCATTGGAGTGGACATGATTGCCCGATTGATCGCGCGTGCCTGCAGCGGCGCCATTCGTACGTTGACCGGTGCACGTGCGCTATGGCGCGGCTGCGCGCCGTCCAGCAAACGCCGCGTGTACTACGGCAACCATGCAAGTCATGGTGATTTTGTGCTGATCTGGTCATCGCTGCCGGCCCATCTTCGCGATGACGTGCGCCCGGTGGCGGCGGCCGATTATTGGCAGCGCACTCCACTGCGGCGCTATCTGATCCACGCGGTCTTCAACGGCGTGTTGATCGAACGCGACCCCACCCAGCGTCGCGGCGACCCGATCCAATGCCTGTGCGATGCGGTGGACGCCGGTGATTCGTTGATCCTGTTTCCCGAAGGAACGCGCAACCCGGACGAAGGCGTGTTGCCGTTCAAGAGTGGTCTGTATCACCTGGCACGGCAACGCCCGGAACTGGAATGCGTGCCAGTGTGGATCGATAACCTCAAACGTGTGATGCCCAAGGGCAAATGGTTGCCATTGCCGCTGTTGTGCACCACCACCTTTGGTGTGCCATTGCGTGTGTATGCGGACGAAACCAAGGAAGCGTTTCTGGCGCGTGCGCGTGAGGCCTTGCTGGCGTTGTCGCCGGATCAGCTGGAGGCGGGACGATGAGCCTGTTTCGCTACAGTGGGCAGCTGCAACAGTCTTCGATGCATCAGCAGACGCTGTGGTTGTTCAGTGCTATCTCACTGGTGTTGATCATCGCCACGGCCATCGCCGAAGCGCTGCGCTGGCGCGCGCGCCACTGTCCGAGCGCAGTGCTTGACAACCTGGTCGCGCGCATCCGCGCGTGGTGGGTGATGGCTGCGGTGGTCGGTATTGCCTTTGTGTTCGGGCGCGTCGGCGTCATTGGATTGTTCGCGCTGGTGTCGTTGTTCGCATTACGTGAGTTCATCACGTTAACGCCTACGCGGCGTGGTGATTACGATGCGCTGTTGGCTGCGTTTTACATCGTGTTGCCGTGGCAGTACGGCCTGGTGTGGACTGGTTGGTACAACATGTATACGTTGCTGATCCCGGTCTACGCGTTCTTGGTGCTGCCCATCCTGGCGACCATCGGTGGCGACACCACGCGCTATCTGGAACGTACTGCCAAAGTGCAATGGGGCCTGATGATCTGCGTCTTCTGCATTTCGCATGTGCCAGCATTGTTGAATCTGGACATTCCTGGGTACGCGGGGCGCAATTTGCTGTTGATCGCGTTCCTGGTGGTCGTGGTGCAGTCGTCGGATGTGCTGCAGTACGTCTGGGGCAAGCTTGCTGGCCGCCATCTGATTGCGCCGAAACTCTCGCCCTCGAAAACGGTGGAAGGGTTCATCGGCGGCGTGTTGTCGGCCAGCCTGCTCGGGATGGCGCTGTGGTGGATCACCCCATTTGCACCCTGGCATGCGTTCGGCTTGGCGCTGGTGGCCAACCTGATGGGCTTTTTCGGTGGGCTGGTAATGTCGGCGATCAAGCGCGATCGCGGTATCAAGGATTGGGGCCACATGATCGAAGGCCACGGCGGCGTGCTTGATCGTTTGGATTCGGTGTGCTTCGCAGCGCCGGTGTTTTTCCATCTGATCCGCTATGGCTGGAGCTAGAAGCGCCGATCAGCCACACAGCAACGCATTGGCAAGTTACCCATCGCAGCTCCCCTCGCGCGCCTACGTCAATCCATACTCTTTGAGTTTCTTGCGCAACGTCGCCCGGTGAATGCCCAGCATCGCTGCAGCGCGACTCTGGTTGCCTTCGCAGTGATTGAGCACTTCGACGAACAATGGAATCTCCATTTCGCGCAGCACGATTTCGTAAACGTCGTCTGCGTCGCTGCCATCCAGGTCGCGCAGATAACGGCGAACGGACTGTGCCACGTGTTCGCGCAGAGGCGGCTTCGGTGCGCCACGACTGGTGTCGGAGCGAGAGTGGGCTGCGTTCAAAAGGAGGTTCCCCGATGTGACGAAGCCGGAACGCGTGGCCGGCGAGGGGAAACGAGTCTAGCGCGTGACTTCATTGCTCGCCACGCCTATGTAGTGGTCGCGTTCGTTCACCGGAAGTCGAAACTGAAGGCGGCGGTGCTTTCGGTCGGTTCGCGCACGCCAAACATCACCTGCACCGCCTGGCCAGGCGCCAGTGTTTCCTGCGCTGTCGGCCATTGGCCAAGATATTCCTGCGGCGACAGCACGCGGGTGCCGATTACCCGACCGTCGGCGTCGGACAGCGATAGCTGCAGCCACGGCCAGGCCTGTGCCCAGCGCGCGTCGTTGCGGAAGCTGGCCTGGATCTGCAACGCCCCGGCCACACCCGGCATCGGACGCACGTCGCGATTGAGCAGCGTCAGCGCCTGTGGTTCCCGCCAGGCGGGTAAGTCGCAACGTGCCAACGTGCAGACCGCGCTGACCAGCGGTCGCCAGCGTGGGTCGCTGGCCAGGTGCGCGCGCTCGGCGATGAGGATCTGCAACCCGAGCAGACTCAACAGTCCGGCCAGTAGCGCCCACTGTCGTACGCTTGCGCGCAGGCGCGGACGGAGGATGCTGCGCCGCGCGAAGGCAGGCGCACTCAAGGCGGGAGGGGGCAAGGGCTGTCCCTGCGCAGTGCTGGCGTTGCATGGGCCGATACCGGTATCGGCTGGCACATGCTCCCCCACCGGGCCACGGGTTGCGGTCGGACCGGGTGCTGCTGGGCTGGGATGACCGGATGCGCGGTCTGCCGGCGGATGGGAGGCGGATGTGTCCGCCATCTGGCGACTCGCCGTTGCGGGTGCACGCAGTGCCGGTTTCAGCCTTGAAGGCGTGGCCTCTGGCGCCTTCGGGCCTGAGACGTTTGCCGCGGATGCATCGGTGCCGGGATCGATTGGGGCTGACAGGTGGTTGCCGTATCGGGCACCTGCGGCAGTCTGTGCTGAGCGATACGTATCGATCATCGGACCGTCTGCCGGCCCCGCGCCTGGGGGCGTCGTTATCGCAGTGTCGGTGGAGGGCAGTGCGGACGCAGCAGATGGCACCGCCGGGGGCGGAAGCCGCGATGGAGCGGTCGGCCTCGCACGCAGGAACGTGGCAAGGGGACGGCGCGGTGGCGGAGTGTCGGACATCGGCAGGCGTGCAGCGGAAAGACGCCTATTCAACCACGCGCGCGTCGAAGGGCGAACCCGTCAGCATCAGGGCCGACGCTAATCGCGCTGTTCGGCGCCCATGTCATCGCCAACGGCCGCTGCCGCACCACTGCAGGCAAGCCAATCCAAGCCAGGCCAACCAGCAGCAAATCGCAGCTGATGCAGGTTCACCGCGGACGCTCGCTCAAGCAGCGTCAGCACGTTGATTCACGATGCTCCAACTTACCGCCTGCGCCGGGTTTTTCCCTCCGCCAGCAATAGATCCAGCAGCCCGCTGCGTTGGCGCGGCGCCAGGGTGTCGAAGCGGGACAGTAGCACCCGCTGCTGGTCATCCAGAAAGCGGTATTGCGCCGCTTCTTCGGCAACGGCCGACACCGGCGGGCCAAACACGCGGTTGCCGCGGCCGGTGGCCAGGTACTCAAACGCCATGCCGCTGCGCTTGGCCAGACCGATCAGGTTTTCCACCGACGGGGCAGTGCCTTCGGCCATCTCCCACTGCGCGACCGCACTGCGGGTGACGCCCAGCTCGCCAGCCAGGGCTTCCTGAGTCAACTTGGTGAGGCTGCGGGCTTCGCGTACCCGTTCGTACAGCTTGCTCACACGGCACCATTGGAAGGCAGACAGGGCCGGGAGATATAGCCCTAGCAGCACGCGCGGATCGTTCGTATCCCTTTTATATGGCTATATGTTTGTGATACTGTCGATGGAGTGATGATGAAAAGATCACAGCGAACTCAAGGAGGATGTTCATGGTCGAGCCCGACACTCCCAAACCCGACGCCGACGGGCGTAGCAGCGCGGCGCCCACGCAAGCGCCATGGCCTGCGGATTCGCCATTGGACCCTGCGGTAGATCGCTTTCGAGGCGCAGTCAGTTATCAGGTCTGGCGGCGTGGCGCCGCATGGACCGCAGTTGCCGATGGCATGCCGTTGTCAGCAGTGTTGGTACCGCGCCTGTGGATGCTGCGTGAACGGCTCTGGTGGCAGCTTGCGGTGAGTGCACTCACGCCTGCCGTTGCCGGTGCAGTGGTGCTTGCAGGCGCACCGGCGTGGTCGCCTGTCGCCTGGGCGGTACTGCTGGGGGCTGAGATAACGCTGCGGGGTTGCGTGGCCAGGCGGGCCAGATATTGGCGGATGGCGGTGCTGCAACGCAACGGTTGGCAGCCAGTGACCCGGCTGCGTGCGATCAGTCTTGCCGATGCGGTGACCACCGCGCGGATTCGCGCCGGTTGGTCATCGCGCTAGCCCTGCGGACGACGTGTCGGATGACGCGCTGCGTACGCCATCGATCCGCATCCACTCTTCATCGCGTTCGCAACGCAATTGCTCGAACCAGGGTGCGTAACGTTCCAGCAATTCGTCTTCCTGCCCGTGCAGGATGCCAGACAGTGCAATCCGCCCACCCGGGGCCACACGCGCGGCCAGTGTGTCGGCCAGGGTGTCCAGTGCCGAGGCCAGGATGTTGGCCACCACCACGTAATAGGTCTGCACGGGCTCGTCCTGCGGGCTGTAGGCCGCCAACTGGGCTTTCACGTCGTTGCGTTGCGCATTGTCCGTGGTGGCCAGCAGCGCCTGAGGGTCGTAGTCCACCGCGACCGCGCTGCTGGCGCCCAGCTTCAGCGCGGCAATCGCGAGAATGCCTGAGCCACAGCCGAAATCCAGCACAGTGCGGCCTTGCAGCTCGCCGCTGCAGGCCAAGCTGTCCAGCCAGCGCAGGCATAGCGCCGTGGTCTGATGCGTGCCCGAACCGAAGGCCAAGCCTGGATCCAGCCGCACCACGGCGGCATCCGGCGTGTTGGCGGCTTCAGGAATGGCGTGATTCCACGGCACGATGAAGGTGTGAGCGCCGAACTGCATCGGCTCGAACAAGTCTATCCAGGCGCGTACCCAGTCGCTGTCGTCGACGTTGCGAAACCCCACCTGGCTCCAATCCAGGCCGGGATCGGAAGCGGCCAGGGCTGCCAGCAACGCCAGCGCGTCGCTGCCGCCATCGAACAGCGCTGTCATTGTCAACCGGTTCCATAGCGGTATTTCGCCGACGCCGGGTTCGAGAATGGGGTGCTCATTGTTGGTATCGGCATCGGCATCGAGCATGGTCACCGCCAGTGCGCCGACATCATCCAGTGCGTTCTGGAAACGGGGCATGGTGGCCTTGGAACAGGACAGGCTGAGTTCAAGAAACGGCATCGCGGCGGTCGGGTCATTCGAAGGCACGCATCCTAGAGCATTCGTGCAGGCCTGGGCGGTGTCAACGTGCAAGTACGCCACGCGACAAGCACGGCTGTGGCATACGATGGTGACGAAATGCACGCCAACGTCGATCATTGCTGATGTTTCGAAAGCATGGTCAGCACCATGCACGCGCTTGCTGTGCTCTCACCGAGGAGAGAGCCAAGCGTTACAACACGGTGCCGCTCAAGATCAGGGCCGCGATGCTGAAATAGATCACCAGCCCGGTGACGTCCACCAATGTCGCAACAAATGGCGCCGAAGCGCTGGCCGGATCGAAGCCGAAGCGTTGCAACACGAACGGCAACATCGAGCCGGAGAGCGAACCGAAGGTGACAATGCCGATCAGTGCCGCGCCGATGGTCAAGGCCACCATCTGCCAGTGCGGGCCGTAGTTGTACAGTCCGGCAGTCTGCCAGATGGTGATGCGTACGATTGCTAGCACGCCCAGGATTGCGCCCAAGGCAAGCCCGGTCGGCAGTTCACGCAGCGCCACTTTCCACCACTCGCCCAAGCGGATTTCGCGCAGTGCCAATGCGCGGATGAGCAGCGAGGTCGCCTGCGAGCCGGAGTTGCCGCCCGAGCTCATGATCAGCGGAATGAACAAGGTCAGCACCACTGCCTTGGAAAGCTCGTCCTCGAAGTGCTGCATCGCGCTGGCGGTCAGCATTTCACCCATGAACAACACGCTCAACCAGCCGGCGCGTTTCTTGATCATCTGGCCAAACCCGATGTGCATGTACGGCTTGTCCAGTGCTTCCATGCCGCCGAATTTGTGCACGTCTTCGGTGGATTCGGCAATCAACGCATCGAGCACATCATCCACGGTAACGATGCCCAGCACATGGCCGCGTCCATCCACCACTGGAATAGCGAGCAGGTCGTGGCGACGGATCAATCGTGCGACTTCCTCCTGATCCAGTGCCGGGTCCACGGTGACCGGGGGATTGACTTGCGCCACGTCCAGGATCGGTGCTTCTGGCGCACCGGTAATGAGACGACGCATGGTCACCACCTGCTGTAGCACGCGGGTCTGCGGGTCGAGCAAATAGATGGCGTACACCGTCTCGCGGCTGCGTTCCACTTCGCGGATGTGTTGCAGGGTGCGGCCCACCGTCCAATCGGACGGCACCGCGACAAACTCGGTGGTCATCAGCGCGCCGGCGGTATTGGGCGGGTAGCGCATCAACGCCTGGATCGACAGCCGCGCCTCGGCGCTGAGCAGCCATAGCAGCGGCTGGCGTTGGTCGGCATCCAGACCGTGGAAGATATCAGTGGCACGGTCGTCGGCCATCTGCCCGAGTAGCGAGGCGGCCTGCTCGGCCGGCAGCAAGGCCACCAGTACGCTGGCATCGCGCAGCTCGGGTTGTTCGAGCAACTTCACCGCACGCGGCGGCGGCAGCGCGGCCAGCACCTGCGCTGCATCTGCGCGATCGAGGGTGTTGAGATATTCCACCGCATCGGCCGTGTTGAGTTCGGCCAGCGGGGCGGTCAGTGCATCGATGCCTTCGACAAGGCGCAGGGGTTGTTCGTACATGGTGGTTCGCCTGGTGACGACCGTCGTCGATGACAGCCGGCGAACCTGAGCCTCAAGTGCGCGCCAACTGGGTCATCGACCCGGGTCTAGGGTGACTGTCGCTGGACATGGGTAAGGGCTCCAAAGGTGCGTACCGACCGGTGATCCGGGCGGGGGCGCGGCGCAGTCTGCGCGCCTGAGTCGGGTTGGTCAATGCCCTGTGTGCAGCGCGCTTAAGAGCGGCTAACAAAACGACTGCGCAGCCGTCAGACTGGCACGGCCAGCGCGCAGAACCCGCATTGACCACCCGAACACTGTAACAGCGCATTTCACCTAGCGCGTTAGCCTTGCTCATGTCCCAACGCTGCGCGGATTTCGGCCTGGATGGCAGTGGCCGCCGCTGCGGGATCGCTCGCCAGTCGGATGGGGCGACCGACCACGATGGCATCGGCACCATCGTTGAAGGCCTGCGCCACACCTACCGTACGTTGCTGGTCGTCGCCCACCGGGCCGCCGGGACGGATGCCGGGACAAACGATCGAAAATGCAGCACCAGTGGCGCGGCGGATCGGGCTGGCTTCCTGGCCGGAGGCGATCACTCCATCGATGCCGGCGGCCTGTGCGGCTAGCGCGCGCTCCACCACCACGTCCACCGGGTCGCGGTCGATGCCCATCGCCGCCAGGTCCGGTCGGCCCATTGAGGTCAGCACGGTCACTGCCAGCAGGCGCATGTCGCCATGGTTGGCCTCGGCGGCGGCCTGCAGCATGCCCGCATGCCAGCCGTGCACAGTGCAGTAACTTACCGGCCACTGCCCCAGCCGGCCAATGGTGCCGGCCACGGTGGCGGGAATGTCAAAAAATTTGAGGTCAACAAAGACGCGCTTGTCGCGCTTGGCCAGCGCATCAAGTACGTGGAAGTACTTACCCGACGCCAGCAGCTCCATGCCGATCTTGTAGAACGATACGCAATCGCCCAACCGGTCCACCCATGCGATCGCTTCATCTTGGCTGGGCACGTCCAGCGCGAAGATCAGCCGCTCATGCGCGGCCAGCGGCAACGGCGCGCGGCTCATCGGGCCACCTCAAGCGCTGCGCGCTTGGCGTCGTGGCGCTGCTGCCGCAGTTGCGGATTATCGTTGTCGAACTGCACCAACTCCCAGCCGCCGTCGCTGGGGTTGGGCCGCATCCACCAGCGTTCGCCGAACCAGTCGTGATAGTGTTGCATGAGGGCGCCATCAGCCTGGCGTGTGGCAGTGGCTTCTTGCGCGCGCGCGGCTGGCTGCATGTCACCGCGCTGACAGGCGTTCAGGGCCAGCGCGGTGCCGGCGGGCAGGGACGACGGTGCGTAAAGCGAGGGGCGCATGGCATCCACCAGAACAAAAGCGGCAAAGAAGGGCGCGATTTTAGCCGGTTCGCGTCCCACCGCTGGCTATTTCGGAAGAATGCCGGCTGCTGATGGGCATATCCTTGCGTGTTGATTGCCCTAGAGCCACCCATGACAGAGACTTCGCCTCTG
>Ga0207791_1000227_pt1 | contig 15260 bp, 18 predicted proteins | sample HigsolmetaGSP16D_FD_184844 | JGI IMG/M metagenome (GOLD analysis project Ga0207791, IMG submission 184844) | High solid enriched microbial communities from the Joint BioEnergy Institute, USA - SP1-6-D (SPAdes) | ecosystem: Engineered > Bioreactor > SSF (Solid state fermentation) > Aerobic >...
CACAGTGCACTGGCATGGAAAACCCCTGCGGAATTCGCCCGAGAACACGGGTCCCAAGCGAATACCCAGGTGCCGAAAGAGGTCGAAATCTCTACCGGCTGATGGCCCTGCTATCGGGGGTGGGTCAAAACAACCGAAGTGTCTTGAAGCTGCGCTGTCCGAAGATGACAAGACGCCCAAACCAAAAGCGCCCGGCTGCACATCCAAGTGCAACACCGAGCGATTTCACTTCCCTGTCGGCTTCCAGCCATCCACCGGACATCCCGTCCAGTTAGGTTGCGGCCACGCATCCTCGCGTCGAACCGTATTTCGGGTCCCTCCCCTTAACGCCGCCCCACCGTTTTCAACGCCGCCCCCTTGGTAGCCTTCTTGGCAGGAGCCATCGTGGCTCCTACTTCGATCAGGTCACGATTCCGTTCGACCGTCTTGAGTCCGATGCCCTTGACCAGTGCCAGTTCCTCGGCACTTTTGAAGGGACCGTTTGCCTGACGGTGCTCAACGATTGCCTCAGCTTTTGAACGCCCGACATTCTTCAGCACCTTGTCCAATTCCTCAGCAGATGCAGTGTTGATATCGACCTTGTCGAGTGCATATGCATTCGAGGACAACACCAACGCCAGTAGCAGGGACTTCAGGACTACGGTAAATGACTTCATTGCAACGCTCCTTGTGGCTTGAGTGATGGTCCTAGCCAGCATTCCTGCCAGCGGAGCCAGTGTCCCGCGCCACATGCAGCAATCCTATCCCCAAGGAACTTTTCACACAGCAGGTCAACCACGCGCCGTCCTGTAGGGAAATACCTACCCCCCCCCTTGATGCGGCCATAGATGCTCACGTGCATCACGTTCTGGCCGTGCGCACCCAAGGTCTGCGATAGGCAACGGCTGCCGCAGCCAGGCTGGATGCCGCGATCTTCAACAATTTCCCATCGGCTGGAATGCACCAGCAATGGCGCCGTGGCTAAAAAAAGCTACCTGATCAGCCCTATTCCTCAGCCGTCAGTCGCAAGAGATTTGCGAAGGCCTGCTTGCAGACTGCTTCGGTCCAAAGTCGACGAGAACCTGCTCCATGGATCGGCCAGTTTCATACACCAATCGGTCTCCGGACGAGAGAGGTCCGGCAGTTGCACTTTTTGCGCAGAGTGCTTGGTGGTCATTGCCCGGACACAGTGCTGATCTTTTGAGCGTGCACTTCATCAGCAACCTTCTCCCGCACAACGACCGTTCCATCGAAAGAACGAGTTTTCCGATGAGAGCAGGACTGACCCAGCCAATAAATCGCGCGAAACAGCAAGCGCTGCGTAGCGAGAGCCGATGACCGTGCCTCTGTGACGGTCATGGATCAGCGCGACCGCTCCTGCTCCCGCTGTGTGAGCCAGCGATAGCAGAAGTGCTAGTCTGCAGACCCCGTCCACCTCTGGTGCCGCGATGAATCATTTGTTTGGTAGCGACAGCTGGCCCTACATTCTGCTGGTCGGCTTTGTGGTCGGGCTGCTGGCGCGCTTCATTACGCCTGGCACCCATCGCCTGGGCTGCTTGCTGACGATCGTACTGGGCATTACCGGTGCCATGTTAGCCAGCTGGTTTGGCCGCTACATGGGGTGGTACCGCGCGGGGGAGCTGAATGGTTTCCTCGGCGCATTGCTCGGGGCGATTGCGATCCTGGCGTTGTTACGGCTGTTCAGCGGAAGCAGGCGCTGAGCGCCTCACCGCGTATGTTGTCTATTTTCTACACCACTTTACTACGCCCACTCGGCCCATGACGTCACTCCCTCCGGATACCGAGCGCGACGCGCTCCGACTGCATTGGGCACGACAAGCGCTCAACGATCCACATGTATCGCTGCAACGCGCTTCGGTTGATGCGGGGTTTCGCAGTTACTGGCGTACGCAAGGCCACGGTGTGGATCGTATCTTGATGGATGCGCCACCACAGTTGGAAAACGTTGCGCCGTGGCTGCACATGCATGCACTGTTGAAGACGCATGGCGTGCGCGTGCCGCAGGTGCTTGCGCAGGAGCTGCAGATCGGATTTCTGCTACTGGAGGATCTGGGCGTGCCGACGCTGGCGCAGGTGCTTAACGATGCCAACGCCGACGACTTGCTGGATAGCGCCATCGGCCAGCTGCTGTTGCTTCAACAGATCCCGCCCCCTGCCGACAGCGGCCTTTTCGGCGAAGCGCTGCTGCAGCGTGACGCGGGTTTATTCGAACAATGGTTCTTGGGCCGCCACCTGGGCGTACAGTTAGAGTGCGCGCATGCACGGCAGTTGCAACTGGTGCAGCGCCGTTTGATGGACAACGCACTCGCGCAGCCGCGCGTACTCACACATCGCGATTTCATGCCGCGCAACCTGATGCCGGTGCCCGATGGCCCAGCGGTGTTGGATTTTCAAGATTGTGTGATCGGCCCGATCGCTTACGATCCGATCAGCCTGTTCAAGGACACCTCGGTGAGCTGGCCGATCGCTCGGGTGGACGGCTGGCTGCAGCGTTATCACGCACGTGCATCGGCGGTCGGATTGCCGGTGCCGCCTCTGGCGCACTTCCTGCGCGATGCGGATTGGATGGGCGTGCAGCGGCATCTGAAAAACCTGGGTATTTTCTCGCGCCTGAGTCATCGCGATGGCAAGCATTGGTATCTGGACAACGTGCCGCGTTTCATCGCGTATCTGGATGAGGTGCTTCCGCGCCATGCCGAGCTCGCGCCGTTGAGCGTGTTGCTGGACGACGTGATCAAGCCCGCGCTGGCAGCGCATGCGCAGCAGGCGACAGCATGAAGGCGTTGATCTTCGCCGCAGGAGTCGGCGAGCGCATGCGTCCGCTGACCGCGCACACGCCCAAGCCGTTGCTGTCGGTCGGAGGTACACCGTTGATCGTGTGGCATTTGCGCAAGTTGGCGGCGATTGGCGTGGACGAGGTAGTGATCAACACCTCGTGGCTGGCCGAGCAGTTCCCGCAGACATTGGGCGACGGCAGCGCATTCGGTCTTCGCCTGACCTATTCGTACGAAGGGCCGACGCCGCTGGAAACCGGTGGCGGCATGCTGCATGCGCTGCCGCTGCTGGGCGATGCACCATTTTTGTTGGTCAACGGCGATATCTGGACCGATTTCGATTTTGTCCGGCTGTCGCGTGCACCGGCAGGTTTGGCGCAACTGGTGTTAGTGGATCAACCTAGCTATGCAGCGCGCGCAGACTTTGCGCTGGATGCCGCTGGCAAGGTGCATGCAGATCTGCCGGCCACGCTCACCTATTCCGGCATCGGCATGTATCGACCGGCGCTGCTGCACAACTGGCAATCCATCATTGACCAATTGCCAGCGCAGACCGATACGGCGCCGCGGTTTGCGCTGGCGCCGATCCTGCGCGCGCAGATGGCAGCAGGCCTGGTCGACGGTATCCACCATGACGGGCGCTGGACCGATGTCGGCACGCCGCAGCGGCTGGCGGAGCTGGATGCACAGTTGCTGCGCGAGGGCGGCTGATCGCAATCGCGCTCACCGAAGATCTAGCCGAGTCATTACCCGCTCACCGTCGCAAGGCCTGACGTGGCATGGAGACCGCATAAGAGCCGACACGGACGCACTTGCAGCATATCCTGCGATGCCGGGCGCGAAAGCAACCTGCAGCCAAGCCGCGGATCAACAGCTCTACAACCGGCGATCCTCAAGCACACGCCGCAGAAACGGCACGGTGATGCGGCGTTTTGCCGCCAGTGATTCGCGATCCAGACGATCCAGCAAAACCAACAGCCCCGCCAGTTCACGTTCGCTATGGGTCATCAGCCAATCGATGGCAGCTTCATCCAGGGCCAGGCCGCGACGCTGCGCGCGCGCGCGCAGCACCGCCGCGCGTGCGGCATCGTCCAGTACCGGCAATCGGATCCGGATGCATTGCGACAATCGCGAACGCAGGTCCGGCAGCGCCAACGCCAGCCCATCGGGCATCTGGCGTGCGGTGTACATCAGGGTGATGCCAGCAGCGCGCGCGCAGTTATGGAAATTGAACAACGCCACTTCATCCTCGCGCTGCCCAACGATGCTTTCGACGCCATCCAGCGCGACCAGGCTACGGCCTTCCAGCGCTTGGAGTGCCTCGCGCAAGCGGCCCACAGCCGCCTGCAACGGCAGATAGGCCGACGAGCGCCCGGCCTCATCGGCAGCGGCGGACAGCGATAGCGCCAGATGCGTCTTGCCAGTCCCGGCTGAGCCGGACAGATACAACCAATCGCTCACCCGCCCCGCAGCCAGCGCCTGCAATTGAGCGAGCAGGCCGTCGGGCGCAGCGATATAACTGTCAAAACGCTGATCGGGTGGCGCGCGCAACTCCAGCGGCAACTGCGGAACACTCACAACCGATCTGCGCCCTTGCTGGAGTCGACGAGCACGCTGCCCTCGCCCGTGGATTGCGGCACGATGCCGGCACGTTCGCCCGCGTACAGGTCGCTGCACGTGTACTGCGCATGCGCATAGCGCAGCAGCACGTTGGCCACCGCTGCCACCGGTAACGCCAGCAACATACCGAGGAAGCCGAACAACTGGCCTCCGGCCATCACCGCAAAAATCACTGCGACCGGATGCAGGCCGATCTTATCGCCCACAATGCGCGGGGTGAGCACGTAGCTCTCCAGCAACTGGCCCACGGTGAACACCACGCCCACGCCGATCAGCAACTTCACATCCAGCCCCTGTGCCTGCACGATTGCCGCCAGCAATGCGAGCACGATGCCGGTGGTTGCACCCAGGTACGGGATAAAGCTGATGAATCCGGCGATGATGCCGATCAACAAGCCCAGATTGAGCCCGACGATGGACAGACCAGTCGCGTAGATCGCACCCAGTGCCAGCATCACCAGAAACTGGCCACGGATGAACCCCCCCAGCACCTCGTTGGATTCCTGCGCCAAACGGCTCACGGTACCGATGTAGGCACGCGGGATCGCCGACGCCAAGCGTTCGACCAAGCGATCCCAGTCGCGCAGGAAATAGAACGCCAGGATCGGCAGCAGCGCGAGGTTGATCACCCAGGTCACCATCGCAAAGCCCGAACGCGACACATAGCCAAAGAGGGTCTTGGCGGCGCCTCCGGCTTGTTCCCAGTGGCGGCGCATCCAGTCGATTAAGCGCTCTGGATCCAACCACGCCACCAGCTGCATGCCGGTCTTGGCTTCCAGCCAGGGAATGGCAGTGCCAATCGCCCAGTTGCGCATTTGCGGCATTGCATTGATCAACGTGATGATCTGGCGCTCGATCATCGGAACTAGCAGCATCAATGCCAGCACCAACAGCAGTGTTGCCAGCAAGAACACCAGGGTGACCGCCACCGTGCGCGAGCGCCCGGCGCGCTGAACGCGGTCCACCAGCGGGTCGCCCAGCCAGGCAAGCAGGAGCGCCAGCACGAACGGGGTCAGGATCGGCGCCAGCAGCCAGATCACCCACACCACACCGGCAATGACCGCCGCCCATTTGAGGCGACGCAGGAACAAGGCAATTTCGGCTTCGGGAGTCAACGTCATTTCAGTCGGTACTCGGCGTGCTCGTTTTCGAGAATGATCGGGCCTTCGGTCGGTACCGATACCGAAACCAGCGGGCTGTTGTCGCCAAGCATACGGTTGAGGGCCGAAATGCCGGTGAGCAGTTCCAGATCCATTTCCATGCGATCACCATTGGCGCTGACCGGGCGAATGCTGCGCACCACCGAGACACCTTGCAGCGCGGCCGATACGCGCAGGTAATCGTCCGCGCTGCTGATGCCGGTGATGACCACGCGGTAGACGCCAGGCACACCCGCATCCACCCGCTTGGCATAGCGCTTGACCAGCGCATCGGCGGCACCATCGGCACCGGCAGCCATCGCGCGGCGTGCATCACCGTCGTTGCTGGTCCAGCTAGACAGCACATTGCCGTTGTCCACGAATATCCAATCGGCCGTCCAGCCAGCGGCGTTACGGTAGAGCTTGCCGATCAACTGCATCGGCGGGCTGTATTTGGCCGAGACACGCGCCACCGCTGTGGTGTCGCTGCGCCAGATCGCGCCGACCAAGGCCTGCTCGTCGGCCGCGCCGCTCGGCAGACCGAGCCGGTAACCGCGCTCGATGGCACGGTCGAGTACGCTGCGCGCCGCATTGGCCTGGGGCAGCCCAACCAGACGCGGGCCGCTGCCATCGTCGATGGCCAGCCACAGCACGGGCTTGGGCCGCGGCAGTGGCCACACCGGCAAGCCCAGTGCGGCAATCAGGTCATCCACATCCGATTGCCGGAAACGCGCGACCAACGTGGTGCGGAAGGTCGGTGCGCCAGTGGGCGAGGTGCCCTGATCCTGGCGATAGTCGTAGTGCTCGACGTAGTTGGGCGCATTGCGCAAGGCCTGCGGCACGCCGGGGCGGTTCATCACACTGCGGTCGCCAGAGACCTTGCCCAGCACCGCGCCCAGCGCGCGGACCAATGCGCCAGTGCGATCGGATCCGCTCTGGCTGTTGACCCGCACTTCGGCTTCATAGGCACTTTGCGCCTTGGCAACGTCGCCTTCGGTGCGCAGATCCGCCTGCGCAAAGGCCGGAGCAACGGGCAGGGCGGCCACGAGGGAGAGAAAGAAAGCGAGACTGCGGCGCATCGGCGGTTCCATGACATCAGCGTATCCAGGTGAATTGTTGCCCGAATGGGGCGCTAGCGCCAACGTGACTGCTAAAATCGCCGCCTTTACTGTCGAGCCCCTCCCGCCCGTGACCAGCCAACCGCCTTCCCGCCCCTTGCCCATGACCTATCGCGACGCGGGTGTCGACATCGATGCCGGCAATGCGTTGGTCGAACGCATCAAGCCGCTGGTCCGGCGCAGTTTCCGGCCGGAGGTGATGGGTGGCCTGGGGGGCTTCGGTGCGCTGTTCAACCTGTCGGGCAAGTACAAGGAGCCGGTACTGGTCTCCGGCACCGACGGCGTAGGCACCAAGCTCAAGCTGGCCCAGCAGCTCGACCGGCACGACACCATCGGCATCGATCTGGTCGGCATGTGCGTCAACGATGTGCTGGTGCAGGGCGCTGAGCCGTTGTTCTTTCTCGACTATTTCGCCACCGGCAAGCTGGACGTGGACACCGCCGCGGCGGTGGTCGGCGGCATCGCACGCGGCTGCGAGCTCTCCGGCTGTGCGCTGATCGGGGGCGAAACCGCTGAAATGCCAGACATGTACCCGCCAGGCGAGTACGACCTGGCCGGCTTCACCGTCGGGGCGGTCGAGAAATCGCAGTTGCTGGATGGCGCGCAGGTGCGCGAAGGTGACTTGCTGATCGGCATTGCCTCGTCGGGTCCGCATTCCAATGGCTATTCGTTGATCCGCAAGATCTACGAGCGTGCCGGCGCGCCAGCCGAACACGTGCTGGAGGATGGCATCAAGTTGATCGACGCACTGATGGCTCCGACCGCGCTGTACGTCAAGCCGGTGCTGGCGCTGTTGAAGTCGCATGGCGAGTCGATCCACGCCATGGCGCACATCACCGGTGGCGGGCTCACCGAAAACATCATTCGCGTGATCCCCGACGGGCTGGGACTGGACATCGATGCGACTGCCTGGACGCTGCCGCCAGTATTCGCCTGGTTGCAACGCGAAGGCGCAGTGACCAATGCCGAAATGTGGCGCACCTTCAACTGCGGAATCGGCTTCGTGCTGGTCGCCGCGCCCGCACACGCAGCCGCGCTGGAACAGGCATTGGATGCGCAGTTGCTGGCACATTGGCGCATTGGCCGCGTGGCGCAGGCGCACGGCGACGAGCGCGTGCGCATCGGTTGATTGAGAATCCTGCATGGACGCGCCGCGCGCCCCACTGCCCGCGTTGGCCCGCACCGATCGGCCAGCGCCGAAGCGAGGAGATGATTCAATGCACGCATCCGGCGCCCGCCTGCGCCTGGCGGTGCTCGCCTCCGGTCGCGGCAGCAACCTGCAGGCTATTGTCGATGCGATCGCCGCTGGACGCCTGCATGCCGAGGTGGTCGGGGTTTTCTCTGATCGCCCGCAGGCAGAGGTGCTGCAGAGGGTCGAGCAAGCGCGCCGCTGGAGCGCACGCCCGCGCGATTTTGCGGACCGTGCCGCGTTCGACGCCGCACTCGGCGATGCAATCGCGGCAACGCAGCCAGACTGGGTGGTCTGCGCGGGGTATATGCGCATCCTGGGCGAGCCGCTGGTGCGCCGTTTCGCCGGTCGGATGCTCAACATCCATCCGTCGCTGCTACCCAAATACCGCGGCCTGCACACACATGCACGTGCACTGGAAGCCGGCGATGCAGAGCATGGTGCCAGCGTGCACCTGGTGGTGCCGGAACTGGATGCCGGCACAGTGATCGCACAAGCACGCGTTTCGGTACTGCCAGACGACAGCGCAGAACAACTGGCTGCGCGGGTGCTGGCCCGTGAGCACCCGCTGTTGCTAGCCACGCTGAAGCTACTCGCCGACGGGCGCGTCGCAGTACATGGAGAAACTGTGCACATCGACGGTCAGTGCCTGTTTACGCCACTACGACTAGAGTCCGACGACATCGCATTGGCCTGAATGCGGATACGCTCCCTTCATTACCGTATCGGACATCCTTGCGGCACTCGTGCCCGCTACCAGTGCATGAACGTCATCCTGATCACCACCGCGCTGTTCACCGTCGCCCTGCTTACCCAGGCCGAGACCGGGCGTGCGCAACAGGTCTCCGCCGCGCCTGCGCCAGCTGCGTCTGCTCCGGTTGTTGCCCCTGCCTCCGCGCCGGCTTCGACAGCAGCCGTGTCCGCCAGCACCTGGACTGCGCCAGCGCTGGAGCCATTCGTTGCGACCTACCAGGCGTTCTACCGTGGCAAGGAGGCCGGCGATGCCACGATGAAAGTCAGCCATGGCGAAGGTAGCCAGTGGCGCATCGACATGTCAGTGCGTGGCCGCAAGGGCTTTGCCAGCATCCTGGGCCTGAACCTGGAACAGAGCACAGTCTTCCGCGTGGATGGCGACACCTATGTACCGATGAGCCAGAGCACGGTGCGCAAGGCGATGTTCTTTGGGAAGAAGGTCACTGGCGTCTACAACTGGCAAGCTGGCACCGCGCAATGGAGCGGCGATCTGAAGAAAAATCGCCAGCAGCCGATCCCGTTGCAGCACGGCGACCAGAGCGCGCTGTCTCTCAATCTGTCGCTCATGCGCGACGCGCAACCCGGGCGCAGCCTGAGTTATCGCTATGTCGATGTCGGCAAGGTGCGCAACTACGATTATCGCGCTGCCGATACCACCGAAACTGTGCAGGTGGGCGAACTGAGCTATGACGCGTTGCGCGTGTACCGCGTCAACAGCGGCGACAACGAAACCATCCTCTGGATCGCCAACGGGGTTCCGACTCCGGTGCGCATCCTGCAACGTGACAAAGGTGAGGATCAAATTGATCTGCGCCTGGTCCAATACCAAGGAGTCTGACCGATGAAAATCTTCTCACGCATCAAAGCCGTGATCGCCGCGGCCGTAGTGGCGATGGCCAGCCTGCCGGCATTTGCCATGCAGCCATTCCAGGCCGAGTACTCGGCGAACTACATGGGCATGCAAGCCAATGGCACCATGACCCTGGCCGCTGCCGGTGCGAATAAGTGGCGCTACACGCTCACCATCCAGAACCAGCTGGCCAATCTGACCCAGAGTACGGTGTTCGACGAAGCCAACGGCCAACTGCGCCCATTGAGCAGCAACGACACCTCTTCGATGATGATCAAGCACCGCAACGTCACCGCCAACTACGACTGGAAAACCAACCAGGCGACATGGAGCGGCGACATCAAACCTGAACGCCGTGGCCCGGTCACGCTGCAGGCCGGGGACATGGATGCGCTGCTGATCAACCTGGCAATCGCGCGCGATCTGGCCGCTGGCAAGCCACTCGACTACCGCATGGTAGACGAGGGTCGCATCAAGCCGATGAGCTACAAGATAGTCGGAAGGGAAAACATCACCGTCAATGGCAAACAGGAACAGGCCACCAAGACCGCGCGCGTGGACGGCGACAAGGAATTGATCGCCTGGGTCGTCAAAGACCTGCCGGTTCCAGCACGCCTGCTGCAAAAGGAAAAGGGCCAGGACACCCTGGATCTCACCATCAAGACGCTGCACTAGGCGATCAGCGCTGACCCGACCGTGCGCAGAAGCATACGTCGGTATGCCGCCGCGCAAACGTGTCGCTTGGAGATTCACCAACAGCTGCATGTTGGCGTTGCGGTGGGCATGGATGCCGCAACGCACTCGCGGGGGCTGCGTGGCATACGCCGATTGCGAACACCGGTCGTACTCCCCTGGCACCTGGGGAGTCGGTTTCTCAGCCGCTGTTGTCGTCGCCGGTCGCGAACACCGTGCGGCAATCCACACGAATCTGCTGGCCGTTCTTGCGCCAATAGAACAGGTCGCAATGGCGCTTGCCTTCGACAGTCTTTTTCACCGCCACTGCATAGAACGATTGCGCAATCTCGTCGCGGCTGACGGTGTTGTCGTTGTTCCAGTCCATGTCCTTGAGCTGCACGCCTTGGGTGATCGCCATCCCCGCGCTCCAAGCGTAGGCCAGCCACACCAGGATCAGCACGATCACGCTCAGCAGAATCTTGCGCCGGGTAGTGAAACGACCGCGCAGGATCATGCGGTACGCCGGATGGTCGCACCCAGCGCCCCCAGCTTCTCCTCGATATTTTCGTAACCACGGTCCAGGTGGTAGATGCGATCAATGGTGGTGTCGCCGTTGGCGACCAGACCCGCCAGGATCAACGACGCCGATGCACGCAGGTCGGTCGCCATCACCGGCGCGCCGCTCAGGCGCTCGGCACCGCGCACGATGGCGGTATGGCCTTCGACCTGGATATCTGCGCCCAGACGCAGCAACTCGTTGACGTGCATGAAGCGGTTTTCGAAGATGGTTTCGTTGATCACGCCCACGCCATCGGCCACACAATTGAGCGCCATGAATTGCGCTTGCATGTCGGTGGGAAAGGCTGGGTAAGGCGCGGTGGTCAGGCTGACCGCACGCGGGCGTTTGCCCTGCATGTCCAGGGTGATACTGTCGGCGGTGGTGGTGATGGTGGCGCCGGTTTCGGTCAGCTTGTCCAGAACCGCGTCTAGGGTTTGCGGGCGCGCGCGGCGCACGGTGACGCTGCCCCCGGTCATGGCCGCAGCAACCAGGAACGTGCCGGTTTCGATACGGTCCGGCAGCACCGCATGGTGCCCGCCGCCCAGACGCTGGACACCCTGCACCACGATGCGCGGCGTCCCGGCACCTTGGATCTGCGCACCGAGTGCCATCAGGCAGTTTGCCAGGTCGGTCACTTCCGGCTCCATCGCCGCGTTTTCCAGCACGGTGGTGCCTTCGGCAAGCACCGCGGCCATCAGCACGTTCTCGGTGCCGGTCACGCTGACCATGTCGAACACATAGCGCGCTCCCTTCAGGCGCCCGTGACTGGTAGCCTTGATATAGCCGTTTTCCACGCTAATGTCCGCACCTAGCGCCTGCAGGCCCTTGATGTGCTGATCCACCGGGCGCGAGCCGATCGCACAACCGCCGGGCAGCGAGACTTCGGCAGTACCGTAGCGGGCCAGCAGCGGACCCAGCACCAGGATCGAGGCGCGCATGGTCCTGACCAACTCATACGGCGCGACCTGGTGGGTGACCGAGCGTGGGTCGACCAGGATCGAGCGGCCCTTGGCGAGCGCGCCCTCGTCGATAGTGACTTCGGCACCCAGCTCGCTGAGCAATTTGACCGTGGTGATCACGTCGTGCAGGTGCGGCACGTTGCTGATTTCCACTGGCGTGTCGGCCAGCAGGGTCGCGCACAGGATCGGCAGCACTGCGTTCTTGGCGCCGGAAATATTCACTTCGCCATGCAGCGCTTGGCCGCCGGTCACTACGATTTTTGCCATGGGACTCTGAGAAATCCGAAATGAAAGGTGTGTCGTGGGAATTGAAGTGGGCGCGTTTCAGCCTTAATGCACGCGGCGTGGCGCTGGGGCGCTCAGATCGACAGGCGCTAGAGGGTTGAAACGCGCTGGAGAACGTGACCACGCGCGGTGGACCTTGAGCGGTGCAGCAATACATCAGCAATTCACGCACTGGTCCAGGCCGCCTGGCTGCGCGCGTATCCAACGCGCTCAGCCTTCCTCGGGCGTGAGCGTCTTCAGTTGCAGCGCGTGGATCGCTCCGCCCATCAGCTCACCCAGAGTCGCGTAGACCATGCGGTGCCGCGTCAACGGTGGCTTACCAACGAATGCGGGGCTGACCACGGTGGCCTCGAAGTGCACGCCGTCGTCGCCGTGCACGTCGACGCGGGCTTCGGGCAAGCCGGTTTCGATGAGTTTACGGATGGTTTCGGCGTCCAAAAGGCGTTTCCTCATAAAATGAGTGCACATTCTACCCTTCACCCGAGTTCCGCATGGCTGTCTCGCACCCGCCTTCCGCCACCGTCAGCGATGCCAGCCTGGTCGCCAGCGGTCAACGCGTGCTGGAGATCGAGCGCGAGGCCCTAGCCAGCGTGGGCGCACGCATCGGCAGTGACTTCGCTGCGGCTTGCCGCCTGGTGCTCGCCTCGCGTGGTCGGGTGGTGGCCACCGGCATGGGCAAGTCCGGCCATGTGGCGCGCAAAATCGCCGCGACTCTGGCCTCGACCGGCACCCCGGCATTCTTCGTGCACCCGGGCGAAGCCGGGCACGGCGACCTGGGCATGATCACCGAGGCTGACATTGTGCTGGCGCTGTCGTACTCCGGAGAGTCAGACGAAGTACGCATGCTGCTGCCGGTACTCAAGCGTCAGGGCAACCCGATCATTGCTATGACCGGCCGCGCGAGTTCCACCCTGGCCCAGGCCGCCGACGTGCATCTGGATGTCAGCGTGTCAGCCGAAGCCTGCCCGCTGCATCTGGCGCCGACGTCCAGCACGACCGCTTCGCTGGCGATGGGCGACGCCCTTGCGGTCGCCCTGCTAGATGCACGCGGTTTCACTGCCGACGACTTCGCCCGCTCACATCCGGCCGGCAGCCTGGGCCGACGCCTGCTGCTGCACATCACCGATGTGATGCATGCCGGCGATGATTTGCCACGCGTGCGCGAAGACGCATCTCTGAGCGAGGCGCTGATGGAAATGAGCCGCAAGCGGCTGGGCATGACCGCAGTGGTGGACGCCGACGACCGTCTGATCGGCCTGTTCACCGATGGCGACCTGCGCCGCGCACTGGATAGCGACATCGACGTGCGCAGCGCAGGCATCGCGCAGGTAATGACGCGCAACCCGCGCACCATTGGCGCCGACCAACTGGCCGCCGAGGCCGCGCGGCTGATGGAAGACTACAAGATCAATGGCCTGATCGTGGTGGACGCGCAGCAGCGCGCGGTAGGCGCATTGAACATTCACGACCTGTTGCGCGCAAAGGTGGTTTAACAGGTTCAGTTTTCAACTGCCCGACCCCGTTGTTACCGATTCGTGCCGATGCCCTATTCCCCTCTGCAGCACCTTCCCGCCGAACTGGTCGAACGCGCAGCGCGTATCCGTCTGGCCTGTTTCGACGTTGATGGCACGCTGACTGACGGTCGCCTTTACTATGACCACGCTGGCAACGAGAGCAAGGCGTTCAACGTGCTCGACGGCCTGGGCCTCAAGCAACTGGACCATGCCGGCATTCATGTCGCACTGATCACCGCGCGCGCGAGTTTGTCGGCGGAAAAGCGTGGCCTGGACTTGGGCCTGGATGTGCAGATCGGGGTCAAAAACAAGCGTCTGGCAGTGTTGGCGCTGTGCCAGGAGCACGGCTTGTCGCTGGACCAAGTGCTGTTCATGGGCGACGACCTACCCGACCTGCCCGCCCTGCTCGCGGTTGGCCTACCGGTGGCGCCCGCCAACGCACATCCATGGATCGCTGAGCGCGTACAGTGGCATACCCGCGCCCGCGGCGGCGAAGGTGCTGCGCGCGAGGTGTGTGATGTAGTGCTGGCTGCGCAAGGCCGGATCGAGCGCATCATCGAAGGGTTTTCCGCATGATCTGGAACTGGCGCACCACCCTGGGCGTGGTGCTGTTCGTCGCCGCCATCATTTCCGGCTGGTCGGCGTGGAAGCAGCGCGCGCGCCCGGTCGCCGCGACCGTGCAGGAGTCCGGCGCGGACTACATTCTGCGCAACTTCGAACTGATCGCACTGGACAAACAGAGCGGCAAGGAATCGATGACGCTGCGCGCACCGGAAATGCATCGCAACCGGGCTGACCAGACCTCCGAGATCACCACGCCGGTGTTTCTCATGCCCGACAACGCCAATCAGCAGTGGACCCTGCGTTCCAAGACTGGGTGGGTCAACCCGGATGGCACCACATTGCGCCTGAGCGGCGACGTTGAGGGCGACAGTCCAACCGGCGGCGCGACTGTACCAACCACCTTCCGCACCCAGCGCCTGGACGTGTTCCCACAACAGAGCATCGCCAAGACCGACGCGCCAGTCACCATGACTCGCCCGGGTATCATGCAGAGCGGCGTCGGCTTTGAAGCCAACCTCAAATCACGCCAGTACAAGCTTCTTTCTCAGGTCAAAACACGCTATGAACCGAATGCTGCCCGCTAACCTGGCGTTTGCTGCACTGGTGTTGCCTGCATTGGCAATGGCCAAGACCGGCGATCGCAATCAGCCAATGGCGATCGACGCCAATGCCAACGATTGCAACATGCTTGATGACAGCGGCAAGTGCCGTTTCAGCGGCAATGTGGTGATTACGCAGGGCACGCTGGAAATCCATGCCGACACCGCCGATATTTTCCAGAAGAACGGTCAGACCGACCGCGTGGTCCTCAACGGCAAGCAAGCCAAGCTCAAACAGCAGATGGACGATGGCGCGATGATGAACGGCCAGGCCGACAACATCGACTACAAGCTCGCCGATGAAATCATCGTCCTGACCGGCAATTACAAGGTCGATTCTCCCAAGGGCACCAACGCTGGCCAGCGCATGGTCTACAACACCAAGACTGGCAACATGCAGAGCGGCGGCGATGGCAGCCGCGTGCGTACCATTCTCCAGCCGAAAAATGCGGAGCCTGCCACAGCAACGCCTGCCCCGACACCGGCCACACAGCCCGCTGCCAAGCCGCAGGGGAAAAAGTAATGCTGGTCGCCACCGGTCTGCGCAAGAAGTACAGGCAACGCGAAGTGGTCAAGGAATTCGGCCTCACGCTGGATGCCGGCGAAGTAGTGGGCCTGCTCGGCCCCAACGGCGCCGGCAAGACCACCTGCTTCTACATGAT
>Ga0207791_1000228_pt1 | contig 15255 bp, 13 predicted proteins | sample HigsolmetaGSP16D_FD_184844 | JGI IMG/M metagenome (GOLD analysis project Ga0207791, IMG submission 184844) | High solid enriched microbial communities from the Joint BioEnergy Institute, USA - SP1-6-D (SPAdes) | ecosystem: Engineered > Bioreactor > SSF (Solid state fermentation) > Aerobic >...
AGGCGCTGCTGACCGCCATCGCCGCCACCGCGACCGTGCGTGAGCCCGCCCGCGCGCGCCCGCTGCAGCCGCCACAAGGGCTGGCGGCATGGCGCGAGGCAATGGCCACACGCATCAGCACCGCCGTGGATGCACGCACCGCACCGTTCGTGCAGGCGCTGGCCCTGGGCGACACGCGCGGGCTCGGCGATGCCGACTGGAACGTGCTGCGCGCGCTGGGGCTGACCCATCTGATCGCGATCTCCGGCTTCCACGTGGGGCTGGTCGCCGGAGCCGTGGCGCTGCTGGTCGGCCTGCTCTGGCGATGCCATCGGGGGCTGCCGCAGTGGCTGCCGCGACCGGTCGCGTCGTGTTGGGCGGCCGCGGCCGGCGCAGCCGGCTATACCCTCGTGGCCGGCGCTGCGTTGCCCACGGTACGCACCGCCCTGATGATCATCGTTCTGGCACTGGCCTGCGCGGGGCGCCGCCGGCCGGCGGCCGGGCAGGCCCTTGCGCTGGCGGCGCTGGCCACGCTGGGGGCGGCGCCGCTGTCGGTGCTGTCAGCCGGATTCTGGCTCAGCTTCGGCGGCGTGCTGTGGCTGCTGTGGTGTCTGCCCGGCGGGCGCATGCAGGGGCCGGCAGGCGGCGCGGTGGTACGCGGGTTCCTCGCCGCGCAGGGGGTGGCCAGCGTGGCCCTGCTGCCGCTGCTGGTGGGTCTGTTCGGCCAGGCGTCGCGGCTCGGGCCGCTGGTGAACCTGGTCATCGCGCCGTGGTGGAGCCTGGTGGTGGTGCCGCTTGCGCTGCTCGGCACGGCGCTGGACGCCGTGCATGCGGGCCTTGGCAGCGGCCTGTGGTCACTGGCCGGCCGTGCGTTCGGGCTGAGCTGGCGTGGGCTGGTGCCGCTGGCCGGGCTGGATGGCGCGGTGTGGTGGCTTCCACAGGCGCCTGCCTGGGCGGTGCCTGCGGCGCTGCTCGGGGTGTTCTGGATGCTGCTGCCCCGCGGCCACGGCGGCGCGCTGGCGGCCCCGCTGCTGGCCCTGCCGCTGCTGTGGCCGGCCACCGGAGTGCCGGCGCATGGCGCAGTGGAACTGCTGCTGATGGATGTGGGGCAGGGCACGGCCGTGCTGGTGCGGACCGCGCGGCATCGCCTGCTGTATGACCTGGGGCCGCCGGGCAGCGGTGAACGGGTGGTGCTGCCGGCCCTGCATGCGCTGGGCACCGGGCCACCACAGCGCATCGTGGTCAGCCATGGCGACAGCGATCACGCCGGTGGACTGCCGGCGGTGCGCGCGGCATTTCCCGGCGTACCAGTGATGGCGCCGGCCGATGCGGCGGTGGGCGCCGACGTGCGCTGCGCAAGCGGCCAGCAATGGCGCTGGGACGGTGTGGTCTTCACCGTGCTTCATCCGGACCCTGCCGGCCGCACGCGCGGCAACGAGAACAGCTGCGTGCTGCGCATCGACAGTGCCCACGGGGCGGTGCTGCTGGCCGGGGATATCGGCCGGTCGGCCGAAGCCTCGCTGCTGCGCACGGCGCGCTCCGCGCTGGCCGTGCAGGTGGTGCTGGTGCCGCACCATGGCAGTGCAGGCTCGTCCACGCCGGACTGGATCGCGGCGGTGTCGCCGCGGCTGGCACTGGTCTCGGCCGGGCATGGCAACCGCTTTGGCCACCCGCGTGCCGAGGTGGTGCAGCGCTGGCAGCGGCAGGGCGCGGAAGTCCTCGATACCGCACGTGCCGGTGCGCTGCGTGTCTGGCTGGATCGGCAGGGCCTGCATGTACGCGAGCAGCGCATCCACGCCGCGCGCTGGTGGGATGGCGCGGCCCGGGCCCGGGCGGCTGTTATCCTATCGGCGGACAAACAGGCGGCCGATGGGCCGGAGGGTTGAAACGTGTGGGAACTGGTCAAGGCCGGTGGCTGGCCGATGGTGCCGCTGCTGCTGTTGGGTGTCCTGGCTTTGGCGATTGTCCTGGAGCGTTTCTGGTCCCTGCGCCGTAACGAAGTGCTGCCGCCGGGGCTGGGGCAGGATGTGCGCAACTGGGCGGCCCGCGGCAAGCTCGATCCCGCGCACCTGGCCACATTGCGCGCCAATTCACCGCTGGGCGCGCTGCTGGCTGCCGCGCTGGAGGCGCGCAACCGGCCGCGTGAGCAGATCCGCGAGCGCATCGAGGATAGTGGACGCCACCTGGTGCACCGCATGGAGCGGTTCCTGAATGCGCTGGGCACGATCGCCTCGGCCGGGCCGCTGCTGGGTCTGCTGGGCACGGTGATCGGCATGATCCAGATGTTCATGGGCATCCTCGACCACGGCGTGGGTGATGTGAACCAGCTGGCCGGTGGCATCGGCAAGGCGCTGGTATGCACCGCCACCGGCATGATGGTGGCCATCCCCGCGTTGATGTTCCACCGCTACTTCAAGGGCCGCATCAACGGCTACGTGATCGAGATGGAGCAGGAAGCCAGTGCGCTGCTCGATGCGCTGGATGCGCGCCCCGGCGTGATGACGACGGCTGCGCGCCCGCCGGCCCCCGCTGCCGCCGCAGGCGCCGCGGCGCCGGCCAAGGGGTGAGTCCGGATGCGTATCCGCAATGACCGTGCCGCCGATGAGCCACAGATCGACCTGGTGCCCCTGATCGATGTGATCCTGGTGCTGATCATCTTCTTCGTGGTGACCACCACGTTCGACGCCCGGTCGACCCTGCAGGTGCAGCTGCCGCATGCCAGCCAGCAGGCGGACAGCGAGCCGCCGCGCGCATTGAGCATCCTGATCAACGCCGAAGGGCGCTACTTCGTCAACGAACACGAGGTGCTGCGCAACGACGTGGAATCGGTCAAGCAGACCATTGCCGCCGTGGCCGGTCCCGATCGCAGCCAGAGCGTGCTGCTGCGCGCCGATGCCCGCACCCCCTACCAGTTCGTGGTCACCGCGCAGGATGCGCTGGGCCAGCTGGGCTTCCGCCGTATCGCCATCGCAACCGCCCCCGAGGTGCGCCCATGAATTCCCAGCACGCGCCCGTGTGGCCCATCTACAAACGCCTGCTCGGCTATACCCGCGCCTACTGGGTGTTCATGGTGGCCGCAGTGGTCGGCATGGTGGTCGAGGCCGTGGCCGGTTACCACTTCACCAAGCTGATGGAGCCGCTGGTCAACCGGGGCTTCGTCAACCCTGAGCCGCGCATGGCGGTGATCCTGCCGCTGACCATCCTGGGCCTGTTCGTGGCGCGCAGCGCGGCCACCTTCGTCAGCGACTATGCGCTGGCACGGACCGGCCGCAGCGTGGTGCGCGACCTGCGCGAGCAGGTGCTGGAAAAGTACCTGCACCTGCCATCCTCGCACTTTGATACCGAATCGACCCCGGTCATGGTCAGCCGGCTGAATTTCGACACCGAGCAGGTCACCCAGGCCAGCGCCGATGCGCTCAAGACCCTGGTGGCCGACACGCTCACCATCATCGGCATGCTGGCGGTGATGCTGCAGATGAGCGTCAAGGTGACCGTGGCGATGCTGGTGGTGGTGCCGATGATCGGCCTGATCGTCTCGTATGTGGGCAAACGCTACCGGCGCATCAGCCGCGGCATCCAGGACGGCATGGGCACCATGGCCGCCACCGCGGAGCAGTCGCTGGCCGCGCAGCAGGAAGTGAAGGTGCACGGCACCCAGCGCCAGGAGATCGGCCGCTACTCCCGGCTGGCCAACCGCATGCTCGGCCTGAACATGAAGGTGGAAACCACCCGCGCGGCGGCCTCCAGCACGGTGCAGTTCCTGGCCGCGCTGGCGCTGGCGGTGATCGTCTGGGTGTCCACCCGTGAGGCGCTGGCCGGACGGCTCAACGCTGGCCAGTTCATGGGCCTGATGATTTCCATGACGGCCATCATTCCCTCGCTGCGGCGACTGACCAGCGTGCAGTCCTCCATCGCGCGCGGCGTGTCGGCGGCCGAGCGCCTGTTCGGCATCCTGGACATGCCGGTGGAGCGTGACCACGGGGTCCGGCAGATCGCCCGGGCCCGCGGCGAGCTGGCGTTCGAGCACGTGATGCTGCGCTACCGCGAAGACAGCGGTGCGGCGCTGGAGGACATCAGCTTCGTGGCCCGCCCCGGTACGGTCACCGCCATCGTCGGGCGCTCCGGCAGCGGCAAGACCAGCCTGATCCGGCTGGTGCCGCGCTTCTATGAGCCCAACGGGGGCCGCATCACCCTGGACGGGGTGGCACTGGACGACTACCCGCTGGCCGATCTGCGCCGGCAGGTGGCGATGGTCGGGCAGAAGGTGATGCTGTTCGATGACACCATCGGCGCCAACATCGCCTATGGCATGGAGGCCAGCGAGGCGCAGGTCCGCGCCGCCGCCGAGGCGGCCAATGCCTGGGAGTTCATCGAGCGCCTGCCGCAGCAGCTGCAGACCCCGGTGGGCGAGAACGGCGCGCTGCTGTCCGGCGGCCAGCGCCAGCGCCTGGCGATCGCACGGGCGATCCTGCGCGATGCGCCGGTGCTGATCCTGGACGAGGCCACCGCCGCGCTGGACAACGAATCGGAGCGGCTGGTGCAGGACGCACTGCAGCGCCTGATGCCGGACCGCACCACGCTGGTGATCGCACACCGCCTGTCCACCATCGAGCATGCCGACCAGGTGCTGGTGATGGACCACGGCCGCATCGTCGAGCGCGGCACCCATGCCGAACTGCTGGCCATGGGCGGATTGTACGAGCACCTGTACAACATGCAGTTCCGCGAAAGGCAGGTCTGATGGCACGCAAGGGCACACAGACCCCGTCGTACTGGTACGACGGCACCACGCCACCGTTGGCGATGCGCCTGCTCAGCCCGCTGTATGCGGCGCTGAGCGGACTGCGCCGGCGGCTGTTCAAGCGTGGCTGGCTGAAGCGGCACAGCGTGCCGGTGCCGGTCATCGTGGTGGGCAACATCACCGCCGGCGGCACCGGCAAGACCCCGTTGACCATCGCGCTGGTCCAGCGCCTGCGGGCGGCGGGCTGGTCACCGGGCGTGGCCAGCCGTGGCTATGGCCGCGAGCAGTCGGCGCAGGCGCGCTGGGTCGATGCCAGCACCGCCACCGACATTGGTGGCGACGAGCCCGTCCTGATCGCCTGGAAAACCGGCGTGCCGGTGCGGGTGGATGCCGATCGTGTGGCGGCGGCGCGTGCGCTGGTCGAGGCCGGCTGCGATGTGATCGTCTGCGATGACGGCCTGCAGCATTACCGGCTGGCCCGGGATATCGAAATCGAAGTGGTCGATGCGCAGCGCCGATATGGCAATGGCCAGCTGCTGCCGGCGGGACCGTTGCGCGAGCCGGTTGCGCGTGCGGCCGAGTGCGATTTCCGCGTGGTCAACCTGGGCGCGGCCAGTGCCGAGGCCGCGGCTGCCTGTGGCTTCGGTCAATGGTCGATGACGCTGCAGATCGACAGCGCACAGCCGCTGGCCGGCGGGCGCATGCGGTCGCTGGCGGCGTTTGCGGGCCAGCGCGTGCATGCCGTGGCCGGCATCGCCCACCCGCCACGGTTCTTCGAGATGCTGCGCGCGCGCGGCATCGGCGTGGTGCCGCATGCCTTTGCCGACCACCATGCCTACCAGCCGCAGGATCTGCGCTTCGGCAGCCAGCTGCCGGTGCTGATGACCGAGAAGGACGCGGTGAAATGCCGCAGCTTCGCCTCGGATTGGCACTACGCCGTACCGCTGCAGGCCGAGCTGCCGGCCGCATTCTGGGTGGCGCTGACCGACCGCCTGGAGAAACTGCGCGCGCGCTGAACGCGCCGTGGCAGTCCCCGTTACCTGGAGTTCGAGCATGACCGAGTTCGTTGTCGCCATTCCGGCCCGCTATGCGGCTTCGCGCCTGCCGGGCAAACCGTTGCGCCTGCTGGGGGGCGAGCCGCTGGTGCTGCATGTGGCCCGCCGTGCGCTGCTGGCGGGCGCCCGTGAGGTCTGGGTGGCCACCGACGATGGGCGCATCGCCGATGCGCTGGACGGGCTGGCGCAGGTACAGGTGGCGATGACCGCCAGCAGCCACGCCTCGGGCACCGACCGTCTTGCCGAATGTGCGCGCATCGCCGGCTGGAGCGATGACACCGTGGTGGTGAATCTGCAGGGCGACGAACCGTTCGCCCCGGCCGAGGGCATCCGTGCGGTGGCGCAGGCGCTGGTGGATGGCCGTGCGCCGATGTCCACGCTGGCCACGGTGGTGGAAGACGCCCAGACGCTGTTCGATCCCAACGTGGTCAAACTGGTGCGCACCCTCCACGGCCAGGCCCTGTATTTCAGCCGTGCCCCGATCGCCTGGCACCGTGATGCCTTCGCCAACAGCCGCGACCACCTGCCGCCGGGTGTGCAATGGTTGCGCCACATCGGCATCTACGGCTACCGGGCCGGCTTCCTGCAGCAGTTCGCGGCGATGCCGCCCGGCACCCTGGAGCAGATCGAGTCGCTGGAACAGTTGCGGGTGCTGGAAGCCGGCCATGCCATCAGCGTGGCGCTGTCGCCGGCACCGTTCCCGCCAGGCATCGACACGCCCGAGGATCTGGAGCGCGCGCAGGCCCGGCTGCAGGCGGGCGGCTGACCGTGCGGATGCGCGCGGGCCGGAGGGCGTCCGTGAAGCATCGGCAGGCACCGAGTCCGGCATAATCAGGGCATGAACGTTCAGCCTGTCCAGGATCTTCCAGAGTTCGCCACGTGGCTCAATGGCCCAGCGGCCACGCTGGTGGAGCTGCGCGGCCGGCCGCTGGCGCTGGTCTTCGTCAACGCGGCCTCGGCCTGGTGCGCGCAGCGCCTGGTGGACATTGCCCACGCCCAGTCGCGCGATCCCGCGCTGCAGGTGCTGGTGCTGCAGGTGCCGCGTTTTGATTTCGAACGCGAACCGGCCGCCGCGCTGGCCCTGCTGCGCCGGCAGGGCCTGGCGTCGGTCGCGCTGCTGGACGCGGACTGGGATGGCTGGCGCCGCTTCGGCATCACCGCCTGGCCAACCGTGGTGCTGCTGGATGCGCAGGGCCGCGAAAGCAGCCGCGTGGTCGGCCTGGGCGGGCCCGGCGAGCTTGAACGCGCGCTGGCTGCGGTGCGCGCCGGCAGTGGCGAGGGCCGGCCGTTACCCGAGCGCCGGGCACTGCACGCCGAGCCCCGCGGGCCGCTGCGCTTCCCGACCGGGCTGGCAGTCACCGCCGAACGCCTCTACGTCGCCGATACCGGTCATCACCGCGTGCTGGAATGTACGCACCAGGGCCGCGTGCTGCGTCAGTTCGGCCTGGGCACGCCCGACCTGATGGACGGTGTGGGCGCCGAGGCCGCCTTCAACGGCCCGCAGGCGCTGGTCGTCGAACGCGACGCGCTGTATGTGGCCGACACCGGCAACCATGCGCTGCGCCGTATCAACCTGGTGACCGGCCAGGTGGACACGCTGTGCGGTACCGGACGGCCGGGCGAGCCACGCGAGGGCGTGCTGGAAAGCCCCCATGCCAGCATGCTGTGGTTCCCGCAGGGCCTGGCCCTGGGCGACAACCAGCTGCATATCGCGATGGCAGGCGACAACCGTATCTGGAGTTACCACCTCGGCCAGCGCGCGCTGCAGCTGCGCGCCGGCAACGGCGCCATCGACGAGCGCGATGGCAGCGGCGAACTGGCCGCCTTCGCCCAGCCCTGTGCGCTGGCCGCCGTGCAGCAGGTGCTGTACGTGGCCGACGCGCTGGGCTCCTCGGTGCGCTCGCTGCAGCTGCGCGACGCACGGGTGCAGACCCTGGTGGGGCAGGGGCTCTGGCAGCACGGCGCCGCCGACGGCCCGCGCGGCACCGCCAGCCTGCAGTTCCCGCAGGCGCTGGCGCTCAGTCCGGACGCCCCGCTGCTGTGGATCGCAGACGCCGGCAACGGTTGCCTGCGCAGCCTGCGCCTGGGCGGGGGGGAGCTGGCCACCGTGGCCCTGCCACGGCCGCTGCAGGGCCCGGCCGGGCTGGCCGCGGGTGCCGGGGCGGTCTGGATCGCCGAGACCGATGCGCATGCGCTGCTGCGGTTCGAACCGGCCACCGGGACCCTGACCGACGTGCCGATCAGCGAATGAGTGACGCGCCTGCATTCGATGGCAAGGCGTTCGCCGCCCGCCTGAGTACCGCGCCCGGGGTGTATCGCATGTACGCCGCCGATGACACGCTGCTGTATGTGGGCAAGGCCCGTGCCCTGCGCAACCGTGTGGGCAGCTACTTCAACGGCAGCCCGAAGAACGCGCGCATCATGTCGATGCTGTCGCAGATCGCGCGCATGGATGTCACGGTCACCCGCTCCGAATCCGAAGCGCTGCTGCTGGAAAACCAGCTGATCAAATCCCTGTCGCCGCGCTACAACGTGTCCCTGCGCGACGACAAGACGTACCCGCATGTGCTGCTCACCCGCGAGCAGTGGCCGCGCATCGCGCTGCACCGTGGCCCGCGGGCGGTGCCGGGCCGTTACTTCGGTCCGTACCCGGGCGTGACCGCGGTGCGCGAAACGCTCAACCTCATGCACAAGCTGTTCAAGCTGCGCAGCTGCGAGGACAGCGTGTTCCGCAACCGCTCACGGCCGTGCCTGCAATACCAGATCGGCCGCTGCAGCGCCCCCTGCGTGGAGCGCGTGGCCGCGGACGATTACGCCGAATCGGTGCGCCGTGCCGCCATGTTCCTGGAAGGCAAGAGCGATGAGCTCACCCGCGAGCTGGGCGAGCAGATGCAGGCGGCCAGCGAGGCGTTGGAATTCGAGCAGGCCGCGCGACTGCGCGACCTCGTGGCCTCGCTGCGCAGCATGCAGACCCGCCAGTACGTGGACGGGCGCGCCGCCGACCTGGACGTGCTGGCCGTGGCCATGCGCGGCGCGCAGGCCTGCGTGCTGCTGCTGGCCTTCCGTGACGGGCGCAATCTTGGTACGCGGCCGTTCTTCCCGCGCACCAATGGCGAGGAGAGCCCGGAAGAGGTGCTGGCCGCGTTCGTGTCGCAGTACTACATCGAGTTCGAACCCCCGCGCGAGATCCTGCTGGACCGCGAGATTCCCGATGCCGACCTGCTGGTGGCCGCGCTGTCGGCGTCGGCCGAACGCAAGGTGCAGCTGAAATGGAACGTGCGCGGTGAGCGCGCCGGCTATCTGGAACTGGCCAGTCGCAACGCCGCGCTGACGTTGGCCACCGAGCTGAGCAGCCGCGATTCCCAGCATGCGCGCAGCGAGGCGGTACGGCAGATGCTGGGGCTGGCCGAGCCGGTCAAGCGGGTGGAGTGTTTCGATATCAGCCACACCATGGGCGAAGCCACGGTGGCCTCGTGCGTGGTGTTCGATGCCGCCGGGCCGGTGCGCTCGCAGTACCGCCGGTTCAACATCAGCGGCATCGAGCCGGGCGATGATTACGCGGCCATGCGCCAGGCGATCGACCGCCGCTTCCGCCGCGCGGTGGAAGAGCAGGGCGTGCTGCCGGATGTGCTGTTGATCGACGGTGGCGCCGGGCAGCTGGCCCAGGCGCAGGCCGCCCTGGCCGAACTGGGCGTGGAAGGGGTGCTGCTGGTGGGCGTGGCCAAGGGCGCCGAGCGGCGTGCAGGCCACGAAGCGCTGGTGTTGCCGGACGGCCGTGAACTGCGCCCTGGCGCGGCGTCGCCGGCGCTGCAGTTCATCCAGCAGGTGCGTGACGAGGCGCACCGCTTTGCCATCACCGGCCACCGCGGGCGCCGGCAGAAGGCCCGCATGACCAGCAAGCTGGAAGACATCCCGGGTATCGGCCCGCGCCGGCGTGCCAGCCTGTTGAAGCACTTCGGCGGACTGATCGGACTGAAGGCCGCCGGAGAAGCGGAAATCGCGCGGGTGGAAGGCATCAACGATGCCCTCGCTGCGCGCATCTACGCTAACCTGCACGGGCTGCCGGGTCCTGACGCACCCGGTGATCAAGGAAATGGATTCGAATGACGCTGACCCTCCCCACCTGGCTGACCCTGCTGCGGATCGTGATGATTCCGGTGCTCGTGCTGGTGTTCTATCTGCCCTACACCTGGACCAATTTCGCGTCCGCGGCGATCTTCGGCGTTGCCGCGATCACCGACTGGCTGGACGGCTGGATCGCCCGGCGTTACGGGCTGGAATCGGCGTTCGGCGCGTTCCTGGACCCGGTCGCCGACAAGCTGATGGTGGCCGTGGCGCTGTTCCTGATCGTGCAGGGGCACCCGACGCCGTGGATGGCGTTCTGGGCGGCGGTGATCGTGGGCCGGGAAATCGCCGTGTCGGCGCTGCGCGAGTGGATGGCCGAACTGGGCCAGCGCGCCAAGGTGCGGGTGGCGGTGATCGGCAAGGTGAAGACCACCGCGCAGATGGTCGCGCTGCTGTGCCTGCTGTACTCGGTGGCGCCGAACATGGCCGTGTCCGATATCTGGATGGGGCCGCCGGTCTTCCACGTGGGCGACTGGACGCTGGCGATCGCGGCCATCCTCACCCTGTGGTCGGGCCTGCAGTACCTGCATGCGGCCTGGCCGAGCCTGCGCGAGGACGAGCGCGCCGCACGCGCGCGTTCGCGGCTCAAGCGCGGACAGTGAACGGTTGACAGCTGCCCGCGGAAGGGTAGAATGTCGCCTCCCAAGCGGGAATAGCTCAGTTGGTAGAGCGCAACCTTGCCAAGGTTGAGGTCGCGAGTTCGAGTCTCGTTTCCCGCTCCAGGTTCCGCAGAAACGCTCCCTCACGGGGGCGTTTTTCGTTTCCGGCCTTTGCCCTGCAGAACAGGCTTGACGCAGGTGCAGGAGCAGGTAGAATCTCGCCTCCCAAGCGGGAATAGCTCAGTTGGTAGAGCGCAACCTTGCCAAGGTTGAGGTCGCGAGTTCGAGTCTCGTTTCCCGCTCCAGGAAGATCCCTGCGGAGGCCGTTGGCCTCTTTTTTTTCGCAGCGGACAGGCACTGCGGCAGCCGTGAAAATGGTTGACGAAGTGAAGGCGAAACGCCACAATGGCGGTTCTTCGGCAACCGCCGCAGACACGATCGGAAACGCTGCCGCAGGGCGCGGAACCGGTCGGCAGGAAGCCCCAGGGCTTCAGCCCGCCAGGGCAGTGTGACACTGCGGGAATAGCTCAGTTGGTAGAGCGCAACCTTGCCAAGGTTGAGGTCGCGAGTTCGAGTCTCGTTTCCCGCTCCAGATTCATCACGGCCCCGCAAGGGGCCGTGTTTTTCTCCCGCAGCGGCAGGCGGGGCAGGCGTCCGGAAAACGACGTCATGCAGCAGAAAACAGGTGGTTTCAAGCATGAAACTGCTGGTGTGTGATCGGGTTATCCGGTAACATTCCGGCCTCATGCGGGAATAGCTCAGTTGGTAGAGCGCAACCTTGCCAAGGTTGAGGTCGCGAGTTCGAGTCTCGTTTCCCGCTCCATTTTGAAGGTGTTGTCCAGTTCGGCTGGAGATGCCACGTCGGTGATGAGTCGACGGATGTGTTCGGCCTGGTAGCAGAGTGGTTATGCAGCGGATTGCAAATCCGCGTACGCCGGTTCGATTCCGACCCAGGCCTCCATATGGAAACCCCGACTCAGTCGGGGTTTTTTTTTGCCCGCGTGTCTTACGCTGGGTGGCTGCCAGCGCACCCAACGGGACCGCGCTCCGAGGCGGGCATTGCTGAATCGTTCAGCATCATCGCCCTGGCGTACAGCTGGCGTCATTGACCTGTCATGGGTTTTGTGACTAATTGGTGCTGCCCGTGAACGCAGTTCCCCACGGCCCACCCCGGGCCTTCACTGCCATCGCTGCATACGCACGTTGAACGGAGGTCGTATATGGAATACGGCATACAGGATCTGGCTGGCCGGGTTCGCGACGAACTCGAGGACAGTTACCAGAAGCACGGATGCGGCCCGGAATTCTGGAATACCTACCAGCGGGTGCTGACCCGGCTGGTGCCCGAGGGTGGCGAACGCGCGCACGTCACCAACGAGATGGCGCTGGTCATCGAGCAGCTGGGCATTGTCCGCCGCGCCCAGCTGGTGCCGCTGACCGATCGCAGCAGCGACTGAGCCGCGCACGGCAGCGTCAGCGCGGCCCCAGCAGCAGCGCCAGCAGAGCGGCCAGCACGGCCAGCAGCAGGATCCCGGCAGGGCGCAACCAGCGCGTGCGTGCACCGGTGTCGCGCGCGGGGCTGCGGTAGACGATCAGCGTACCGGCGAACTGCTGCTGCGCCTGTACCTGCGCACACGCGCGCGCACAGTCACCGCACGCCAGGCAATCGGCCTGCGGTCCATTGCGCACGTCCAGTTGCAGGGGACACACCTGCACGCACGCACCACAGTCGATACAGTCGCCCAGCCGGTCCGCACTGAACCGCGCGCGCCCGCCGCTGAGTGCCGGATGCGCGGCGCGGAAGACGTAGTCCTGCGCGGTGGCGGCATCCAGCAGGCCCCGCCCACGCGCGTGGATGCCGCCCAGACCCGCCGGCCGTGCGCCGCGGGGTTCGCCCACCGGGGCCAGGTAGCGCATGCGCGGGGTGTGGTCGTCATGCAGCAGCGGCTGCAGGCGTGCGAACGGGCACAGGGTGCGACACACCTGCTGGCGCAGCAGGCCCGCATTGCCCCATGTGGCGGCGGCGTAGAACACGACCCAGAACAGTTCCCAGCCACTCCAGCCCGCATGCGCGGCGCGCGCCAGCAGGCTGTCGATGGGGGAGAACAGGCCGACGAAACTGATGCCGGTCCACACCGCCAGTCCGGCCCACAGCAGGTGCTGCACCGCCTGCTGCCGCCATCCCGGGCGCAGCCAGCGGCGGGTGGCGGCCGCCACAGTACCGAACGCGCCGCTCCACAGCGTCTGCGGGCACGCATGGCCGCACCACACCCGGCCGGCCAGGTGGGTGAGCAGCGCCAGCGCGGTGACCGCGATCGCCAGCAGTACCAGCACCGTCCCCGGATCGCCTGGGCCCAGGGTCAGGCCGAACAGATCCAGCCGGCGGTTGGCCAGGTCCAGCAGCACGGCCTGACGGCCGTCCCAGCGCAGCCAGGGCAGCGCATGGAACGCCAGCAGCAGGGCGAGCGGCACGGCGCGGGGCAGCCACGGGCGCACAGCGGTCATCCCAGCGGCTCGTCATCGTCTGCCGGCGCGCGCGGGCGCACCAGGCACAAGGTGAGGGCGCTGGAGGCCGCGGTGATGGCCCACACCGCGAAGAAGCCCAGCGTACAGGCCAGCTCCCGGCTCGGCGCATGGCCCGGCGCGCCGGCGCGGGCCAGTTGCAGCGGATCGACGAAGGCGAACAGCAGCAGGGTGGCCAGGCAGGCGACGAGGAAGCTGGGCCACAGCACGCCGCCCCATGCCTGCAGGCGTCGCTCGGTTGCGATGGAGGAGGGTGGGGGCATGGCGCACGGCTGGCTGGCTCGGAGCCTGCACTGTAGGAAGGGCCTGCCGGCGCGGCCTTGATCAGGATCAAGCGGGCGTTCGGCCAGCCGGTGGGATACTGCCGGTCCGTTCCGTGGAGCCCGCATGACCGCCACCGTTCCCCTGCCGCTTCCCGTGGCCTCGCCGAGCCTGTGCAGCGAGGACGAGGTCACGCGCCTCGTGCATACCTTCTACGCACGCGTGCGCGAGGAGCCGCGGCTGGGCCCGGTGTTCGCCGAGCACGTGCGTGACTGGCCCGCCCACCTGGCCCAGCTGGTGGATTTCTGGTCGGCGCTGCTGCGCGGAACGCGCCGCTTCCAGGGCTCGCCGATGTCCAGCCACATGGCCATCGACGCGATGGACCGCGATCTGTTCGACCGCTGGCTGGCCCTGTTCCGCATGACCACCGCCGAGCTGGACAACGCGCCGATGCAGCAGCTGGCCGACGATATCGCCCGCCGCATCGCCGACACCTTCTGGAAGCGCTACCAGATGCTGCGCTGGCCGCAGGTACCGTTGCCGGTGCTGGGGAGCTGACGCGCGCCATCGCGCGGCGGGTATTTGATCTCGCTCAATGCGCGGGGACGGCCGGCCAGGCACGCTGGCGGCATGGATACCTTCTCCGCTTCACCCGCCGTGCTGGATGGGTGCTTCGACCCCGACGTGCTGCGCCGCCATGATCGCGCCGGCCCGCGCTACACCTCCTATCCCGCAGCACCGCAGTTCCATGAGGCGTTCGGGCCGCCGGAGCTGGTCCGTGCGCTCCAGCACAGCAACGCCGGCAAGCGCTCGTTGTCGCTCTATGTCCATGTGCCGTTCTGCACCAGCCCCTGCTTCTACTGCGGCTGCAACCGGGTCATCACCCGCGATCGCGGCCGCGGCGCCGCGTACGTGGCCCGGGTCCTGGCCGAGGCGGAGCTGTTCGCCGCCGAGCTGGATCCGGCGCGCGAGGTGATCCAGCTGCACCTGGGGGGCGGCACGCCGAACTTCCTGTTGCCCGAGCACCTGCACGCACTGATGCAGGGGCTGCGCGAGCGCTTCCACTTCAGCACCGCGCCCGAGCGGGAGATGTCCATTGAACTGGATCCGCGCTTTGTCGATCCGGACGCGGTGAGCCACCTGGCTGCGCTGGGCTTCAACCGCGCCAGTCTGGGCGTGCAGGATTTCGATCCCACCGTGCAACGGGCGATCAACCGCGTGCAGGGCGTGGACGAGACGCTGGAGGTGCTGCGCGCCTGCCGGCGCAGCGGCATGCGGTCGATCAACGTCGACCTGATCTACGGATTGCCCGGCCAGACCCTGCGCGGCTTCGGTGACACGCTGGACCAGGTGCTGGCGCTGCGGCCGGATCGCCTGGCCGTGTACGGCTATGCGCACCTGCCGCAGCTGTTCCGTGCCCAGCGGCAGATCGACGCCTCACAGCTGCCGGCGCCGGAGCACAAGCTGGCCCTGCTGGGGCTGGCGGTGCAGCAGCTGTCAGCAGCGGGCTACCAGTACATCGGCATGGACCACTTCGCCCTGCCGGAGGAGGACCTGGCACGGGCGCAGCGGGCTGGCCAACTGCACCGTACGTTCATGGGGTACACCACGCACGCCGACACCGACCTGATCGGGCTGGGGGTCAGCGCGATCAGCACGCTCGGAGAGAGTTACAGCCAGAACCCGCGCGACCTGGCGGCGTGGGAGGCGGCGGTGGACGCGGGCCGGCTGCCGGTGTGGCGGGGGATGCGGTTGGAGGCCGACGACCTGCTGCGCGGCCGGATCATCCAGCAGCTGATGTGCCACGGCCAGGTTGACCTGCACGCGGCCTGCGCGCCGCTGGGGCTCGATTACCGCGCGTACTTCGCCGATGCCCTGCAGGCACTGGACCGGCTCTGCCAAGACGGACTTGCACAGCGCAACGGCCCGCACATCCGCGCCAGCCGCGCCGGGCGCCCGCTGTTGCGCCTGC